>Ga0210383_10006168_pt1 | contig 10480 bp, 9 predicted proteins | sample IncBWC14OmetaG_FD_160072 | JGI IMG/M metagenome (GOLD analysis project Ga0210383, IMG submission 160072) | Forest soil microbial communities from Barre Woods Harvard Forest LTER site, Petersham, Massachusetts, United States - Inc-BW-C-14-O ...
GTCTTTGTACGTTTCTGGTCATCGCGACATCTGCGGCGTCCTTCGACTCCGTGGATGCCCCGCTGCGCGCGGCATCCACTACGCTCAGGATGACAGCGTTCTGGGGCCGTTGATTTATAGATCGAAACTCCACCCGTCCTCGGCCACTTCCCAGCCCGCCGCACGAACTTCGCGATATTCAGGACCAGATTCATCTAGCATCGGATTCGTGTTGTTCACATGCAAAAACACTTTTCGCGGACGCCGCAATCCCGCCAGCTTGCGCAAGCTTCCCCCCGCCCCGGATACAGGCATGTGCCCCATATCAGCCGCCGTCGATCCGCTGCCCTGCACACGAATCAATTCGTCGTCGCTCCAAAAAGTCCCATCGAACAAGAGCAGATCTATCTCATCGAGCCGCGTCAGCAACGAATCGTCTACTGCTGGAGCCGCGGGCATGTAGGCCAAGCTCCTACCTGAAGATGACGTCGCGATCACTCCCAGCAAAGCCTCCTCCTGCCGCAGTGCAAGGGATCGATCATTCGAAACGTAAGCTGGAAAGCGATTCCCCAGCGAGAACACGCTGCAATTGATTCCCGCGCCCCTCTCAGGCAACGCTTGCAAACAGAAGCTGCCGTCACAACTAATGTCCACCCATGATACTTGGTAAGGCACGCGATTCAACATCGCGAACACACTGTTGTCCTCCTGCAGAATTCGCCGGATCGAAGCTGTGCAATAAATGCGGAAGGGTTGCAATTCACGGAGAGACAATAATCCCGCAACTTGATCGATGTCGGCGCTGGTAAGCAAGACACCGCCGATAGGAGAGGTTCGCCCGTGGTGCCGGGGAAGAAGGACTGGCGTGGCTTCGATCTGCGCCCGCAAATCGGGGGAAGCATTTAACAAAAACCAGGTGCGATTATCGTCGCCGATCGCTACCTGGGTCTGCGTACGCGGCTTACCCTTGAGGGTTCCGTCGCGCAGTGACCGACAGTTGCGGCAATTGCAATTCCACTGCGGAAAGGCGCCTCCGGCGGCCGATCCCAGAATCTTTATGTGCATCCTTGCCGAGGATTACAGTGCGGCGCTGGCGTAAGAATTGATCTCACAATTCAAAGCAACTTCTTCGAACTTCGGTGCGGTCCATTCCATGGTCGAAACCCCTCAAAAAAGACTAACTGCTCGGGTAAGTATACAATCTGCCGACAATTTTCTCGATGAAAATCTGCAGCCGGGAACGATATTCATTCTCAAGGACTTAGCGCAAGGTTACTGTGGGGCATGTCCCTTATCTAGTTGGTGTCCTGTCCTAACGGCAGGCTTGTGCTCTGACCGGCCATGGTTTTAACTAGCGGTTGGCCCTCCCCTGAATCCATAGGGATTAGTGCGCCGGAGCGACTGTGGTAGAGGATCCGAAGTGGGAGTTGGCTATACTGGCGACCGTCCAGGGCTTCTATGAGAAGCTCCTGCAGGAGCCTGTCGGCGGGGAAGTTCCCGTCCCGGCCGGGCTCGAAGCGATCTCCTTACAGAGCGACGGCAGCGTGCAGGAGACTTTGTCGGCGATGCACCGCTGGCTTCGTTTGCTCGACCTGGCAATTACTCCGGCTATGTTGCGGCGGGCCTTTACGCCCGACACCGACCCCGAAATTGCCGAGGCCATGCTCCGGTACTTTACTCGCAACAAAGATAAGGATGTTGGCGATGTTCATCGCGACAAGACCGATCTGATCACGACTTTCCTCTATCGTCATCCGCGCGTGACCGGCCAGTGGGAGCGCCGCGGTTTTGGACTTGATGGTTCGCTTCCTCTTTCGCCGTTCGAAATCGCGCTGCTGGAAATCCTCGCCGACACTGATACGCCTTCTCTGACCGATGAGCATGTGCAGATTCTGCGCCGCTTCGATCAATTACAGGAAGAAGCCGAGGGCTTCCGCGACCTCAATGCGCTGCTCGAATCCGGCATCATTCCTCGTGTGCGCGACTTGAAGCAGTCGCTCGATACAGCCTTTTACCACCCCGGTGTTCTCGCCACGATCGCTCCTTACAACACCGCTTTTGGCAAGAAGTTTGACTCGCTGTTCCATCAGGCGACCAGCGAAATCAAGAATTTCGCGGAGGTGGTCGAGGAGCAGGGCGGCAGCATTCTGGGCAACGTCGATGGGGTAGATGTCACCGTCGAACACGTAGCCGCGCTTGAAGAGAGTGATCTGCTTCGCATCGACTACGGCGCCGCGCTCGACAAGTTCAGGCGCGTGTCCAAACTCAAGAAGACTCTGGACCAGCGTCCACCCATCCGCCGAAGCCCGCGTCTGGTTCGTCCACCGGTGAAAGCGAGCGTTAGTCAGGCGGCTAAACCATCTTCCTTTGCCAGCCGGCGACCCGTACTCGATGTGGCGGCCATGCGGTCGGCTGTGACGCCGCAACAGCTTTCCGCAGAAGAAAGCAAGCTTCTGCGCATCGAGGAATCGATTCGCATCTTCGTGCGCGTAGCCGATGCTAAATTCCGCCAGATCGTCCCCATGCGCTTCTTCAATCTCATGCTCACGACCGCGGAAGCGGATGCATATTGCGCCGATTATCTGGAAGAGAAAAGCGTTCGAGCCGGAGTCGCGCGAGTGCTGCTGCGTCTGGTGGCCGTGGTCGCACGCATGACCACGGAACTGGAGGAACTCAAGCGCGCCGAGAATTCCGAGTCGCTGTGGAAGCTGCACGCAGATTCGCTGATCGTGCTGCTGGAGATCGGCCGCACAGTAAATCAGAACGCCCAACGTGTAATGACTCTGGCCGAACAACGCGGAGCCAAAGTGGAAGCAGATAAGATCCGCGCCCCGTTGCAAAAGCTGCTGGACAGCTCACAGCTAGCGGAAAAGACTTTGGCTGGGGTTCCAGCAGAGAAGAGCCTGGGCGCGACCAACGCCAGTTGAGCCTGCCGCAGGCGATTTTAAGCTCACCTTCCTAATAGACCGACGCTAACAACCTCAAAGTCAAAGGAAGCGGACAAGAAGTGTCCGCCCTACGCTTCGCGAGACGTGGAGCGTTTGGCAACGGAACTCGTCAACGTCGACTAGTTGGCGCCGATGTTCCTTCCACGCCATCGGAGAAACGGGAACTGGACTGTTGCTCCGAGCTGGGCTGCCAATTCGCGCCGAAGAAGACCGAGTTGAAAAACGAGTTGTTCGCCGGCTCGAGGGGACCGAACCTGTTTGCCATCGCGCCGTCATCGTTGGTCTCGAAACCGCGATAGGTATTCGTGCAGGTGCTGTCGTTCGGATTGGTACAGTATGGGATGACGGACATCCAGTACTTCCCGGCAGATAACCTGCAACCCTTGATGTGCTCAACTTTGGTTGCATAAATGGAAAAGTCAAAGAACTGTCCGGCAAGCGTAAGAGTTGCAGGCTTCCTGCCGTGGCAAACCAGCTTGCCGCCATTGCCGCCCGCCGCGGGAATCCCCTTGCGGATTTCGTAGGGGCTGATCGCGGGATCGAGAACCTTAGCCGACAGGATGTTATTGGTGAACAGGCCTGTAATCGTCCAAACCTTTCCCTTGGGAACGATGAAAGGAGCATAGACCGCCGCGCCCGTGCTGATGGTGACATCGAACTCGTTGGCCAGGCCGTTCGCGTCGCTGGCATTGGAATCGAAATCGCCCGCGTAGAACAAACAAGGCTTGCAATAGCTGGGTGGCGTTTGGGTTTGATGGGTTGGGTTGCCGAGAAGCGCGGCGCCGTCCCCCGCTTGTAGATTCACTTCGCGATCCAGGCTGGCCTCGGGCAAACGGCTGCCCTGCGCCGCGGCGATAGAAATCATGACCGCGGTCAGAGCTGCTGCGAAAACCATCTTTTTCATGTTCATCGATATCACCTTCCTGTCGATGTTCCTTCCACGCCGACGCTGAACCTGGAACTGGACTGTTGCTCCGAGCTTGGCTGCCAAACCGCGCCGAAGAAAACAGAGTTGAAGAACGAGTTGTTCGCAGGCTCGAGAGGGCCGAACCGATGATCCATCGCGCCATCATCATTGGCCTCGAAACCACGATAGTCGCCGTAGAGGTTGCATTTACTCGCGTTCGTGCAATAAGGGACGACGGACATCCAGTACTTGCCGGGAAGCAGGCGGCAACCTTTGATGTTTTCTACCTTGGTTGCGTAAATGGGGTAAGGGTCGACGGCCTCGACCAGGGTTAGAGTGGCAGGTTTTCTGCCATGACAAACCAGCTTACCTCCATTGCCGCCAGCCGCTGGAATGTCCTTGCGGATCTCATAAGGGCTGATCGCAGGATCAAGAACCCAGGCGGCCAAGAAATTGTTGGTGAACAGCCCGGTGACGGTCCAGACTTTCCCTTTGGGAATAACGAATGGAGTGTAGACGGCAGCGCCCTTGCTGACGGTGGTGTCGAACTCGTTGGCGAGACCATTCGCGTCACTGGCGTTCGAATCAAAATCGCCGGCGTAGAACAAGCAGGGCTTGCAATACTTGGGCGGAGTTTTGGTTTGATGGGTTGGGTTACCGGGAACCGCGGCGCCAGCACCCGCTTGTAGATTCACTTCGCGATCCAGGCTGGCCTCAGGCAAACGGCTGCCCTGCGCTACGGCGATGGAAATCAGCGACGTTATTAGCGCCGCCACTAAAAACACTTTCTTTGTATTCATCAGAATCACTTCCTTGTTGATGTTCCTTCCACGCCAATGCTGAAACGGACGCTGCTCTGCCACTTTGAAGTCGGGTCCCAGTTTGCCCCGAAGTACGTCGAGTTGAAAAATGAGTCATTTGCCGGTTCGAGGGGGCCGAACCTGTGAGCCATCGCGCCATCGTCGTTGGACAGGAAGCTCCGATAGCTGTTTATGCACACGTCGTCGTTGGAGTTGGTGCAGTATGGGATAACGCTCATCCAATACTTGCCGCTTTTAAGCGTGCATCCCTTAATGCCTCTCACCGAAACCGCCCAAATGAGGAAGGGGTATCCGCGGATTATGCCGGTCTGGATAGCGGTCGATTTCTTCGTGCCGTGGCAAACCAGTTTTCCACCACCACCGCCGGTGGCGGGAATGCCTTTGCGGATTTCATACGGACTGGTCGCAGGATCAAGAACCCCAGCGCTCAAAATGTTATTGGTGAACAAGCCGGTAATCGTCCAAGTCTTCCCTTTGGGGACGATGAATGGAGTGTAGACAGCCGCGCCAGTGCTGACCACAAGGTCGAACTCGTTGGCGAGGCCGTTCGCGTCGCTGGCGTTGGAATCAAAATCGCCAGCGTAGAACAAGCACGGCTTGCAATAGCTGGGCGGACCGGGGGCTCGGTGAGGTGAGTTGCCCGGAATGGCGACCCGCGCTTGCAGATTGACCTCGCGATCGAGGCTGGCTTCTGGCAAACGGTTGTCTTGGGCCACGGCGATGGAAATCAGCGCTGCCGTCAACGCTGCTTCAAAGAGCATCGTTCTCATCGGGGATCCTCCTGACGAACTTGCTCGCCGGATGGGCGATGTGGGCCAGAGTCGGCCTAAAATACCGCACATCGTCCACGGAGCCGCATCCTGACGCTGTTACGGAAAAATGTCAAGCGAAATGGAGCTTGGGGAGGAGTTCCACACTATGCCAGTCACACCGGGAACTGGATTCTGGGGGGCGCTGCGTTTGGGGTATCATTGGCACAAGCTGCAACTGGCAAACTTGGAGTGCGCCGTTGAAACACAAAATGCTTATACGTCGGATTTTTGGGGCTGTCTTGCTGTTGTGCGCCTCCAGCGACTGGACCTTGGGTCAAACCCTGACTGCGCGTCCTGGGGAAACCGCTCCGCCGCCGTCTGACGTGATTCCCTTACCCTCCCCGATGTCGCCCGAACTATCCAGTTCCATTCCTTTGACCGTGTCTGCTGGGACCCCGCTGAAAGTGGCTTTGGATCAGGAGGTGCGCATCCAGAAAGTGGGGCAGGCGGTTCATGGAAAGATCGTGGAACCGGTTTACTCGTTCGACAAGATCGTGGTCCCGGCAGGGAGTGAAGTCACCGGCAAAATCTCTGGGATCGAAGGCCTCTCGAAGACGAGGCGAACCGTTGCTGCGATGAATGCGAATTTTTCTCCTTACCGTCAAGTGCACGTTGAGTTTGACGAACTGATTCTGGCTGATGGCCGCCACCTGCCGTTACATACGGTTGTTTCTCCGGCGTCCCAGGGGGTTTTGCAGTTCGTCCCGGCCAACGCTAAAGTGAATACGGGAGCAGCAGCCGAAGCCACGCATGCGGCTTCGCGAAAGGTTATCGAAGTCCGTCAGGAAGCCCGGCGAGAATGGGATGCCGCCATGCAGCAACTGCATGAGCCGGGAAAGATGCATCGCATTAAAAGGCTCGGCTTGGCCCAGCTTCCTTATCATCCGCAATATATGGATGTTGGGACCAGCTTCAATGCGGATCTGCAGGCGCCCCTCGATTTCGGAACTGAGCCATTGAAAGCAGAGACGGTATCTTCGATAGGGAATGCCCCGCCGTCCGGCAGCGTGGTCCATGCTTTGCTGATTACGCCGCTGAATTCCGCGACCGCGAAAAAGGGTGCGCCAGTCGAGGCCGTCATCAGCCAGCCTCTGGTTGTTTCCAATCAGTTGTTTCTTCCTCAGGGAAGCCACATCAAAGGCACAGTGCTGCAGGTGCGTCCGGCAGGCAGGCTCAAACGTAACGGGCAGCTCCGGATCGTGTTCCATCAGGTGGCTCCTCCCGATGGAATTGAACAGAAAGTGGAAGCCAGCCTCGAAGGTGTAGAGGTTGCAAAGGGCGAACACCTCAGCCTCGATGCCGAGGGAGGGGCGCAGGTCACCACACCCAGAACGCGATATTTGACTACGGGCATTGCCGTGGCGCTGGCTGCTTCTTCCATGCATTCAGATCACGACGCCGGCGACGGCGGCGGCATTGATCCAAGCGCAGGAGCCGCTAATGGGGCGTCGGGATTTGGTTTTGTGGGCAGCATTGTGGGAGCGCTCGCCCATTCGAGAGTCGTCGCTCAAGGATTTGGCTTCTACGGCGCGGCGATGTCGGTGTACTCGCATTTCCTGGCTCGCGGACGCGATGTCGTCTATCCCAAAGATATGTCCATGGTGATCGGGCTGGGAACTCGCGACCCGCATCCGGTTGCTCAGGGAACGGCGGCGCAGCCGAACTAACTTGGCGTTTCAGAGTTCCGGAATGATCTCGCACTGATATTTTTCGGCGGCCACACCGCATAATTATTTCTGCTTAACCCGGATTTTCGTTAAGATAGAACAAGATTCCCCCCGATGCGATTCTGTCGTTGTTCCCACGGTCTGGCAATTAGTGCGGTTTTTCTCTCGACCCTGTGTGCCCCATCCTCTCTGCCTCAGAAAGAGGAGTCGAGTGCCTCAGTCAGAACTACCGAACGCTCGTTTGCGCACCGCTTGATGATTAAAGGCGTCCCGAACGCGGGTGAGGTTACCCCGAGATTGTTTCGCGGCGCGCAGCCGTCGTCCCAGGGATTCGAAGCTCTGGCAAAAATGGGCGTCAACATTGTGGTGGACCTGCGCGGAACCCGCGAAGACGAGCGCGAACGAGTGACCAAACTGGGGATGGAATATGTGTCAATTCCGTGGCATTGTCCTTTTCCTCGAGATGACGTGTTCGCACGTTTCCTCGCCTTACTTCGTCAAAACCCCGGAAAGAAAGTGTTCGTCCACTGTCGCCTTGGGGATGACCGGGCTGGTATGACGATCGCCGCATATCGAATGGCGGAACAAGGCTGGACTGCAGAAGAAGCGATGAAGGAGATGCAAGCGTACGGGTTCTCTTTATCCCATCACCTCCTGTGTCCGACCCTGTCCTCGTACGAAGAAAGCTTCCCCCGGCGGTTCAGCACTGAACCTGCGTTCGTCGGCCTGCGCGCTTCCACGCCCTCCTCGGCTCAGTAACTCCGTCGCAATCCGGTTCAGCGGTCGGAAACGCAACGGTGTTTTCTCCAGCATCGAGCCACAGCCTGAGTGAACTGCGGCGCAAATCAATTTTGCAGGACGACCATTCTGGGAAAAGCTTAAATGTTCTGGATTCTTGCCCTTACCGCACCGCCTCTCGGCAGTGTGACCTCCATCACATTTCCTTGTGACGACTTACGCTGAACTCATCTGTATTGAGATCCGACAATCTGCTTAAAAGCGCACGCATGCATTCACGGATCGAGCGGGGATAAGGCGCCACTCGCAGCGGATCGCCCCCTCGGAGACATTCACGCCAGCCCACGTGTGGCCGCACGTGGCTCAATGAGGAGCTTACGATGCAACCTTCGAAATCGGGCGCAGGCATGCCCGCCCGCAGTCTCTACGGAACCCGCGTCCCTAGTCCTCGTCAGCGGCAGGTTATCGAGCTCGTCGCGATGGGACTCAAGAATTGCGAAATAGCCGACGCCATCGGAACCACTCAGCATGTGGTAAAGAACCACCTTCGCGTCATCTACGACAAGCTTGGATTCTGGAATCGGGTAGAACTCGCGCTGTGGTACGAGGCCCGCCGGCACGAAGGCACGGCTTACGCTCCATGTGATCGGGTTCTGGCCTGACGCGCGTCTGGTTCTCCAGCGGGCGGAGAAGCCGACTGGATGGACCACCTGGTCCGAATTCCTGTGTGTAGTAAGTGTGCTCTGTGGTTAAATCATTTCGTGAAGATCGCGGTTGATGTCCGGCGGATCACAGAATTTGGGGTTGGCACCTACACCCGGAATATCGTGCGTGCGCTGGGCAGGCTCGATCGCTCCAACCAGTATTTCCTGATCGGTTCGCCGCAGACAGTAGCGGAGATCGGAGCGTTGCCTGCGAATTTCAAGAGTGTGTCCTTGCTGGAGCCGGACAGCACAACCAAAGGCTACTTTGAATTTCGCACCATCGTCAAAAGGCTGCATTGCGACGTGGTGCACATTCCCCACCTTTTAGGCGTGCCTCGAAACTTGCCATGCCCCTATGTGATAACCGTGCACGACGTCGTGGAGCACTTGTACCGCGCGCACGGCCGTTCTAGCCTGCGACGGTCCTTGCACTTTCATCTGACGCGCCACGTCCTGAAAGAGGCGGGGCGGATTCTGGCGGTTTCCAAATTCACCAAGAGCGAAATCGAGAAATTATTCGGCATTCCCGGCCGGCATATCGATGTGGTGTACAACGCCATCGATGAGCGCTTCCTTCGAGGACACGCCTCGGAAACGGACCTCCAGGTCTTGGCGGAGCGTTATCTGGTCACCTATCCTTTTCTTCTTTATGCCGGCCGTATCAGCCCACACAAGAATCTGGTGCGCATCATCCAGGCCTTTGCAGCGCTCAAGACAGAATTGGAGAAGCAGGCACAGTACTCTGACCTAAAGTTGATTATCATTGGCGACGAACTTTCCAAGCACCCCGATCTTCGCCGCGCCGTAATCCGTTGTGCTGTGCAGAACGACGTCCGTTTCATGGGATTCGTCCCCATCGAAATGTTGCGAGTGTTCTACGATGCCGCGAAAGTTTTCGTTTTCCCCTCGCTCTATGAAGGATTCGGACTGCAACCGCTGGAAGCCATGGCCCATGGCACGCCGGTCATTACTTCGAATACTTCGTCGTTGCCTGAGGTCGTCGGCCAGGCAGCCGTCCTGGTGAACCCGGAGAATATATTTGAAATTATGCGGGCGTTGCATCGCGTACTGGTCGACCAATCGGTAAGGGACAAAATTCGCCAGCGGGGATACGAACAGGCTAAGAAGTTCTCCTGGGACGCTTCGGCGCAGCGCATTCTGGAGGTTTACGAAGAGGTCGCGCCCGGAGCGCATGTGCCAGCCAGGATTCACAGCGTCGCATGAAGACGTACGGGGTCAACCAATGTCGGACGGCTCGGACAATAAAACCCGCAAGGGGAGCGCCAAGATTTCCCGGGCCTATAATGATCCGCACTAAATCAGATAGCCAAGGTGGGATCACATCGCGGCGATTCGGTAGAGGTCGCGTGCTTCGATACGCCTGTATCTTCTAGAACGTTGTGAAATAGTATGTCGGGAAAGTGGGCAACACCTGTGGCGCAACGATGAGGGGATTAGTTCGCCCCGCGGTTTTGATGGTGCTGTTGGTTAGTGTGAAATCGAAGCCCGAGACAGGAGACTTGGAGAGCAGGAAATCGGTCGCCTGACCCGTATTGCCGAAGCCGGGGTCAACGGTTACGGTTCCCTCCGGATCTTCATTCATGCTCAACGGTTGTCCGTTAACCAGGGGCTGTCCATTCTGCCAGGTAGGGAAGGTGAAGAAGGTCCAGTTCGCATTTGGGTCCGGGGGCTGAGTGCAGGAGCTGGCCTGATTCGGAGGCGGTGTAGTGGTTAAAACGTGGAACGCCCGGTCATAGTTGGCGAACTGGCCGTCGGTCCTCCAGTAGAGGTTGCGTTGAAAATTCTGGAATTGATTGAACGCCATGCCGCACGAATCCGCGCAACCTTCGATCGCATAAAATCCCGTATGATCGTTCTGATCAAAATACATGATGTTGCTGATG
>Ga0210383_10006169_pt1 | contig 10480 bp, 11 predicted proteins | sample IncBWC14OmetaG_FD_160072 | JGI IMG/M metagenome (GOLD analysis project Ga0210383, IMG submission 160072) | Forest soil microbial communities from Barre Woods Harvard Forest LTER site, Petersham, Massachusetts, United States - Inc-BW-C-14-O ...
GCTCATCCCCATGTTGAAGCGCCCAGCAACAGAAGCATATGATACTCATTTTTATATGACCTTCGATCTGTATCGCAAAGCGGCTGAGCTTGCCTCTCACCGCGTACCCTTTGCCATCGGCACGGTGGTTCGAGTCGAAGGATCTTCGTCGGCCCATCGAGGCTCCAAAGCGATCATCGATCGACTCGGCAAGCTCCTCCTGGGTTGGGTGGGCGGAGGATGCGCAGAGAGCGCCGTCAAGAGCGAAGCCCTGAAGTGCATCGAAACCGAAAAACCGCGACTGATTACCGTAGACATGACGGATGAGGAACTGGGCGTGGGCATGCCCTGCGGAGGGACCATGGATATCTTTATCGAACCCGTTCTGCCCAAACCCGAGCTGCTCATCGTAGGGCATGGACGCATCGCCGAAACGCTTGCTGTGCTGGGAGATCTAATGGGCTTCACGATCACGGTCAACGATCCGGCTGCCGAACGCACCGCTTTTCCGCAGGCAGAGAAGGTCGTCACGGAAGACTTCGACCTCACCGAGACACCCATAGGCTCAAAGTCGTTTGTTGTGATCGCTACCCAGCACAAGAGGGATCACCTCTGGCTGCAAAAGGCGCTGGAAGGCAACGCCGCCTACGTTGCGTTGATTGCGAGCCGCCACCGTGCAGGGTTGGTGCTGGACTACCTTCGCGAGATGGGACTTTCGAAAGAAAAAATCGCCACGGTGCGGGCGCCCGCCGGCCTCGCGCTGGGCGCATCTACTCCCGAGGAGATTGCTCTGAGCGTGATGAGTCAGATGGTGGCGCTTCGTCGCGGCGGCGGCGCCACCGCACTCGATCTGCAGGACCGCAGTTCGCACGCGCCCGCCGCAGCGACGGATGCAGTGATTCGCCAGTGCGAAACCGAGGATATTCCCCGATAAACAATTCATGGATTCCCCCGGGCACAGCGGTCCGGCAACTTCCGAAGAGAGCATGCCTCCGGTTGGCGCGCACAACCTTCATCATTCTCTAGCGGGTGCTGAAGCATTGCAGCCCGCTCTAGACCCGAGCACGTCAAGGAAGAGAACCTTCAGTCCGAGCAGCCAAACGGCAGTAAGGAAGATGCGCCTAAGCCACTCGTTTCCGAGCTTGGCTGCGAGCCGGGCACCGACCAGGCACCCATGAACATCGTGACGCCGAGAATTAGACCGAGTCTCGAACCTGAAAATAAGCGAATCAGCGGCAGCCGTGATCCAATCAATGCACGTAGTGGAAGGGGGATGAGACCGTGGGAATATTCGACCGCACGAGCGTAATTCATGGAGATGTGGGGTGTAATGACGGGCATTATCGCGTGAAAGAAAGCGTGTATGAGGTTCCGTGCCCGGATGGCTCGGACAAGTGCCTGGATCCGAATGCACCGATTGCCGTGCAGGCGCAGAATCCTACGGGCCTCGGCGATGTGAGGGTGGGGTCGGCGTCGGAAGAGGCGGCAGGGATTCCCGCGATCTATAACACGATGCTCTACGGGATTGGCGATATGGGAGTGATGCGGGCTCCAGAGGCCTTCCTGAAGATTAACCACGTCACCGGGTTCGATTGCCAGAGCTGCGCGTGGCCGAGTCCTGACAAGAACCGGAAGATCTTCGAGTTCTGCGAGAACGGCGCCAAGGCGGTATCGGACGAGTCGACAAGGAAGCGGGTTGGGCCAGAGTTCTTCGCGCGGTATTCGATTGAGGAACTCGCGGCGCAGTCGGACTACTGGCTGAACCAGCAGGGGCGGCTGACGACTCCCATGGTGCGGCATAAAGACGCGACCCACTACGAGCCTATTTCGTGGGCAGACGCGTTTGCGATGATCGCGGAGGAGCTGAACAGTCTCGATTCTCCGGATCAGGCGAGTTTTTACACCTCGGGCAAGACAACGAATGAGCCGGCGTTTCTTCTGCAGCTCTTTGCGCGCCAGCTGGGGACGAACAATCTTCCAGACTGCTCGAATATGTGCCATGAGTCGTCCGGGGTGGCGATGGTAGAGACGCTCGGTGTGGGCAAGGGCGCAGCGACGCTGGAGGACATGGAGAGCTCGGAGCTCATCTTTATCTTTGGGAACAATCCGGGTACGAATCATCCGCGAATGCTGACGTCGCTGCAGAAGGCGAAGGACCAGGGGGCGAAGATTATCGCGGTGAATCCCCTGCCCGAAGTGAGCCTGATGCACGTGACGAATCCGAATCCTCAGGATTATCGGAACCCGCTGGAGCTGCCGGTTGCGCTGCTTGGCCATGGGCAGGCGCTTGCGGACCTGTATCTGCCGGTGCGCGTGAATGGAGATGTGGCAGCGATCAAGGGCATCCTGAAGGAGCTTTTCGAGCGGGAGCGGGATGGGCGCCCGTCGGCGATTGACCACGAATTCATTCGGGGCTACACAGAGGGTTTTGAAGTGCTGCGGGCAGATGTGGAAGCGGCGAGCTGGGACGAGATCATTGAGGAGAGCGGGCTGTCGCGCAAAGAAATCAACGCAGCCGCCGAGATGTATGCCAATTCCAAGAAGACGATCTGCGGATGGTGCCTGGGCGTGACGCAGCAGCGCAACGGCGTGGATAACGTGTCGATGATTGTGAATCTGCTGTTGGTGGGCGGCAATATCGGGCGGCCGGGCGCGGGGACGGTGTGCATCCGCGGGCACTCAAATGTGCAGGGCGACCGGACGATGGGTGTCTGGGAGCGTCCGCCGCAGGGATTTCTGGATGCGCTGGCGAAGGAGTTCCACTTCGATCCTCCGAAGAAGTGGGGATACGACACGGTTGAGACTCTGCACGCGATGTTCAATGGGGACATCAAGGTCTTCTTTGCGATCAGCGGCAACTTTCTCTCGAACACGCCGGACACGGTGTACACCGCGCACGCGATGCAGAAGTGCAAGCTCACCGTGCAGGTGTCGACGAAGCTGAATCGAGGGCACCTGATCACGGGCGAGCGAGCGCTGATTCTGCCGTGCCTGGGGCGGACCGAAGAAGATGTGCAGGCGACGGGCAAGCAGTTCCTGACGGTGGAAGACTCGATGGGGATTATCAATCCATCGAAGGGCTTCTTCTCGCCTGCTTCTCCTGATTTGATGAGCGACGTGGCGATCCTTTGCAACCTGGCGCATGTGACGCTGGGATCGCGAACCACCACGAACTGGCTGGGATTTGCAGCGGACTACAACCTGATTCGCGATGCGATTTCGCGTGTGATTCCGGGATTCGAGAGCTTCAACGAACGGCTTGCCAAGGAGGGGTTCTTCTATCTGCCGAATGCGGCGAAGCAGCGCATCTTCAAGACGAGTTCCGGGAAAGCAAAGCTGACGGTTTGCCCGATCCCAAAGCATGATCTGAAGCCTGATGAATTTCTCTTAACGACGATACGCACCCACGATCAGTTCAACTCGACCATCTACGGATTGGATGACCGCTATAGAGGTGTTTTCCAAGGCCGCCGGGTGATCTTTCTCAACCCGCTCGATATGGAGGCCAGGAATCTGCGCGCCGGTCAGATCGTGGACATCTACAGCCACTTTCAAGGAGAAATACGCACGGCACCCCGTTTTGCGATCGTCCCCTACGCGATTGCCCGGCGAAGCGCTGCAGCGTATTACCCTGAGACCAATGTGCTGGTACCGATCCGCAGCGTTGCTGCCAAGAGCAATCAACCCGCCTTCAAGTGCATTCGTATCACGCTGACCCCGTCGGATTCCTGTGAGCCGCTGCATTTTTCCGAGAAGGACGTTGAGCACAACCTGGATCGGGTGGTGCCGCGCCTGTCGTGACCAAAGCTAATGGCGGCCCAGGGCCTTGCGCTAGATGCTGGCCGCGAAGAAGGGCGTCTCGCGGCGGTTGTGATCTCCGCCATCGCGCTGGGGGCGATGCCTCCTCTTCGAAGCTCATGTTGTCCGTTCCGCGATTATTCGCAGTGTGTTCAATAACCAACTGAACCGCGTCTGGAGAGATCTTTTCGTGCGGCTTGCTCCGTCCGAGCCATTTGTACCCGCTTTCCGGATCCCTGAAGGCGATACGAAGGCTATTCAACCCAAGCTCATCACTGTCCATCGCGATACTGGCGAACCCGCTGGCACACCTGGTGCCATGCTGAGTGCGGGGAATTTGAACACTGCGGCCCTCACCCTGTTCATCGCGCTTCACCTGTCCGTTCCGAAGACACTACCTTGGCTCATCCTTGATGACCCGGTGCAATCGATGGACGATGTACACATCGCACACTTCGCTGCGCTGCTTCGAACGCTTTCGAAGGAGAAGGATCGACAGGTCGTCATCGCGGTCCACGACCGTCAACTTTTCGAATATCTTAGACTGGAGCTAAGCCCAGCGTTTCCGGACGATAGTCGTAGAGCATTCTCGGCTTTCAGTCGATCCGGCCCCTGTTGAAGATCATCGAGGAAGGGAAGTTTGAAGCCTATCGCCTGGTGAAGTGGGCACCCTGGCGCATTTCGCGCACGTCATTCACGAGCTACATCATCTCAGTCCGCAACGGAAGGCAGAACGACCCGCGCGCCTATCACGAGCACGCCGTCAGTCGCCTCAGGCTTTACGGAAACCGATAGCGTGCAGGCGACGATCGACCATGCTGGCTAGGCTCCAACCGAGCCGGCGTCGCCCAACATGATCGCCTTCCACCCGCGTGAGCTAAGGCTGGTGCTTTCTTGGGCCGTGGGAGAGATCCTACGGTCTTTTCTTGATGGCTAGATCGAGCTTGGACGCCTAGCTACGAGTCTGCTGTTCTCCAGAAATATTTGGATCTGGAGCGATGCACCGATGCTGGACCTCGTTCTCTGCCAGCGAGGCGTCGATGGGGGTCGCAGCGACCGTTTTAAAGCAATGGAGGCAAATCGAATCGAAGCTACCGTCAGCGTTGCAGCGACGCGCGTAATTCTGGGTCATATAGATGACCCCTCGATTCTTAAAGATCGGGCCCTGTTTGCATTCGACGTTCGATGTCTCTGGGTGGCGGGTCATCTCTAACAATTTGCCCATCACGGCCTTCTCCTAGTGAAAATTGTCCCAAGGCCGACTCACCAAAGTATGGTCAATTTTGCTCACTCAGGCGGCCGCCTCTCAGCGTTGACGTTTCTCGGGCCTTTCTGTCCAGGGCGAAGTTTCCGCTCCATGTGGTCCATATTGCTCAGATCCGGACGATTTTTCGGATCAAAATGATCTCGTAGTACTGGATTTTTGAGGTAGATGAGTAGGCAGGTGACGTCCTGCAATGCCCAGGGTGTTACTCCCGTCGGGTGTGCGGAAGGCGAAACCGTACGGCGGCTCGCCCCCTGCCTACGCCTTTGCAGGAGGTCAATGCCAAATGGATCACACAAAGAAGAGTCACCCGGTGGTTGGACTGATCATTCTTATTGTCCTTGGCTATCTCGTCTATCACGTAGCGTACCTCGCAGTTCAGTGACGACCTTGACCGTGGTGGCCATCAAGCACGCGCACTGTATGATCACGGCAGCGGCGTGCGTGAGGGAAGTTCGACTCTAAAGATAGACCCGCGAACCCTCTTTCAGGCTCCCTGAACTAAGTCAGCCCACCTGAAGTTTTCCCCTCTTAGGTTCTTTGGAAAGCCGGTGTGCGATGCCTTCGGATGCGATTCTGCAGGTAGCCCAGCAACTCCACAACGTGAGTGAACGTCTTGACTCGCTGGCCGACGAACATCCTGTCGTCTCAGAAGCCCTCATCACCATCTCAGGAACTGTTCGTCAGACTGCCACGTTGCTGGAGGTGCTTGTTGTGACCAAAATGGGGCCGCTCTCGGGATCTGATCCGGCAAATGCCTAAGGGCTCATCTTCTGCCGAAAGGCGTTATGAGAATGGACCGTCCGCGCCGTAGAGATGAGTTTTTTATGATGAAGAAGAAGAAAAATCGGCTGGAGATCGCGAGGAAGATCATTTCCGACGTCACTAGGGAGATGCAGAAGCCGCGATTGACGGAGTCAGTCCGCAATGACAGGAGATATCAGGTTGCACTGGTCGTCAAAGAACCTTCCGCTCGTTCTGCAAGCGGATGAACTCGGATCTTCGGCACGGTGTTCGACGGCTCCGCAGAGGGATCAGCGGTATGTTACTTCCAGTCGATTTTGTTACGGTCGCAGCTCTTTACGGTATCAGGCCATCGCGCGCAACCCGCGGCAGACGGTCTCCCACACTGACTCAGTCGTGGAGAACGACGTTGAGCAGCGACTTATGAACCTGGATGCGGCCGTTGTATTGAATAAAGCCGAGTTTGCGAAAGCGATTCATGAAGAAGCTGACGCGGGACCGAGTGGTGCCGATCATCTCTGCCAGGGTTTCCTGCGTGATCTGCGGAATCAAAGTTTCTGGTTCACCCGGCTTGCCAAATTCCGCCAGCAATAAAAGAATTCTCGCCAAACGCTTTTCGCTGGAGTTGAAAAGCTGATCGACAAGGTCGGCCTGTGTTCGCATGCTGCGGCCCAGCAGAAACGCTAAGAACAGGTCGGAGAATGCATGCTCTTCGTGCATCACGCGGACCATCTCCTTCCTCTCTATCCTTAGTGCTGTACAAGCGGTGATGGCAGTGGCAGTCGCCATTCGCAGTCCAACGATTGCAGCGAGCGACTCCTCGCCGACGAAGTCGCCAGGGCCAAGAAGCGTGATGGTGGCTTCTTTGCCGTTCTTCGAAACGACAGTAAGTTTTGCGCGGCCTTTTTGAAGATAGAAGACGGAGTCAGAAGGATGTCCTTGCGAAAAGAAGCCCTGCTTTGGCTTTAATTGGACGATCTTCCGTCCCAGGCCGGCTTTTGCCAGAAATGCGGAGGCGTCAAAGGCAGTTTTTTGAGGCTCAGCCATCTGGATAAGCCCTTTCCAGGATGGTCGTGCACGAGGGAGATCGGGGAGAGCGCGACCGCCGCCAATCCGGAATAGACGGGAGAAATCCTACAGAAATTATAAACCCTGTGAGAATCCTTCCCCTTCCGGCTTCCAGCCCTTTGCTCTGGCACTCAAGATGCTGGCAATGGCATGTGAATTCAATCATGTCTTTTGAGAGGCGAAGGGAGTGAAAAATTGCCTGACGACCCGGCAGCCGAGACTTCGCCATCAACGGCGCAGCTGGCAAGGCCGATCCCTTATGGTTCGCGAGCGCTCGGATAATCGCTGCTGAGATCAGCGATGCCCCTTATCACCATAGCCGCAATCAATGTTTCAAACTGGCAGCGCGATGCTGATGTGCAGCTGCGCGTCTATGCCGAATCTTCCTTTGAAGCCTCGGATGGCACGCTCATCCCAGGTAACCCCCCAGCGAGGATCAGTCTGTCAGCAATAACTGGTTTGTAAGTGCGGCCTGCACCTTGTCGGGCACCGTGCTGTCTATCGCATCGCTGCAGCTTTACTCCACCATCGACAGCCAGGACAATCCCTCGGCCTGCTGGTGCGCCTACTTCTTCACAAGCGAGGGTGAAGATGATCGGCCCCTTTGCCGAACTCCACCGCTTCGTTCTCCCCTCCTCCCCTACCTCCACCACCTGGGCCGCCATCGCGGTCGCCCAACGAGGGATTCTGTGAAAGAGCTTGCTTGCCTGGTCGTATTGCTCCTCGGCTGCTCGTCGCTGTTTGGGCAGACCTACGACGTCATCACGGGCTCTACCTTCACCGACGGCGGTGGGAACCCTCTCGCCAACGGCAGCATCGTTTTTCTGCCAGTCCTGAATACAGGGAACCCCCTGAATGCGAAGATAGGCGGTGGCGGACAGATGCTTCCGCGCCCCGTAACCTGCCTGATCGTGAATGGCTCCATTACTACGCAGCGCAGCGGCGCAACGTGCAAGCTGGTAGACACCGGCAATTCGAACCCTGCGAATTTCTGCTACAACGCCACGGTAACGGACACCGTCGCGCAGACAACCTTCCCGCCCTATCCGTGCATGCAGCCGCAAGCCTTGGCCACGAGCTGGTGCACCACCGTTAGCGGCGCTACGACGTGCGACATGGACAACTACGTCCCTCCGTACCCCGCTCTCGCGCTCGTCACGGCCGGGCCGCCTGGCCCGACAGGCCCCGCGGGACCTTTCGGAGCGAATCCATCCAAATTCAACGGAGAGTTCCTGGTCGACGGAACGATCTATACATCGCTGAATGCGGCCTGGTCGGCTGCTCTGAGCGCGGCAAATAGCACCGGCGCGGATCAGACGATACGCCTCGGCGTAGGAACCTATCTAGCGTCTTCGACGCTCTACGAGCCGACGAACGGAGCCTGCATCAGCCTGATCGGCAGCGCGGGCACGACGCAGCAGATCTCAGCTGGAACACCGCCCGGAATTTCGAGCACGGTTATTGTTCCTACGAGCTGGGGAGGGGGCGATTTATTCAGCCTGCAGAACGCCTCGAACACGCAAGCGCAGAGCTGTTATTTCGCGGATTTTACAGTCGCTGGGCTGGGCGGCATCGGTGGAGGGATCACTGGTTCGGCGTTCAATTTCCAGTGGTTTCGCGGACTGACCATCGAGAATGTGACGATCAACGATACTGGGGACAACGCGATCATTCTGGGCGAAGCCTCCGGATCGCACCAATCAAATTTCTATCTGCGCAACGTGGTGTTGAGTTATGCCTACAACGGAGGGGCGGGATATGCCCCTTCGACGAGGCCTGCTTTTGGATTGCAGCTTCTTCCGACAGCCATCGATGGAAACGTGGACACGCTCTTTTGCCGCAATGCGCTGACGGCTTGCGTGGGCACCCAGGGCACGGGGACGCAGTTCAGCAAGATTCATGGATTCGGCTATCCGTATGCCTGCACGACCGGGCCATGCAATAACCACGAGACAAATTGGGGAGCTGCAGACGCGAGTTGGGCCAGCGACTATGTGCTTTATGACACGGGCGGGAGCAATACCTACACCGACACGTACATGGACTCGCCGGCAATCGCGGCCTTTTACATTGGCGCGAACGGAATAAGTATCAACGGCAGCCTGCTTTTCTGGCCGGATCAGGTCACATTCCCTCATGCGAATCTGGCCTCCGTCGCCTCGACGGTGACAAGTGGCCTCGTTATCTCGAACGTGAACTGCACCAACATGAGCACGTCTGCCGGTGCTCCGTCTTCACCGGCTGGCGCGTCTGGTGTGTGGATCAGCTATTTTGCCACTGCGGGAACTGCGCCCAGCTATTCCTCGGTGTCTAACCTGGCAGGTTGCGGGGCATATGTACAACAACGAATTGCGGCGGTGCAGACGGCCTTTGACATCAGCGGCAACAACTCGGCAAACACGAACTTTGGCAGTGATGGCGTAGTGCCGAAGGTTTTCGTCACTCCGCTAAGCACTTCGGCGGCTCAGGGCGGCGTAGAAGTGGAGAACTTCGCCGGTGGCAACGGCGATACGTTTTACAGCGGCTTTACCTCGCACGCCTCGAATTTCGCGGTGCGGGCCAACAGGCAGCGTGAAGATGGGAGGCTTGCAGACGGCGGCGGTGAGCTTAACGGGAGCGACCACGCTCACGGTCGATAACAAGAACGTCATGGCCAACGCTTCGGGAAGCGCGTTCACGCTCACCCTTCCGTCGTGCTACACGGCTATGGCGGACGGACTTACCCCCATCGGAACCGAGCTGACGATCATCAAGACTGATGCCAGCGCCAACGCGGTCACGCTCGCGACAGTTAGCAGCGAGACGATCAACTATCTTGGGAGCGCGTCAGCCACCTACGTTATCGGCTCCGCCGGCGGCGTTACGATGGTCTGCGGAAGCGACAACAACTGGTACGTAACCGTGTCGATCGTGAATCTGGTGACGCCCGGCAACGGCATTTTCACCTGGACGAACGGGGTCCCGTCGTTGGCGATGGCGAACCTACCGCACTTCACCTGGTATGGAACGTTTGCGGGAACGTTTGGCACTTCCACCAACAATTCGCTGGGCGCGATATGGTCGCCGACGTCGGCCGTGACGATGACACGGCTGGATATCGCAATCGGCACAGCGCCGTCCGGCTGCACGACCTATCCGGTCATCGGCGTCTACGACTCCACGACCGCGACGTGGCTCAAGACGGTGACTCTGGCTTCTGGCACCTTTGCCTACCGCAACTCCGCAAGCGTGGCCATTACCGCTGGGCACAACCTGTCGATGGGCGTCCAAACAGCGGCTGCCGGATGCACCACCAACGCCGGCACCGCCCAGCTGACGATGGAATATGTCATGCAATAGCGTTCGCCAATTTGGGTGGAAGCCGGCGGTTGGTGGGGGAATCGTACCGACGAAACCCAAGTTTCAGGATCGGGACCCGGTGCACCCGGCAATACACAATCAGGAAACTAGGTAGTGTCCTAATTTGAACGATGCCTTGCGAGGGTGAAAGGTGGGAGTGAGTTAGTTGCCCTTTCAATCGGTCAAAGGCTATACGCCAGCGGATGCTTGGGCTCGTAAAGCATGATGTCGTCCGCGCCAGGTACGGCCATCATGACCACGAGTCAGTACCCGTGATCCTGAACTTCG
>Ga0210383_10006170_pt1 | contig 10478 bp, 12 predicted proteins | sample IncBWC14OmetaG_FD_160072 | JGI IMG/M metagenome (GOLD analysis project Ga0210383, IMG submission 160072) | Forest soil microbial communities from Barre Woods Harvard Forest LTER site, Petersham, Massachusetts, United States - Inc-BW-C-14-O ...
ATTACAGCTGTAAGTGTTCACCAAAATGAAGTCGGCTATTTTGTCGTGGTTGAGGTCCAGCTTATAGCGACCATTCTTGCCGACGACGTGGTGAGTTGGGGTGTAAACAATTTTAGCCTCGGCTGGTGGCGTTAGTGCCAGTGCTCCCACTCCGCTCGCCGCGAGGGCATACATGTTAAGTCGTCGTTGGAGTGAGTTGGAAAGGATCGAGGCTGTCTTGGGGAATCGTTTCATGGCGGTCCTCCTAGGCGGGCTTAAAATTATCCCCCCAGCAGCCTGTTATTGTCACGCAATTTATCCAACGACTTTTGATCGATTGTTCCAGCGCGCCGGACAGTTCAAATCCGCAAGAAAGAACACGAGGCAATCAACATAATGACCGAGCAAGAACGACTGAAGTGCAACGCGATCGACATCCAAGGGCTAAACCGATCCGACCGCGACCGTATCGAGGACGTAGGATTCAATGCCTGGCTCGATGAGGTGGCGAATCACAACGCGAGCGCTCAGATCGCTCGACAACACAGGCATCGAAAAAAATGCGCGGTCTGCGAAGTTGTCTTCTTATCGACCGGAGACGACGCGAAATACTGCAGCCATAAGTGCCAACTTCGAGGCAACCGGCGCGGTCTGGCCTTCCGTGGTCTGACTGAGAACATTAACGAAAAAGTCGGTCTGCAAGCCCTTGCTGCGTAAGATAGTTACGGGCGCGATTTTGGTAATCGATTCGCATGAGTAGGGTAGTGGCATCCTTTCGCCAGTCGTGGTTAAAAGGGCTAGAACGCGAAATGAGAGCATTAGCAAACAGCTCGAATGTTCCGAAGGGCTGAGGGCCGGTGAGGGCGGATCTGCGAATCAAGAACAAAGCAGCCGCCGCAAGATCTGCCGCGAAGATAGAGGATAAAGAGCCTTTGGTACTAACCCATCCTCATCCCCGTGTGCTGGTCTGGGGATTTGAGTGTAATCGAGATTTTTCGCGAGTTACCGAACGACAGTTGAATTTGAGCGCCCGATGCGGCTCTTATTTTCTTCCCAACGCCAACCTTCCGAGGCTGGCGGGTTGGACCGTGATCACATCCGGCCCTTTGGTCGCGCCAGCGATGATGGGGTTGTTGGGGATGGTCTCGTAGGCGTAGCCGGTTAACGTCGCCCGAATGCCATTCGTGACATCGAAGGTAGTGCTGAGCCGGGCCCATCCGAAGTGCGTTCCTCCGTTGATGGCAAATTTCATCCCGACAAAGCCATCGCTAACGTTGATCCAGTGACCGCCAGAATTGTTGATTTTCCCACCACTGGTCCACGACAAGTGAGCCATCAAGCCACCCAGTTTGTTTTTCGCGAACGGGGAGTTCGGTCCAATGACTACGCCTTTCTTCAGTGCAAGCACCAAGGACTGACCTTCAAAGTTGTCGCTCTTGCCCGTAATGGCGAGGCCAAAGCTGTCAAAACAGTTCCTTGGCGTGCAGATACCGTAATTGCCGAAGAAGAAATCTCCTTGACCGTCATTGTCGAGGTCCAGAATGTATCCCCGGGCGTGATCGTTGATAACCTGATGAGTTTTGGTGTATACGATTCTCGCCTGGGCAGATTGTGCCAAGGCCAGCACGCCGACTCCAGCTGCTCCTGCTGCCAGGGCATACGAGTTGAGTTGACGATGGAACGATTCAGATGGGTTGGAACTCGAATGACGGCTACGGGAAGGTCGCCCCATTTAATCCTCCTGCACGTTCGAAGCATCGGAAGTATGTTCCACCCAACAGTGCAGGTCAAGGATAAGAACCGGAATTCGACAATCTTTTGACAATCCTGCGTTTTTAAGCTTAAAGCCGTCTTCGCTGAGGCGGTTTGGCGTTACTGACGTAAACGGTGAGAATTGACCGACCCGCCTCCGGGGTCAATAAGTGAAATCGGGATGTTTCAACAGTTATCGGAAAGACTGGCGTCAGTAGATGCTCCACACACCCGGCGTGACCACCTCTAGCAGATGACCATCGGGGTCGCGGAAGTAAAGTGCCTCGCCGCCGTATTTCCACGTCTTCCTGAACTCAATCGGAATTCCCTGTTGCGACAGCCATGCTTCCCAAGCTGGTAGTTCCGACCGGGCAATTCCGAATGCGATGTGGATTGCGCCCGTGGCGTCGGTGTCCGCAGTGGTCCCTTTTTTGAACAGCAGCAATATGCTGCGGTCACCGGCACGCATCGCACACAGGCGCGTCTGGTCAGTGATCCCTTCCTTCTGATCAGGGTCGATCGGTTCAAAGCCGAATACGCGCCGATAGAATTCGACCGATCGTGTCGGGCGTTCGACGTAGAGCGACGTTTCAAGGATTCCGTTCACCGGCGGTCGGCTGGAAGTAGCCTCTGACATCGTGACCCTCCGTAGCTCCGATATCACTCGGATGCAGATGCTATTCTGATGCACCAACTGCCATTTGGACGCAACCTGTGCCATCAGGAGGATGCCAGTGCGTGTGCTTGGGTATACGTGGGCGGGTGTGCGAACCAGCGATCTGAACTCGTCGTCGCGTTTCTTTTCCGAGATCCTCGGACTTCGGCGCGTTCACGATGGCAAAGGGTTGGTGCAGTTTGAGCTGCCTTCGGGTCAACTGTTCGAGGTCTTCGGCTCCGAAAGTCGGTACTACCAATTCCATAATTGTCCCGTCGTTGGCTTCCAGGTCGAGGACGTGCGTGCCGCCAAGCAGGAAATGGAATCAAAGGGCATCGAGTTTATAACTGATGTGTTTGGCGACGGTATAGAGGCGTGGGCGTATTTCCGTGGACCGGACGGGTACGTGTACGAGATCTGGCAGACTCAGCGATTGCTGAAAGCACCGCTACGCTCGGCGTAGCTGTTGATATAGCGCTCAAAAAAAACTCAATGAGTGTTATGGGCGGTTACACTCAAGTTCCCCGCCGAAGGGAAGATGAGCGTAGTGGGGATTTTGCGCCAGTTGAGAGGACTGCTGGCGGCTGAGCTTACTTCCCGTTTGCCGACCATATGGCCGGTGATTTTTCTCCTTTGCATGAGGGAATCGGAATCGATTTGTCGCTTTAATCTGTAGGAGGAGCAGTGTCGTCCAAATATGTTCGGGAATTCGATTCCGCAGAATTGGTGGAAGCCCAAAGTCGCGGCCATTTTTCGATGATCGGCCAGCTTATTTCGCATTACCGGATCATCGAGAAGGTCGGCAGCGGCGGTATGGGGATTGTGTACAAGGCTGAAGATTTGAGTCTCGGCCGCTTTGTCGCGCTCAAATTCCTGCCAGACGATGTTCCACACGACCAGCAAGCTCTCAGCCGATTCCGGCAGGAAGCGAGAGCTGCATCTTCTTTGAACCATCCCAACATCTGCACGATCTACGAGATTGACGAGGCCGAGGGGAGAGCCTTCATTGCAATGGAACTTCTGGAGGGGCAGACTCTCCGGCATAAGATCGCCGATGAGCCATTGCAGATCGACAAGGTAATCAATCTTGGCATCCAGATCGCAGACGCTTTAGACACGGCGCATTCAAGAGGAATCGTCCATCGCGACATTAAGCCAGCGAACATCTTCGTTACCGATCGGCGGCAGGCAAAGATTCTTGATTTCGGGCTGGCCAAGGCAGCGGGCCAACCAAAGGACGTTTCGCCGAGTGCCACGACTGCCGACTTCGAGGAGCATCTCACCAGCCATCACGGCGTGCTGGGCACCGCTGCTTATATGTCGCCCGAGCAGGTGAGAAGTAGCGAACTGGACGCCCGCACGGACCTGTTTTCCTTCGGGGCCGTCCTCTATGAGATGTGTACGGGAAAGCCGGCATTTCGCGGCGAAACAGCGCCATTAGTATTCAACGCCATTCTCGATGGTGCACCCGTAGCTGCGGTGCGGTTAAATCCCGATGTGCCCGCCGAGCTCGAACGGATCATTAACAAGTCCCTGGAGAAAGACAGAAGCCTCCGTTATCAGTCCGCTTCGGAACTGCGCTCCGACCTCCGACGGCTTAAGCGGGAGCGGGAGTCAGGCCGGCTGCGAAAGGCGGCGGTCGCAGGCATTGCAAAACGCAGAGTGCGCATGCTAGTGGGCACCCTGGCTGCAATTGCAACCGGCGTCCTGGCGGCCAGCAGCTATTTTTATCATCAGCGCGGCCCCAAACTCACCGGAAAGGACACGATCGTTCTCGCTGACTTTGGCAACAGCACTGGCGACCCGGTCTTCGACGACACGCTCAAGACGGCGCTCAGTGTTGCTCTTAAACAGTCGCCGTTTCTGAATGTGGTTTCGGACAACAAAGTTGTCGAAACGTTGAAGCTGATGACGCGCCCGCCCGACACCAAACTCACGCCCGAGGTGGCCGGCGAGCTTTGCCAGCGGGCGGGCAGCAAGGCTTACCTAGCTGGATCGATTGCTAGTCTGGGCAGTCAATACGTGCTGGGCCTAAAAGCGGTCGATTGCCAGAGCGGAAACGTGCTGGCGCAAGAGCAGGCAACGGCAGCAGCGAAGGAGAAGGTGCTGAACTCGCTAGGTGGGGCGGCATCCAAATTGCGCAGCGAATTAGGCGAGTCGCTTGTGACCGTACAGAAGTTCGACGTCCCGCTGTCCGAGGCCACCACGTCTTCTTTAGAAGCTCTGAAAGCCTACAGCCTCGGAAATAAGGCCTCTCGCCAGTCAGGTTCCACCGGTCTCCCCTACCATCAACGCGCTATAGAACTCGATGCCAATTTTGCCAGTGGGTACGCGGCCGTGGGCTGGGATTATAACGGCATGGGTGAGATCGGACGCGCCAGAGAATATTTCACCCAGGCTTTCCAGTTGCGAGATCACACCAGCGAGCGCGAAAAGCTGGCAATTACCGCTAGCTACTATTTCAATGTAACCGGGGAAGTGGACAAAGCAGCCCAGACCGCCGAGGAGACCATCCGGAGCTATCCGAACTCCATGGGGACATACCTCGTTCTCGGTAGTGCCTACGAAAGCCAAGGCCTGTTTGAGAAAGCGATAGAGTCCTATCGCCAATTCCTCCGGTTCTACCCGGACGATGCCGCCCCATACGGCGACCTCCTTAACAGCATGCTGGCGTTGCAGCGGTTCGACGAAGCGCTGCAGACAGTCCACGAAGTGCAAGCGCGAAAGCTGGATAGTTTCGTCATCCGTAATACTCTCTACGCTCTCGCTTTCCTGAAATCAGATTCTCAAGCCATGACGCGACAGCTGCAGTGGTTTGCGGGCAAGCCAGAAGAGAACGCCGGGTTTTCGCTCGCATCCGACACCGAGGCGTACGCCGGTCATCTCGGCAAAGCGCGGGAATTGACGAAGCAGTCTATAGATTCCGCAATTCGTGCCGACAGCAAGGAGACCGGGGCCATGTGGCAGGAGATTGCCGCTCAGCGGGAAGCGGCCTTTGGCAACACATCGGACGGACAGCGAGAAGCGGTGCAGGGTCTGAAACTTTATCCCGCTAGCCAGGGCGTCGAGGTGGAGGCGGCGCTCGCATTTGCGCTGGCAGCTGATGTGGGACAAGCCGAGTCCCTTGCACAAGACCTGAACAATCGCTTCCCGCTGGACACGCAGGTGCAGTCACTTTGGCTGCCAGCGACGCGTGCGCAACTCGCGCTTAACCGGAAAAATGCAAGCGAAGCATTGGCCGATTTACAGGGTACGACACCACCCATTGAGTTGAGTTCAATTTCCTTTGTCACGAATGTTTCCTGCCTCTATCCAACCTACATTCGCGGCCAGGCCTACTTAGCCGCTCGACAAGGCACGCGGGCAGCCGCCGAGTTCCAGAAGATTCTCGACCACGAAGGCATGGTCTGGAATTGCTGGACTGGAGCCCTAGCGCATCTTGGAGTGGCCCGTGCGAATGCTGTGCAAGCAAGAACCTCGCAAGGCGCCGATGCGTACGCCGCCCGCGTCCGAGCACTCGCCGCCTACAAAGATTTCCTCTCGCTCTGGAAGGATGCTGACCCCGACATCCCCATCCTCAAACAAGCCAAAGCGGAGTATGCGAAGCTGCAATGAGCGGCCTTCAGACTGCCAGGGTGGAGGTTTGTTACAAGCTCTTGGTGAAAACGTCCTCCGAGACTGCCACTGGTGCGCCGGCGCCTGAATGCAGTGGATGAGGGCGGTGTCGGTCCGAGCGGATATCGGGTGCGTAAGGCCTTAACACTTCCGGCGCTAGAATCATCAGCGGCGGAACCATCGCACATCTCAAGGGATTGGTGTCTATAGTTGCAGAGTGGGGAGTGAAGCGAACGAATCTTGTCAGCCGACTCAAACACTTAGAGGCGGCTCTATCGGTACTGGGCAAATTAAACGGCGGAACGCCCGTCACGAAGCCGAGGCACACGCTTTCCGCAGCGGCGCGCAAGAAGATCAGCCTGGCCCAGAAAGCGCGATGGGCAAAGCAAGCTTCGTCGAGCGGCCAAGTAGTCGCAATGAAACCCAAGCGCACGATGTCGCTAGCAGCTCGCAAAAAGATCGGGGCATTTCAGCGGCGAGATGGGCGAAGATAAAGGCTCAACAGAAGAAAGCCGCTTAGTCAGTCCGTATCTTCACGTCCGGCGGAAAACGGAACATGCGAAGGGTTGCAGAAGGCTGCTCCGAGATGTATCGTATCGGGAAATCCCCGCTAGGAAAACTCTCGTGGACACCTTTCATCGTAACCCTCACCATCGCGATACCCCGACCGGAAGAGACTGCCAGTTCTGTCAATCCTTCGACCCTGCATTCGGTAAGCGTACTCCCATGGACAAACTGGTGTATGGCGAACTCAACGACGACGCAACGGCACACATGACAGAAGACGGGTACGTCAGGCATCGCATTCTCGAGATTCGAGTTCGCTTTCCCGCGACGGTGATTCGACACGCTCAGAAAGTCACGTAGTCTTCGTCACAGCTACGGGATTTACCCCCACCGCTGCAAAGGTGCGAGTCAGACAGGGACAACGCGCTACATTTAGCACGAAGCTCAGAGCAGACCCTGTAGTAGGAAAAGAAGGGGTGATGGATTCGATACCGCGCCTAAGAAGCGATAACTGGTGAGACATCTCCTTTCACTCATTGGCTTTGGGCAGAAATCTGCGGAGGAGCGCGCAACTAGCAGCATTGCATACGCAATCGCCATGAACAGCAAACAGTTGATCACAACCGACGATGCTGTGATCATCACGCCCGGAATCGTGCTCCGCCATCCCACAACTAACATCACTGAAGATGGCCAAAATACATACATCAGATCGGTGCCGCCAACGTTTAGAACGCCCCCTACGCCGAACCAAATCAGCGCAAGCACAACGCTCGACACAAGCAGCCCGACAAAGCCGCCGTCCGCGCCTGCCACAAAACCAAGTTGCCGGCAGCACTGTTGGCTGTGTCAAAACTGTGTCAAAACCCCTCCGATTCGAGGCCTTGGAGCTTTGCTTGAGCGAAGAGCAGACTCCCCAAGTTATTGTTTTCTCAGAGAAGTGATCAGAAGGGGAAGAGCGTTTGAAGCGGGCGGTCGTGCGCCCAAGGCAGGTGCGCTACCAGGCTGCGCTACGCCCCGACATGAATCGATTATAGCTGAGTGCTTCTCATCAGTCCGTAACCTGGTTATAACCCACGTCCGTCGCCCGCAGAGGTATAATTTCACGTTGACATGCAAAATCCCCGTTATGCCCTGGTGGCTTACGTGAGGAATGCGGTCGGGGAATTTGTTGAGAACCTCCGGCAGGAACTGCATCCCGATCTGCCTCATTTACCCGCTCACGTGACCATCCTTCCGCCTCGCCGGTTGCAAGGAGGTGAACTTTCGGCGCTGGAAACTCTCGAAGATGTCTGCAGCCAGGCCGAACCTTTCGAAGTCACGCTTGGTGATGTTGAAACTTTTGTCCCCGTGACCCCAACAGTTTTCATCCGTGTGGCTCATGCCGCCTATCGCCTGCATGATTTGCACGTTCGCCTGAACACGGGAGCGCTTGCCGCTCAAGAAGAGTGGCCCTACATGCCGCATCTCACGATTGTGAAACTCGGCACCGAGGAACTGGCGCAGCAAGCCTATATCTTCTCCCGCGACCGCTGGGCGCAGTTCGCCGGCAGCCGCCACATCCCGGTGAGCGAGCTGACCTTCGTGCGCGAACGGGATCAGAATTGCTGGATCGATTTAGCCGGAGTCCCGCTCGGCCGCAGTTTGGTCAAGCGTTAGAAAGTCAGACGCCAGCTTTCCGATTGCGTAGGTGCGCGCAGCGCCTGAAAGCGCTACTGTTTGTATCTATTTACGGCATCGCTGAAGCGCCGCGCTGATACGAATCGAGTATCAGGCAGTCTGTGAATCCATCATTCAAAGCCTAAGACTCATTAATTAAACCTTAAGTCGGGACACCGAGCGCATCCCGCAAGTGACCTTCCGGCTGTCCAAATTCCTGCTTTCGTCAGTAGTTCATGTCCCCTGGTACAAATCCCTCCCGTGCATTGCTAAGGACCGAAAGCGAGCGTAAACAAGAAGTTGGAGTCGCCGCTCAAGCTGGCGCAGGCGCCCTTCCCCCAGCGAATTCCGGCTAGGTTTCGGGAGGTTACATGCAGATTGGGGTCTACGGAGCAGGGTATTTAGGCACAGTCGTTTCGGCCTGTCTGGCCGACTTCGGCACCCCGGTCAGCTGTTGCCATCCCGATAGCTCGCAAATGGTTGCCATGGCGCAGGGCAACGTTCCCTTTCACGAAAAGAACCTTACCGAAGTCATCAAACGTAACGTGCGCTCGGGGCGGCTGGCGTATTCCACTGACATTGAATCCTTCGCCCGCAAGGCGCAGGTGATCTTCCTCGCCGAGGACAGCCCACAGCACCTGACCGATCTTGCGGTTCGCATTGCGCGCTCCGCTCCCAAGCCTCCGATCCTTACCATCGTGACTCCAGTTCCAGTCGGCACAGCATCCGCTGTTGAACAGAGCATCACACAGGCTGGCTTGCGGGCGACCATCGTTTCGCAGCCTATGTTTTTTACTTCAGGCTGTGCCATCGAGGACTTCAACTGGCCCGACCGGATCATTCTTGGCACCGATTCGAACGACGCCGTGCTTGCCATCAAACAAATCTTTCATTCCCTGGTGATGCGCGGAGTTCCGGTGATCGTCACCAATCACGAGACCGCTGAACTGGTGCGCGAATCTGCGACCGCTTTCGTCGCCACCAAGATTTCCTTCATCAACGAACTGGCAAGCTTATGTGAACGCGTCAACGCGGACGCGGTCAGCCTCTCGCTCGCTCTAGGTCTGGACAAGAAAATCGCACCTCGCTGCCTGCAGCCGGGAGCCGGAATGGGCGGTTTGTTCGCGGAGTCCGACATGGATTCGCTCGCTGAACTTGCGCAGCGCAAAGGAGTGTCGCTGAAGATTCTGAGCGCGGCTCGCGAAGTCAACCATGGCTTAGCCGATCAGGTAATCGAAAAGATTTCGAAGTGCGTTCAAACTGTACACAACAAGGATGTAGGAATTCTCGGCCTGGCTTTCAAGCCCAACACCAATTCCGTCGCGGGCTCGTCTTCGATGCGGCTGGCCAAGAATCTGATCGCTCAAGGCGCACGGGTGCGAGCGTACGATCCCGTCGCCCTCCCGGATGCGCGCCTTGAATTGAATGGCTCTGTGCACTATTGCGAGTCTCCTTATGCCGCCGCCGAGGGCGTCGATGCCCTGGTGGTCGGCACCGGCTGGCCCGAGTTTCGCGGCCTCGATTTCACCCGCATCAAACAAATGCTCCGCCGCCCTCTCATCGTGGACACCAAAAACCTGCTCGACTCCGTCCGCCTCCGCGCCATGGGATTCGAATACGTCGGCGTCGGCCGCGGCTAGCACCGCTTACCGATTCCTCGCCGTCATCCGGATGGACATCCAGTCCCGAAGAATCTAGCGCGCAGAACCGAGGCCGCCAGTTACACCCACACGCTTTCCCACCAGTTGTTATAATCGCTAGACGCGGTGGGAGTAGCTCAACTGGCAGAGCACCGGACTGTGGCTCCGGACGTTGCGGGTTCGATTCCCGTCTCCCACCCCAATTCTTCTGCCTTCACAATCCACCTTCACCAACGATCCAATCTTGCTTTCACTAGGCTGCTTCCTTCGCCACAATCGTTGGCCGGCGCGCGGCGTCCCGTGATACGTAGATTCTGACTTGGTAGCCCCGATGAAACAACATCCAGCCATTGGGAAACTGCGACTCTCGCCGGGGCCGGGGATTACGGAATACGATTGCTAATTCTGACTTCTTATTAAATAGCGACATGATCTTTGCCTCCTTTCCAGCCTATTTGTGCGCTCACTATATACAGCGATAACCGGCGGCAAAAGAAGTCACGCCATAGCCAGAAGGGATAAACCCAATACAACACCCGCCCATTAAAAAGAAGAGTGGGGCACGTGTGCAAACCTTTGCAGTCTCTTTGCACCCCATTTCCAGTCGAAAAGTGCCCCACTCTTGACAATTTTCGTGACAATCCAGACCGTCTGGGGGATACTGCTCAGAG
>Ga0210383_10006171_pt1 | contig 10478 bp, 15 predicted proteins | sample IncBWC14OmetaG_FD_160072 | JGI IMG/M metagenome (GOLD analysis project Ga0210383, IMG submission 160072) | Forest soil microbial communities from Barre Woods Harvard Forest LTER site, Petersham, Massachusetts, United States - Inc-BW-C-14-O ...
GAGGAACAAAAGCCACCGGAGCCAGACGATGACTTCAAGGTGGTGTAATCGGCCGCACGGCCGATCAATCCGGCTTCCAGCCGTAACCGAAGCCACCGCCTGTCAGGCGGTGGAGAATTCACAGAGGGTCATGGAGACAGCGGCATCATGCGAAGCCCGCTCCGCGCCATGACTCTACTCGACAATTTTAGAGGGGATGGAGGAAACGGCGGCATCATTCGAAGCCCGCTCAGCGTCTCCATCCTACTCGACCATGGCGACAGACATGCGGAACCCGCCCGGCGTAATCATGTTGCGGAACGGTGACTGTCCCACAACGAGTTTGAGTGAGGAGAACAGTTCGTCCTCTCGATCAAGCGCGAATCCGGCGAGAACCGCAGTTCCGGTGCCGAGGACATCTTTCGGCAGCGCGGGAGGCGTTTCGTTATCGAAAAGAGGCGTGCCCATGCCATCTATTTTGCATCGTGAAAGATGATGCCGGCTGTGTAACGTCGTCCTGAAAGCAGCCGGCTTACGCCATGCCGCATATTGACCCGGTAGAAGCCGCGTGTTCCTTGCACCGGACGATGATGAACAGCAAAGGCAACGGCGTCTCCCTGGCGTAAGGGCACCACCTCCGGCCGGGATTGCATCCTGGGACGCTGTTCGGTCAGCAAAAACTCACCGCCTGTGAAGTCCCTTTCAGGTTCAGTGAGGAGGAACGCCACCTGAATCGGAAAGACATGTTCGCCATAGAGGTCCTGATGCAGGCAGTTGTAGTCCCCGGGCCGTACTGAAGAAGCAGCGGTGTTGGACGCACCTGTCCTGCCTTGTGGCAACGCTGGATGAAGTCCGCGTGTGTCTCCGGGTAGCGAGTATCGATTCCCAAGGCGTGATTCCATTGGTTGGCAATCGGCGCCAACCTCTGTACAGCGCAGTGCGCAATTGCTGAAGAAGGGTCGGCAATGGGTATCGGAAGTACTGGTATTCTCCCCGTCCGAAACCGTGCCGCGCCATCACAACGCGACTGCGAAAATGCTCGTCGCTCGCATACAAGCTCGCGAGAGCCTCGCATTCGCTTGATGTAAGAACTTCTTTCAGCAAGGCGTTGCCCGATTCGTTGACGTCGTTGGCAACGGCATGCCAATCGAACGATGCAATGCGTGAAACTGCGGGCGCTGCATCTGGAATGGGCAAATGGGTTTGTAGGATCGAAACCGCTTCAGTATCGTATAGCTTGTTCATGTTCGCCTCTGTTTTTAGAAAAGAGCCGTTCCAGTCCACTCCGCAGGTTTGCCGTAACGGCTCATCGGTCATTGCACATAGGTTTAGACTCCTCGAACTCGGGCCTCATCACAACCCGGTTCTTGCTACAAATTCGAATGGCGCCATCTGAGATCGCCCACGAGCGGGTGTCGTAGTGCGCCTTCTCGCATGATGCGCTGCGATGAGCCCGTTTAGAGCTGCAGCGTTTGTGACCGTTCTCGGTCTCAGCTTCGCATAGCGCATGAACTTGCCGGTGCCCAGCAACAAGCGGGCCGGATCCGGCAGCCCTGTGCCGTGAAAGAACCACGTCTACGTGCGATGTGAATACATTCACCCAGCCGAAGGGCGCGACTCCCAACGTGCAACCGGACAGCCGTCATGCAAAAGCTCCCGGACTCCGTCCCCGCATTTTTGCATCGCTTCAAACCACTGATGGCCCCCAATCGGCCTGCATGCTTATTCATGCACGCGTCGATTCCGGGCTCTTTGTGTGTCCTCTTATGGACTCGCGGACGGCTATCCTGAATAAATGCGAACTGTGTTGTTGAACGGTTTTGGTGGAACAGACGTCCTGACGATGGGTGAAGTTGAGACGCCCGAACTCGGCGAGGGAGGAGTGTTAACCCGTGTGGCAGCTGCCGTGGTCAACCGGGCGGATCTTTTGCGGCGGCGAGGGGCATTACCCTCCGCCGGCAAGCGCTTCCGAGATTCGTGGAACTCTTGATCTCTCGATTATCGATCGAGTGCTTTGAACCAACTAGGCTACTCTGCAATGGAGCCGAAGAGCGGTTCGAAACTGGCGGCGAGCATTCGATTCGAACGAAATCCCGTAAAAAATTCCCAAAAAACGGCCGCGAAATGCCGCCCATGGATCCGCGCGGATCAGGACAGATCTGAAGAGCCGTCATCCGCGTAACCCTGTATGGTTGGCATCATCCAGTGGTTGTTACTGCGGTTGTTTGCGTGCTTCAAGCGCCGGATCATTCAGTTCCGATGCCAGCTTGCGGAGCGCTTCCAGCTTACCGGTCTTGTCCGCGGATTGCCATTCCGCATCGGAAAATTCGGTGTTCGCATACCGGCGGGTGACATAGGAGTGCGTGCTGTACTCGAAATAGATTCGCTGTGGTTCCAGGGGTGCTTTGTGGTTCTTCTGAAAAGACTCCAGCTGGGGCTGGTGGGCCTGGCTGTCCATGAACCACTCGGGCGGGTAGTGGAGGTTTTCACACTGGGCCTTCAAGTCCTGGAGCCGGAATGCCCCTTGCTCTCCGTAGTCGCGGAATATCTTTCCGAAGAAGGTCAAGGGGATGGATTTCATGGACGGATCCACGATCAGACGGCGCTGCACAGATTGAAGCGGAGCCTCATTGTCGGCTGAATAAAGATTTGCGCTGACGAAGCAGAACATTCGGCGCTGGGCTTCGACCCCGGAATCGATGACCAGCGCGCCGTTGTCGAGGCGCTCGGAGAAGTCGCCGGTGAAACGACCGGCCACCATCGGAGACGAATAGAAGGCCTGGAGGGCCTGTAACTCGCCAGCCATGCCTTCAACGCTTAACGTAACCTGGAGTTCCAGCGAGCCCCAGTACTTCTTCTCCTCGGATGGAGCTTGCCAGGGGAAGGTACAACTGGAGCTGGCAAACTCACAGGTAAAGGGCACCGCGCCCAGCGATGGCGAGCCAAATAGTCGTCACCGACGAGTTCGACGCGCGTGATCTGAAAGCGAACCGGCTCTGTCGAGCCGGGAGCCGACAATACAGTCAGCTTTGCCTGGGGCTCACCCTGCGTGCCCGCAAGGATGATCTTATTGACATCAAACTGGTATTGACGTAACGCCGGCGGCATGGTAACCCTCTGCGAAATCTCCTGTTCCGACAAACCCGCCTTCTGGAGCGTTTCCATCTGCCGGAAGACTTCAACGGGAACGAGCGCGGTGTGGATGTTGTCGGTCAGCCAGGGGTGAAGCAGGTCCCAGTTCGACGCTGCGGTGTGGCCTCCGAGTAGTGTGGTCGCCAGTTCGATGACTGTCACGTTCGGACTACGATAAGAGTTCTCTTGTCTCGGTCATATCGTCCATGGCAGCCACAGTGATGTGGTAGAGCCTTCCACGGTGCGGATGGAAGACGAGAGCCGGCCGGAAGCAGGCAATGCACGTTCCGCCCGCACGGCGGACACTCGGGTACACGATACCGCTTGATCCGGAATACAGGAGCGAGCCGGCAAGAGCCTGCGATGGACCGTAACACCCGGGAATCGGACCGGGCTGAAGACACTGCTGACGTTCTGCATCATCAAGGAAGTGGAACTGCCCTGAGAAGTCAGCGAGGAAATCTGCATAATCGAAGCTGAGTGGCTCCGATATTCGGCTATCTTTGAGCAAGCGTCGCTTGTGAAACGCCACTTCGTGGATTGACGTATCGAGTTCAATCCCCGCATACCAGGCGCCACGGCGCGAGTCATTGAAGCGGCCACCAAATGGACCCGGATGGGTGAAGGCAGCGTTCACGATGTGCGCTTCCGGAACCCCGTAAAGCAATTCGCCAGGACTGATCGCAGCGTTTCCCCCGTGCTCCGAAATTTTGCGTTCATTGGTCGCAGCATCTAGCTCGGTCAGGTCGCTAATGACGTTTGCTGGAAGAGACAAAGTTTCAAGAACGCTCTCGGTGGTGTAAGCCGTCGGGATCAGCCGGTGAGTGCCCTGCTGATCGAAAACGCCGAGCCGTGCCACCTACCGCCCGCCCCTCACTGCATCAAGGAGGCTACGAATTTGCTGGAGGCCCGGGATGCCGTGCCGAATGGCGTACTCAACTGGAGGTTGACCGCCAAACAGCACGTTGTCGTTAGGCTGGCTCATCCACCGGTCCGCATGTTCTGGGGGAAGCAGGATGTGAAGCGCTTTGTAGATTCCGACGAGATAGGAGATCCGGGTCAGCTCATCCTGACGAAGCGCTCCGGCAGATGCCTTCATCTTGTAGAGGGATGAGCGCGGGATACCCCCCAGCAGCTCACCTAGTTTCTCGATCGGGAGTTCCCACTTCTCCCCAATCGCAAACAGACCGTCCATTGCGGACTGGCTCAAGCGTTCGCGTGTCTCAAGCTTGCTCAGATCGGGCGTAGCTTCGAACTGGTACCCGGCTGCAGCAAACGCCGGTAAAGTCGTCATGCGGTCCTCCGAACTTCACTTATCATCTTAAGTCTCATGTAAGACAATATCAAGTCTATCTTGAGACCAAAGGCGGAATTAGATCCCATAAAATTGTTCCAAATTCGTAACAACTTCGATGACGGGACCTTGGCCTATGATGGCCTGGTGGACAATGCCCGCGCCAACAGAATCAGCTGAAGGTCCCCCTCGTCCATACGCACTTCACAAATAATTACTTACGGACAAATACGTAGCCCCAATGGGTTTCGACCCCACTTTGACCCCAAGCTATGTGTTGCGCTGGCCTCTAAACCCTTCCGAATCAGCGCCAACCGTTCCTGTGTATGTCGTTTACTATCATCAGCTTAACTACTCATAGCCCAAGGTCGCTGGTTCAAATTCAACCCCCGCAACGATTTACGGACTTCAACCCTAAAGTCCAACCCAAAGAAACCGGGCGCCATTTGCGCCCGATTCGGTGTTTTTGGGCCTCACCGTGAGGATCTATGCCCCAGGATTTCCCGAACCACATTGCTGTTGGCCTCGCGCCGATTCTCATCGACCCTCGTGAAAACTGGCGCCAAGCCGAGATGAACGAAGCCGCTGCCACGGCGGACGCATATGCGTGTTCCTGAACCGAGATTGACGACTAGCTTTGGTCACTGGGCAGGAGGTCCGCGCGCCCGCGGTCGAGAGGTCGGTGCAACGGTGTTTTCGGGAATCGTCACCAGCGAATGAGTCCGTGGGAGTCATCGATGAGGACGACGCCATACCGGTCGATCATGGGGATGAGCACAGACTCGAGTTCCTGTTTCCAGAGCTTGCCTTCGTAGAGCTTTGCCTTCATGGGTTCGCGAGAGGGTAGGTCGGGGAAGCCGCGCATGAAGAAGAATTTGTCGGGATCGTCGATTGCGAGCCAGGGGCCGAGGATCTTCATGCCGATTTTGGTGTGCGCGGGTATGGAGCGGGTGCGGAAGATTTCAAAGAATTCGGCGCGCTTGCCTGGCTTGAGCTTGTAGGTGCGCATTTCGATGATCATGGGTTCTCCTTAAAAGGCCGGCTCGGTGTTGGGTGAAGAATCCGGGGGTTAAAATCCGGGCTGCGTAGTCTTGGAGCCCTAAAGGCACGGCCGAAAGAGTGTCCCTCAGCGGTCTTCCGGGTTTTGGAATCGCAAAGAGAGCGTTTCATTGGCGTATCATTGCGCGGTGCTGTCGTTGGGGAGGCGCGCGAACTTCTCCCTGAAGTTGACTTCCCAGGTGCGGCCCCATCGGCTGAGAAGGATTGTTCAAAGTGTGCGGAATCGGGACCGGAATGGGTGAGGATGCCGCGGACCAGGATTGCCCGACCCTCGTAAGTTTCCTGATCGTAGAACTCGCCGCGGCCGTCGCGAAACTCGCCGATGGACGGCGTCGTGAGTCCGCCGTTGGTGCTGCTGGCATAGTGGAGGCTCCACTGGCGCGATCGCGGATCGTAGAGGCGCAGGGAAGGAACTCGATATGGCCGGAGGGGCCGTCGGCTTCGAGCTCGACGAGATTGGCTTTTCCGTTCCAGACTTTCCGCACGTGGGAGACCCCGTCCCAGTGCTTCCACGTGGTCGAGCTGGCCAGAGGGTTCGCGAGCCGTTCGACGTGGACTTTCCAATTGCCCAGCTCGAAGTCGAAATCGTGCGCGCCGTCCTGTCGGGGCGGCGGGGCTGGTTGCTGTGCGCGCGCCGCGGGCATTAACAGAGAGCCGACGCAGAGGAAGAGGAGCATACTCGGCAATGCGCGCCGCTGTTTTTGGTTCATCATTCCCGGCCTCCTCTTCCATGGTTGCGGCGGGCGCTGGCTGCGCGCAAGAATGCACTTTCCGGTAATCTGGTTACCGGATGGAAACCGTCACCACAACCGCGAGCCTTGTTGTCCGGCGCGGGTCGATTACGGATTGCCCGTTGACGGCGGCCGTGAATGCCATCGACGGCAAGTGGAACCTGATTTGCCTTTACTGGCTCGATTCCGGGACGCGGCGGTTCAATCACCTGCGGCGGCTGATGCCGGATATTTCGCACAAGGTGTTGACGGAGACGCTGCGGAGCCTGGAAGAGGAAGGGCTGATCACGCGCACGGTATATGCCGAGGTGCCGTCACGGGTGGAGTACAGCATTTCAGAGCATGGGCAGAGCCTGCGGCCGCTGATCGAAGTGGTGCTGGTTTGGGGGCATGGGCATATTCAGTGGCTGACGGGAGCGCAGGAGCGGGTTTGAATCGGGGAATGCGTGCTGGCTAGGAGACATCCCCGCGGGGGTTGAAGCCCGGGTTTCTTCAAAAAGAAGACATTACTTTGCACGGTCGAGAAATGCATGGCTGACGCCGTTATCTTAAGGGGCTGTTTGCGGCAGAGCGATCCCTTGGGCTTCCGGAATTCCGGAATTCCTGGACACGGGCCGGCTTGCCAGCACGCCACCGTTAGGGCAGCCGTTGCGATTTGCCTCTCTGCATCTTCTCTCTCTGGGTCGAAAATCGTGCTGTTCAAGCAGGGACCTCCAGGGGTTCGACTCGGTAACCGAGGTTTCGGAGGGTACGGATCATTCGCTGTGTGCGCGTTCGCCTTGACTGCTCGGATACTGCCGGGCCGTGCTCCTCGTAGCGAAGTCCACGGTGCAGGATGAGCCAGATGAGGTTACATAGGCGGTGGACAATTGCGCCGATGGTTTTGTTGTGCCCCAAGCGAGGTACCAGACGACGGTACAGGATTTCGAAGATGCTGCCTTTGTGTCGGACGGCAGCATTGGCACACTGGTTGAGAATACGGCGCATGTGGCGGTTGCCTTTGGGCGAGCGCTTGCTGCGGTTTACGCCTGCACTCTCTTCCTCGCCCGGGCATGCCCCAACCCAGGAGACCAGATTCTTGGCTGCGGCGAACGTCGCGGCCTTGGCACCCACTTCGGCCATGATCTGTTGCGCCGACTCCACCCCTAAACCGGGGATTTCGGCCAGCCGCTGGACTGCATCTTGATACTCGCCGAGCAGAGCAGCGATCTCCCGGTCCAGTTGGCTGATCTGCTCCTCGATGAATTTGAGGTCCGCAAGAGCCATCTTCATGAGTCTGCAATAGACCGGGTTGAGTTCAGTGCAGGCACCCAGCGCGTCCTGCAACTGTTCCGGCGTAGCACGCAAGCGCTGATGGGCCAAGGCAGCCAATGCGGCCGGATCGGTTTCTCCGTCCGCCAGTGCCTGCAACATCCGCCGTGCACTGACGCCCAACATATCCGAAACCAAGCTGGACAACTTGATGTGGGCTTCTTCCAGCAGCGATTCCAATTGATTCTGCAGGCGTACTCTGTCACGGGTCCGTTGATACCTGGTGCGCGTCAGCGTCCTCCACAGACGCTGTTCGGCATCGGGCACGAAGCTCAGGATCAGCTCCTGGGAAAGCAACCGCTTCACTAAACGCTCGGCATCGCGAAAGTCGTTCTTGCGCCCGCGCCGGCCGCGATTGGACAGGGCTTGCGCCAGGTGCAGGATTCCGGATTTCGGACCTGCACCTTCCCGGCTCTGGCAAGCCGGCTTCCAGTACCGCTCCAGTGCCCCCCAAACAGGCTTCCAGTATTGGGCCGTCGATTCCATCACCGCTTCCTCGACTTGCTGCCCGGCCAGCCATTCCGACAACTGTCGCAACTGTTCGGGGTTGCTGCCGAACCAGCGGCGTTCGAATTGGAATTCGTCCTCGACTTCGACATCGGCCATCACCACGGCCAGCTTCTTTTTATGCACGTCAATTCCCGCTATCCTGTATGGCATGGACCTTCCTCCTTGGCGGGGAGCGGGGAGCACGCTGGAGATTACACAAAGCAGGGTCTCGGGCTATCGCCGCTCCCACGAGGGGGAGAGACAACGCTCCACTCATTCGCTCTATCACGCACGCTCCGGATCAGACTCATAGACGGCCTCGACCTATCCACTGAGAGGTCGACCTCTCCGCTCCAGGCCACTTCGATGTTACCTCGAAGTAATTTTCATGGGTTTTCGCGGGCCGAAGGCCCTAAACGACTCATAGGATAAGCTATCGATCTTTGTCGCATCCCTGGCGGCGCTGCAGATGGTTTGCATGCTGCCTGTCGCTGGCTGAAGTCGGTCCTGCAAACGCCGAATGAATCGTGCTTCACTTGTCAGGGCCTGGGGTCCCCCCGCCGGCCGCGTTGTTGATAATCGCCGCAACGTGTATCCTCGAACCTACGGACAGTGACGTCTTGGTTGAGTTCGATTGCCGACTGAGCCGCCCCAACTCCCCGAGTATGCGAGCCCATCCGTCGTCGACAAGGCATTCGTGAGCTCCAATCCTTCCTCACCAACTGACCTTGGCCGGCTGGAGCCGCCAACTCCTCCGGCTGCTCCAAGCTGGCTCACCGCCTTCGCTCCGCGGCGGGGCCTTTTCAACGGCCATCTCCAGACCATCCTCGGAAACTATCTTCCCCGACCCCCGTTCCGTGTTCCCTTCACAACCGAAGCGGTCGAAGTCGATCCCGCCGATGGCAGCCGTGTGCTCTGTCATGGCCATTGGCAGCCCGGCGCAGACCGGAACCGGCGCCTCACCGTGGTGATGATCCATGGACTGGAAGGCTCCTCCGAGTCCCGCTACATCCAGGGACTCACCATGCGCGCCTGGGCGGCGGGCTGCAACATCGTCCGCATGAATATGCGTAACTGCGGCGATTCCGATGCGCTCACCCCGACGCTCTACCACTCCGGTCTTTCCGCGGACGTGGGCGCCGTGGTCGAGCACTTCACCCGCCAGTTCGAGCTCGAACGCGTGGCCCTGGTCGGTTACTCCATGGGCGGAAACCTGGTGATCAAACTAGCCGGGGAGTGGGGCGACCGACCGCCGCTCTGCGCCGTTGCCGCGGTTTGCCCGGCCATCGACCTCGCGGCCGGGTCTGACGCGCTCCACGAGCCCATGAACCGCATGTACGAGTGGCATTTCCTGCGTCGCCTGATGCGCCGCTACCGCCGCAAGGCGGCCTTGTTTCCCGATCGCTATCAGCAGCACGGGATTGGCCCCGTCCGCTCTCTGCGTCAGTTTGACGACAAGATCGTGGCCCGCTACTGCGGTTTCCGTGACGCGGACGACTACTACTACCGCGCTGCCAGCGCCCGGGTGATCGACCGGGTCGCAATCCCCACCCTGATCCTGCACGCCCTTGACGATCCTTTTGTCCGCCTCACCCTGCAAACCCGCTCCGCTATCCTGGCCAATCCCGACATCACGCTCATCGAGACTCCGCACGGCGGCCATTGCGCCTATCTCTGCGAGGACGATGGCGACGGAATCCACTGGGCCGAGTCCACGGTCACCCGCTACCTTCTCCGGTTTGCAGCCCGCGCTGATGGAAGCTGATTGGGAGGTCGAGATCGGCGGCGACGCGCCGGTCATTCAGGCCCATTGGAGCGGCTTCATCGATCTGCGCGTGGCTCCCGCACGCGCACGACGACTTCCCGAAGCGGCCCAGTTCCCCGCTTTGGGCGATATTCTCAGTCGCCTCAACTCTCCTTCGTCGCCGATGTGGACCTCAAAGTGCGACGTCTGGCATCCCGATGGGTTCGATCCCGATGAACTCGACGCCCCTCTGGACGAACGAAACTGCGCCATCGCCTGCTATATCGATCTCCTGCCCCGTGGCGATCAGCGCTGGCCCGACCACCTGCAAGCGGTTGCCGCATGTAAGACAGTCTGCGCGCGCCTTCGCGCCGCTGCCCTGCGCCGCTGCCGAGCCGATCTGATCGTCCGCCGCGCCCACCTCAACCCCCCCGTGCCCGGCCACGGAGTCACCGCATATTTCACCGCCTGCGGACCTGCTTCTGCCCATGCTGCCGCAGTCCTTGCGTCCGCACTGGCCGTCTTTGCCGACGCCGTGAAGATAGGGCACCCCCACGACTTGCGGTTCAAAGTTACAATGAGAAACGTGGGCGAGTAGCTCAATTGGACAGAGCACCGGCCTTCTAAGCCGGGGGTTGTGGGTTCGATCCCCGCCTCGCCTACCATTTATAATCAATAACTTACGGAATTAACTGTTCGAGCGACGCGTTGACTGTGGGGGATTTTGTGGGGATCCCCA
>Ga0210383_10006174_pt1 | contig 10476 bp, 8 predicted proteins | sample IncBWC14OmetaG_FD_160072 | JGI IMG/M metagenome (GOLD analysis project Ga0210383, IMG submission 160072) | Forest soil microbial communities from Barre Woods Harvard Forest LTER site, Petersham, Massachusetts, United States - Inc-BW-C-14-O ...
TCTCCCCCAAGGGGGGGATATAATGATGGGCGTAAAAATTGACACTTCTTGCCACCAGTGAGATCGCCATTTGTATCTGTCCACTTTGGGCAGCAACGTAGTCATTGCGTGACTTTGATTGTCGCTGGGGGCCAACAATCAACACGGATGACGCCATCGAAGGCTTCCGCTCGTTGGTTCGCTGGTCCCTGCCAGCGTCGGTATCACCGTTACCGGTTATCCCGAACTATGACCGTCCTTCGCGGACACCGTGAAATCCCTTCACTACTTCTCGCTCATGGCGAGCGGGGAAGTCGTCGGATAGCCGTGATCGCCTTTCAAGTTATCGCCGCGAACTCAAGCAGTACCACATTCATCCTGACTCGAAGTTTTCTGGTGCGGAACATTTTGACCGGGGGTTGACGCGCAGGCGGCATGTCCAGGTTGGTGACGTAAACTACATCGGCAAGGAGGCAGACCAGCTGGAAGAACAGTTGGAATTGGGAAGCGATCCGGAGGCGGTCATCCACTACGAAGGAGCGCTCGAACATAAGATTCAGAAATTGCGAGCGGAGTTGGCAGACGCAAATCTGAGTGGTCTTCGAACGGCTTCGGGCGTGTCTAGACAGTCACTTGCCGCGGTGCGCGACGGCCGGAGACCGACAAAAAAGCTGGCCCGCCGTATCATTGGAGGCTTGCGTAGATTAGAAGCCGCTGACAAAGCGCGTGAAGTGGAAACAGATAGGTTCTTGTCGCTCGCCCAGAATATGCGTGACCGCATTGGATTGAGGGCGCTCGCCTCGAAACTGCGCATGGATCACTCAACGCTTAGTCAGGTTCTAAGTGGCGCACGCAAGCCCAGCCGAGAGTGTCGACGGAGGCTTGAGGCCTTGAAGCGGAAGTAGCATTTTTTTTGACGCGGCCCTGGTTTATGCATCGCGTGAGGCCCGCCGACAGAATGTTCGCTTCGGGTCAAATGCGGACAGTCGCCTATCGCGGACCGTCGTCCGCTTTGGGCCAATTGCAGAAGTTGCCCTTCAAGCGTGAACGTGAGTGCATCGATGGCGGCGACCGGCGATCCCTAGGGGCGACCGCAGCTACTCGGTTGATATTATTGGTTCTGTATTTCCAGCGATTTATGGGGCAAATTGGTGCAGTTCGGATGGATTCGTCCCGGTGCATTATGCGCTCTCCACAGCGCGCCTTGCTCCTCGGCCAATGGTGCGACCCCAGGCAGACAGCATCACCTGTATGCCGACAGCTTCGATATAGTTTTAGCCTTGTTTGGTACGCCCGGAAGAAGGACCTTACGTTTCCACAACTCGGAATCCGGGAAATGTCGGACAATACCAGGCTTCCGATGAGGGAGGTCGAACCGACCACCCCCGCGCCAGCGAGCCGCCGCTTGGCGGCGATACTGCTGGCTGATGTTGTCGGCTATAGCGGCATGATGAGCCGCGACGAGGACGGCACCCACGCGCGTGTGGTACGCGAGGTCCGCCAACTAATCGACCCCAATATCAAAAAATATGGCGGCCGTTTTGCGCGTAGCACGGGGGACGGAACTCTCGTTGAGTTTGGGAGCGCACTTGACGCGGTTCGCTGCGGGCTCGATATCCAGCGCGGCCTTACCGAGCGCCAGGCCGATGGACCCGATGGGGTCAGATTGCGGATCGGCATCAATACCGGTGATGTTCTCGCCGACGACCGCGACATCTACGGAAATTCCGTGAACATCGCAGCCCGGCTCCAGGCACTTGCCGCGCCGGGCACCGTTTACGTGAGCCAGAGTATCTACGACCAGACGCGCTCACAACCAGATCTGTTCTTTGTTGATCACGGAAAGCATCGCGTCAAAAACATCGCGTACCCGATCCCTGTATTCGAGGTCGCCTTCCATCCGGTCCGAGTGTCAATCTTTGCGCGACTCCTCCGGAAGCGTGTCGGACTGGCTGCAATGATGATGGTCGTTGCTGCGCTCGCCGCCCTGGTTTTGACGATGCTGGTCGACCGCAACCAAAAGGAAGTAACCCGCGAGGTGCAATCCCCCGCTCGGCTCACTGACAAGCGCTCTATTGCCGTACTCCCCTTTGTCAACATGAGCAGCGACCCCGAGCAAGAGTATTTCAGCGACGGGATGACCGAGGATCTCATCACGGAGCTCTCCAGGCTCACAGGCCTGTTCGTCATCGCCCGCAACTCCGTTTACATATTCAAGGGCAGGACGGTCAAAGCTCAGCAAGTGAGCCAAGAATTAGGCGTACGATATCTGGTCGAGGGGAGCGTGCGCAAGGCCAACGGCCGGATTCGGATCACGGCGCAGTTGATCGACGGCAGCACGGGTTATCACGTCTGGGCTGAGTATTACGACCGGGACTTAAACGACGTTTTTACCGTGCAAGAAGAGATCGCCCGAAGGATCACCGGTGCGCTGGCAGTGAAGTTAACAAGCGACGAGGAAAAACACATGGGACAACCATACACGAGCAGTAAGGAGGCCTGGGGGTATTTCATGCAGGGAGCGGAACTCTATCGACGCTTCACTCCCCAGGATAATGCGAAAGCGCGGGCTCTTTTCCAGCAAGCTATCGACATAGACCCGAAGTTTGCAAGGGCGTATGCGAATCTAGCCGCCACACATCGGCAAGATTACTATGGGAGGTGGAGTCCGGACCCCGAGTCTTCAAAGAACCTCGCCTATGTCGCGGTGCAAAAAGGGGTTGAGCTGGCGGAAAGTGAGCCCGAACCCAAGCCGTCGTTGTCATCTGTCCGCGAACAACAGGGCTGGCTTGACCTGTACAACCGCGATTATAAAAAGTCCGCGTGGGCGGCGGAACAGGTGGTCCGACGCAATCACAACTCCGCGGACGGCTATATCTTGTGGGCGCAAGTCCTTGTTTATGAGGGGCAACCGCAACAAGCTCTTGAAAAATTGAAGGAGGCTAGCGAACGCAATCCGAAATTTCCGTACTCTTACGACTACATCCGCGGCCAGGCTAATTACGTATTGGGCGTCCAGACCAAGGACCGTGAAGTCAGCAGGCAGTATTTTAAACAGGCCGAGATAGACTTCCGGAAGGCTCTCGAGAAAAACGACAATTATAGGCCAGCCCGTTCATACCTCGTGGCTGCCCTCACAGAGCTTGATCAGCTGGATGAGGCAAAAAATCAGATGAATATATCTTTGCAGAAAGGTGAGCCTTTGGTCACTCTTTTGAAGGATCCCACCAAGCAGGCGCTGATTAAAGAGCAAATTCGCGCGATGACCCCATTTGAAGATCAAATGATCAGCGACCGCCTTGAGGATGCCTGGCTGAAAGCGGCGCGCTGAAGAGAGGCCGCCTCCGTGCCGGGCCGTAGATGTGATGTCGCTTTGGATTGGAGGCGCTCGCCTCGAAGCTGCGCATAAACCGGCCATTTTATTCACTGGTGGCAAGAAGTGTTAATTTTTCCGGCCATCATTATATCCCCTCCCCCAAGGGGGGGAGGAACATGATTCATGAGCGGGCCTGGAGGCCCGCGGTCCGGCAAGACGCTAAGCCGTCTTCTCCGCCTTCAGCCCGAGCTTCTCGATCGTCTGCTCGCGCATCACGAACTTCTGGATCTTGCCGGTGATGGTCATCGGGAACTCGGGCACGAACTCGATGTAGCGCGGGATCTTGTAGTGGGCGATCTGGCCCTTGCAGAATTCACGGATCTCCTCGGCCGTGGCGCTCTGGCCGGCCTTCAGCTTGATCCAGGCGCAGATCTCCTCGCCGTAGCGCGGATCGGGCACGCCGATCACCTGGACGTCCTGGATCTTGGGATGGCTGTAGAGGAACTCCTCGATCTCGCGCGGATAGACGTTCTCGCCGCCGCGGATCACCATGTCCTTGAGGCGGCCGACGATATTGACGTAGCCCTCGGCGTCCATGGTCGCGAGGTCGCCGGTGCGCATCCAGCCCGCCTCGTCGATGGCGTCGCGCGTCTTCTCCGCGTCGTTCCAGTAGCCCTTCATCACCGAATAGCCGCGGGTGCAGAACTCGCCGGTCGCGCCGCGCGGCACCGCCTTGCCCTCGGGATCGACGATCTTGATCTCGATGTGCGGCAGCACCTGGCCCACCGTCGAGACGCGGCGCTCCACCGGATCGTCGGTGGCGCATTGCGTCGACACCGGCGAGGTCTCGGTCATGCCGTAGGCGATGGTGACCTCGCCCATGTTCATCTGGCTCTGCACCTTCTTCATCACCTCGATCGGGCAGGGCGAGCCCGCCATGATGCCGGTGCGCAGGCTCTTGAGGTCAAACTTGGCGAACTCGGGATGGTCGAGCTGGGCGATGAACATGGTGGGCACGCCGTAGAGCGCCGTGCAGCGTTCCTCGGCCACGGCCTGCAGGGTGGCCAGGGGATCGAAGGCTTCGGCGGGATAGACCATGGTGGCACCATGCGTCAGGCAGCCGAGATTGCCCATCACCATGCCGAAGCAGTGATAGAGCGGCACGGGAATGCACAGGCGATCGGCGGGCGTCAGCTTCAGTCCCTCGGCGACGAAGTAGCCGTTGTTCAGGATGTTGTGGTGGCTGAGCGTGGCGCCCTTGGGATGCCCGGTGGTGCCCGAGGTGAACTGGATGTTGATGGCGTCGTCGAACTGCAGCTTCGCGCCGAGGTCGGCCAGCTTCATCCGCTCGGCATTGCCGCCCGCGGTGGCGACGTCGTCGAAATTCAGCATGCCCGGCGTCTTCTCCGCGCCCAGCCGCACGATGTGCTCGAGATGGGGCAACTTCTTCGCCTTCACGAGATCGTCGGTGATCTCGAGGTAGTTCGAGGTCTTAAGCGCGGGCGCCAGGATCAGCGCCTTGCACGCGACCTTGTTCATCGCGTACTCGAGCTCGGAGCGGCGGTAGGCCGGGTTGACGTTGACCAGGATCAGCCCCGCCTTGGCGGTGGCGAACTGGGCCAGGGTCCATTCCGAGCGGTTGGGCGCCCAGATGCCGACCCGATCGCCGCGCTCCAGCCCGAGCGACAGCAGCCCGGCCGCGAGATCGTCGACCCGGCGGCCGAGCTCGCCCCAGCTCCAGCGCACGTTCTGCTGGCGCACCACCAGCGCCTCGCGGTCGCGCCAGGTCTCGACGGCGCGGTCGAAGAAGGCGCCGATGGTCTCGCCGATCAGTTTCTTGTCGGAAACGCCGTGGTCGTACGAAATCGGGGTGGAGATCTGGGTCATGGGGCGCGACATTAGCGGGAGGCCCGCCGCCCCTCAATTAATCTCGCGCGAGGCCCGACCCGCCCAGCCGCTAGGGTCCGCGGCATGAAATACGACTTCACCACCGTCGACGTCTTCACCGACCGGCCGTTCGGCGGCAATCCGCTGGCCGTCGTCACCACCGCTGAGGGCCTGTCGACCGCGCAGATGCAGGCGATCGCCGCCGAGTTCAACCTCGCCGAGACGACCTTCGTGCTGCCGCCGCAGGATGCCCAGCACACCGCCCAGGTCCGCATCTTCACGCCCAAGGCCGAGCTGCCGTTCGCCGGCCATCCCAATGTCGGCACGGCCTTCGTGCTGGCGCGCGCCGGCGAGAGCTACGGCCGCGCCCTCCCGGGCGATCGAATGGTGTTCGAGGAGAAGGCGGGCCTGGTGCCGATCGACCTCACGCGCGACAAAGGCATCGTCACCGCCGCGCGGCTGGGCGCGCCGCAGCGGCCGACGTTCGGCGATGAAATCGCAGCCGAGGTCGTGGCCGAGATTTGCGGCCTCGCCGTCGATCAGATCGAGACGCGCGCCCATCGCCCCGTCATCGTCTCGTGCGGCGTGGGCTTCGTGTTCGCCGAGGTGAAATCGCGCGCCGCCCTCGCTCAGGCGGCCGTCCGGACCGAGCTGCTGGCGAAACATGTCCCGATGGCGCGTGCGGTCGGAATCCATCTCTATGTCGCGGCCGAGGAACACGGTGTCGAGATCCAGACACGCATGTTCGCGCCCCTGTTCGGCGTTCCCGAAGATCCGGCCACCGGCAGCGCCAATGTCGCGCTGATCGGCCTGCTGGCCCATCACCGGCCCGAAGCCGATCTCTTGCTGACCAGGACCATCGGCCAGGGCTTCGACATGGGCCGGCCCGGCATCCTCGAAGCCTCGGCCGAGAAGAAAGCCGGGGCGGTGACCGCGACCTATATCGGCGGGCGCTGCGTGCCGATGATGAAGGGCACGATCGATCTCGATTAGGCGCGAAGCGTCCTTGATGGCGGTCCGCTGCGTTGTTACGCTCGATGTCGCTGGCGGTAGCGGCCACTGATGGACGGTCGGGCACTTCGGTACCAGTCACGCATATAGTTACCAGTCACGCATAACAGAGAAGAGCGTCGCGCAGCGTTCATTTCGCTTCCGCCGGCCAGCGGAGGGAACGTCATGATCGAGCTCCTGGAACAACAGAAGACGCTGACGAGAAATCAGTGGAAGCTGATCTGCACGGCGAACCTGGCGGATCTGCTCGATTTCTTCGATTTCTTTCTGATCGGATACGTCACCGCGGCGCTCACCAAGCAATGGTCGCTGACCTATTGGGAGGGCGGCGGAATCCTGCTCGCCTCCGGTCTCGGCGCGGTTCCCGGCGCCTTCTTCTGGGGGTGGCTCGGCGACAAGGTCGGCCGCCGCACGGTGTTCATTCTGTCGACGATCACCATCTCGCTGGCCACGGGCCTCATGGTCTTCACGCCGGGACCGGACGGCTTCGTCCCGGGCTGGCTCTTCCTGATGTTCTTCCGCTTCTTCGTCGGTGTCGGCAATGCCGGCATTTTCACCATCGATCTGCCGCTGGTGCAGGAGTTCATCCCTGCCTACAAGCGCGGCTGGGTCAGTGCGCTCATCACGACGCTGCTGCCCGGGGGCAGCATGCTGGCCGGCTTCGCGGCCTGGCAACTGCTGCCGATCGTCGGCTGGCGCGGCCTGTTCCTGGTCGGCCTGGTGCCGCTGGTCCTGGTGTTCATGATCCGCTACTGGGTGCCGGAGTCGCCGCGTTGGCTGATGCTCATGGGGCGTCATGAAGAAGCGCGACAGTCGCTCGCCTGGGCCCTGATGATCGACCCTAAAGCGATCGACTTGCCGACGACGGTGTCCGTGGTCAACAAAACCCGTTGGGTGGAGCTGTTCAAGTATCCGCGGTTGGTCGCCGCGGGCTGTCTCACCGGCCTGACCCAGACCGGCAGCGCCTCGCTGGGGCTGTGGGGACCGACCCTGCTGGTGCTCGTCCTGGTGCCCAGGATCACCGCCGAAGAGGCGGCGTTCCTGATGATATTCGTCAATGCGGCGGGGATCCTCGGGCGGTTCAGCATCACCGCGCTGATCGAGCCCCTGGGGCGGCGTGGTTCAGGCACGCTCTATTGCCTGCTGGCAGCGCTGCTGATGGTGCTCGCCGGATATCTGCACGACGTCTATATCGCCGGCGCGTCGCTGTTCTACATCCTGATCGTGGCGCAAAGCTTCTTCGGCAGCGCCGTCTACGCCGTCGTCGGGCCGTATATGGCGGAGATCTGGCCGGCCCGGCTGCGCGCCAGCGGCATGGGCCTGAGCTACGGCGTCGGCAATTGCGGCAAGTTCCTGGGCCCGCTCGGGCTGGCGCTGATCATGGGCGCGGGCGATGTGATCAAGCCCGCCGCGCCCAACCTCGTGATGCTCGGCCCGGCGCTGAGCTACTTCGCCGCGTGGTACATCCTGGGGGTGATCGGGTTCTGGGCGTTCGGGTTCGAGCCGCAGGGCCGCACCTTCGACGAGATCGACAGCCGGCACGACGCGCTCGCGCCGGCCGTTGCCACGGCCGCCCGCGCATCCGCCGAGTAGCCATCCGATCGAGGGCCTTCCCCCCAGGCGGCGCTAGCGGGCGCGCCGCAGCTCGGCCAGCGTGTCGGCGAAATCCGTCATGCGGGAGGAATCGGCAACGGCGCGCAGGTTGCTTTCGAGCAGGCCGAGCGGCGAACCGAGATCGCAGCCGTTGCCGACCAGCCATTTGATGGTCGGCAACTGCCCCTCGAGCTCGATGGCGGCGCTGAGATAGTCCGAGCGCGCCTTGGTGACCCTGCCGGCGGCGCCGGCGAGCGCGTCGGCGTAGGCCTGGCAAAGATCCGCCGTCGGCGCGAGGCCGAGCTGCTCGAGCTGCCACAGGTCGAACAGCCGGCCCTTCTGCAGCAGGGCAATCGCGTCGGCCTGGCGGCTCTTCACCTGGCGGATGCCGGCCAGCGCGCGGTCGCTATAGGCGCTGCCGTGCAGATAGACCAGGTAGCTCTCGAGCGAGGAGTCCGGGCCGAGGCGCGCGAACCCGGCCGCCTCCCGCTCGCGCGCGGCCTTCGCCTCCTCCGCCCGGCGCTCCTCGTCGGCCTTGGCAGCCTCGGCGAGCCGGGCGTCGCGGGCCGGGTCGGCCGGCGGGGTGCGTGTCACAGCGACCAGGGGCGCCACGGTCAGCAGGACGATGGCAGCGCCCAGCACCGCGCTCGTCGGCCCGGCGCGAAAGGTTCCGTGCAGCGCCGGCAGGCGCGCCCACAGCGCGTACAGTGCAAGCAGCGGCGGCAGCAACCCCGGCACCAGCATGGCCGAAGAATCGCCCCGGCCGTAGGCTTCCGCGGCCATCCAGACGGCGACGCAGGACAGCGGCCACAGCACGACCAGCGCAAGCGTCGCCCAGAGAGGCATGCGGCCCTTGGCGACGGCGACGATCAGCAGCGCGGCCAGGACCAGCCACAGCAGCCCGGCCAGGAATGCGGCGTATACCAATGCGAGCCCTCGCCCGGCGGCATCGCTAGTCGGGGCATCGGAAAGGCTGCTCATCACGGCGGCGTAGAGGAAGGCCGCCACCGCCAGCAGGATGATGGTTTCGATCGGGGCGCGCGGTCGGGAGGGATCGGCCATCGCCTTGTTTCTACTCGGCCGCTTCCTCGCGCATCACATTGTCGGCGCGGGTCGGATAGATGATGCGCTCGGCGAAGCGGTACATCGCCTCGATCTCGGCGCGCGAGCGGTAGGCGGGCTTCGTTCCCTTCAGGGCGGCAATCTGCTCGGCCACGATGCAGCGCCGCACCTCGGCGGTCAGCGTGTTCAGCCGGTGGTAGGCCTCCGAGAGGGTGCGGCCCAGGGTGGTGACGCCATGGCCGACCAGCACGACCGCGTTGGTGTCCTGGATGAAGCCCGCGACCGAGCTCACGTCGGCCTCGACGTCGACGTGGGCCGGCACGAAATGCACCGGCTTGCCCAGCACGAAGGGCGGATCGAGCGACAGCACGTTGAACTCGGGCGGCGCGCCCGAATCTCCCAAGGCGCCCAGCAGCGCGATGATGGCGTCGTCGTGGACATGGATGGCGGCGCCGATGTCGGGCCGCAGACGCAGGATCTCGCGGCTGAGATTGTGGCCGACGCTGGTCATGCGCTCGCCCCACACGATGCGGCTGGTGGGCACGTCGGTGATGACGATGTTCTCGATCTCCATCTCCTCGAGCGAGATCTCGGCATGCTTGGTGTAGGCGAGCCCGTGCGGGAAATCCGGATGCGGCACGCGCATCACCATGTTGCCCAGGGTGTTGTGGACGTAGCCGCGGCCGGCGACCAGGCGGGCATATTTGACGAACTGGCGGCCGATGGCGGGATCGAAGGCGATCGGTGTCGGCATGGCGGTGCTCCTCCCGGCGCCGCCAAGCCTAGCAGACAATGGCCACCGTGGTGCGACGCTTCTCTCAGCCCAGCGGCAGCGCCGTCGCCTGCTTGACCGGGCGCAAGGCGAACGAGCTCCTGATCTGGGCGATGCCGGCGATCTTGGTGAAGTCCATGACGAAGCGCTCGTAGGCTTCGAGGTCGGGCACGACGACGCGCAGCAGGTAGTCGCTGTCGCCGGTCATCAGGTAACACTCCATGACCTCGGGCCGCGCCGCCGCGGCGCGCTCGAAGGCCTGCAGCGCCTTCTCGACCTGGGTGGTGAGCGAGACGCTCATGAAGACGTTGACCGAGAGCCCGACCGACCGGGCATCGAGCTGGGCGGCGTAGCCCTTGATCACCCCCGCCTCCTCGAGCGCCTTGACCCGCCGCCAGCACGGCGAGGAGGACAGGCCGACCTGTTCCGCAAGGTCGGCGTTGCTCAGCCGGCCGTTCCGCTGCAGGCGCTCGAGAATGCGTCGATCGATGGCATCGAGGGAGATCATTGCGCCCAATCGCCATAATCAGGATAGAATTACCCTATACAGCCCATTTTGCCGTCCAAACGCAAGGACCTTCCAGACACAGGAGCGTATCCCAGCAGCATGACCACGATCGCCCCCGTCCGGGAGTTAAGAGGGCAACGTCTGCGGATGCTCCGCGAGCTGGAGCGCAAGGTGCTGTGGCTGAGCGCCTGGACCGTCCATCACGCCAACCACCTGCGGCCGAACCGCGACGGGCTCAAGGTGGGCGGCCACCAGGCGTCGTGCGCCTCGCTGGCCACGGTGATGACGGCGCTCTATTTCTCGGTGCTGCGGCCCGAGGACCGCGTCGCGGTGAAGCCGCACGCCTCG
>Ga0210383_10006175_pt1 | contig 10476 bp, 14 predicted proteins | sample IncBWC14OmetaG_FD_160072 | JGI IMG/M metagenome (GOLD analysis project Ga0210383, IMG submission 160072) | Forest soil microbial communities from Barre Woods Harvard Forest LTER site, Petersham, Massachusetts, United States - Inc-BW-C-14-O ...
TTCTTGTCGTCTTTCTTCTCGCCAGAGCTGAAGACGCTGCGCATTGTCAGGTCAATATCCTTCGTCGTGCGCGCGGTCTTAATCCGCAGCTCCATCGCGTAACCTCCCTTCAGCACCCAAGGTAGCGCGCTAGGCTGTGCCGCCTGAAAAAGTCGCGGTCAAAGGCAACCTGACGCCGCAGACGCTGCAAGTCGAGGCTTTCCTTCCCGGTAATATCCTGAAGCCTGTCCTCCAGTGCCCTTCGAAAGGCTGCGGCGGTCGCGTACTTCTTGGGCTCCATCAGGCGGCTACTTTCTGAAAAAAGGTTCGCAGTTGCTTACTATCCACAAGATGTTTGCTAGCCTCCGCAATTTCGCTTCTGCGAATGAGCCCTCGCCGTAGCCCTTCACGCACTGCTTGCCGAAGGGTCGCAGGCTGCACCTCTCCACCTGCCAGCAGATCAAGAATTGTTCGCATAGGTTTTGTTACTCGCACTCCATGAGCAGCTCCGATGTCGCTCTGAGGGAGATCAGCGAAATGCAGGATAAGCACGCGGGGAATTTCACTATTTCGCCGGAAACTTCTCGGTACAGTCATGTGCAGCTTCGCTGGCATTACGTCCGAAAGCTCGTGAAGGCTCAGAGCAGTTTGATGGCTGTAGATTCCTTGGGCGGCCTCTCCCCGATTCCTGGACCAGAGCGACCAAAGCATCAGGTCAGGGCGCTCGCCTCGCGGAAAGCTCGCCAGCCGATAGATTCCCCGATGCTCACGAATCCAGTTTCCCGCCTGAACGTGGTACGGGTGAGTATTCTCCGCGAACCCCGCAGCTTTAGCCTGCTTAGTCGTGAAGTAACCCTGCTGCTCTTCCGCTATCTCGTAGAGCCGCTTGGCGGCTTCTTTCCGCTCTTTCCGCATAGCACAATACTACAACTTATTTGAAGTATTGTGTATGGGACTTAATTGCAGCACGGGCCCGACATCGCAGGAACAAATTCCGATGGTTGCGGGGTATCGGGAACTTCTTGAAATGAAAATACGATTGATTGGCGCGGCCCGATTTGAACTGACGACCTCCAGTAGTTTAACAGCGCCCCTGCTCACGAGGCAGGCGCGCCGACTCTGGTCCGCGTGGCAGACAAGAGCGATGAGGAAATTGCTGTTGGGCACACTTTGGCGCACCCCAGGCCGCGCCTGCTTTTGCAGCAGCAAGTGAACCCCTTGGTGAGACCCTTGCATGCAGAAGACTAGGCCTTAATAAGTCCGCTTCTCCTTGCACTCGAACAAAATGGGCCAGCTCATTCCGAGCGAGTGAGAATATTCAGAAGGCGCGGCGGACGCAGGCTCAAAAACTATCAGCACCGCATTGTCTTCTCCTCGCTGAAAGAAGAGAACGTGCTTGTAGAGCTGGACCTCTTCTCTACAGAACGTCCATCCTCTTTGTTCAAGTTTTTCCATGTAAAACAATCTGATTTGGTTCACAGCTATCCTACTTGCAACTCTTCTCCCGGCTCCTCCATCGGACGGCTTGTAGCCAGACCACGAGTCAACCACTCTGGTACCTGGAGGGTCGGGAATGGAGGCCAACTCCGCAATGATGGCATTTTGCCTTTGTTCCGCTTTGGGCTTGTGAAACATAGCCACAACCAGAAAAGCAACGACGAAAACTGCGAGCAAGAGGACTGAAACCTTGGTCCGTCGTTTTTGTACGCCATTCATTATCGCCGTCTCTCGCAACGCAAGGCCTTCTACTCAACAAGCATGTTCTGGAAGCCAGAGGTGAGTCAATTTGCATTGCGGACGTGGCCAATTCCGCGTCAACTCTGATTTGCGAAACCGGACATGTGCCGATTCAGCTTTCGTGATGGATTCCACGAAATCATGTTGATTTTCCCGAGCTACGGAGATGAGTAGGCGGCTGTGCTCTTTACCCGGTCGCTCTTATCAAATCTCACAGCGAAGTATTGCGGTAGCAAAGGCGCGAAAGGACTGGCGTACAAATATTCTCTGGCGCAGCCCTCTAACTCCCCCTTCGGAATCGGCCCAAAGAATTCTCCACACTTCTCAACCCGTTTGGGGTGGCCAAGCCGTTGCACGACTTCCCGCTCTGTCGTACCGGCTTTGATTCCGTCGAAACCTTTCTCTAGCTGCCTGTCTTGGAGAATCGCCCAACCGAGCCAGACGGCCCCAGCAAGAGCGATACTGCCAACGACAAGGTAAACAGTCTGTTTCACAGCAGAAGAGGGTAGAACAGACGAGAGCCGAAACGGAAGCAGCCCATAACTCCTTGGTGCGTCGGGTTACCGGTAACTTGAAATTCCACATGGCCGGCATCCAGGGAGATGCTCCCTGAACCTCTAAGCCGACGTATCCGGTTGTCACTCGCACCGCTGAAAACTCACAAAAAAAACTGGACCAACGGCTTATCTGCCCCTTTTTGCCCCCGCGTCTTTTTGCTAAGTGCCCACCGATCAGGCATGTGGATCATTTTGAAGTACGCCACCAGTCGAGAAACAGCTTGAAGCCTGCCTGCTAATAATTATTTCCAGCTGAATTTGTGCCCCGAAAAGTCGAAATCGAGTTCGCGCGCCCGCAAAGTTGCGGTTGCCAGATATCCGTCGATGTTTGGAAGCACGTTTTCCGGCACTTCGGCGATCAGGAAAATCCTGGCCGAGAATTCCCCGTTCGGTAGCTGGATATTGCGCAAGGTCGCTCGCCCGGCGAGCAGGTGGCCGCCATCTCGCGATTGTGGGCTCTCATTTTCCAGGCGGAGTTTCGGATTGCGCTTGAAGACTCGATCCCGGTAAAGAAGGATGCCCTCAATTCCGGTGTCCACGATCAGACGGAGAGGCTTGCCCTGCACGGATACTTCGACAGTCAAACAAGCCGGGTCGCCCGTGGGCAGAGTCTGGCTCGCGGCGGCCGCGCCAAGAGTGAACACCACCTGTCCACTCTTGTAGTCAATGCGCAGGCGCTTATTCATGCGGAGCAGATCCATCCCAATGAGCGCGTCCACGTGGACTAAATCGCCAACCATCAGCGAACCATTTTTCACCTCAATAGGTCCCACGGCAATCGATGGGAAGACTGCCCATTCAATGGCCGCGAAATCATCGAGATTGAACACACTTCCAGGCCGCCGCTTCAGGTCTAGCGCGTCGGCTATTTTGCGGTCTACCATGCTGTGCGTCGCACCCGTGTCCAGGGTGAACCGGAGATGTGCGAGAGGACCGATGCGGCCTTCGACGACGATCATGTGGTCGAGGTACAACACGAAGGGAATTTTCGTCTCCGGAGCACTTGGCTCTGATCGAACTTGCGCTCGGAGCGACGCTGAGGGAGAACCGCTGCCAGAGATGATCAGGACGCCGAACAGTAAGGCGGCGAGGAACGGCACGGGGCTCATGCTGGGGGCTCCGCCCTCTGGTGGGGTTGAGCCGACCGTGGACCGAATTCAGCAAAGTCACCATTCCGCAACGGTGTCTGGCCGAAGACATATCGATGACCTGACGATTTCTTGCCGGGACGCCGCTTTCGGGGATTTCGGGACGGTTATCGAGGATGAGCTCACCCCGTTTCTGGTAAGCTCTCTGGGAATTAGGTGTCAGTACCGTGGCAAGCCCTGTATTCCCGAGCCGCATACGCTTCGGAGATGTCGAAGCCGATCTGGTTGCTGGAGAACTGCGTAAGGACGGCTCACCTGAGAAGATCCTGCTGCAGGACCAGCCGCTGGCGATTCTTCGCGCACTGGCTGCCCAACCAGGGGAGATGGTCAGCCGGGAAGAACTGATTCAAGTGCTATGGAAGGGCAACACCAACGTCGATTTCGACCCGAGCCTCAACAAAGCTGTCAACCGGCTTCGCGAATCACTGGGGGATTCCGCCGAAACACCTCGATATATCGAGACGATGTCTCGACGCGGTTATCGCTTCATTGGCAAGATCGACGTGCTTCCCAATTCACCCGGTGGCGTGAAGCCTCGCGGAGCCCGGTGGAAGCGCGCGGCGCGGATAGTGGCTGTTGGCGCAGCCTGTGTGCTTGTAACCCGGTTTGTCTACCAAGAAATCCGGCTCCGCTCGGAGCGACCTCCTTTAACGATCGTTCCATTCACGGCCTACCCTGGTAAAGAGTTTTGCCCAGCGTTTTCGCCAGATGGGTCGCGAATTGCCTTCTCCTGGGACGGCGACCCAGGGTCAGGCAGAAGAGGGTTCGATTTGTATGTGAAGGCCATCGGCAGCGAGAGCTTGCTGCGTCTAACGCATAGCGCATCGTCAACTATCTGTCCGGCTTGGTCACCCGACGGCACTCAGATTGCCTTCATTCGCCGTTCATCGGATGACACAGGGCTCTACGTTGTTCCTGTGCTGGGAGGGCCAGAGAGAAGGCTCCGATCCATCCGGAATACAACCATTGGACACGCCTGGATTAGTTGGGCCCCAAGTGGCAGGTTCATCGCGTTCGCGGAATCTTTACTGCGCGACAACCACTTTAGGGTTACGCTTCTCTCCGTCGAGACGCTCGAAACCAGACAAGTGTCTCATCCAGAGGACTGTATCGACGGATGGCTGCCTGCTTTTTCCCATTCCGGGGAAGAGTTGGCGTATGTCTGCTTGCTCAATCCGGCTGACGGTGGATTCGGCATCTATATCGTTCCATCGTTGGGCGGTCCCCCGAAGCTAGTTACGCGACTTAGGACAGGCTTAGGCGAAGGGCCAGCCGGAATCGCGTGGAAGGCCAACGACAAGAAGTTAGTCGTTTCGCGGACACAACCAACTGGACCCGGTTTCGAACTTGACGAGATTGACCTCGCAGACAGATCGCTGCAAAAGCTTCCTTTCGCCCAAGACGCGGGCCAGTTCACAATCTCCTCGAAAGGTGACAAGCTCGCATTTGTCCTCATGCCTTGGCGCCGCATCGATATTTGGCGGAGGGATTTGCTGCACCCGGAAGCTCTCGCCGTGAACCTCGTTCCCTCCACGCGCGGCCAGGATATTCCGCAATACTCTCCCGATGGCAAGCATATCGCCTTCACCTCTGATCGCGGGGGGCCCTGGGAGATTTGGATAAGCGATGCGGACGGAGCTAATCTGGTGAAACTCTCGGACGCAAACAGCGCTGATGCTACTTATCCCCGTTGGTCGCCGGATAGCCAAAAGGTTGTTTTTGATTCTCGGCATTCCGGTCATCCCGAGCTCTACGTGATCGACATCTCCGAGCGCCTTCCTCGCAAGCTGATCTCCAATCTTCCGGATATGGCTAAGTCCAGCTGGTCCCATGACGGGAAGTGGATCTATTTTCAATCCAAAGGAAAAATTTTTCGTTGCCCAGCGACTGGCGGAGATGCCGTCTTACTTTCCGCGAAGCCTGGTTACTTCCCCTGGGAGGCCCACGACGGAAATACACTGTATTGGGCCGATCAACCTGAAGGACCATCATCGATAAGAATGGTGTCGCTTCAAACGCCCGAAGTGGAGTCCGTGTTGCTAGGCATGCCTGCTGTAAGCGATGCCAGCGAATGGACTGTCGCTCCCCAGGGAATCTATTTCGTGCCCGCGGATGCGCCCAAATCCCTTCGGTACTTTGACTTCGCCACAAGAAAAGTCCGGCCAGTTTTTGAAGTTAGCAAGTTTTTTGATGACACCCTGTCAGTTTCCCCCGATGGACATTGGATTTTATATACGCAGATCGATGAGGACAAAGCGGACATCATGCTCGTCGAGAATTTCCGATAGCACGTATTTATGTATGGTTCGTGCAGACCGCACAGAACTGAAGCGCCACCACATGCCATCTGATAAGTCGCGAAACCGGACATCAAGTCCCCGGGCGGCTTTTCCGAGAGCCGGAAGCGGAAATCCGCATATCCGGTTCGATGAGCGGGGTGTGAAGACGGAAGCATGGTACAGCTAGTGAGGCACCGACAGACGAAAGAGTCGGCAACGGATAGGCTGCACCTAAACCACCGCGTCACACCTCGACTCCACACATGTGCCGATTCAGCTTTCGTTCCACGCTTTGGCAGTTGCAGGCTAAGCGCAGGAACCGCAGGAGCGGCCGGCCTCCCAAGTTCAGTAAGTCCTGCTAAAAAGCTCATTCTATTGAGAATAGACAACTGAATGGCGAGAACTTCCTACCGACAGCCGCACCTTCCAAACATCAGGTTACATTTTCCTTCTCAAGTCCCCTGAAGCATAGGGCATCGAAGGCTCCAAAAAAAAGGTCTTCCCGAGAAATTAGTCGTTGAGGATTCTCCCAAGCCTGGGCCTCTTAGATAGTAGGAGGCGAATAAGCTGCTTTCCTCGGACGAGGGGAACTGCACCTCAGTCTAGTCAGCTTCTTGCCCTTCGTTTCTCTCTTATGGTTGCAGTCCAAGGAGCCATGCCATGTCTCGAGGTTTTGACGGACCTGAAATCGACGACTTCCACCGCCCAGAGCGCGACGTGAACCGTAGTCCTGAGTCGAACAGCCGTTCCGGCTTTTGTCGCGCATGAGCGCATCTGTGTTCCTGTACAGAAACATTTTGTCGACTTCGGAAGAATTCCTTCCTTAGTCCGAGCGTCAACTACACCAGTAGCGCGCAATGCCGGTAAAACTCGCCCTGATAAAGGGCGCGGTTGGTGGTTCAATTCCACCTAGGCATAGCATTGATTTTCAGTAGGTTATCGATTGTTGTCTCGAGCACCTCAACCCCTGGGCGGCGAGAGTATTGTGTCCTTGATTTTGAAGGAAAAGCGGCAATTGAACAGACGGCAGATGGAAAAGCTTGGTCACCGCTTTCACGTCTCTCCGGCGGTGTTTTTCTAAATGATTCAGTCGTGTCTCTGGCGAATTGATTGCGGTCGACCGCCCAAATCTCTTTCCGCACCGCATTCATCCAACTACTTCGCGCGTACCAGCAAGGCAAGTCCTACTCCTATTACTAGAAGAGCCAGCCCCAATATCACTAAAACCAGTTTCCACTGTTGCTGCCTTTTGGACTGACCCGAGACCACGACCTCATCTTGCGAGGAGACAAAGCTCGGCAGCGCTTTCTTATACGATCTCCACAAAAAGAAATAGGGCAGTCCCGTAACCGCGCAATACACTGCCAAAGCAATGCCCATATTTCGTGCCATGTGCTCAATCGGCGTGCCCATTCCTTCCAGGTGCACTAAAAATGCCGACCAGGAATTCGCCAGCATCATCCCGAGCACAAGGATGTAGAAATGCGCAAAGTAGAACATCTTGAGGAATGACTTGATCTTCAGCTCTTCGGCGGCGGAGCTGACGATGTAGCCACGACTCCGGCGATCTCCGCTAAACACGACTACTCGCCCGGCTTTTTCGTCTCGAAATGCATTGCTTACGATGGAGTCCAGTAGACCCATAACCTTATTCTCCTTGCGAGCATTCCGGAGGCCCAGGGTTTCAGAAAACCACTTTCCTCCCAGATTACTCGCCCGGATAATCACGCCGCTACGGTCCCAAAGTACAGGTTTGCAACTCCAGTTAACCGCGAACCCCTGTGGCTCAAACTGCGGGTACTGTGGGAGAGTCCAAGGTATGGTTGCGGGATCATGCGCTCGAGTTCGGCCTCTCTTGCCTCCGCAGGCGAGCCAGGCATGACGCCCGAAAAGAAGACTGGGCAATTCCTTTGTCCCCCAAGAGCGACCCCGAGGCTTTCTCAGGCCGCGTGAGTCGATTCGCCGTGATTCCAAAGACCTTCGAGGGCACGGCGCACCAATCACAAGTGCTGACCAAGCGAGCTTGGGCCTCCCCGTCGGCATGCCGACACTTGCCGAGCAGGTAAAAAGTGAAGCGGAAGCCCTGCAGAATCAACAGTTTATGCTTATTTGTATTCTTAATACCAGTCATCATAATCGTATAGGAGCAGTTTGCAAAACGATCTTCTACGAGGGGCTTCCAGGAAAAACGAACGCGGTATGGCTCATTACAGGATCGCGGAACCGGAGAAGGCGCTTCTGGATTGGATATACTTCGAGCGGCAAGAAGCCCGAAAAAGCACCGCGCGTAAAGTGAAAGTATCTTGTCCGACCCATATCCCGGAAGTCAGCGGGAAATCTGACCTCTCTTTCTGGGCCGGGTCCGAGTACTTCCCCAACATCTATACTTTGATGACAGACGAATTGTTGATTTCCGGCAACAACTATACTGACGGCGATGGACCCCATTTCGGGCCTAACCAGACGGCAGAGTAGACGTTCGGCGCGAAGAGAGGTCTAATCCCCTCGATATGGTGGCCCACCTGATGCACGAATCGAGCGACGGCAAGAATGCTGGAGTCGCAGTTCTTCCGAAGGCCGGCAGCGCGAATAATACCGTTCGCCAGCTTTGGGAACACATGCCCCAAACCCCGGGCAAAGAGGAGGTGATCGCGGGCGTCGAGGTCAATCTTGCCGGCCTGCTGTCCCGCGACACCTCCTATCACACCCATATGGGGTCATCAACGGCTCCGCCCTGCTCTGAGGGTGTCGCCTGGTTTGTGCTGAGGTCTCCGATAGACCTCTCTCGAGAGGTAATCAGCGTATTCGCGCGCTTTATCCGCACGATGTCCGGCCCCCTCAGCCGCTCAACGGGCGCGTCGTCAAGGAGAGTCAGTCACGAGAAAATCCTCGCTAACCACGACGAGTAGCGGCAGGGAATCCTGCCATAGGAATGTAATAGCCGTATGGCTTTGGGTCGTCGCACTCTCAATCAGTCCCTCTCGAGTGATGAACGGAGCGCCGCTACCGAGCAAGAGCTTTCCGGAAGACATTCGGGTGGCGGGCGGAAAAGGAGGAGAGCCTCCTCATCTCGTTTTCGCGTCTGATCAGTCCACGGGCGACCTCGAAGCGATGCTCTCCGAGCCGGGTGTCGTCAGAGATCTGCTAGACCTGAAGGCCGGCATCGCCCTCGGTCCAGATTTTACCGTTGACCAAGCGAACCTTGTGCGCCAATTGAACCGTGACGGCATCCCTGTGACTGCCGGGCTTACGCTCCCAACGGAACAAGGTTACTACCTGAATTCGAGCAACGGCCGGCAGGCGCAGGTTCGCTTCGAAGATTTTGAGAAGTGGACTACTGCCAACGGGCTGCAATGGGCGGACATTGTTCTGGACATTGAACCTAACATCCAGGATTTCGCGACCCTGAGGCAAGGCAGCAAGTGGCACTTGTTTTTGACTCTGCTCGGGCGTTACCCCGATGTGCGACGCGTCCGAGAGGCGAAATATACATATACCGCGCTCATCCAAGAGATTCGGTCACATGGGTATCAGGTCGAAACCTGCCAGTTTCCATTTATCGCGGACGAGCGTGCCGTCCGATCGTCGGTACTTGAGCGGCTTACCGGCATAGTGGATGTTCGGGGCGATCTAGAAGTTTTGATGGTTTACACGAGTTTCCATCAAAGTCTCGACTCCGCATTGATCTGGGTCTACGGTCCGGACGCACCGGCCATCGCGGTCGGAAGCACAACGGGTCCTACATCAGATCCTCATTTTGCCAGGCTAAATTGGGAAGAATTCTCGCGCGATTTGATGGTCGCCAGCCACTTCTCGCACGTGATTGGCGTATACAATCTGGAAGGCGCTGTTCGCCAAGGATTCCTAGCTCGTCTTAAAAACGTCCATTGGAACGAATCGGTCACAATCTCGGCGGAATCCGTTCGCAGAGCCACACAGCTCCGGGCACGTGTCCAGAGAGTCTTGTGGATCGTTTCGAATCTTCCTTATTTCCTTGCCGTGATTCTAGTTGCCTTCGCTTGGGCAATTGTGTGGTGGAAAAAACGTCGCCTTCGCCGGAATCCGCATCCTAGAGGAGCCACAGCGTAACAGTCCATATTTGCCATGTCCGCATGAGCCAACAATTCGAGTTCCTGCCGAAGGATGGCCTCGTCCCTGATCTCCGGTCGTATCACTGGCTGGTCAACTTCTCGATCGTCGCCTTACCGGGCATACGGCGGCATATGGATCATTTTAGCGGCCGGGGCAAACAGCCATGGTCGTCCCTGCGGCGACATTTTCGGCAGGTTGTCTCCCTTTTCTTTCTCCTGGCTAGCACGATAGAATGACGCGAATTCACGTCGTGAGCGTTTCGAGCGCGACCGCGCTTGCCGGGCGCCTCGTGGTTTCGTGAAGAGATTCGCGAACGCGGGACCAAAGGACACCACCGTGCCCCAAATCTCCGCCGGGACCATACGCATTGTAGTTGTGACCATTGTTTTTCTCTCCCTGCTTTCATGCCACGCTCTAGCTTTGCCGAATGCCGACGCGCCTATCATTCGAACCGTCGATATTGGGAAGGGCATCACTTTGCACTACATGGAAGCGGGCAAAGGAACTCCGGTGATTTTTGTCCACGGGTCGTTGAGCGATGTGGGGTATTGGGCCGACCAGATCGGCCCATTTGCTGAGCATTATCGGGCGATCGCGTACAGCAGACGGTACAACTACCCGAATATCAATCCGGCCTCTACCGGATACTCGGCCGTCGTCGATGCGGAGGATCTGGCTGCATTC
>Ga0210383_10006178_pt1 | contig 10472 bp, 10 predicted proteins | sample IncBWC14OmetaG_FD_160072 | JGI IMG/M metagenome (GOLD analysis project Ga0210383, IMG submission 160072) | Forest soil microbial communities from Barre Woods Harvard Forest LTER site, Petersham, Massachusetts, United States - Inc-BW-C-14-O ...
TGTCGACCTCGCCCTGAGTTTCGCAATCGACGTAGAGAGAGAAGGCCGGGGTGAATTTGTAGTGTGGCCCACCGTTCAAGGCGACGAATTCGAGTCCCTCGAGCTGGAAGCTGACGGTCAGGACGGAACCTTTCGTTCCGGGGCCAGCTTCGCCGTAGTAGGTGATCTTGCCCATTTTTGAATTCTTGAAGATGGAGATGTAGAAGTTGGCGGCTTCTTCGGCATTGCCGTCGTACCAGAGGAAGGGGGTGATTTTCTGCATTGTTCTATCCTTTCGGTCAACGTGGAATTCTTGCTTGCCGCCAAAGAGCACAGCCCCTTCGGCTAGCTCAGGGCAGGCAGGAATGGCTGTGCCACTACTTTTTGCCTGCTGCTAGTTTCTTGCCGACTTCTTTGTGGTGTTCGACTGCGTCGCCGGGAGCGAAGTCTTCCAGCTCGAAGAATTGGCGGACTTCGACTTCACTTTCTTCGTGTGGACCGAAGGGAGCGGGAATTTTCCTGGCCCAGTCGACGGCTTCCTGGCGCGACTTCACGTTAATGACCCAGTAGCCGGCGATCAGCTCCCTGGTTTCGGCGAAGGGACCGTCGATGATGGAGGTTTTGCCGCCGGAAAAACGGACGCGAAAGCCTTTGGCACTGGATTGGAGTCCGGAGCCGTCGACGAGGACGCCGGCGTTCACCAGCTCTTCGTTATATTTGGCCATGGCGGCGAGCAATTCTTCGCCGGGCATCTTGCCGGCTTCGCTGTCTTTGTTGGCTTTTACAATCATCATGAATCGCATGGTTCGATCTCCTGAAAAATTTAGTAACGCTGAGAACCTGGGGTGCCGGGCGGCCGATCCTGCTCTCTACCTGTAAGACGAATGGCCGGACGCGAAATCGACACACCGAATATTTAAATTTTGGGCAGGCCTTCGACTTCGACGAGGGGGCGGATTTCGACCGTGCCCCAGCGGCCTGCGGGGACCCGGGAAGCGATGTCGATGGCTTCGTCAAGGTCTTTGGCATCAATCAGAAAGAAGCCGCCGAGCTGTTCACGGGTTTCGGCAAAGGGGCCGTCGGTGACGACGCGTTTGCCGTCCTGGAGGCGCAGGCTGGTGGCGGTGGAAGTGGGCTGAAGAGGCGAGGCGCCTAGGAACTGGCCGGATTCGTGGAGCTTGTTGGCGAAGGCGGTGGATTCGACGTAGCAATGCTCGCGTTGCTCCTGGGTCAGGGCTCCGTTTTCTTCGAAGTACATCATGAGCATGTATTTCATGGGTTCTCCTGAGTGGTATGGTGCCGGGCTACCGAACCGATTGTTCGCCGACACAGTTTATTGAGATCCTTCGGGACGCTAACTGCGCGTCCCTCAGGATGACAATGTTATAGGCCCGGGGCGAGTGGAAAATTTTGCGCATCCTATTTGTAAGTCGAACGGGTGACACAAGAATCGACAGGGTGCCGTAAGATATTTGGACCATCCATGAGCACCGCCGCAGCCAGCGCCGTTGAAGCCGTATACCGAGCCGAATGGGGCCGCATTGTGGCGACCCTGATCCGGGTGATTGGCGATTTTGAACTTGCCGAGGAATGCGCGCAAGAAGCTTTCGCGGCGGCCGTGGAGCAATGGAAGGCCACCGGAGTGCCGGCGCTGCCGCGGGCTTGGATTATCCAGACGGCGCGGAATAAGGCGATTGACCGGATCCGGCGGCAGGGAAAATACGCGGAGAAGCTGGCGCTTTATGGGAATTCGGAGTTGGGGACGGAGAGCCAGGAGCCGAATTACGACTCGGGGGAGATACCGGACGACCGGTTGCGGCTGATATTTACTTGCTGCCACCCGGCGCTGGCGCCCGAGGCGCAGGTGGCGCTGACGCTGCGGACATTGTGCGGGCTGGAGACGGAAGAGATCGCGCGGGCGTTTCTGACATCGACGACGACGATGGCGCAGCGGTTGGTGCGGGCTAAGCGGAAGATCCGCGACGCGAAGATTCCATACGTTGTGCCGGAGACGAATGCTATCGCCGAGCGGCTGGACGCGGTGCTGACGGTGATCTACCTGGTGTTCAATGAGGGGTACGCGGCGACGCGGGGAAATTCGCTGGTTCGCGCTGATTTGTGTTCGGAGGCGATACGACTGGGGCGGTTGGTGGCGAGTTTGATGGCACCGCAGACTCCGCGCGAGGCGACGGCGCTGGTGGCGCTGATGCTGCTGCACGATGCGCGGCGCGAGGCGCGGCTGGATGAGGCGGGAGAGATTGTGGTGCTGGAGGAGCAGGATCGGACGAAGTGGAAGCAGGAGCAGATTCGCGAGGCGTTGCCGCTGGTGGAAGAGGCTCTGCGCGGGGGGCCGGGGCCTTTGGCGCTGCAGGCGGGGATTGCGGCGGTGCATTGCCGGGCGGCGCGGGCGGAGGAGACGGATTGGCGGGAGATTGTGCGGCTATACGATTTGCTGATGCTGGCGCAGGGTTCGCCGGTGATTTCGCTGAATCGCGCGGTGGCGGTGGCGATGGCGGAGGGGCCGCGGCGTGGGTTGGAGTTGATGAAGGAGTTGGGGACGGCGAGCGATCTGGAAAATTATCATTTGTTGCATGCGGCGCGAGCGGATATGCACCGGCGGTTGGGACAATTTTCGGAGGCGGCGGAGGAGTATCGGAAGGCGTTGGGGTTGGTGACGAATAAGAGTGAGCGGAGATATTTGGAGAAGAGGTTGAGGGAAGTGAAGGGCGGCGGGGAGTAGGAAAGCGCGGCTTGCAGACTCGCCGCGGGCACGATATATCGTGTCCCTACAGAGTGGGCGCGAGTGAGCAACGCAAGAGGGCCGGGCGAGCCCGGCCCCTACAAAGCCGTGAAGTCCAATTCGTTATAGGAACTGGTGGGTTAGGAGGCCGGCGACGGTGCCTAGGGCGGCTACGGTGGCGTAGGCTGCGGCGGCTACTCGCCAGGAGAGGGATTTGCCTACGACGGAGAGCGAGTAGACGCTGATGATGCCGAGGGTGCAGAGGATGGTGACGACGTAGGGGAGAGGGACTCCCTTGGTCATGGCAATGTAGGCGATGGCTACGTCGAAGGCCATGGGCACGGGGAGGAAAGCGGCGACTAGGGCTACGAGAAGGATGCCGCCGAGAGTGACCGGGGCGATGAGCGCCTGCGGCGGGAGAAGTTCGACGACCAGGGCGCCGAGAACGGCTGCGAGAATCATCAACGGCAGCGCGACGCGGGCTACATACCAGAAACTTCTTAGGAAAGAGCGCGCTACGCCAGTGCCGGCTTGCGGCCAGGTTTCCGCGGAGGGGATTTCGATCGGGCATGCGAGGGAGGCTTCGGCGGATTTTTGGCGAGAGGCGACCGCGGGAGCAAAGACCAGGATCAGGAAGAGTACGGTTGCAAGTTTGATGAGCGCGATGGAAACGGGAAAGAGCGTGAAGGTCATGGCGAGAACGACTACGTTGAGCGCGGGAGAGGAAAACATGGCGGCGAGGACGGATTCGGCGCTCATGCCGGAGGCGAAGAGTCCGCGCGCGATTGGCGCGACACAGTTAGAGCAGACGGCGAGCGGTACTCCGGCCGCGGCGCCGAACAACGTGTTGAGGTATCGGGAACGGAATCTGCGGCGAGGAAGCATTGCAAGAAACGTGAGCGCGGCGGGACCGAAGAGGAAGGAAAAAGTCATGCCGATGCGGTTGGCGTCGAGCCAATTTACGGTAGTGCGCCAGACGCGCGTGCTGAGCGGCATCGAGCGATCGACCTGGTAGACCGCGCCGAAGGTGAGTGCGCCGGTGGCTTTGAGCTGCGCGCCGGCGTGATAGCGCTTGAGGAGGGCGGGGTAACGGGAGTCTACCCAGAAGATTCCGGCGATGGCGACCAGGAGAATCACGGCGAGTGTGCGGCTGCGCCAGTTTCCGGTGGTGGCGAGGGTTGGGTTGAAATCGAGGGCGGAAGTTTGGACAGACATTAATGGTCCTCCATGGTGCGGTGCCTGGAATGGAGAATTACGTGAGTTGGGGGAATGTAGCGGGATTGGAGCGGAGTGGGAATAGTGGAAAAGGATTAGAGGGGGGGACTTTGAGTGTTGGTAGTTAAAGGTTGGTTGGTCGGTTTGGTTGAGTCCGTAAAAGCGGGAGCTTTGCTCCCGCACTCAAAGGTCGGAAGGCGGCATAAAGCCGCCCCTACAGGTCTAGGGCTTGGGGTTGGCGTTCCACATTTCTTGCTGGATTTTCCACTCGCCTTTGGGGGTTTTGTGGAGGACGAAGAGAAGTTTGCCGTAGCCTTCCATGGTGGGCTGGTTGCCGGGCGGTTGAAGGCCTTGTGTTTCGAGTCCCCATTCGGAGGCCCAGTCGCCGGAAACTTGAATGTCGCGAAAATCGATTCTTTCGCGGACGATTTTGTAGCCGGGCATTTGCGCGCTGATGTCGTTGATGAATTTGCCGATCGTGGCGCGGCCGACCATGGGGGCCATGCTGGGGAGCAGGCTGACGCCGTCGTCGGCCCACATGTCGATGATGGCGGGATTGTCCATGCGCAGGTGGGCGTTGATGAAGCTCTGGTTGAAGGCGAGGATTTCGGCTTTGGGATCGGCGGGAGGTGCGGGCGTCTGCGGCGAAGAGAGCGGCAGGAGGAACAGAAAGGTCAGAGCCAGGAAGGTCGAACGACACGCAGCGTGCATGAGCGTACCTCCTGAGCGACGTTCATATCGGAATTGCGGGAGAAATGGAAGAGGGAGAGTCTGCCGTAGCGGATGGAGTAAGAGTTGTACGAATCAGCAAAGAGACATTTCTGGATTTAGGAATTGGGGATGAATGTGCCGCCCCTACGGGGCTCTACTGTTTTATGCGATGAGTCCCAGCGCTCACGCACTGGGCTAATTTCTGCCGCGCCTCCGGCGCTGGGGCAGAGAGCAATGTTTCTACAAATTCCCGACTAAGAAATGAAACCTGGTTACATGGAGATGGGATCTTTTGCGTGGCGCGAGACGTACCAGCAGGGATTGTGCTGCAGGTGGGGGAAAATTGTGCGGGTGCACGGAACGTCTTCTTCGGGAGTGAGTGCGTCGATCTGGTATTCGGTTTTGTTGCCCTTATCGGGAATCGCGAGAAGGCGGACGCGGTGGACGGAAGAGTTGGCCGCGCCCAGACGAGGAACCGCAAGACGTAGGTGATACCAGGTTAGGTCAAACGCGTAGGCGATGAAAAACAGCAGGATCAGCGCCGCGGTGATGCGGAGAATCAGGCGCGCGCCGGGGGAAGAGCGATCATTCGGGACAGACATAGTAAGGGGCTGCGGAGGTATTCTGCATCGAGAAGAGCTCTGGAGGAAGCACGAATTGAGGAAGTTGACAGAGTCAACTGAGCGCGCACAGCCGGTCATCGCCCAACGTCAGCGACTGATGGGCGAAGCAGAAAAAAGACAAATGGAAATGGGGCAGACTCCGAGCAAGGGCTCGGGACGAATGCACGTGCTTCGTTGTTTTCCAGGTTACAGAGACGCGGACTTGCAGTCGCCGGGGGCCGGAGCCATGGCATACGGATAGTCGATGATCTGATTGATGGAGTAGACGGACTCGCGCTCGCAGCAGCGGCAACGTACGTTGAAGACCCGGGAGATCAGATGGTAGTGAATGTCGCCGGAATCGGTGAGGGACTGAAATGCGGTTTCCTTTTTCATGATGAGGGCGGGAACTCGAATGGGCTTGGCACAATGACGACAGAGGACGGCTCGAAACTTACTGGATACGGCGGGCGATGCCATTTGAAGACTCCTTAGATTTTGACCGGGCCGTGCGGAAGGGGGAGAATACCCGAACGCCGCAGGGATTGTCCAGTCAAGGATACGTGGAAAAGTGGTGGAAAAGAAGTGACTGGGGTCACGGGGGATTTGTCGTCATTAATATCTTTTGATTCAGCAATTTACAGTGATTCTCAAATTCGAGAAAAAAGGGGCCGGCTCCGCGGAGGGAGCAGCCGGCCCGAGTGCTCAGCGGGGAATTTACTTCAGTCCTACACCGAAAAATGGGAGTGTAATGAAGAGGAAAAAGGCGCACGTCCCAGTCGCATACTGCCGCCAGGCTTTGCACGGTCTTCCGCTCCAACGTGTGCTAAAATAATTTCGTTCCTGCGGTGGGGCCGTGGCGCAGCTGGGAGCGCGCCTCGATGGCATCGAGGAGGTCGTGGGTTCGAACCCCATCGGCTCCACCAAATTCAACCAAAATAAAATTTGCTAGAGATTTCCGTCGGATTTTGTAGAGACGCGCCGGACCGACCTGAAGGTCGGCCACTACAAATTCGCCCGCTTCAGAAAGCGGCCGCTACATGGGCGGCTTTTTCTTTTTTGGGGAAGAGCCACATGACTACGAGGAATTGGAGGCCCATGGTTAGGAAGCAGAAGACGCTGCCTTCGGGGCCGACGGTGCCGCCGGTTAGCCATTTTGCGCCATGGAGAATAGAGTTGGAGAGATGGCCTTCCATGACTGTGCCGCTATTGGGGACGGAGAAGAGGTAGGTTTCGCCCCAGTCGAAGCTGGCGTGAAGGCCTACGGCGTACCAGAGATTGCCGGTGCGATAGAGCGTGAAGGCGAAAAAGATGCCGACGAGAGCCACGCTAGCTGCGCCGACGGGACCTTCTCCTCGATTGCCAAGGTGGACGGCGCCGAAGCCCAACGAAAGAACGAGAGCAGCGGGCCAGAAGCCAATTCCCTCCGCCAGAGTGAATTGGGTGTAGCCGCGGAACGCAAATTCTTCAAATAATCCGACAAACGTGAACAGGAGCAGGTGAAATAATCCCCAACGCAGCGTGTCCGATCCCGACAGCGCCAGATTGCCGAACGAATAACCACCAAATACAGAAATGAGTCCCATCAGGATACTAATTTCCAAGAGTCCAATAAGCATCCCTAGCCAGAACTTCCGACCAAACGCTTCTGAAATTGGCAAGCCGTATTGGCCCGGCGGACGGCGCTCGATTCGAGACATGATCAAAGCGAGCCCGAAGACGACGGCAAACGAGACAATCTCTCCGACGAGCGTCACCAGGGGCGGGAGCGCGGCGGGGGCGGACGTATTGCGTCCCCTCGATATGAGCCAGAGCGCAATGAACGGAGAAGTGTAAATGGCCAGGCGCCAACCGGAGCGCAGGCCGCGATCGTTGAAGAATACGGGATTGCGCTTGGGCGGAATGGGCAGTGTCGACGGATTCTGGCCAGAAAACTCCGGAGCTCCAGGATTGTGAGAGGCGAGATTGTCCACGATGGCTCCTTCGGAAAATTTGAGGGCAATTCTCTGGTAGACGCAGTAAAGAAGAGAACGGCCGCTGGTAGATACGGAGTAGTGCCGTGAATTGTTGCAATAGGCGCGGCGGGGAGAGTATAACCTGCGTGAGAGGCAAGACTGGTTAGAGATTTGCGGAAGATTGGAAGGGGCTGGATTGCGAGCGAACGCAGAGTCGCCAAAATTGATTGCGGGGAGATTGGCGCTGGATTTTGCCAATTTGAGGCCGGTGGCACACGACCTTTCGTGGACGGAGTTTGTGGATTTTCTGGTGGATTCGCGGGTGGTGAGCGAAGAGCGCGGGATGCGGCTGGAGTCGCTGGAGGGGAGCGAGCCGGGAGTGGTAGACGCGGTGGTTCTGAAGATTTTGCGGTTGCGGGAGTGTGTGCGGGCGATTTTTTCGGCGGTGGAAGCCAGGCGGGAGTTTCCGAAGGCGTGGGTGGCGCCGATCAATGAGATATTGCGGGTTACGGAAGGACACGATGAGCTGGTGGCGGGCGAAGGGCGTTGGCGGCTGGAATTTATCGGGAGAGAGAGCGGGTTGGAGTGGTTGCTGGCGGCTATTGCGCGGTCGGCAGCGGAGTTGATTGTGGAGGGGCAGAATGCGCCGGTGAAGAGGTGCGCGAACGCGGGATGCAAATTGCTTTTTTATGATGATTCGCGAACGCGGCGGAGGAGATGGTGTTCTATGTCGGTGTGCGGGAATAGGCATAAGGTGGCGGCGTTTTTGAAGAGGAAGGGTGGGAGGTGAGCCAACAATAGGCAAGGACCCCAGGTGCAACACCGGCACCTGGGGCACCCGGGGGGGATTTAGTTGAGCTCTGGGGGAGTTTGCGATTTGGGTGGAGTGGGGAAATTGTGGGCGAATTTCAGGCGGTCGTTGAGGGGCGGGTGGGAGTAGAGCCAGAGGACGATGAATTTTGGAGGATCGGGGTCGTCGAGATCTTCTTCGCCGAGGACTTGGAAGGAGTGGGCGGCGACTTCGTTGGCGTTGGGGATGAGGCCCTGGATTAGCTGGAGGCCGTAGGCGTCGGCGGCGTGTTCCTGCATGCGGCTGATGGCGTTGCCGACGGGTTCGCCGAAGAAGTTCATGATATTGAAGAGCAGGAGCAGGGCGCCGAGGGCGGCCCAGTCGGATTGGCCGCGGATTCCCCAGGCGGTACCCCAGCGAGAGATCGTCCACTGCAACAATCGATAGGCAATAATTAGCGCGATAAAAAGTAAAGCCAGGAAATAGGCGAAGCCCTTCACAACGTGGCCGAGGACGTAGTGTCCCATTTCGTGACCGACGATGAAGAGGAGTTCTTCGGGTTTTGTTTTGCGGATGGAAGTGTCCCAGATGACGATGCGTTTGGAGGGGCCAAGTCCAGCGACGTAGGCGTTGATGGCGTTGGTTTTGGCGCTGGCTTCCATGAGGAACATCTGGCTGCGCGGAACGGGGTGCCCAGCGGCGTAGGTGAGCGTGACGATGGATTCGACGAGTTGCGGGTATTTTTCCTGAAGGGGGCTGAATTTGTTGAAGAGCGGGTCGACGTACCACGGAGCGATGAGGCCGAGGAAAAGAGAGAGCGGGATGGCGCCGAGCCAAGCGAAAAACCACCAGGAGCGGGGCTTCGAACGAATGAGCGCGAAGAGAAGTGTGACGACGAGGAGAGCGAGTGCGATTTCGAGGAGTTGGGCCTTGGTCCAATCCCACAGCCAAGGGCCCCAGGGTTCGATGGATTGCTGATAGTAGAGCGAAAGATGATGCCAGTAGACGCGAATGGGGAGATGCAGGAGGGCGAGAAGCGCCAGAAGAATGGGGACGAAGATTGTGGCCTGCAGCGCATGGTTGCGGGAACGGGATTCGGCGAAGTCGCGGAGCTTTGAGAAGAAGCGGGTGCAGAGGAGGAAGAGAATGATCGCGAGATTCCAGAAGACGGAGAGGAAATAGAGGCGATAGCCAGCGCGCGAGTAGGCGATGGCCTTCTGGTATTTTTCGGGAGAGAGGCGATAGGTGGTTGTGGAGGTTTGCGCTGCGGAACCTGAAGCGGGCGTGGGTGAGCTCTGAACGGATGGGGAAACGGATTGTTGGGAGAGCGCGTAGGAGCGAGGTCCGCATAGAGCAAGGGAGGAAACAAGCAACACAAATTGGAGGAGGCAGGGCCAGAAGCGGCAGGCTGCGAAGGGTGAGCGCATGGGAAGAGTATAGCGGGGGGGTGGCGTTTGCGGGCAAGGGGCGGATTTGCAGATAGGCGGCACGGGCACAGAGGGAAATTGTGCCGGGAGGCGCGGGGGCGTATTCTGCAGGTGGACAGCCCGAGGAAGGCAGGAGGCGGAAAAATGTGGAACGGGAAAAGGGTGTGCGTATCCGCGGTGCTGCTGGTTGGGTGCCTTGCGGGGATGCCCGGCGCACGGGCACAGAGCCAGCCGGAGCAGTCCGTGGCGGAAGCGGCGCGCAAGGCCCGCGAGCAGAAGAAGACGGCGGCGAAACCGAGCGCGGTGATTACGAACGATACGTTGAAGCCGGCGACGCCTGGGACAGTGCAGAATGCGACCGCTGCAACAGAGAGCATGCCGGGTACGAAACCTTCCACAGACACTGCGACCGACGCAACGGCCGATGCGGCGAGTGCGGCGGAGCCCCCCAAGGAATCTGCAGAAGCGGAGTTGGCAGCGAAGAAGGCGAAGATCGAGGCTCTGAAGCAGCAAATTGCAGACAAGGCTAAAGAAGCGGACCTGCAGCAGCGTTCGCTGGCGCTGGAAAATGAGAGCTACTATTCACGGCCGGATTTTTCGAAGGACCCGGACGGGAAAGCAAAGCTGGACGCGATGCAGAGCGACCTGGCGCAGAAAAAAGACGAGTTGGCACAGTTAAAAGCCAAGCTGAAAGACTTGGGAGTGGACGCGGATCAGAAGCCGGCGGCTCCCCAGCAGTAAGAGCAGAATGCCAGAACCTAACTGGCTCTGTTGACATCGTCGTCCAAACGGATCGTGAGCGGTGGCGCCACAGCGGGCTGGGCGAGCCCCGCCCCTACAAATTCGGCGATTGTCGGAGCCCTTCGATACTTAGGGTGAACTAAAGCTCCGACCCCCTGAAAACCGTTTATGAGATGACTTAATAGGACAGCGAGAACGGCCGCAGCGAATTACTGCGGGCCGAGAATGATCGGCAATCCGGTCTTGGAGTTGCCGACGATCACAACTTTTGAATTGGCGCTGGTGGCCAGTTTTTCAGTGGCTTCAATTCCC
>Ga0210383_10006180_pt1 | contig 10471 bp, 8 predicted proteins | sample IncBWC14OmetaG_FD_160072 | JGI IMG/M metagenome (GOLD analysis project Ga0210383, IMG submission 160072) | Forest soil microbial communities from Barre Woods Harvard Forest LTER site, Petersham, Massachusetts, United States - Inc-BW-C-14-O ...
AGGCCCGATTCTCACCCTCGGGCACTTGTGTTTTCTAGAGCTTCCGCAGCGCGGTGCAGGCCGAGACTGCGGCGGTCCGCTCAAGATCGCTCTCGAGCGGCCCTCAATTCTCCAGCCGCGTCCAGGAGGGATCCGGATCGAACGCCTTCGTGGCCTTGGCGGTCTCGTCGGTCGCATCTCCCAGGTCCTTCTGGTACACCGCGCCACGGCCGTCGACGAAGAAGCTCATGACGCCGCTCGATCCATACTCGACCGGATACGCGAGGACGGCAAACCCGCCCGTCATCTTGCCGTCGATCACATAGTTCTTCTCGCCACCGGGTGCGTGTGGCCCCTGCGACTTCAGAATGCGGAAGTAATAGCCGTAATAGGGATGACGCTTGCCCCCCTCGTAGCCCTCGGCCTCAGCGTCGGCGACCAGCGGGCCTGCGGGGCTGGGGGTCTCGCCTTCGGCCACGGGCCAGTAAAGACCGTTCCGAGTTCCAGGCTTGCTGCGGAATCGCTGTGCATAGACGCCCTTGTCCAGGCCGTCGTGACCCGTGGCCGCGTACTGCAGCTGCGCCTGATAAATCGCGCGCGCGACTTTGATTGCGGCGAGCTCGTTTGAGCCGATGCGCCGATAGAGCAGCTCCCTGGCACCGTCCTCGCTGTCAAAATGCCACCGCCCGTCACTCTTTACCAGCGGGATCGGTAGCGGCCACTCGTTCTTGCCGACGACCAGCGTGAGCTTGCCAGGCCCGGCACGCACGAAGCGGTGATGCGTATCGTAGAGGGACACGAACTGGGCACGCCCGCTCTGATCCTGCGTTTCGTCACCGGAGGAGATTAGGGTCGCAGCCGCCGGGCCGAGAATCTGGTTGAGCGCGGCCGTGTCGTTCGCCTTGTTGGCTGCGATCAGCGCCTGCACCGCTTCGCTTGCGCGCGCGAAGGTCTGTTGGGACGCCTCCTGGGCCGGCGACCACGCGGGCGCCATCAACAGGCAGAAGAAGCCGAGGAGGAGGGCAGCCGGGGAGGCGACTGCGCGCTGGCACGGGCGTGGGGCGCTGATCACCGGCGCTGTCCTCCGGTCTTCTGTTGTTTCTGCTGCGAGGCGACACTCGCGCGCCCGCGATTGGCGGCGGCGCGATCGGCGGATGCGTTGTGACTTCCCCCGAATGCGGTGGGCCGCGCACCCGCACTGTTGCCGGGCGTCTTGCTCGGGTAGCCGGCGTAGGTACTCGGTCGCGTCTGCGGCGGCTGCGGGCGACTTGCGCCAGGCGTCGCCGGCCGTGTTGCCGGGAGCGTCTGCGGCGGAACGCTCGGGGAGGGTCGCGAGCCCGGAGCGCCAGTGCCCGGAGGCCTGCCACCACCGGGGCCGCCACCCGGTGCGCCAGTGCCGGGAGGTCTGCCGCCCGAACCACCGCTGCCCGGACCCCCGCTGCCCGGAGGTTTGCCACCGGAGCCGCCACCTGGTCCGCCAGTACCGGGAGGTCTACCGCCGGAACCGCTGCCCGGACCGCCGTTCTCCGGAGGTTTACCACCCGGACCACCAATGCCCGGAGGCCTGCCACCGTGTCCACCACCAGGGGGCCGACCGCCCGGCGGGGGACCGCTGCCCGGAGGCCTGCCCCCCGATGGCGGGCGATAGTACGGCCGGTCGTGCCAGTTGTTCGGCGGGCGCACGTAGATCGGGGGCCCGTAGGCGGGGGGACGATAGTGATAGGAGGGGCGGGGCGGTCGATAGTAATTGTGCACGACCCAGGTGTTGTGATGGACGATCACGGTGCGATGGCCCCAGTTCCAACCCCACCCGCCCCAGCCCCACGGATAGCTGTTGTTAGCAATCCAGGCGCCGAGCGCGATCCCGGCTCCGAAGGTCACAAGCGAGGTCGCCACGACGGTGCTCGTGCTGGGCTGCACGTACACGACCTGCGGGTTGTACACCGGGACGTAGACCACCTGCGGGTTGGCAGGGACCACCGTGATCGCCTGAACGCCACCCTGATCCTGCACCTGAACGTTCTGGTACTCGTTGCTCTGCAGCGCGCCTGCCGCGTACGCCTGCTGGCGCAGGCGCTGGATGGAATCCGTCACCGTCGCCTGATCCGCCGAGAAGGCGCGGCCGATGGTGGCGTAGCTGTCGATGTTCTGCGCCATCATGCCCAGGACCTGCGGGAAGTTGCTGAGCGCGATGAACGCCGGATCAAACCCTTGCGCCTGCGCCGCATCGGTGCGCGCCTGGCCGCTCAGACCGGAGTTCTGCTGCAGCCAGCTGTTGGCGTCGAGGATCTGCTGCGGATCGGTCGAGGCCGCACAGATCTGCGCCACCAGCGCGTCCGGATACAGCGCGATCGGGGCGAGCAGCTGATCGAGTTCATCCGCTGTGGGCAACGCGGTGTTCTGCGCGTACGCGTTGTGGGCAGAGAGCACCAGGCTCAGGTACCAGAACACGCTGCTCAGTAGGCAGAGAACTCTCGATCCGCGCCGCATGGGGTATCGCATCCTACGAAGTGGCTGCTGGGTCGTTGGGCTGCCTCGCGCAGTAGCGAAAATGTACAGGAAGGGGACGGCCTTGCGCCATAGCCGCGCGTTTTGCGTCCGAGGTCGAGCCACTTCGCCGTCACCCGACACGCGCGCCATGGCCGTCGTGTGCGCGCTGCATCCCCAGTCCTGATAGGGTGGCACGCGGGAGGCACGCTTGACCCTCGCGGCGCCCTGTCTCACCCTTGGGACAAATCAAGAACAAGGAACTTCCTATGCGGCCGATACCGGCAGCTCCGATTCTGATCCTCGTGGGACTGGCGGCTCTCGGCGCAGGCGCGCACGCGGCGCACGCCGCACCTGCCGCGGCGGCGGCGGGCGCCGATGACGGACAGTGGCTCATGCCGGGTAAGGATTACGCCGCAACCCGCTTCAGCCGTCTTGGGGATATCAATTCCCGCAACGCCACCGGGCTGCATCCGGTGTGGACCTTCTCGACTGGCGTGCTCGCCGGCCACGAAGGGCAACCGCTCGTGGTGGGCGACACCATGTACGTGGTCACGCCCTGGCCGAATGTGCTGTACGCCTTCGATCTTACCCAGGAGGGCTATCCACTGCGCTGGAAGTACCGCCCGGACGTGAGCGCCAATGCGATCGGCGTGTCTTGCTGCGATACAGTCAACCGCGGTGCGTTCTACGCTGACGGCAAGATCATTTACAACCTGCTCGATGGTCATACCGTTGCCGTCGACGCCAAGAGCGGACGCGAGCTGTGGAAGACGCAAATCGCCGATGTGGGCAGCGGGGAAACCGTGACGATGGCGCCGCTGGTCGTGAAGGATCGGGTGATCGTTGGCGCCGCGGGCGGCGAGTTCGGAATCTACGGTTGGATCAAGGGACTCGACCTGAAGTCCGGCAGTATCGTCTGGACCGCCCGTAACATCGGTCCCGATGCGGACATGCTGGCGAAGTCCGGGGACTTCAAGCCGCCCTACGACAGCGGCACGGATCTCGGGGCGCGCACCTGGAGCAATGACGGCTGGCGCACCGGCGGTGCACCGGTGTGGGGCTGGCTGTCCTACGACCCGGACTTGGGACTCATCTATTACGGCACCGGCAACGCCGGTCCCTACAACGCCGAGCAGCGCCCGGGCGACAATAAGTGGACCGCGAGCGTGTTGGCGCGCCGCCCGGAGGACGGGACGCTCGTGTGGGCGTATCAGTTCACGCCGCACGATAACTGGGACTTCGACGCCACCGGGGCCATGGTGCTGGCGGATCTGGTGGTCGCGGGCAAGCCGGTGAAGGCGCTGGTGCACTTTGACAAGAACGGCTTCGCCTACACGCTCGACCGCGCGACCGGACGGCTGCTCGTGGCCGAGCCGTTCGTGGCGGTGAACTGGGCAAAGTCAGTGGATCTTAAGAGCGGCCGCCCCGTGCTCGACCCCTCCAAGCAGACCGGGGCGTCGAAGGGCACGGTGAAGGACATCTGCCCCTGCCTAGAGGGTGGGGTAAGTCCGGCATCGCCGCCAGCGTATTCCCCGCGCACGCACCTGTTCTACACCTCCACCAACAACCTGTGCATGGACTACGCCTCCACCCGTGCCTCCTACCTGAAGGGCACACCCTTCATGGGCATCAACAATCCGTACTCGCCCGGCCCTGGGGGCTATCTCGGCACCTTCATGGCGTGGGACGCGGCCAGCGGCAAGAAGGTGTGGGAGAACAAGGAGGCGTTTCCCAACTGGAGTGGCGCGCTCGTGACCGCGGGCGACGTCGCCTTTTACGGCACGCTCGACGGCTGGTTCAAATCCGTCGATGCGCGCACCGGCAAGGTGTTATCCAAGTTCAAGGTCGGCTCGGGCGTGGTTGGCAACCCGATCACTTACCGCGCTCCCGACGGCAAGCAGTACGTTGCCGTGTATGCGGGGATTGGCGGGGACTGGCTGCTGCTCTCCGGGGACGTGCGCTCGGACGATCCCACTGACGTGCGCGCTCCGGCCGATTACGTAAAAGACATCGCACGCCACACCAGTCAGGGCGGGATCATCTGGATCTTTGGCCTATGAGCGCGCATATCCTGCTAACCGCGCACCGTGCGCGTTTCGCGCCGCTGCTGGCGCTGCCACTGGCGGTACTCACGCTGAGCGCCTGCCAGCAACGCGCGACAGCGCCGGCCGCCGAGGCGGCGGCGCCGCCGGCGGTGGCCTACGAGTCACACGTGGCGGCCGGTGGCCGGGTGCCGCCGGGCGGCACCCTGCACAACCCCCATGCGGGTGACAAGGCGGTCGCCTCGAGCGGCGCACTGCTGTTCACCGCGATGAACTGTGACGGCTGCCATGGGCCGGGTGCCGTCGGCGCAGTGGGACCGAATCTCGGGGATGGGCGCTGGCGCTACGGCGGCGCGGACGCGGAAGTCTTCATGTCGATCTACTACGGGCGTCCGAAAGGCATGCCTGCGTTCGGTGGCGCGCTCGGCGCAGAAGGCGTATGGACGCTCGTCACTTATCTGCGCTCACTGCCGCCGCCGGAAAACCTGCCCACCCAGTCCTGGGAGAAACCCTAGCGCGCCCGCTCAGGCGGCGGGACGGATCTCTTCGAGCAGTTGCGCCGCACCGCGCGGTGCGCGCTTGGCGCGCGGGTCATAGAAGGGCGAGAGCACGTAGAGCAGCTTCGGCAGCGCGAAGCGCAGGAAGCGGGCCCGGTAGCGCTTTTCCAGACGCACCGAGCGGCGCCGTTGCGCGGCGCTCATCCCCGAGCGGTCAACTTCGAGCAGATAGCCGGACACGCTCTTGCCGTAGCGCCCGAGGTGGCGCAGGGCGCGCAGGAAGCCGCGCACGCGGGCGAAATAGCCACTGCCGAGCGCGTAGTGCACGTCATAGCACACGGTGCGATGCTCGAATTCCTCCGCCAGGTGCCACTTCCACAGCTTCACCAGGCGCGCGTCCGCGCCTTCGAGCAGGTCATCAATCCGCTCGAAGAAGAATTCGGCGTGAATGATGCCGAGGCACTCAAAGCCTTCGCAGTAAGCGGCGTTGGCCGCGAGCGGCAGATGCGCCAGCATCCGCTCGTAATCGCGTCCCAGCGCGCTCTCGATGGCCTGTAAGCGCGGGTAGCGCCCGTACAGCAGCTTGTTGAAGATGCGGTGCTGGCGGTAGTGATTGCCCTCCTGCGCGGCAAACAGGGCAATGTCTTCCTTGAGTTTTGCATCGCCGATGATCCGGGCGGCGCGGGCCATCACCTTGTTCAGGTAGGTCTCCACATACGGCAGGCTCGTGGAACCTGCGTTGGTGATCTGCGCGAAGGCGTGATCGGCGGCCCAATGCGGCAGTGCGTTCTCGAAGCTGATGCGCGGGTTCCTCGCAATCATGACGGCGCTCCCAGGATCTGGGCGGCAAAGGTGCGCACCTCCTCGACGAACAGCTGCGGCACCTCGAGGGCGGGGAAGTGACCGCCGTGCGCCGGCAGTGACCAGTGCACGAGGTTGAAGCGCAGCGCCACCCAGGCGCGCGGTGTCTTGATGATCTCGCGCGGGAACACCGCGACCCCGGTCGGCACGCTCACGCGCGTCCCCGCGCCGCGCGCCGGCGCGGCGTCGTAGTAAAGACGCACGGAGCTGCCGATGCTATCGGTCATCCAGTAAAGGGCCACCTGATCGATGAGGGCCGCATCGCTGATGAGACTGCCGCCGCAGGCGTCGCGGTCGCTCCAGGCGAGGTACTTCTCGGCGAGCCAGGCGAGCAGCCCGAGCGGGGAATCGGCGAGTGCCACAGCGAGGGTCTGCGGGCGGGTGCTCTGGACGGCGTAATACCCCATGCCCTCGCTCCACAGTCGCGCGTTCCCGGCAAGCCAGGCCGTCTCCTCGGGCAACACGGCTGCGCGTGCCGGATCGTCCTCGGGCGGTGGCGGGATCGCGGCGAGGTTCAGGTGCAAGCCGAGGCAGCGCTGCGGATAGCGACGGGCGAGCTCGCTGCCGATGACGCTGCCCCAGTCCCCGCCCTGCACGATGAAGCGCTGGTAGCCGAGGGTCGCCATGAGTTCGGCCATGGCGTGCGCCATGGCGGCGGCGTCGCAGGGCTGCTCGAGCGAGCGTGTCGAGAAGCCAAAGCCGGGCAGCGAGGGACACACGACGTGAAAGGCCGGTGCCGCGCGCGTCAGTTCGGATACGACGCCCTGAAACTCCAGAAACGAGCCGGGCCAGCCATGCAGCAGCAGCAACGGGACCGCATCGTTCGCGTTGCTGCGCGCATGCACGAAGTGCAGCTGTTCGGCCCCGCGCGGGACGCAGAACGCCGGGTGGGCGTTCACCCGCTCGGCAAAGGCTTCCCAGTCCAGTGCCGCGAGCGCCTCGGCGAGGCGCGCCAGCTCCGCCGGCGGGATCCCCAAGCGAGCGGCGGGGTCGGCCGCTGCGGGCAGGATGTGTGCGTGCGCCAGTCGCTGCTGCAAATCCGTCACCCGGTCGCGCGCGGGCGCGTAGCGGAAGGCGCGCACGCTCAGGCCTGCGGATCGATCAGCACCTTGCAGCCGCTCGGTTGCGCGCGCAGCGCCTCGAACGTCTGTGGCAGCGCCTCGAATCCTACCGTGCGAGTGTGCATGGGCTCGGGCTGGATGCGTCCCTGCACGAGTGCCTCGATCACGGCCGCGAAGTTGCTCTCGGTGTAACACTGGCTGAACTGCACGCTCACTTCCTTCATGAGTCCGGTGAGCGGCAGGATGGTATCTTGCGCGAAGCACACCCCGGCGACCAGCACGCGGCCACGCACCCCTGCAAGTTCGATCGCCTGCTGCAGGAGTCCTTGCACGCCCACGCATTCAAACACGATCTGCGGCCGCCGGCCGGCGAGCGCAGCGAAGCGTGCGCCGATATCCTCCGTCGCCGGGTCCAGCACCGCGGTGGCACCCAGGCGCAGTGCGATCTCGCGCCGCTCGCGCGAGCGTTCGCTCACGATCACGTGGCGGGCGCCATTCAGGCGTGCAAACAAGATCACCCCGGCGCCGATCGGCCCGGCACCGATCACGAGCACCGCATCGCCGCCGCCAACGCCGGCCAACTCGACTGCGTGGTGCGAGACTGCGAGCGGCTCGACCATCGCACCGGTGGCGAACGCCACACCCTCGGGCAGGCGCTGCAGCATGTTGGCGCGCGCACCGACGTACTCGGCGTAAGCGCCCGGATAGGTAAGGTTAGTGCCGGTGAAGAGTCCGGCGCGGCACAGGGCCGGCAAGTGCGCAGCGCAGGCATCGCAGTCATGGCAGGCCTGTACGGGAAGCGCCGTTACGCGATCGCCGATCTTCCATGCGCCGCTCACCGCGGAGCCGAGTTCCACGATGGTGCCGGCAAATTCGTGTCCGAAGATGGTGCCGGCGGGAACCACGCCGTACTCACTCATGTGCAGATCCGAGCCGCAGATGCCCGCGCCGGCGACCTGGACAATGACTTGGTCGGCGGCGGGCCGGGGATCGGGCAGCCGCTCGATGCACAGGGGTTTGCCGACCGCCTGAAACAGTGCCGCACGCATGGGTAACTCCTGCAGGGCGCCACCGGCACGGTCGGTCAGCGTCCGGGCCGCCGCGCTATTTATCGCCTTTTGTCTGACGTCTAGTGTAAGAAGAGTCCGTGGCCGCTGACGAGTGCTGTTGCAGCTGATCCTTCAGCATGCCAAGAGCAGAGGCAGCTAAGCGGCTCATTTGCCTGGTGAAAGCCGCAGCGGAACGGAGCCGATGCGCCCGCCGCGGCCGGCGCTCCGCCTGACATATTGTCAAAAAGCGTGATTTTCTGAAACCTGCCGCAGATAAGTTAGGCTAGCCGGTCTAGCGCCGGGAAGAGCGTCACCCGAACGTCGCGTTTAGCAGACGAGTTGCTGTTTGATGTTGGCCATTAGAATCTCTTCGTTCATAGCGAGGTCAAGGATGATGCGCGTGCGCCCAGGTCTCACCCACGTAGTTCCAGCTCTGCTCCTCGGGGCGCTTGGCACGGCTTGCAGCGGCGGGGGCGGAATGAATTCGACTTCATCCGCGCCACCACCCAGTGGGGGCGGCACGCCGCCGGCAACCACCGATTTCGTTACGTATAAGAACGACATCAGCCGCACCGGGCAGAACCTCAGCGAGAGCGTGCTCACGCCGGCGAACGTGAATTCGAGCAGCTTCGGGCTGCTGCGCTTTCTTTCGACCGACGGCAAGGTCGATGCCCAGCCGTTGTATCTGTCGGCGCTGAGCGTGCAGGGTGCCGCGCATAACGTGGTTCTCGCCGCCACGGAAAACGACACGGTGTACGCCTTTGACGCAGACAGCGGCGCCGTCCTCTGGAAGGTTTCACTCCTCGGCAGCGGTGAGAGCCCGAGCGATATGGTGGATGCCTGTGATCAAACGACGCCGACGATCGGCGTTACCGCGACGCCGGTGATCGACCGCGCGGCCGGCGCCCATGGCACGCTGTTCGTAGTGTCGATGTCCAAGACCACCGCCACCGCCACGTACCATCAGCGCCTGCATGCCCTGGACGTGACGACGGGGGCGGAGTTGCTCAACGGCCCGGCGGAAATCTCCGCCAGCTATCCGATTGTCGGCGGCACGATGACGTTTGCGCCGGAGGCGTACCAGGAGCGCGCAGCGCTGCTGCTCTCGCAAGGCACGATTTACACCAGCTTTACTTCGCACTGCGACATAGCGCCCTATTCAGGCTGGGTCATCGCCTATAACGAGAGCAATCTGGCGCAGACCGCGGTCTTCAACGCCGCTCCCAACAGCGGAGGCAGCGGGCCTTCGATCTGGATGTCAGGGGGCGGCCCGGCGGCGGATGCGGCCGGCAACGTTTACCTGCTCACCGCGAACGGCGCCTTCGAGACCACGCTCGACGCGAACGGTTTCCCCAATCAGCAGGACTACGGCAACAGTTTCCTGAAACTCGCCAGCAGCGGCGGCACGCTCACCGTGGCTGACTACTTCACCATGTACAACGAAATGACCGAGTCGCAAAACGATCAGGACCTAGGCTCGGGCGGCGTCCTGCTGTTGCCGGATCTCACTGACGCCACGAACACCACGCGGCACCTCGCGATCGGGGCCGGCAAGGATGGCAGCCTCTACGTCGTCGATCGCGACAACATGGGCAAGTTCGATGCCCAAACCAACAACATCTGGCAGGAGCTTGACGGGTTACTCGGTGGAGGTATCTGGTCCACGCCGGCCTACTACAACCAGACGGTTTATTACGGTCCGACCAACGGGCCGCTCGAGGCATTCGCTGTGAGTAACGCCAAACTGGCGCTCGCTTCGAGCACCGCCATGAGCTTCACCTACCCGGGTACCGCGCCGGCCGTGTCGGCCAACGGCAGCAGTGGCGGCATTGTCTGGGCGCACGAGAACTCCAGCCCCGCCGTGCTGCACGCCTTCGATGCCAGCGATCTCAGCCACGAGTTGTACAACAGCTCCCAGGCGGCCAACGGTCGCGATCAGTTCGGTGCGGGTAACAAGTTCATCACGCCGACCATCATCGGCGGCAAGGTGTTCGTGGGCACGCAGAACGGCGTCGCCGTCTTCGGACTGTTGTAAGGGGCGCTTCACGCGGGGCTGTTCACGGTGAGGAGGCGAGTTCCAGCGCCTGCAGATGTGGCCCCGCGATGTGGCCGATATCGATCGAAACGCGGTAAAGCACCACCGTAAACAGCACCAGCGCGAGTCCGAGTGCGATGCAGGCGCGCACGTGCCGCGCTTCAAAGGTCTCGATGGAGCGCGCAAAGGCAATGAATGCCAGTACCGCGGCGACTACCACGGTCGCATCGATGCTCGCACGCTGCCAGTAACTGCCCCCGAGATGCAGCCACATCCCGAACTCATCGAAAGTGAGCCCCATGGCGATGCCGTAGGCGAAGGCGGCACGCCGCGCCGCATCCCCGGCCGGTGCGCGAAACAGCAGATACGCGCCCACCGCGGCCAGCAGGAAAATGCCGTAGTTAAGATGATGCACGTGGGTGCTGCTTAAGAACAGATACATGTTCGGAATGCGCCG
>Ga0210383_10006186_pt1 | contig 10467 bp, 13 predicted proteins | sample IncBWC14OmetaG_FD_160072 | JGI IMG/M metagenome (GOLD analysis project Ga0210383, IMG submission 160072) | Forest soil microbial communities from Barre Woods Harvard Forest LTER site, Petersham, Massachusetts, United States - Inc-BW-C-14-O ...
CTGCTTAAGACCTTCCGGGTCTGCGATATTGAAATACGGAGAATCCAAAGCCGCGATCCCGCCCAAGGCAGCTGTATGGACAATCCGGGACCTTACGCAAAGCAACGGCTCCCATGAAGTCTGCGCACCGAGATCGGCGGCCATATCCGCAGCCCCGAACAGCAAAGCGGCTGGCTTTGCTTCGCCCTCGGCTATCTGCTCGAGAGCTCCTACGCCTTTCGCGCTTTCGATAAGTGCGATAATTTGCGTCGTCTTTTTCGCCTCGCGCAAAAGGTTTCCCACGAAGCCAATCAGCGCAGACGAGTCGCATTTCGGTAGAACCATATAATCAGGCTCCGCCGGCGAACTTAAGAAATCCTGCAGGTCGTCGATCCCAAACCTTGTGCCCGGGGAATTAATCCGCAGCGCACAGGGAAGGTGATCGGCGGGAATCGCGGCAAGATAGCGAAGCGCTGCCGTGCGTGCCTCTTTCTTTGAAGAGGGCGCCACCGCATCTTCCAGATCAATGATCAGAGCGTCGGCATGCACGGTGGCCGCACGGGAAAATCTGTCCGATTTGGTCGCGGGCGTGAACAGCCAGCTCTTCAGCGAAGCAATCGACCTCTGCGATAGGATACGTACCATGAGCAGCTCCTTCGCGTTTTTGTATCGAGCAATCGGTATGGCTCCCGTTCACGTCATCGGGTTTTGCTCGAAGAGGTGGGTGAACATGGCCATGGCAGCGTCCAGATAGGCGGGAACCTCCACGATCACTTCGTCTCTCAAGTACACGACCGAGCAGTAGCGATTGTCGAACCGCATCCCGGTCTTCGCTGTTGCTAATGAACGAAGTTCGACGACCGCTTGATTGTCTTTTACAAAAAGATGCTCAACGTGCAGCGGAGCACCCTCGGGAAGAACACGTTCCGACTTAGCAAATGTGCCTTCAATGAACGCCTTCTTGCTAGAGTAGCGGCCTGCCAGGGGGCCGGAGATCAGGGCTCTGACTTGGGCAGGCGATGGGGAGGGCAAGCCGACAAGCATCGTGGTCGCGAAGATAAGCATATGCGGCGACCGGCGTGACTTATTCATTTGGCCGTTTCCTTTCGAGTGGTCAGTCTCGCCCCGGCAGCGACCTTCGCGCTGCCAGCGTCGGGTTTGATGACCCTCGCGGCCGAGTTGTCGCAGAAATTTTATTCCTGCTAAATCGGATTCTCTTCGAAAAGGCGAGCAACGAGGACGGAATCGAGATACGCTCGAACCTCAACGATCGTGCCATTCACAAATCGACATAGCCAGCAGTACCGGTTATCGAACCTGAAACCGTTTTTGGCGGTGGCCTCGGAATGCAGCTCGACCACCCCCCAGTCTCCACTTACAAGCGCATGTTCCACATGCAGTTCGGCACCTTTCGGTAGAACCTTTGCCAACTTTTCAAAGGTATGTGCGAGGAACTCGGCCTTGCTGTGATAGTGACCCGCAAGAGGATGTGTTCCCTCGACGATCCAATCCACGTTGTCCGCCACATGGTCGAAGAACCCTTTGCCATCACCAGATTCTAGGTTTTTGAAAATCCCGCGAACGTAAGCAGTGCTCAACTCCTGAGGTACAGCAGATCGTGCAGTAGACATCTTAAGTTACCTCCTTCGCATATCGTGATCCAAAGGTGTAGGGACTTCGCAGCGCTAATCTGACCAGCCACATAACTCACTTCTCCACGGTGCGTCGGGCAGTTAGTTCGACGGAACGTTGTATCTGATCACCCAGGGCTTGTCGGCAGGAACTTCAACGACGCCGAGGCCCACGGTTACTTTTCGGATGTCGGGCATGCTCTGCTCCGAGATGTAAGTTTCACGAGGTTAGTTAGTTGATGCGTGAGCCAGGACAAGGATGTTTGTACTCCCGTCCGAAGCGCACGTCAAGGAGCGGATCACGAGCAAACCGGAAGTTGTCGGTTCCTCTTTCGGATTAGTACCGCCAAACGCGCTTGTGTTGATCGAACCGATCACCTCCCGACGGTCAACTCTGAAGCTCCTCCGAAACGGGGATCGGGGAGATGGGAATCGTAACGAGACTGGAAAGGTAGCTCAGACGCATGAAGCATTTTGGTTGCCCAAAAACCTCCGTGTCTCCGCGCTTGCAACTCACTCATTCTAGGAGATCGAAATTCACCAATCTACGTTGCCCAAAATCATGTTTGTGGGCAGCCAAGGCTTTACAGCGTTTCTAGAAGGCAATGGTTTTCTCGCGGCCAAGAGGAAGCGCCCGTTCTCGACTATTCTTCAAGGCACGAAAGCGTAATTCCTTACTGGCGGACAGGGCACGTTTCTCGGTGGTGGCCTCGATCTTGCAGCTAATAAATATAGCCTTGCTTCTTCAGTCTGTTTTCGAACTGGCGTCCGCAAGCGTTCATTCTCCCAGGAGGCCTAAGGGCTAAACGATGCACTTAGTCTGGTTAGCACCGTTGATATTGGGTTTGGGTTTCGCCATCGCTGGTGGGGAGAGTCTGAAATGGAAACTATTCAATTTGGTTATCATCTTGGTCTGTATGGGCTTAGGGTTTGGTATCGGGTATGCCGCTGGTTTAGGTAGTCAAAATCTGGGAAGAATCTCTGACGCAGGTCTGCCTTTTGCCTTGATGTTCGGAATTGTCGCAGCGCTCGGGTGCATGCAGTTGAATAGTTGGCGTACGAAGTGAATTGGAGTAAGGGCGGGCAGCCCGGGCTCAGGTGTGTGCCGAAAGCGAACGGATGGTGTGAAAATAACGAACGACAATAACAGTGCAACGATTAAGGCAGCAGAGACCTCTTGTGGTTCGGGGTAGAATTGAAGAGCAAGACGCAAGTTGCTGATTTCGCCACGCGTGGTAATCCTTCGAAATTCAGCCTTTACCTGTGGCCGCGCTTCTCCAGCAAAAATGTTGGGGAAATGGAGCGTCGATTGCCTCTGTGATTGGTCAGACTGTCGAGCTCAAACGGGGAATCCCGCTCGGCTGACGGGAGTTTTATGCAGTCGAGAGCTGGATTTTTCCGGCTCGCAGGATCGATCGCAGCTCAATGTGCCCTGGGTTATTCTGGGCAGAAAATCTAGCATTGAGCCAGGAGGTGAGCGGATATGGATATGAATAACAGGACATTTTGGAGAGAATTGCCTCGGGCGCGAACCGGCTTGATTGTACTAGCCCTGTCTTCATTGCTCCTTGCTGGGTCTATTCATGCCCAGGTCCATGCCATGAATTCCCCGGTTCTCTTGTCCTCCGCATCTGCACCTGCAGATCAAACGCAACCTAAGGCAGATCGCATTCCGAGAGGAACGATTCTGCCAGTGGTTCTTCGTACTTCTGTCTCGTTTGAGAAATGCAAAGCGGGCCAGATTCTTCGCAGCAAACTTGCCCAAGATGTCCCATTGCCGAACGGTTCAAAGATTCGCAAGGGATCGCTGGTGGAAGGGCGCATTGTGAGTGTCACACCGAACTCGAAGGGGGCTGGTTCGCAAGTCACCATGCAATTCGACAAACTGCATGACGCGGGGCAATCGGTTCCTGTCACCACAGATTTGCGGGCCATTGCCGGCTTCATGGCGATACAAGAAGCGCAAACTCCCGAGGAAGCGCCTAACGAGGGCTCGCCCTACAACTGGTTGCCAACGACGCAGATCGGAGGCGATTCCGTCTACGGAGTTGGAGGAAAAGTGATGAGCGCCGACGACACCTCGAAGGTGATAGGAAAATCGGTAGGTGATGGCGTCCTTGTACCGGCCAGCGTAAAAGAGGGTACAAAATGCCGTGGCGAGATGGACGGCAATGGAAGCCTGCAGGCAATGTGGGTCTTTTCAAGCGATGCGTGTGGAACCTACGGAATCGAACACCTGACGATTACCCATTCCGGCAGGACAGATCCAAAGGGAACCATTGTCTTGGCCTCCAATGTCGAGAAGTTGTCGCTAAGAAATGGCGACGCGCTCCTTCTACGAGTGAACTAAGCACCTGCGGCATCTGGGCTGGATCTGGATTGGCCGCCACTAGAGTCACGTTTTCCATTTTCGAAGCGAGAATGGTTCTATCTCCGTTGAGGCTCGCCGCTGCCACTGTCAGAATCACCGTGTTCTTGCCGTCGTTAGCGGGTTGGAAGATAACGTTCTTCGATTTCAATTCCACGGTGAACTCCACGCTCTGGCTATCGGGATAATGCACGATGCCGGACAGGCTCACGTCCAAAGAGTTGAACGGAATAGAGGACTGAAGCGCTTCGGCAAGCTTGCTCATCCGCTGTTGTCTAGGATTGTTGGGTGAGTTCTTGTCTGGAGCAAAGTAACCCGCCTTGGTAACAGCGCGGAGGTTCGGATCCCGCAGCGTCACGCGAATACGCCGGAACTTACCGTTGGCGTCGAAGTTCTGGGGCTGGTAGGTCAGAGTGTAGTTACTGCGCGCCCATTTGCTCCGAGGATCTGATTTCCTTATCGACGTCGTTGCGATTGTAGAACAGCTTGCCTCGGTAAGCTGTGGGTTGAAATCAAGTGGATCCAAGAAGACGTTTGGACCACCATGCCCAACCCACACGATGTTCTTGCGCCCCGTACACCGCCGCTCTGCAGGGCAATTTTGCTGCAGTGCGTCGATCGACTGGGCAAACCGCTCCAGAAGAATACGCCTCTCATTTTCTTGAAAGGTAACGCGGCTGGTAAATGATTGAGCGCGTACACTAGGTCGGCTCTGCTTCGCGTGTAGCCCTGCAGCATTTCAAGAGATTCGTCGCCCACAACGATCAGTTCCGTCGGCGAAGCCAGTTGCGCCGGCTGGGACATCAAAAACCGCTGCACTTCATAGCGGATGTAGGCAAAGTCTTCAAAGCTTGATTCAACAGATCGAGCACCAGGACTGTCACTGGAGCCTTTCCTTCCGGATTGCTATCCGCCGCGTGCGGTCCCAGGACGTGTGTCTCCGGCCCTTCGAAAGAGAAAATTTGTTGCGGTTGTTTGTCCTCCGTAATGGCGAAGTCATCTTGTGTTAGACCACTCACGACGGGATGGCCCTTTTTGTCGAGCACTGTAACATCCAGAAACACCAGCGCCGAAGTCACCTGAATTTTCGGAGCGCCAGAGGAAGGTTGCTGCGCTTGCGCTTTCAGTTCGCGAACAGGGATGACCATTAACAGAATAGCCACACATCCAAGAACTTGAATGACTTTCATGAGTAGCCCCTTAGGAAAATCACCCCTGTGGGAACATGCTGCCCATAGCCCGGTACCTCGATTCCTTAGGTGCGCGTTCCCGGCAGATCCTATATGGGAGTGTAACCGACACTCGACGAGCGCTCTATATCGTGCGGCATGCGCGAGAGCGGGACACGTCTTATTCACTGAGCAAGGCCAGGCTCCGGAATTCGTCGCCGGCTAGCGATGGCCCCCGCCTCCGGCACCGCCGCCGTGGAATCCCCCACTGCCAAAACCACCGAAGCCGTGGAAGCCACCTCCATGGAATCCACCGCCGTGGAAACCGCCACCTCTCGCTCCAAGGAATGAGCTATGCGCGCTGTACCCAGAAGCGTAATGAACGCCATGGCCATGATTTGTAGGAAGCTGGTAGTGCGCTTCGGGTCCCCAACGTCCATAGGTGGGGCTGAAATGATGGTAGTAATGACCACCCCAGAACACAGGAGCGCCGAAGGCACACCATGGCGAATAGAAACCCCAACCAAACGCGCTATAGAAAATACCGTCTCCGGGAAGAAACGTGTACGCATCAAACCAGGGGTCCCAATACCAGCCGTCGCCGTACCAGCCAAACCCACCGAGAGAATAAGTGGGGGCGTAATCGGCGTTGGCTTCAGCGAGATATGCAGAGCGCAGGCTGGTCCAGTGATAAAGGTCCTCGGCTTCCGTTTCTTTTTTGTCGAATTTTTCGACCTTGAGAGGGGCCGAAAGATCGACCATATGCCCGCCCTTCACGGTAACCGATTTTTCGCCGCCATCTACGATGGCTTCGCCGTCCAGAACGCGAACGACGTGAAGATTTGCATTGAAATTGTAGAGCCCCATCTTCACGAGCTCCGTCGAGATACCGTCCTCGAGAATACGTAGATCATTCTCGGGATGGATTTCCGTTACTTCGATGAAAGTTTCGCCCTGGTCCACAGACAGGCGTGTTGAAGTCAAACCCGAGGAAATCATTGTGGCCGCGGACGATTGTCCTAAACGGACAAAGATGCCCGGGGTCAAAAGAAGCTCGGCTTTGCCAATCTGGGTGAGGAGCGTTTGGCCCGGGTCCAATTCCACGGTGCCAATCGAGGAGGCGTCCAATGACCTAGAACCAAGGGTGACTTGGCCTTCGACGTAATTCAACGTTCCGGGCCTTGCCACACGCTGCTGATCTGCGGCTCGAGTGGAAGAAGGAAAGGAGGCAAGTCCCATCAAAACACAAGTCACAAAGCCAAGTAGGGGTCTCATAACGCGCTCCTGCCAGGACTGCGCGGTGTTAGTTTTCCTGGACCTCATACTACTATTAGGCAATTCGCATGCCGCTATGGTTCGGTTCAGCGGGCGCAAGCAACTGGCTTCTTCTGACTCAGTTGCATCAGAACAGGAAAGCGAAAGACGGAGATCCTTGTATGGTTTATGCCCGTTTGGCGCTGGAACTGTGAAGAAAGCGCACGTTTGAGGCACTTGAATGATTGAAAATGATCGCCGGCTCTCAATCTGATGTTCATCTGACCCTGTTCGGCTCGCTGCAAATGTTCAGATATCAATTCGCAGTAGGTTGGAACTGCAAAAGAGAGACCCGCAGCTCTGCGAGTATGTTAAATTGTAAAGTTTCGAGCGGCACTTATCCCCCCCAACTCTCCAGCGTCCGGTGCTCCTTGATGAACTTTTCGCCCTGAAGCACCTCGACGTCATCCAGGTAAGCGATCATGGCGTAGTTGTCAAAGTAATGCGGGCAACATGCTCAAAACTCTTGTGGGCAACTTCGGAAGTAGCAATAATCTCGATTTTCGTGTTTCCGGACTCCGCATGCCTTGGCCGGATGTCTCTTCCCCTTGACCACGGGCGTCACAGCAGGTGAACCCGCTGGCGCCAGGCGGTACTCGACATCCTTATCGCCGATGATCACGATGCGCTTCATCGCAACGGTGTGCATGATTGGCTTCTCCCATTACTCGTCGATTTTGTGCTCTTCCATCTTGTTGTACAACAAGCGGCGATTAATCTGCAGACGGTTAGCAGCCTCCGATTTGTTGCCACTGGACTCCCGGAGAGCTCGAGCGATCAGGCGCTTTTCCAATTCGGCGATGGATTTGTGAAACGGGAGGTCCAGCAGATCAATCTCGAATTGATGTGAGTCCCCATTCGCGTTCGAATTGTTTTTGGCAGGGAAATGTTCCGGCATGATGACGCGGCCCCGCGCCATCAGCACGGCACGTTCGATCATGTTTTCGAGTTCACGCACGTTTCCCGGATAAGAGTAATTCTGCAGCACAAGAATGGCCTCGTCAGAAAAGCCGACTACATCGAAGCCATTTTTCTCGCTGTACTGGCGCAGAAAATGTTCGGCGAGAGGGACGATATCCGAGCGACGCTCGCGGAGAGAGGGAATTTGAATGCGCACCACGTTGAGGCGATAGTACAAATCCTCGCGGAAGACTTTTTCCCCGACAGAGACTTCGAGATCGCGATTGGTGGCTGCCAGTACGCGAAAATTGCCGACGATCGTCTCCGTGCCGCCGACGCGCTCAAAGGTGCGTTCCTGAAGTACGCGCAGAAGTTTGGATTGAAGCGCAGGGGAGAGTTCACCAATTTCGTCAAGAAAAATTGTGCCGCCCTCCGCCATTTCAAAGCGGCCGGTCTTGCGTCCTATGGCTCCAGTGAAAGCGCCCCGCTCATGGCCAAATAACTCAGTTTCCAAAAGGTTTTCCGGCAATGCCGCGCAGTTGACGACGACGAAGGGTTTGCTTTTGCGTTGGCTGTAATGGTGAATAGCCTCTGCAACTAGTTCCTTCCCCGTGCCCGATTCACCGCAGATCAAAACCGTGGAGTCGGTTTCCGCCACTTTGCCGACCATGATGAACACATCCAGCATGGGACCGCTGGCGCCAATCAACCGTCCGGTGCCGGAAGCGTACCCTTGAACCGATTGGGAATGTAACCGGATCACCTCGCGATTCAAGGACGAATGATCCAAGGCGCGCTCTGCAGTCACTACGATTTCATCCAGATCGAACGGCTTGGTAACAAAGTCGTACGCGCCCAAACGGATAGCTTCGATGGCGCTGTGGCTGGAGCCATAAGCCGTGATGACAATCACTGGCACGGAGGCCAGGCGAGATTGACTGTGCACGTATTGAAGAACTTCCTCACCACCAACGTTGGGCATTTTCCAATCACTGAAGATGAGATCCGGAACGCTAGTGTTTAACAAGTCGATTGCCGTGGAACCGTCATCGGCTTCCATAGTCTGGTATCCGCGCGCGCGTAGAATTTCTGCCAACGTTCTGCGAAGGTTCGCTTCATCGTCGACAATGAGAATCGTTGTGGCCATCGAGAGAGTCATTAGAGCGTTCGCCTCTAGGGCGTAAGAGAATTAGGAATCGTCACTCGGACACTCGTGCCTCGTCCCTCTATGCTTTCGATCATGATGTCACCTCCATGAGCGCGAACCAGTTCGTGAGAGATGGACAATCCGAGGCCGGTCCCGGACGGCTTGGTTGTGAAAAACGGGTCAAACACATGGCCAACGTCAGTGGAAGACATGCCCTTGCCCGTGTCCTGAAACTCGACGCAAACGCCGGAAGGTTCTTCATTCTTCTTCGTATGAGACGCCAGAGTGACAAAAAGCGTTCCACCGTGCTCAGACATGGCTTCCAGCGCATTTTGTATGATGTTGTCGAACACTTGCGCCATGCGATCTTTGTCGACAAGAGTAAGGAGATTACGGCCGGGAAGGTTGGTCATCAATTGAACGTGGTGGCTTTGCGCAAAATCTTCAAAGGAACGGATGCGCTCCCGCACCAGGACCCGCAAATCGATCGGTTCCAGTTCAAGTTGTATCGGCCGGGCAAAGTTCAGGAGGCGGCTGACAATGGCGTTGAGGCGCTCGATTTCTTCCAACGCAATCAAGCACGACTCCTTGACCTTAACGTCGGCGGCGTCGCGCCTGCACATCTGAACGCGCAGTCGGATGGTTGCCAAGGGATTGCGAACTTCGTGGGCGACCCCGGCGACAAGCCGGCCAAGGCTGGCCAGACGCTCGGCGTGACGCAGTTGCCCCTCCATCTGCTTCTCATAGTCTATTTTTTCCTTCAACGTTTTACCCAGGCGGTTGATCGCCTGGACGATATGCTGGATCTCCGCCGGCTCGTCGGTTGTGTTGACCCGTGAAGCCAGGTTGCCTTCGAGAGCCTGTAAGCCATTTTCAATTTTCCGCACGCCCCCTTGTAGGTTTCGAATCACCAGCAATGTCAGCAATACGCTGGCTAACGCCGCGAAAGCCAGACTGGTCGTGATCAGGTATGCTCGAAACCGATTTGCTCCTGGAATATCGGGTAGACGTTTGACCGCCCAGGCGCTCCCCACCACTGAATACCCCTCGCGAATAGGAATTGCACTGACGAGGAGAACGCCGGAAGAATTCACAATGACCTGATCGGTACTTTGATGAGTAGCTGTCGCCGTGCGCGCCAGTTGCAGGACGGACTTATGTTCCGCGTCAGGAATGTCGCCATTTTCCGCGCGCTCCAGGGAAGACTGTCCGGTGGGGTAGAAGTTTCCCACCAGTGTATCCGCTGATGACGAATAGAAACCACCGCCTACTCCGTCAAGGTTCTGAAGGACGATGCGGCTGACAAGTGCCATGACTTCCCGGGAACCGCCGTCATTTGGGTTATCCAATGGCGGTTGTTGATGATTGCGACGAGCCGAGTCTGCCCGGTCCTCATATTCCTGTGCAAGGTTTCTGGCGGATTCGGTGAGGCGTTTTTTTTCCGCGTTCAGGACGGCAGACTTCGTGTACCGAAGAGTAGCTGCAATGGCGAGTAGCACGGCGAGAGACAAAACAACAACGAGCGTGCCCAGAAGGCCCACTTGCCACCGAAAACTCATTCTGGAGAGCGAGAATTTGGAGGGCAGAGTACCGCCTCTCTCTCCGTCACCATTGAGAGTATGATAGCAATTATCCACTAGCGGAGGCCCCGATTTGGGGAACCTATCCTCCCCTGGATTTGAAACCGAACCGGCGGCCGCATCTATCACAGAGACGCTGGATGATTTGCGTACCACTTCCGGCAAACGTGTTCCGCCGAATATGCCCCCGCAAGAGCCGCTTGCGCAAATTCAGAAGCATCTTCCAGGACGGCGTTGCGATAGGTGTGCCGAGCTTGCTTGTAAAACGCATCTCCCCAGGAAGCGATCTTGCGAACCTGTGCCCGGTCTTCCGACGGAAGCGTGCCATGCTCCAGCACCCAGTGGATTCTGGCAAGGACGGACTCGGCATGCGCCAAAT
>Ga0210383_10006188_pt1 | contig 10464 bp, 8 predicted proteins | sample IncBWC14OmetaG_FD_160072 | JGI IMG/M metagenome (GOLD analysis project Ga0210383, IMG submission 160072) | Forest soil microbial communities from Barre Woods Harvard Forest LTER site, Petersham, Massachusetts, United States - Inc-BW-C-14-O ...
GCCGTAGTCGCCAAAGGGGCCGCCGTGAATTTCCAGGATGAGCGGATATTTTTTGGTGGCGTCAAAGTCGGGCGGTTCGACGATCCAGCCCTGAATTTTGCGCCGGTCTTTTGCGGATTCATACGTGATTTCCTCGACGTGGCCTGGTTTTTTCTGCTCGAGCAATTCTTGATTGAGAGACGTGAGCACTTTCATGGCGCCCATGTTGCTGATGGCGATGTCGCCGGGGATGTCGGTGCGGCCATAAGTGAAGGCGATAGGGCCAGCATGGGCTACGGAGAAAGAGCCTCCGCCGTACGCGCTGGTTGAGGCGGAGAGGTGATCGGCGATTTTCTTGGAAGTCCCGTCGGGAGAGAGGAAGCCGATTTTTGTATCGCCTTGCTCGTTGTATTGGAAGTAGACACCGCTATTGTCGGGCGCCCATACGGGACTTTGGATGTCGCGATCGAGCTTGTCGGAGATGGAGTGGGAAGCTGTGCCGTCGCGCTTCATTACGTACAGCTTGGTGGTTTGATGACCCTGATAGCGGTCGTCGAAGCCGGTGTAGGCAATCCATTTTCCGTCGGGAGAAATCGCGGGAGAATTATCGGGACCTTTGCGATTGGTGAGGGCGCGAAGAGAGCCGTCGGCTACGCTGAACTCGTAGATTTCTGTGTCGAAGACTTCGTGGTCGGATTCTGGGTGGCGATTGGCGGAGACGAGAAGAAACTTTCCGTCGGGAGTCCAGACGGGTCGGTTGGGGCCAAATTCATTGCCACCATTCGGGAAATTGCCGTTGGTGACTTGGCGGGCGGCGCCGCCCTCTGCGGAAACAACAAAAATCTGCATGAAGCCGGGCTTCAGATAGCCTGCACCGTTGAAGCGATAGACGAGACGATCGTAAGCCGTCGCGGGTTCAGCCCACTTGGCGCCCGCGGGGGGCGTTGGCAGATCGGCGAGGTGAGGACCTTTGCCGAGAACGAGCGACGAGAAGGAGAGCATTTTTCCGTCGGGAGACCATTCCATGGCATCGGGAGATTCGTCGAGATTGGTGATGCGGGCGGTTTGTCCGGAGTCCATCCAGCGAACATAGATTTGTTGCTTGCCATCGCTGTCGGAAAGGTAGGCGAGGCGGGCGCCGTCGGGCGACCAGCGCGGGGATGCGTCGTCGTGATTGCCGGTGGTGAGCGGGCGGTGGTCGGTGCCGTCGGAATTAACGATCCAGAGATTCGAATAGCGGCGGTCGGTCATGGGATCAGCGAAGCGTCGCACATAGACGATTCTTTTGCCGTCGGGCGAGATTTGGGGATCGGTGGGGAGCTGAATTTGAAATTCGTCCATCACCGTTAGTTTGTGTGACGATTCTTGCGCTTCTAGAACGCTCGGGTAAATCGGGAAAAAACTTGCGCTAGCGGCCAATACCGGGACGTATAGCTTGAATCTCATGCGCGGGGACCTCCTCGCTGCGGGGAGTAAACAATGAGAGAGAAGTTGTGTCAAGCCACCAGACAGCCGAGCTCGGCGGGGAGCCATGACCGTTTCGCATGGTCGCTTCGGCGGGTTCCTCGTTCATCGATCAGCCTTACAGCGAAGCATCTCGAGAGGCTTCCCATCGGGCCTTGCCCGGCTCCAGGTCCATGTTTCAAGACGCGGAGAATCTAAAATCACAAGAAAGCCAAGCCTCATATCCCTGAAGTGCCGGGCTTTACGGCCCAAATTCCCGTAAAACTCTCTCGCCGCTGACCGCTCGGGCTGACTGGTCGGGTTCCTCAGTTTTTCCACACGCTGCTCGGGGGGAGTCCTTCCGTACCATTGACGGTGTTACCACCTACTACGGAAACTAAGTACAGTATGGCTCGCTATTCCGCATTCCTTGGGCGCAGGGTTGAAGTGCAATACCGCGCCGGAGACATCCTTTTGCCTGCGTCCGGCACGTTTGTTGCGGATTCGGGTCGCTCCATCTTTCTCGAGCAGAAGTTCGAGCAACGTGGCTTGCAGAAGCATTTCCGGTGGGAGATTCCCTACCAATACATCGTTCGGCTTGAAGAGAAAGAGGAGCCGCCCACCGAGGCTTCTGCAAGTAGCTCTAGCCCTCCGGCGCCCGCAGCCGCTCCGGGTGCTGAGACGTCGGCTTCTAACCCCGATCCGAAGGTGCGCAACTCTGCCAGCAGCTTAAGCTCTGCCGGCGGCGCTCCCGCGATCCTTCCACTCCAGAATCGTCCCAAGACCGCCTGACGTTAGGCGTCCGCCGAACCCTCGGCAGCACTCTTTCGCGCCGATTCGGGTACAATCGACCGGCTGTCCACCCTACATTTTGGCCGCGATGGACCGGCTTCAGGCAGCATCGCGCGCAGGAGGCTTTTCGTGACCCTCGATACCCGCCCCACGACCAGCATAGGACCCGGAGTCAAAATCGGCCCAGGAACCAATCCCAGCCCGAAGCGAATCATTGGTCCTGGGTCAAAAGTTGGATTGATTGGGCTGGGCCTGATGGGCCGGCCGATGGGATTGAATCTCTTGAAAGCGGGGTATTCCTTGTCCGTCTGGAACCGGACCGCCTCGCGCGCCGAATCGCTTGTGGCGGCCGGCGCTAAGCTTGCTAATTCACCGGAGGAAGTCGCCAGTTCCTCAGACGCCCTCATAACCATCGTGAGCGATCCGCCGGCCCTCGAGGGGGTCCTTTGGGGCGGCTCCGGCCAAGGCGCCGGTGCCCTGAGATCTTTGCGGCCCGGCAGCATTTACATAGATTCGAGTACAGTTTCACCCGCCTTGGCGCGCAAGATTGCGGCGGCTTCAACGGAGCGCCAGGTCGCGTTTTTGGACGCTCCTGTGACCGGTGGCACTTGGGGCGCTGAAAAAGGGGAACTGGTTTTTATGGTAGGCGGTGACGCTCAAGTTCTGAAGGATGCCGAGCCCATCCTTAGTGTGATGGGAAAGCGGTGGTTTCATCTAGGCCCGAACGGTGCCGGCCAGACCATCAAGCTGGCTATGAACCTGATCCTGGCGCTGCAGGTGGACGCCCTGGCGGAAGCCCTGGCCTTGGTCACGGCCGCGGGGTTCGAGGGCGAGAAGCTCGTCGAAGTCTTGCAATCCAGTATGGCTCGCGCTGCCGTTTTGGACGTCAAGGCACCGCTGCTCCTCAAGGGGGAATATCCGCCCAGCTTCCCCCTGCGCCTGATGCACAAGGATATGGGCTTGGCGCTGGATCTTGCCAAGGAGGCTGGTGTGGCCCTCCCCGCTGCGTCGGCGGCCTATGCCACCTATTCGGCCGTCAAGGCCACCGCCAAGCAAGACCTGGACTACGCCGCGGTAATGAGTTTCTGGAAGCGCTGAGCCTCCCTAGCTGACTCCACGTGGGTGGTAGCAACCCTAGGGCTGGACTAGGCATTTTGAGATTATCTAAGTCCAATGTTATGAATGATTTGTGTCTTTACGAGGGGAGACGAGGAAACCACGCAGTGGTCCGCATGGCGATCCAGGCCGCACTTCTTAGATCGAGCGAACTGCAGCACGCTCATCGATATCGAGCGAAAGATTTTGATCGAGAAGCACCGCTACATAGCGCGAACAGGTTTTCATCTCCTGAGAGGCCCAGGCAGATACGGTAGGCTGGATGGACCGGCAGACCACCTCCAGCTTCTCCACGATCCGGTAGTAGCCCTTTACCTCATGCAGCCACGGCGTGCCTTTTTTCAGGCGCGGAGAAAGCTCGCAAAGCCCCAGGAGTTTGCCAAAGTCGTTGGGCCCGATGGTTTCGGCGTCGATACCGGTTGCCGCGTGCAAAGAGTCCGAGAGGGGCTGGTTGGCGGTGGTTAGCCAGATCATGCGCCACTGGCTGATGGAGAATTGCACCAGGGCCAGCGCGGAGAACGCGAGTATGAGGACTGCAGTCATGGCCTTTTCTTGTGCAAGATCAGTTTGCCAACACCATCCACGATTTCCTATAGAACCGCCGTACCACGGGAGCGGTACGCGCCGGGCAGCCGGAAGCAGGTGCCTTTTCCCGAAGGTTGCCTCGTCGGGCCGTTTCTCTTCCCGCACCCGGTGAGGCGCCACTCGTTACCCGCAAGCAACTTCCGCTCTGGAACTTCTCGGAATAGTCTTGACCACCGGATGGGCTCACTTTACGGTAGAGGATAACCGTCGTTGTACGGGTTGCCCCTCTCATGGATGTCCAACAAAACAAGGCTAACTTGTCTCTCGAAGCCAACAGCGATCAAGCGATCGCGGATAACCTGCGCCAGATTGAGAAGAGGGATTGGTGGGTCTGGGGAAATTCGATTTTTGTCATGCTGCTCCTTACCGGAGCGCTCATTTCCTTCGCTTTGCCCTCTCTTTCGCCGGGGGCGGAGCCCCTTTTTAAGATCAAGGTTACGGAAGCCATTTTTGGTCTGGTGGTCCTCGTCGTTCTATTCAACGTCTACACCATCTACCAGCAAGTGCTCATCAAACGGCTCAGGCGCCAGCTCGCGGAAAAGCAGCATCACTCCATGATCCTGCGCGAGCTCGCTATGATTGACGCTTTGACTGGTCTCTACAACCGAAGGTTTGCCGAGCAACGGCTCGTTGCCGAAGTGGCACGCTCGGCTCGCAAGGGGCATCCGCTGACCGTCGTGTTCCTGGATCTCGACGACTTCAAGCATATCAATGACACCTACGGTCACCCCGCCGGGGATTTGGCGCTGCAGGAATTTGCCGCCGCCCTCAATCGCGCCATCCGCGGTGGCGATCTCGCCGTTCGTATGGGTGGAGACGAGTTTCTTTTGATTCTTCCGGAATGCAATCACGAGCAATTGCAGCTTGTTCTGAAACGGCTTGGTCCTCTCGAAGTGGCTTGGGAAGGCCGGGAGTTTCCTGTAAGGTATTCCGCTGGTTGGAAGGAATATGCGTCGGGGGACCGGGCGGAGACGATGATCGCCGCCGCCGATCAGGCCCTCTACGCCAGCAAGCGCACGGCCAAGAATCCCCCTGTGCCGGACGCCGTCCCGGTCTGAGTCCTCGAACGCTTGCCCTCAGAAATTCGCTAGGCGCGTTCCGGCACCGCCCCCCCGTGCGCTGTTTGTTGGGTTGCGCCCCGGATTGCGTGACGAGTTGGCGTGATTTGCCTTTCCAATGGTATAGAATGCCTCCGATCTTCGGGAGTTCCCGCGCGCGGTTGCCAATCTCGGCCGAACGGAACTCGGGCGGCTGCCCATCAGCCAGAGGTTCGCGTATCGGGAGGGTTCAAGAATGTTGCGCGAGGAAAAATCATGGGTGCGTTCTGGCGCGCTCTCGCTTGTCATGGTGCTTGGTGTAGCTGTCGCCCTGGCGCAGAGGAACGAGTTGGGCGTATTCACGAATGAGGGCAGCGTCGGGCAAACGCCGCCGGGCTCGAAGGCCCGCTATGACGCATCGAAAGGCGAATACCGCATCACCGGAGGCGGAGAGAATATGTGGGGCGCTTCCGACGCGTTTTATTTCGTCTGGAAAAGAGCCTCCGGCGATCTAACGCTTACCGCCGATATCCAATGGGTTGGTACGAGCGCCGCGGAGCACCGTAAAGCCGTGCTGATGGTGCGCCAGAGTCTCGATCCCGGATCGCTCTATGCAGACGCGGTCTCTCACGGCAATGGGCTTACTTCCCTGCAATTCCGCGGCGCGCCGGGCGAACAGACCTATCAGATCGTCGCTGCGGAAGATGGACCGTCGCGGCTGCGCATGGTCAAAAAAGGCAGCCGCTTCACCATGTATTTCGGCAAGCCTGGCGAGGAATGGAAGCCTTCGAGCCCGGTTGAATTTGTAACCCTCAAAGAGCCGTTCTACGTAGGGCTGGGAGTGTGTTCGCATGTTGCGACCACACTGGAGACCGCCATTTTCTCCAACGTAAAGCTGGAAGAAAGCGCGGCAGCAAAATAGGCCGCTATTCTGACAAGGAGGAACTCATGCCTACGGTCAGTTCCGTCATGGCCGAGCTGAAAAGGAGGGGAACTGAGAAAACGCGCAAAATCTATGCGCGGCATGGCATGGCCACGGACAATATGTTTGGGGTGAGCGTCGCCGACCTCAAGGTCATCGCGAAAACAATTAAAGGACAGCAGGCTCTGGCTTCTGAACTCTACGCGACGGGCAACATGGATGCGATGTACCTCGCTGGAATGGTGGCGGACGGCTCTCAAATGACCCCAAAACAATTGCATGTGTGGGCCGAAGGTGCGGAAAATTTGCAGATGATTGCCGAGTATACGGTGCCCTGGGTGACGGTAGAGAATCCTCACGCGCGCGACCTGGCCATCGAATGGATCAAATCGAAAAAAGAACACGTCGCATCCTCGGGTTGGTCGACGTACTCCGGGCTGGTCGCTACGAAACCGGACGACGCGTTGGATCTCGCGGAAGTCTCGAGCCTTCTCGGCGCGGTAGTCAAAGGAATCAAGAGCGCGAAAAACCGCGTCCGCTATACCATGAACGGTTTTGTCATTGCCGTGGGAAGTTACGTCAAGCCCTTAGCGAAACAAGCCAAAGCCACGGCTCGTCAAATCGGCGTCGTTTCCGTGGATCTGGGCGATACTGCGTGCCACGTGCCGCTGGCCACTGCGTACATGGAAAAAATCGAGGCCGCCGGTCGGGTCGGCCAGAAACGAAAAACAATCCGATGCTAGGCCGGGAACACATGAGCCGGCGGCCGCAATCTGGACGATCGTTCGCGGTTTCCGCGGCCCCGGGGCAACTCAATTTCCAGGATGGTATGCCCTCTCCGTGTGCCCCTTCAGTTGCGCTCGATAGAAGTACACTTCCCGCAAATCACCCTTGCTGTATCGCCCGGCTTCATCGTTGAAATGCGGTGACCCTGGATTGCCGCTCTCGCCCCCAGCCGTCACGGCTCGGGCTCGCACTTTCTCTCCAAATTCGACCACAGCAACAAAGCTGTTTCCGCTCGTGCCATACCACTTTTTCGTTCCCGGATAGGGGCGCGCTCCGAAAGACGCCAAGGAGCCCCACACCGATGAGGTGAACCCTACCGGAAGGCTCGGCCCCGCGTCATTGAATGGCTGCACGATATCGCCGGTCAGCCGCTGGAATCGGTTGATGTCGCCCCATGGCGTCTTCCAGCTTCCGAAATCCGCCGCGAGTCTATCGGATGCATCCGACAGCGATTCAAGCAACAGCTGCGCCGGCGCTTTTGTGCAGATGTAATCGCTCATATACACTCCCGCTTTTTTCGCGTCGGCGCCCACGCGCTTCTGAATGTCCTCGCCCCAGAACACCGCCAATGACGTCGGCACGGACGTCGCTCCCCACCGCAAATCCCATCCGCGCAGCGCGCCAACTTGTTCGGCCAACTTCGCTTTCATCGGATGGTCCGCGGCCGCATCGTCCCAGGCCTCCGCCAGGCACGGGATGGGCTTCTCAAACCAAGTTAAATAACTGTCGTAGGCGGCCGCGATCAGCGAACTGATGGTGAAATCCTTTTTGGCTTCGAGGACGCGGATCGCGTGCAAGCCCCGTGCCGTTTCTCCGCCCGTCTCCACATAAACAGGAAAGTCCTCTTTCTTTGGACTGCTCGGTCCGGCTGCCGACCACGGCCAATTGTTTGCGTTGTAAAGCCATCCGCTTTTCGGATTCAGCAGGTGCGGCGTCTCGTCGACGGAAAGAAGCCCCTTCCACTCTGTCGCCGGATTGCTTCCGTCGACTGGCTTTGTCCAATCAAACCTTGTGTCGCGCCTCGGAATGAAATTGCCATGAAAATAGGCGATATCTCCGTCGGCATCCGCAAAAATCGTGTTGTTCGACGAATTCGTGTGCAGCTCCATGGTCTGCCGGAACGATTCATAATCCTTCGCTTTCGTGCGCTGGTACGACTGCGTCAGCGCTTTGACCGGCTCTTCGATCAATCGAACACTCACCCACTTCCCGTCCGTCTCGCGCACGATCGGGCCGTGGTTCGTGCGATACACCGTGAATTTCTTTTCCGCCACCCCGTCCGCGGTTTTATACGGCACGGTAATCTCTTTCGTCTCGACGGGCCGTTCTTCGTTTCCGTATTTGTAAACGTAGCGGTCGCCCTTCCGTCCGACGGTCTCGAGGTATTCGCTCTGGGCGTTGACCCCGCTTGACGTGTGCATCCATCCGGCGTGCTCGTTGAATCCCTGGTACACGAAAAACTGGCCCCACGTCACGGCGCCGTACACATCCAGCCCTTCTCCGCTCACCATCTGTAGTTCGGAGCGGAAGAAAAAGGACGTATGGGGATTGATCAGCAGAAGTGAGTGATGACTTGCCGTGTTCGAGGGCGCGATGGCCATCCCGTTCGAACCGCTCGGTTCTTCGATCTCGTCGTCCTCCGCCACAGGCGCCGCGCTCACGGGAAGTTTTCCGTAAAACGCTTCAAGCTGTGTCAGGTTCACTCGCTCGATGTCTCCGCCGATACTGCCTTCGGTAAAGCTCAGTGCCATCCACGGCTCAAATCGCTTGATCACTCTGGGCTTCACTTCGGGATGTTTCCCAAGGTAGTAGTTCAAGCCATCGGCGAAAGCGTTCATCAGTTTTTTCAACCAGTCCGGACTAGCGGCATATTCGTTCCGGAGCGTCTCTGGGTCGATAAAAAGCTTCATCCGCAAGTCCTGATAAATCTTCCCCTCGCCCTCCGCTTCCGCCAGTCGCCCCATCCCGTTGATGTAGTTGGTCTCCACGCGATTGAAGTCATCTTCCGCTTGCGCGTAAATCATGCCGAATACCGCGTCGGCGTCCGTCTTGCCGTACACGTGCGCGATGCCCCAATCGTCCCGGGTGATGGTAACGCTTGCCGCCTCGCGCTCCCAGCGGGCCGCTTCCGCAGTTTTTGCTGTCTCGGGAGCCGCTTTCTTGCATGCAGCGGGCTTCGAAGCGAGCAAGCACGCCGCCGTAGCAAGAATGAAAACCAAAACAGGTTTCTTCATGGATGGCCCCTCGGTGAAGGATAGAGGATGTTCGAGGTGGCGATGCGTAAGTCCCGCAGCGTCCTGCACGAACGCGCCAGACTAGCATACTCCGCCCCAGCTGGCACGAAGCCCTTCGGCGCTATTCCGGCACGCGCATATCGTGTAGATTTCTTCCCATCATGCGCGTAACTACACTCATGGTAGTTCTGCTGGCGCTATCCTCCGCAATCGCTTTGCCGGTCCCAGCGAAAAAACAGATCCCCCCGACGAAAACAACGTCCGCCGCGCCGCCGCGCGAGGCCGCGGCGGAGGTCGACGCGATTGCAGCCATCATCGCCAAGTACGCGCAGTCCGTTGATGAAGCGGACCCGAACTTGGCGCGAGAGATTTGGTGGGACTCGCCGGAAGTTTCCTTCATACACCCGCTCGGCCACGAACACGGTTTCGAGCAGATCAAGCAAAATATTTACAAGCGCTTGATGGGAGAAACTTTCTCCGAACGACAGCTGACGCCGCGCGACATCACAATTCATGTTTTCGGAGACGCCGCCTGGGCTGAGTTTTACTGGGATTTCACCGCCAAATTCCGGAAAGACGGCCAGTCCATCACCACGCACGGCCGCGAAACCCAAATCTACCGCAAAATAGAGGGGCGCTGGCGCATCACGCACGTCCACTACTCCGCTATGCCCAGCACGCAACCCGGCCAAGGCTTCTGAAGGGCATAAAGCGCTTCTCCGGCCATACCGTCTCGAGGTCTAGGTCGGAATGCCGGATGGGTTTTTTGCACAGCCTTCGACGTTTTTCCACAGACAAATGCATCACTCCTATTGACACCTCGAATGGGAACTCTTCGTCTCGCGCCAGATTGAACCGGGAAGCGTCAAAAACTTTTCGGCTCAATTAAACGAGGGCGCCACAGCCTAACCGCTGTTGCGCCCTCAATTTTTTGTCCGGCCGCTTGTCCGCGCACGACTTCCGCTACTAGCGCGGGCACTGCTCTTCACGGCCTGGCATTCGGCGAGAAAAACCCAATGGGCAGGTCGCGCGCCGTGCGCAAACCCGCTGGGGCATCCAGAATCACCGGAATCGAGTTCACCACCACCGATGCGGTCGCAACATCGCCGTGTGTGCCTCCGGGAATCACCAAACTGATGTTCGGATGGCCTTTCAATCGAAGCGTGTCGGCGGGTTCCGTCGCGCCGACGTACATTTGCAGCTCGAGGTACACGAGTTCTCGTCCGGCGCCCACGCCGCGCGCGATTTGGTGTACGCCCGCCGCTTGTCCTGCTTCGACGGTCAAGTATTCCGTTTCGACGCGCTCCGTGGCGATCTTTGGCTCGATGGTTTCCGTAATCTCATCCACCGGCAGGTTTAAGCTGTCCGCGATCATGGCCACGGATTCCGGCAGGCCGACGTGTTTGATCACGCCTGCGCTCACCTGGGAGCGAAATTCCTCCAGCGTCATGCCCGCGCCGATTTTTTTCTGCAACGGCAGACGCCGCTTGGAGGCATCCACCACGCGAAGGGCCTTGGCGTGTTCGATGCGTTGCGAAACCGCTGCCAGCGTGATGAGCAGCTTGTCCAT
>Ga0210383_10006189_pt1 | contig 10462 bp, 12 predicted proteins | sample IncBWC14OmetaG_FD_160072 | JGI IMG/M metagenome (GOLD analysis project Ga0210383, IMG submission 160072) | Forest soil microbial communities from Barre Woods Harvard Forest LTER site, Petersham, Massachusetts, United States - Inc-BW-C-14-O ...
ATCATGAATCCCAGGCAAGATGGTAAGGGAGTTCAAGAGCAGCCATACGAGTCATATATTTGATGTCAAGTTTGATGTTGCGAGGATCGTAAGGTGCGTTTTGGGGTTGAGATTCGTGTTCTCTTCAATGATTGATGTATTGGGGCCTTGCAATAGCACGTCGCACGATCAGAAGATCGTCGTCCTGGACTTCTCCCATGGGCTCGATGCTTCGCTTTTTGTTTGATTATATGCCGTTACACCTACGCGTTCTTTGTCCCTCGTTCCTCGGTTGGATTTGGACTTCGACTATGGCTTGGTACGCCTTTGATAGGCGCTTGTTTGTATATCTTGCCATCATACTCATTCCGTTCTTCATTCTCTTCCGCATCCATATCTATATCCTTACAACGACTCCAGCATGAATAATTAGATTTCATACATCCAATGGTTATGGACTGGACTGGTGTAATATATTGTGTACAGGCCTGATGGCAATTTTTAGTCAGTCAAGCGCTGGTCAAGAGGATCCAAATATAAGAGGCTTGCAGAAACTTACGTACGGACCAAACGCTGATTAGGACCATGAGGCGCAAAAGACTGATTTTCCGAGTCAGGGACAATGTTCGTTGATTATGAAGTCGGGTCCTTCAATAAACCGTAACTTATTCAGTATGTAATACTCTAAACTAAAATCGGTTTCAAATCCTTTTCTACCACACTCAGTTATCAACCTGCCTAATCACTCCTTCAATGACATACTTCACCAACTCGACCTCAGGCCTCTCCACTTCTATAACCCTTTTCTCCTTCTCCAATAACCCATGGAACTCCTCTGGGAGTACGTCACGTTCGAAATCAAAATGTGGTGAAGCATGGAGTGCAAGGGAGACAGCTTCCGAGAACTTGGCGGGATGTGCCGTGGAGAGGACTATCTGGCGGGTCTTTGTCGGGCTGTGCGAACACACTTTGTTAGAGGAATGGGCTAGGGAAAAGGGAAGAAATCTGACTTTTGAGATCCGATGATGTGGGCTGCAGCAAGCCCAACGGCAGTGTGGGGATCCACAACATAGGATGGTTGGCCAGCAAAATGAGACTGAATTGTCTCAAGGGTCTGACCCACATTTGCGTTTAGTGCTATAGCAAGAACGGCAAGAGGAAGGAAAGCTAGATGCACCTGCTCATCTGATATCCGCTCGGCAACGAAATCTTTCCTTGCTGTTTCTAGAACAGCGACAGATACTTCCACGCGTCCGTCACTCTTCACCTTGGCCATCCACCCATCCAGAGTCTCACATGCTTGCCGCATTTTATCCTTACCAATCCCGTCAGTCGCATTTTCGTACGCCAGGTACCACAATAACCTCTCGAAATTACTCGACACGAGTATATCCATTGCAGGACTGAGCGTCTCCTTCACGCTACTCGAAGCCGAGGCTTGCTTCCCATCCGACGCTCCGTCAACAGATGCTGTCGGTCCATTCCCATAGGATGTGTTCGAATCAATTTTCTCATACTTGCCACTCTTCCAAAACCTCGCCAGGATATCATTCGAATTGGTAGCCACAGCCAATTTGCCCATTGGCAGCCCCATTTTTTTGGCATAATACCCCGCGAGGACATCACCGAAGTTGCCGGTGGGAACGACATATTGGATTTCAATATCATCGTTACCGGTTGGGAGCTGTGACCGGAATTGGAAGTACGAAAAGAAATAGTAGACAGTTTGAGCGAGGATACGAGCCCAGTTGATTGAGTTGACAGCACCGAGGCGGTGGGCTGCATTAAAGTCTTGGTCGGAAAAGAGGGCTTTAACAATGTCCTGTTGGGAAAAAGCATGAGGAAGCGACGGAATCTTTTTGTGTGGAAAATACCTGGCAGTCGTCAAAAGTACCTTTGACAGCAACGTTGTGGACGTTTGCGTCCATGACTGTCGTCATTTGTGCTTCTTGGATGGGAGAAACGCGATCTTTGGGATGGAGGATGAAGATCGAGATGTTGGCTTTGTTCCTCAAACCGTAGATGGCGGCACTGATGACGAAGGCCTATGGTTACACATGTATCTGATGTCCCAAACAAGTAACAACGCACCTTCCAGTATCTCCGCTTGTGGCACCGATAACAGTCAACTTCTCTTGTTTTTCTCCAGTAGATTTCTTTGCATTCCGTCGGAGCAAAAAGAACTCGAATAAATTCCCTAGCAATTGTAGGGCAACATCCTTGAAGGCAAATGTCGGCCCATGAAACAATTCCAGTACAAATGTCTTGTCATTCAACTTCTTGAGTGGTGTTACGTCCGGATGGCGAAACGTTGAGTACGATTTCTTCACCAACGTCCGTAGTTCGGCTTGGGATATCTCTTCAGATGATATGTACAGGGAAAAAACAGCAACGGAAAGTTCCAAGAAGGAATATGTCGACCACTCCGTTTCCCAGTTTGATGGAAGGGAAGGAATGTGCGCGGGGATGTAGAGGCCACCATTGGGGGCCAAGCCGGTGAGGACGGTCTAGGGATAATATTTGTTCATTCAGGGCAGTTTGAGAGGGGTCAATATGAGTGACCTCTTCGAAAGAGAGCTGGCCACCTCCGCGTGTTGAAAAGTACTTCATGATGGGAACTTCGTCACTGTGTTCAGTGTCACGGTTATTTTTCAAGTTGCGGCAATATTTAGTTCTCTTTGTGCGTGCTTTCTGACAACTTCCAACGCAAACAACGTTGCCGAAATTTAAATTTCTTTTCTTTACTGCTTTCCACATCACTTTCTGGAGGTGACAGAATCATCTGAATACATTGAAAGAATCCCAGTAAGGACAGAAATAATAAGTGAATGTTGCGACCACATAACTTGGGTGTCATATCATGGACCACTGCAAAATGGACCCTTTCACCACAACACTCAATAAATACGGCACTTGGGGCCCACTTTAAAATGGTTCAGTTTTGATAGAAGTCCAAATTCGAACCTAAACGGACTTGAAGTAGCTTTTTGACGGTTATTAAATAATGAAATCGATTCCCGTATCGAGACGAGGTGGGCTTCAAGTACCTCGAAAGTAATTTTCCTCATGGATTTCGGATTAGGACCTTCTCCTTACCAGTTCACCTTTGCAAGAACTCCCCACACACCTCAGGCAACTGCTCGTCGATTTTTTGCATCTGTCCCCGGACAACAGAATGCCTCGCCTCGTCCGTATGGGCTCCATACCCCCCAGCTCTCCACTGCAACGGTTCATCGAGCACGCCGTTTAGTTGGGTCAACTCACTCAAGGAATACCCCGACACGTACCCCTTCTATTCCGACGTTTTTCACTGCATCGAGGACATATCTCGGGTTGGTAATGGTGGTGTTTGACATCCTTAGAGGACTAGTAGAACATAGGTAGCATTAATTTAAGCATGGATAGTGTTTGAAGCCATAGAAAATAAAAGAATGTCGGTTGTTGATTATGAGACGCGTTCAAGTTGAGGTTGTCGATGTAAGTCTTTGACTTTCCGCCCCACGCCCTATTGTTCTCGAAAAGGAGATTATTTGGTTGTATTTAATTCTGTTTAACATACTGTTGATGATTCCTGTCTACCCGCACACTCCCTATCTGGTTACTGCACGAACGAGGCTTTAGTGTGCCGTGGCGACTTAGAATGTTGTGTCTTGACATCACGACCAAATAGTTTCCGTTTCGAGAACAGAAACCAAACAATCTCCTTTTTGAGAACAATAGGGCGTGGGGCGGAAAGTCGCCAACTGTCGATGTACCGGTAACCATAACCGGTTCGGTCCCGGTGCTTATATCCGTGTGCTTAAGTCCGAATTGGGAGTTCGTTCAGTTAGGGTACTCCCAAGGCTGCGCTAGTCAGCGCTTCTTTGATTTCCCCACAACCACTCACCCATCGACGATGGGGAGTGACGCAGGGCCTATGAGTGGAACACGCCCGTCATTCACAACCCTGTACAAGGCATACCTAGCCGCATTCAACTCTCATTCCCTTCCTGAAACCTTTGCCCACCTTTCTCCCAACATCAGGATAACATATCTGTCCAACCCAATCGACAGCTCAGCAGCGGCGCTTGAGAAGGCATATACGGATCATTGGGCAGTGCTTAAGGCCCCCATTGTGGCTCTCGCGATCGAGGAGTTTGAAGAAGGCGTGCGTTGTACGCTGCTTGACGAAGGAGCAGGAAAAGTTGCGAAGGTGGTGTACTGGTACGCTCAGGAGGACGGGGGAAATGAGTGGAAACACATTAAACATGAAATTTTGGAGGTCCAGAACGTGAGCGATGGCGGTGGAGCGAAGGAGAACAACGGAGCCGATGAAGCAGTGACTTTGAGTGGGTGAAGGAGTGGCTTGTGTTGAGGAAGAAGCCGCACGGACTTTTAAAAGTTCCAAGGCACGTCGCCCCAAGCGTCGCCCGATATTTGCTTGCTGCAATGTTAGACCAAGTGTTAGACCCTCTTTCCAGTACTTTCGCTTTGGCAGGAATCAGAAGTTATATTATGTCAGGTTACATTTCCTTCAATATATGATTCTTGGATGTTGATTTTCGAAGCAGATCTAGAGACTCACGCACAAACAGGCGCTATTGGCCGTAGACTTTCGCAAGAGCAACCCAAACTGCCAAAACGGCAGAGTCCAAACAGCTGCCAGGCTGATACCCGGAGCACAGGCAGGGAAATTGGATCCAGAAAATGCAATCTATCCGCCGGATCGGCCGGAATCCCATATCAAGGCCATATGTGTCCAAAGTGCGGTTTCATAAAGTGCATTGGTAATATTTAGACGAAACAATAAATGGTGATAACAACGGAGGTAGCCATCAAACCTGTCCTTGGAGTAACCGGCGACCGGGAGAACCATATCATCCTTGAAAATACATAGAACACGACAGCTGGGAAGCCAGATTAATGATGTATGAGAGGTTCCCAGATTTCAAAAGTGCTTGTTCACAAAGTGGGACGGATCTATCCCCCCAACGTATATGTCCAGTGAGTCTCCTATTGAGGCATAGAGAGTGCTGCCACCCTCTAGATAGGATGCGATAGATGGTGGAAGGTTCTGAAAGATAAAAAAACCGCTTAAGAATCCCCCTCGTAATGGCAAGAGACATGTACCCACTGCAGTAGCCTGTATGGCGCGATAACAGAGATCCGATCAGTACCTATTTGAAAACCAATGGGATACGCTCAACTTACGGCATGGTTTCTGCTATTTTGGAGCCATTTGAGGATATCCATGCAATCAGTTTGAAGCCTTGACCAGATTGACAAGAAAAGGCTCAAGCCTGTTTCCAATGTAAGCATTTCATCGGATACAAGCGTCGACAATGTCGTCCGAGCGGTGGTCAGCACATCTGTTGTACGATGAGAGACCTGTGAGGAATAGTGTGCGTGGGCGATCTCGTTTTGCGTTCCTATAATGCAATAAGCATGCAAATATAATGGTTTGGCGGAATGGGGACATACGATCCAGGTGGTCGTACGATTTACCGATGCTAGCAAGATCGACGCCATTCAGAGTCTAGACAGGAGATATGCCATAAGGGATGGCTGGAGAAGAACCGCAGTAATAACACATCGGTATGGCTCACAGGCTTTTGGCGGGTACATTTTGATTTGCCGACCCTCCCTGAGGCTGCGACGACGCGGAATGCGGAGAATACAAGGAAAGATACTTCGGCACCCCTGAGTCTCCCAATCTGGGTAGGAAACCTCAATTTGACTCCAGCCAGCAGAGGATGAAACGTACCCCTATATACAGCCTGAGGAAATTGTCAGCCTGAGGCAACACCATCCGATCTTATGAGAAAGTCTCACTGTTTGACACTGGCCTCAAGCTCCGAAATTTTATGCTGAAGTTCCCGCAGCTCCGTTTGGCCAGACGTTGCCGTTCTACTCACCAATGTTGCGAATTCAAAGTGGAACGTGTTCAAAGTTGAGTTCAGCTTCACTGCATTTTCTGCGAGAGACCTCGTCAGAGCAGCATGGTCGGAGGAGATCTGGAAGGAACGGAAGGGAGTGAATTCGTGTGCTCGTCCAAGGAGACTGAACTTACATTCATATATGACTGAAGCACTTTTATCTTTTCGTCGTGAGATCGAGTTGATCCTCCATTCAAGGTACGTGAGGTGAGTGGAAGGATCACAGTGCAGAACACTGTACGTAGGTTGGAATACGTCAGTATTAATGGTTGAGCGATTCGATCAAAAGCAGTAGCATACGACTAACTTTTGAGACGACCGGAGATAAATCCTGCATTGGTACGTGATTGCCAGACGAGGTCTCTAAAGTCCTGGTAGGGCCTATATCAGCGACGTATGCCACGAAATATTGAAGGATGTTTGTTACCTTCCGTATCAAATTCCACTTGGGCAGAGTGGGCGCAGCCAAACCGTGCAGGTCAACAGTATGAAGTTGGGTTGCGACAGAATCGAAAGCCTGCATTATGTCGACTGTAGATTGAGCCAACTTCTTGCAGGCGTCGTCTAGATCGGCTTGGACGTCTCCGTCGCTGAAGATTCGAACAGCGTCTGTGTATGAAATCGGCTCGTGGGACATGGCAAGAGTTCAACAAGGTGTAATCAGCAGAGTCACAGCTTTCCTTCCTTCTTATACGTATGTCCAAATCCCGATTGATTCCGAGTTCGTTTAGATGGTCAAGGCACCTCGGAGGTGAAGATTAACAGATGTGAGGTGAAGTTTTTGTGTTTAAACTTTTGAGGGAGTACTAGTGCAGTGTCGAAGCAGAATGGAATTGCTTGTTCTGGCTAGTATGACGCTGATGTCCAGATTCCAGATGCTTCCGCGGGGGTACGCCAAACCCGCAATTAAAGCCAGCGTCCCAATGCTGTTCATTGGGACGGGGAAGGTGACCGAGTCGGCACCAATCTTAGTTGCCCGCGGCCGCATGCCGATCAATTAATTCGAAACTTTCAAGCCAGTTGACAAGCTGACAGACTGACTTTTGCACGCCCGGGGACAGTATTTCATGATAAAAATACAACCAGAAGCTTAAGGGGGCCACATGCACAGCTGTCAGTGCATAGGTCGCATCCTGCGATCCTCCGGTGCGGTCGGGGATCAGAGGTGGCTTCTCGGTTCACACGCACTTAGGCGACTGCTATATCCCGGTCATTGCGGGAACCAGCACTCCAACCGTACTCTCATGCCCATTCTCCATCGCCAGCAGTTACTTCAACGACGACGACATATTGATCTTACATATGGCCACAGCAACATGATTTCGGAGCTGCTGAAGCAGTAGCGCTGCAGTATCTGTCATCCGATCCGGGATTTCCCAATTGCAATGAGCCTGAGCAACGATGAACAGTTGTCGACGCCTTGTTTCGAGTTGTTCTGCGTCTGGAACCGAGATTCAAGGTAAACTGGTAAGCATGGTCAACCGATTGCTCTGTGTCTACTTACCTTTCGGTTGCTCGACCTACGGATTACATTAGATGTCAGTCTCGTGTTAAGGTTTAGCTGGCCGGAAATCGCGACGCATGCGTCTTCCTACGCACCCCATAATTTCAGATCAACATCGTAGAGTTTTCCGGAATCGGATATCGCTCAACTTGTGGAGCAGGGATCATCGATCATACCAACACCATCGTTCCGGGAGCAATGAATCTGTTTCAACTGTAGCTGCATGTGGCCACACGGAACGACTGTTGCATAATCGACCCCATGGGGGCTCGGTGGGATCCTCACTAGAAAACAGTGTGTACGCACATTGGTGGTTAACAACGAATGGAAACGCATACTTGGCTCTGTTGTCGCGAATCGAACTGCCAATGATTTAAGATGTCTGTCGAATGGTTTATGATTCAACTGTACTGCTGCCATTAAATAGATTGTCGTCATTCTACCGACGTTGCACGGAGGGCCAAAGGTTGATATGTAAGTGATAAAGGTGTGCTAAAGAATGAAAAGCCTGGGGTAATTTAAGTAGCAATACGCAACTTGAATGGGAAACTTTTCTGTTTGATTGTTTCAAAATCCTGAGGGTATTCGCTGATACGAAGGGGACGAATTTAGTTCGCCGCAGCACACGAGAGTCAACAATCGAGCTGGTCTTCGAGGCAAACGCCAATTACGCCGATACGTTCCAGAGTGTAGGGAAGTGAGATGACAGCTTCACCGACGTCGAGCATAAAACACCGGCAAAGTCGGGGTAGATATCGATCATCAGCAGGAAGGTGAGAGTTTATCCGTACAGTCCCGATGACTTCGGCTCTAGATTGTACAATGGGTGGGACGACAACGAGGGTGTGTTATGGGCTTCTCGCTGAGGTATGACGATCTCGTCTTGAGAATTGTCCCGAAAACGGATCTCCAAACGTACGAAGGGTCAACAGTAAGTTTCGTTAGCTAAGGATATCGTCCAGGTATTTCCTTGACTTTGGTGTGCAGAGCCTCAATGCACATGTTTTTGAATGTGCAGTGATATTGCATACACGTCATGGCCTGGACAGCAAGCACAACATTTGTCTGTTCACGGCGCGCAACGGAGATTTGAGCGGGGGGAGGGTTTACGCAAGAACATCTTGACCTACGCAGGGGATAGAAATCCGAGATGAGCCACCCGGAAATCCAGACTGACTATACTTGAAGCACAAGTATAGTCACATCATCGCCCGGCATCTTGGTTTGTATCGTTTGAAACAGATATTTTGCAAGATTGTCAGCGCCCTGGTCAATGGCGCGACGAACAATTCCGGCTGCTTCCTCACTCGCCACAAGATCCCAAAGACCATCCGTCGCCATGATTGCGAAGCCACCTTTTTCCAATTGCATGGTGCCCACATCGGGGTGAGCAGTGATATAGGGAGGTGTTCGATATCCGTAAAAGTAGGAATCGTACTGTGCATTCAATGGTACCTTGCCTGTTTGTTCGAGAGATGAGAATACATCAATGTATTTTTTATGTTGCCTGTTGCCAATGAGGCCGTTCGGGAGCTTGTAGTACCCGTCACCAAAACCTGTCATATCTCATTAGGCTCTAATGAATGAAGATGATACATGAATGAACGAACCCCGAGTACTCATAAGTTTCCCGAATAAACGGCCAGAGACAATGAGTAGATCTTCCTTTGGGTGCTCAAATTTAAGCCGTTCTTGTTCAGATATAGTCTTTGCGTTCAAGTCCGTAGTTTGCTGCACTTCATCAGAGCTGAGCGCGCCGCAAACGACTGCACGGCAGTCACCCGCATTCGCAAATGTCGCGACAAGAGTTCCGAGGTCTACGTCAAGAATAAGGGCAGTGCATCCAGACTTGATGACTTGTGCATGCTCGGTCCAGTTTTTGGATTTGGAATGTAGGAGGGAATGGTCGTTCATGAACGCTGACAGCATCGCTTTGTCTAGATCCTGGAATATCTGGGCATGATGGATTGGTGGTTGCTGGAGGAGGGCATTGGGAAGGACTTTGCAGATATATTCAGAGGTGGCTGTACCACCGTGGCCTGAAGGCGGTTCAAGTTGGTTGTTAGGTTGGGTGAAATTTAGAAAATGCGGTACCGTCATAAACTCCAATGATAATTCGATTTGAACCAGTACTAATGTTAATCGAGAATCTGTCCTCAATAGGCCGCTCCGTCGGCTGATATTGGAGAATGTTTATGCGAATCCCTCCATGTTCTTGGGAAGATTCATGAGTAATATGACCCGGCATGATGGCTTTCGCTACAGGATTAGTTAAGAATCAGAGCTCAACCTGCGATAAGAAACCGGGTACCCGTCAATAATTTCGAAGAGATCCGTGCATTGAAGTTGGCCCAAGGTACAACTTGAAACATGTGACTCGGAGTGTGGAATAATGGAGGAAATCTTCTTTTGACCCAAAATGACCGAAACGGGCACTTTTCGGAAGATTCAAGAGCATCATGTGGCCCCTGAACACGACTCTCACTGTCATCCAGACGCGACGCGACTTGAGTGTAACCATGTCTGATTCACAAGCCCCTCGTCGTTCCCAGAGAGAAAAGAAATACGTAAAACCATTTGCTTCCGGTATCAGAGCCACATTACTCCACAAAAAATCACTTATTGACAACCTAACAGTTGATAGCGCGGCTGGTCAAGGCAAACGCAAACGCAATGACAGTGACGCTGAGGACAATGCACCCGACGCATCAGAACCAGCAGACGCACAACCTCCCCTTGAAGGCGACGGCGAGGATGCAGACGAAGAAGAAGAGGAATATCACGGTCCCAAACTCAAAGCCACATCTGCTGCACGAAAGGGCAAAGGGAGAGCGTCACCGAAACGGAAAGGCCCGCCTCCGGCCAAGAAAATAAAGATTACGAAGGTCCCTGGTCCTAAGCCAGCCAAGCCTACTCGCAAGTCTAGGAAGCCCAAGGATGGCGACGACTCTTTCGATGCTGCCCAAGTCGCGAAAGACACAAAAATTACGGCCGACAACCCCCTCTTCAGTAAGATCTATTTGTTTTGTATAATTCCGCGTATCTCTGAATTAGTTTACTCTAG
>Ga0210383_10006190_pt1 | contig 10460 bp, 10 predicted proteins | sample IncBWC14OmetaG_FD_160072 | JGI IMG/M metagenome (GOLD analysis project Ga0210383, IMG submission 160072) | Forest soil microbial communities from Barre Woods Harvard Forest LTER site, Petersham, Massachusetts, United States - Inc-BW-C-14-O ...
CGGAGGTTCTCCACGAACTCCCCTGCCGGCCCCTTGACGTAGCCCACCAACGCGTAACGCGGGTTCTGCATATGCGACGGGAGATTATACCCCGCCAGGCCTAGAGCCGGCAGTGATCTAAGTTTGGGGTAGCGGACTGCTTGTAACCCATAGAGAAGCCCAAGCACGGTCTGCTTGACATGGATTTCGATCCATCATGATGTCGACTACGTGTCGCATCACAGACCGTTCCCTTGGCTGCCGCCGATCATCCACGAGCGCACCCCTATCCCGAGGGGTTCCTAACATTTGAGAATAGCGGCAAGGAGATTAGATTTGGCGTACCCGGTAGCTGCTGGTGTCGAATCGGCGCTAAACTCGCACCATCATGCCGCATCCATCCTGGAATGACACCTACGCCTCAGGAGTGCCGCCCTGGGACACTGGGCTGCCAGAGCCTTTGCTCGTCGAGTTCATCACCTCCGCCGGCGTCGCACCGGTGCGAACGCTCGAGATCGGAGCGGGTACTGGGACGAACGCAATCTGGCTGGCTGAGCGCGGCTTCGACGTACTCGGAGTCGACGTGTCGCCGCTCGCCGTCGAAAAGGCCCACGCCAAAATGGAGGGCCGGGAACTACGCTGCCGCTTCGGGAAATTGGACTTTCTCTCCACGCCCCCGCCCGGCGCCCCTTTCCACTTCGTCTTCGATCGCGGCTGCTTTCATGTGTTCGACGAACCCGAGGAGCGCTCGCGCTTCGCCGAGTGCGTGGCTGCCGTACTCGAGCCCGGCGGCTTGTGGCTGAGCCTCATCGGCAGCACCGAAGGTCGCGGGCGTGAGGTCGGTCCGCCGAGGCGCTCGGCACGTGAGATCACCGTCGCCATCGAGCCCGCGCTGGAGATCGTCGAGCTACGCTCCGCCGAGTTCCGCGGTAACGATGTAAAAGCGTGGTTCTGCCTGTCGCGCCAGCGCACGATCTCCGCGCAACCATCTTCACGGCATGATTGAGGTGGAACGGACGCGCGCCATCAGCAACCCCCGACGAGTGCGGATGCGACTACAGCGGCGAATCTTAAATGTGTCATATCAGTTGCAATGAGTAGCTATATTGGGTACGATACTACCCATTATGCCAAGGACAGAACCACCCCTCTTACCTCGAGTTTCCCGCCTCTTGCGGAGCTATGGGGAGAACTTGAAGTTGGCCCGTCTCCGTCGCAGATACTCGGCGGAAACGGTTGCCCAGCGCGCCGGCATTACTCGAAAGACTCTGTCGAGAGCGGAGAAGGGAGATTCGGCAGTCGCACTCGGAATTTACGCACGGGTGATGCAGGTGCTGCGCCTCGAAGAGGATCTGGCGAAACTGGCCGTGGACGATCCACTGGGACGAAAGCTACAAGACACCGCTTTGTCCCCGAAACGCCGCGCTCCAAAACGTCCATCGTCGCCCCGTCCATTCTCTGACGATGCCAACAAGCCAAAGGAAACGTCCTAATGTCAGGTCTCAATACAGTCGAGGTGTGCATTGATCTGGAACGGTTCGGCCGTCCGGTTCTGATGGGGCTGCTCCATCGCCAACAAAGCGGCTCGGGCGAAATCTTCTCCTTTGAATATGACCACGCCTGGCTGGAGCAACCGGAAGTCTTTTCCTTCGATCCGGACCTCGCCCTGGCCGCCGGTCCTCAGTACCCGGCACCGCGGCGCAAGAACTTTGGCATATTCCTCGACTCCGCCCCGGACCGCTGGGGCAGGGTGCTCATGCAGCGCCGCGAAAACGCGCGCGCGCGCCATGAAAAACGAAAACCAAGAGCCCTGACCGAGTGGGATTTTCTGCTTGGCGTTCGCGACGAAACACGTTTGGGCGCATTGCGCTTTCGAGAGAAGCCGAACTCACCTTTCATCGACAGTGACGCCCAATTTGCCGCACCACCTCTCACCTCATTGCGTGAGTTACAGGCTGCCAGTCTGCAATTCGAGAAACACATCGACGATGAAGAGAATCCCCTCTATGAAAAATGGCTAACGCAACTGTTCGCGCCTGGATCCTCCCTCGGAGGTGCCCGGCCAAAGGCATCGGTGCGGGATGAAGGTGGGACATTGTGCATGGCAAAATTCCCCAGCAGAAACGACACTCGCGATATGGGCGGATGGGAATTGGTCGCTCTCAGCCTGGCGAGAAAGGCGGGGATCCTGGTCCCTGATGCCAGGCCGCTCCGCTTCGCGGAGAGCCCTTATACCACCTTTCTGGTGAAACGTTTCGATCGCACGGGAACAAGAGGTCGTCTGGCGTTCGTTTCCGCCATGACTTTGACCCAGCATACTGACGGCGAAGCTGGAGCGAGCTATCTCGAACTTGTTGATCTATTGCAGACGCGCGGTGCTGATACACGTGCGGACTGCTTTCAACTGTTTCGACGTGTGGTCTTCAACATCCTTATTCACAACACAGACGATCACCTTCGCAATCACGGGTTCTTCATCGAGGAGGGCGGCATCCGTTTATCGCCCGCTTACGACGTCAATCCATCGATTGATCGCCGGGAATTGATGCTGGCGATCAACGAAGTGGAGACCTCTTGTGACGTCTCCATCGCCATGGAGGCTTCCCGGGATTACGGATTGAACGTCCGCGAAGCCGCTGACGTGGTGACGCAAGTGCGGAGCGCAGTTGTGGGTTGGCGAGAGGAAGCAACCCGGCTGAACATTCCAAAAGCAGAACAAGAGTTGATGGCGAACGCATTCCAAGGGTGATGATGGGGCCCCCTTGCAGTTGCTGCGTGGGATTCGACGCATCCAACATGCAATCAGTATTGAGAACAGGAAGAAATGACAGCGTTGGACCTAGCAGCGGACGTCGGATTGTTAGCTGTCTTTCTGGCAGCGACAAACATCTGCGTGGGACTGCTCATCGCGGTGCGTTACAGTCCGCGGCGATGGTGGCCTCATCGTAGAGTCAACATCTTCGCAGTCCATACGTGGACCGCTTACTTCCTAATGACATCGCTTTTGGTCCATCCAATCATCCTGCTGTTTTCTAGGAAGATTCGTTGGCGTCTCTTGGACCTGGTCGTTCCAATCTGGTCTCCAGTCCAACCGATCCAGAACACGATCGGTGCAGTCAGCTTGTACCTGATTGTAGTAGTAGTCGCGACCTCATACTTTCGAGTTCGGCTTGGGCGCCACCGCTGGAAATTGTTCCATTACCTCGTGTATGTAGCGGGGGTTGGTACGTTCATTCACGGTATCCTTGCGGACCCCAACTTGAAGGGAAATGCAATCGATCTGCTAGACGGAGAAAAGCTATTTATTGAGTCCTGCCTTTTGGTGGTACTGCTAGCAACGGTTTGGGCTTGGCGCTATCGACTGCGGAAGGATCGAGAGGAACGGACCGCCGGAACAGGCCGTTATCGAGTGGCCGGAAAGTGCGAAGGTGAGCAATTGACCTGATCTTATTCGGAGGCCCGCGAAAAGTCGTAATCGAATCGATTAGTCTTCCAGCGTCGGCAAGGTCTTCAGCACCTCGCTGGCTCTAGGTCGGCTGACAACAGGATCGTCTTTGCGGATTTTTCCATCACGGAAAACCAGAACACGCTTAGCGAATTGTGCGATGTCAAGTTCGTGAGTAACCAGGACAATCGTTAGCCCTTTGTCGTTTAGGCCCTGGAAGATCTCCATGATTTCAACTGAAGTACGACTGTCGAGATTGCCAGTCGGTTCGTCAGCCAGGAGGATGGAAGGACGATTCACCAGCGCCCGTGCTATGGCCACGCGCTGTTGCTGTCCTCCTGACATCTGCGACGGGAAGTGCTGCGCCCGTTCGGCAAGGCCGACCATCGCCAACGCATCGGCGGCACGTTTTCGACGCTCTGTGTTATCGATCTTCGCGTACAGCGTGGGTAGTTCCGTGTTCTCAAGGGCCGTCGTGCGCGCCAGTAGATTGAACCCTTGGAAAACAAACCCAATCTTCTCGTTTCGAATCAGTGCTAGGGCTTTCTTGTCGTGCTTCGAAACATCGGTGCCTTCAAGTAAGTACCGTCCCGAGGTAAGCCGGTCCAGACAGCCAAGGATGTTCATGAAGGTGGATTTACCACTGCCGCTCGCGCCCATGATCGCCACAAATTCGCCGCGCTGGATCTCAATGCTTACACCGCGCAACGCATGCACGCGGGTCTCGCCCAGTTCGTAATACTTGTGCGCGTCTTCTACACGGATGACCGGGCTAGCTGCGGCAGCGGCTGATGTGGCTCCGCGTTGGTTGGTAGCGGGTATTGTTCCCATAAGGGGAGGGCTCCGAACTGCGCCTTAGGGCCGTATGCCGCCGAGAACTTGGCCCTTGGACACGACGGATCGAATAATCACGTCGTCCGATTCCTTCAGTTCCCCTTTAAGAACTGCGCTGAGTTCCGTGTAGGCATGGTCTGTGATTCCAAGAGAAACCTTCACCGGCTCCATCGTTTTGTCTGGATGCAGCTTCCACACCACGGCAGTCTCAGTTTTTGGTGAACGCGGCAGATTCTGGGCTCCAGCAGGCTTCTCACCCCCTGTCGCCGCGGATTCAGAGCCAGCCTGCGCCCCATCAACTCCTTCGATCCCATAACGCTGATACACGGTCAGGATCTCTTCGGGAGCCATCGGGGGCTTGTATCGCAATGCAGTGTTGGGCAGTTTCAACGCGTTCTGTACCGTGGCGACCGGAATGGTCACGTATGCTGTCATGCCCGGGAACAGTTTTAGCTCAGGGTTCGCGAATTCTATGATGGTGTCGTAGGTGACCACACTTTGCACCATCGTCGGATTCATCCGAACCTGGCTGACAACCCCCTGAAAAGTCTGCTTCGGGAGAGCGTCAACCTTGAACGTGACTGCTTTGCCGACCTTAATGTTGTCCACGTCCGACTCGTCGGTCTTGGCATACACCCACATCTTGGTAAGATCCTGCGCGATGGTAAAAATGGTTGGCGCTTGGAGGGACGCCGCCACGGTCTGCCCGACATCTACATTTCGCGCGACCACCGTGCCGTCGATCGGAGAGCGAATCACTGTGTAGTCGAGATTGGTCTGGGCGACGGTCACCGCAGCCTCTTTGAGGCTGATTTGCGCCTCGGCCTGGGTGATGTTCGCCTCCGCGGCATCCACCGATGCCTTCGCCGCTTCGTAGTTCGACAGTGCAAGGTCCAGTTGCTGCTTGCTCATGACGCCATCTTTGGTCAAGCCGACGGCGCGATCGTAGTCGGCCTTTGTCTGCACCAAGGCTGATTTCGCCTTTTCCAGATTGGCCCGGGCCGCAGCGAGGTTGGCCTCGGAATTTTTCAAATCCGCCGTGGCCTGCAGCAAAGCGCCCTTGAACAACGCAGGATCAATGAGCGCGACAACGTCCCCCTTATGCACGCGGGAGTTGAAATCCGCATTCAGTTTCGCGATGGACCCGGACACCTGCGATCCCACTTGAACGGTGATCACGGAGTTGATGGTTCCGGTGGCCTCCACAACGTCGTGGATATCCCCGCGTTCCACCTTCGCGGTGAAATGCTGCACTTGCGTGTCCCGGTTCAGTCCTAACGCGACGAACGTTCCGGCCACGCCCACAACGGCCGCTAAGATGATCCACTTGCGTTTTGTCATTTATGTGTGGTTCCGAAAATCACAAACCCTTCACTCGTATCGCAGCGCTTCGATCGGATCAAGTCGAGACGCCTTGCGGGCGGGGTAATATCCGAAAAATACCCCGACAGCGATCGAGAAGAGTGCGGCCACCACGACCGCCTCGGCCGACATTTCGATGGGCCAACCCAGAGTCTGTCCAACCAAATAAGAACCAAAGATTCCGAAGATCACACCGGCAGCGCCCCCGACGAGGCTCAGCATGATCGATTCTCCCAGGAACTGAAGCTGGATGGCCGCTTCGGTTGCTCCTACCGCCACTCGGACTCCGATCTCACGGGTACGTTCGGTTACGGAAACCAGCATGACGTTCATGATCCCAATTCCTCCCACGATCAAAGAAACCGATGCGATCGCGATCAGCAGAATGGTGAGAGTCTTGCTCGCGTCGAGCTGCGCTTGAATGATGTCCTCCGGATTTCGGATATTGAAGTCGTCCTCTTCCTCAGGACGCAGGTGGTGTCGATCCCGGAGTACAGCAGTTGCTTCCTGTCCGGCCATCTTGACCGCGTCGGCTGACACTGCCGAGCAAAGAATGTCGTCGAGCCACGTAATGCCCTTGATCTTCTTCATCGCTGTTGTGTAGGGCAGGATGATCGTATCGTCCTGATCCTGCCCGGAAAGCGAAAGCCCCTTTGGATGAAGGGTCGCCACCACCTTGCAGGGTAGGTTACTCACTCGCATCACTTTTCCAATCGGACTCTCAACGCCGAACAACTGATCCCGAACCGTTCGGCCAATCACGCAAACGTCGGCCGCGCGATCCGTATCTTCCTGGGAAAAAATCGCCCCCTGATCCACGTACCAACGTTTGATGTCGAAGTACTCGGGCGAAACGCCACGGTAGGAGGTATGCCAATTCTGATTGCCGTAGACCACCTGCACTGGATCGTCCACATTCGGAGAAACACTCTTGATCAGAGAAATCTGGTTCTTGATCGCAATGGCATCGGCCATCACCAGCGTGCTCGTATCATGCGTGCCCGTGCGCACTCCGTTCACCGCTCGGCCTCCAGCTTCGATCCAAACGAAGTTGTCTCCGAGGTTGTTCAGTTGTTGCTGGACTCGCGCCTGTCCCGCGTTGCCGATTGCCACGACACAGATGACCGCCGCAATCCCGATGGTGATTCCCAGCACCGTCAGGATGCTTCGCATCTTGTTTCTAAGCAACGCAACCAATGCGGATCGAAAGAGCGCTCCGTAGTTCACAGCTCCAGTGCCTCCTCGCGCGCCGCTCCGGCGGAAAGAATAAGTGTACTTGACAATAAACCGGTTCTCGTAGAACTGAGTCTGCGAAGAGCGATCGGGTGTCGTGGCACACAAGCAATATACTGGTGCCTACCTGAAGGCCACGTGAAGGCGAATTGACTGGGAGGCTTCCGATGCAAAAATGCAGCGGTTTGCGTCATTTTGCGGCATTAGCGACGTTGGTATCGATACTCGGCTGCACAACACCCGCGACCCCCTAGTTCGGCGCCGCTTCTCGCGCGACCGTCACTACGTGTGTTTATCGAGGTACGGCTTCATAGAAGGCAAACTGCCGCACCTCAATCGGCATGTTCGAGGATGCGGCAGAAACCCGTCCCGCGATGGCATAAGCGCGCTCCGGGTTTGGAACATCGACGATCCAATAACCCAAGAGGAATTCCTTCGATTCCGGAAAAATTCCGTCGGTGACTGGGACGCCGTTCTTCTCCCCGCGCACGACCTTAGCTTCCTTCGGTCCGGCCAAGCCCTGCGTGGCGACAAATTCTCCGGACTCGGCAAGATCCTTGTTGATGCGATGGAGAACCGCCATATGGGCCTCGATATCCTGTTTTGGCATGGTGCGGTACCCCTCAACGCCCGGCGCCGTGCCCGACATAAGTAAAATGTATTTCATCTTCGTTGTTCCTTTCTGTTTTCATCTTCGCTTCTACTCGCTGTTGGTGTGAAACATCCATCGGACGCCAAACTGGTCGTTGAGCGCCCCATACGCCCCAAAGAATTGCTGTTTCAGAGGATCAGTGGTCTCGCCTCTCTCAGAGAGTTTTTCGAATAGGGACTTCAATTCCTTGAACGTCCCGCCGCTGAGATATAGGCAAGCGGTGTTGCCGCGAATCGGCGTCCGGTCCGGCCGCAGCCAGTCCGATGCCGAAATATCGACGTTGCTGCCTCGTAAGCGGGCATTTAAAACCTTCTCGTGTTGGGATTCGGGCATCCCCTCCTTCGCGGGAGTGTCTTTCACTAGGGTCAGAATCAGCTCTCCTCCGAGGCAGGATCTGTAAAACTCCATGGCCCGCCGGCAATTTCCATCGAATAGCAAGTATGAGCTCAGGGTCGTCATTTCTCTTTCCTTTCTGGTTACGGCGCCTACAACCTGCGCTTTCATCGTGTAGTCGGAGCCGTCCGGTCATTCTCTACATCGACCTCTACATCGACTTCAAAAATATTTGAATGGAACAAACGCTACCACCCGATGTCGATTCAGAAACGGAGGCGGAGATATAACAAGTCATGTTATAATCCTAGGAACCCTTTGCGGAGAAGAAGGATCGGTATGGACGGGAACATGTTGAAAGAGGCGCGCTTGAAGAAGAATTGGACGCAAGAGAAAGCGGCCCTTGCGCTTGATGTCACCCAGGCTTATTTGTCGATGCTGGAGAAAGGTCATCGTCCTGTGTCTGACCGATTTGTACGCAGGGCTGTCAGAGTGCTGAACCTGTCCCCCACTGCACTGCCCTTGCGATCTAAGGAAGTAGAAATGCGAGTTTCTTCGCAGAAGCGTGATTTCAGCTCGGAACTGAGCGCGCTCGGTTATCCGGGGTTCGCCTATCTTCGGGCGAAAAGGCGGCGGAACCCTGCGGAAGTTTTGCTAGAGGCGCTGAACGAGCAAAACCTTGATGCCCGAGTTGCTGAGGGGTTGCCGTGGTTGGCTTTGACCTACGTTGGGATGGACTGGGATTGGCTGGTTCGCAACGCCAAGGTACGTGATCGGCAAAACCGATTGGGATTCGCTGTCTCTCTGGCGGCACACGTGGCGGACGGCAAGGACGACAAGGAGCGAGCGAGACAACTCCGACGATCTTTGGAGGTCTTAGAGGGTGCGCGGCTTGCGCGCGAGGATACCTTCTGCCACGACTCCATGACCCAAGCTGAGAGAGCATGGCTGCGAGAACATCGTTCGCCAGCCGCGGCGCACTGGAATCTCCTGACCGACATGAAGGGAGAACACCTTGCCTATGTATCCGAATAAAAGCATTCCGGAACCATGGCTCTCGTTCTTGCGCGAATTGGCGACGCTGGCCGACCCGTGCTCGAACTCGGTATGCAGGCCGGTGCACTACACAAGAAGTACAGGATCTATCTTGACCACGTAGGCGTGGCGCATGTACCGGAAAACTACGAGGACCGGCTCACCGAAATCTTTCCCAAAGCCTTCAAGCATCTTTGCCTCCTGGCCTTGGATCCTTACGACCTTGCGTTGTCAAAGCTGGAACGCAACATTCAGCGTGACCGAGACGATGTGAAGCACTTGGCGCGGACTGTCCCACTCGATCCGGAAGTTCTTAAATATCGATATCAAAAGGAACTGCGCTGGCAACTGGGCAATCCGGAGCGCGAAGACCTTACTCTCCAACTGTGGATTGAGGCCATCCAAGAACAATCACAATAGTTGATGCTCAGAGGAATTGAGGAGTTGAGCGGTCACCTAGGGGCCACCCTGCTTTTTCCCTAAAAACGAAACCCAGGAGGTGCTTCCGAGAACTCAGCCTGGTTCCAGAGCGACTGCTTCGTCGAAGTCGGCGACGGTCGCGTTTGCGCCGCGCTGCATGTGGCGCGACTGGAGTTCCCCCTAGTGGTCTGGCTGGTGTGCCGCACACCTCTAGCTGGGTTTGAGCGTGTCGTTGCGGACTTGGCTCGTGCCCTTTCACAAAGACTGTGAAACATTTTTTTCAGAACCATTTAGGGTTTGGTGAACTCTCGATGCACGGCGCCTGCTGGAGGGGTACGTCGAGCATTACAACAACATCCGCCTGAACGGTGCGGTCGGCTAGATCACGCCGAAGGATATGCTCGCCGGGCATCAGCAGCAGATTCAGGCCGAGTGGGATGGGATTGGGAGGCGGCGCGGCAACAACGCAGGAATCGCCTTCACTGGGCTGCGTTGCGGATGGAACGGATTACTTCCGGCTAGCGACCATCCGGCATCTGCCCCTTCGTTAAGCGAACCCGGCAGTACGTCTCACAGCCACGTGCACATTAAAAGATTGAACGCGGTAAACTACCGGCCGAGCCTGTATGCATCAGATTCTGGTTTACTCCGACTCTTTGACGTGGGGCATCATTCCCAATACCCGCAATCGGTTGCCTTTTGAGACGCGCTGGCCAGGCGTGCTCGAGAACAAACTGAATGCCACTGGGCCGAGGGTGCGAGTGATTGAAGACTGCTTGAATGGTCGACGTACGGTCTGGGATGACCCCTTCAAACCGGGACGAAGGGGACTGGAGGGCCTCGCACAGCGGATCGAGATCAACTCTCCATTGTCGCTGGTCATCCTCATGCTGGGGACGAATGATTTTCAGTTTTGCCACCCATACAACGATGCCTGGACAGCCGCTCAAGGGATCACAGTGCTGGTCAATGAAATTCGGAAGGCGCCCATCGAGCCTGGGATGCCTGTGCCGCCGGTATTAATAGTTTCCCCACCACCAATTCGCTCTCCGCGAGGAAGCATTGCAGCAAAGTTTCGTGGTGCCGAGTTGAAATGCGATGGTCTAGCTGAGGCCTACGCGCAGGTGGCCTCCAGTCTCTTATGCCACTTCTTTGACGCAGAGACGG
>Ga0210383_10006192_pt1 | contig 10460 bp, 10 predicted proteins | sample IncBWC14OmetaG_FD_160072 | JGI IMG/M metagenome (GOLD analysis project Ga0210383, IMG submission 160072) | Forest soil microbial communities from Barre Woods Harvard Forest LTER site, Petersham, Massachusetts, United States - Inc-BW-C-14-O ...
TGGTGTTAACTGTTCCGGGAATGAGCTCCGAGCCTGAAATTCACTGGCAAATTTGTTCCAAGGGCGACCAAATTTACCAACATATGACTATTTACCGTTCGTTCCATTTTGACTCCGACTTTAGCATGACTCCAGCTCCTTAAGCTTGGAGAGAAGCTGAAGACTGAGGATGTTCCCTTCTGCGGTGGAGCTTCAAGTTGAGGCTTGTTGGGGAGATCGTCAGGAAACACTGGTGACTGGATGTCAATATGGTACCTGCAGTAAAAATCAGACTGACAACCGTCCTCACTACAAGAGAGGCAAGCTCGTTGATATAGTTGCGGCAGTAGGACGACTCAATTGCTCGTTCGTCGTTCGTCAACTGGGCACAGCGTATGCGTGAGACGGCGTTCGGGATCAAGAACATTATTTGTGTCGGAAAATTATCCATTTATGGGACGCGGGAAGTCTGTGAACTTGATCTCATGCACACGCTGTGCCCAGTTGACGAACGACGAACGAGCAATTGAGTGGCCCTAGTAGCAGGTGGCAGGATGGTTCGACGCACTCACCCTAATTCACTGGTCGGTACTTAGAGGATTGACTTGGACCTTGTCGAAATACACCAGCAAAAAGTTTGCGGCCTAATCAAGAGCTAAGTTCAATTCTGTTGTGGCCTTGTTATGCTCGGATGTTCATGCCAAATACTAATCAACAGATAATAGAAAATGGTCCACCGTGACGTTGAAGTCATATAATAAGCCTCCCTCGACACACACCAATTGTCTCTGGCATTGGGCTGTGCGACGCCACAATCTCCGACTTCAGTCAATGCTTGGCTTCGTAAATCCCGCCCTCCGCGTGTCACGTACGCAGGGAGCTGTCAATATATCACTTTCATCCTTTTCCCGGTTGAAGACTCGTAATGTCCGGCTACCTGGTCAAATATCTTTGCGTAATTGTGGAAATTTTCATTCTTCCCCGTCACAACTACCCAATTTGACTCGATTGTCGCTGTCAACTACGAGGAGAAGCTTCCAACACATCGCTCCGAAGCCTGACTCACATCCGCCTCCAACCAACCAACCACTGACTTTGGGCGGAGAACCTGAAATAGTCACGCAGGCTGAACAGAGGAGGAGTGACTGGACTGTTATTATAAGGCTGTTGGAGAACGTCTGGCCGAAAAATGATTGGAAGACACGGGGAACGGTGATTTTAGGCTTCGGACTGCTCATCACCGGAAAGGTATGTTTATTCGTCGTGGTAGATGTGGATTCAGATTAAGTCTTCGATTTTCCTTCTGATCCTTCACTAGCTTCTGAATGTCCAAGTACCGTTACTGTTTAAAAATGTCATCGACTCGTTGAATATAGACATCACATCTGATTCAACTGTATGGGTGCTTGCGGGCACGTTGGTTATTGGATGTACGCCCACTGTCATTTGCCTCTGCAACTTACTGGTAATAATTTCACTTAGATGGTGCTGCCCGAGTTGGGGCGACACTCTTTGGCGAGCTCTTGAATGCAGTCTTTGCTAATATCGGACAACGTGCAATACGAAAAGTTGCCAGAGAGACGTTTGAGCATCTGCTCCACTTGGATCTGCGATTTCACCTTTCGCGACAAACGGGAGGACTCACTCGAGCAATTGATCGCGGTACAAAGTATTTCGATTTCCTACTGTTCACGATGTCGTTTTGATTGATCAATCTAGGGGTATAACATTTGTTTTACAATCTATCATCTTCCGGATAGTCCCTACAGCCTTAGAAATCTCTATGGTTTGTGGTATTTTGGTGCGTTCTCGAATTACCGAAACGCCATCACAGAAAACTAGACGTACCTGAAAAGACGTACAAATTCGGCTGGGACTTCGCCGCCATCACGGCAATAACGATGGCAGCCTATACCTGGTTCACTGTTCGCACCACGTCATGGCGGTCAGTTGTCATTCAAACATAGAGTTTACAAAGCCTACATGCCGAGATATACAGAACACGGTTCCGCCGGGAAGCAAACCAAGCAGATAACAAAGCTGCAACGGTAGCTGTCGATTCCTTGATCAACTTTGAAGCTGTGAAGGTACTGTCGTCGACTGCGAATGCCTGATCCTACGTTTAAGGCCACACATCTTAGTAGCATTTCAACAACGAGAAGTATGAAATCGCACAATATGACCAATACTTGGCACAGTACGAAGCATCTTCTGTCAAGATTACCACGTCGTTGGCATTTTCAAATTCTGGTCAGAACATCATATTTTCAAGTGCTTTGACGGCGGCAATGTTTTTGGCTGCCCAGGGTGTAGTTAACGGTCTGTCACCTTCCTCGATGTAGACTGCTAAAGATACGCTGACTTGTGAGAAGGCACGATGACGGTGGGTGACCTCGTCATGGTTAATCAGCTGATCTTCCAGCTGTCGCTGCCGCTCAATTTTTTGGGCACGATATATCGTGAGATGCGCCAGAATCTGCTCGACATGGAAGTTTTATACAAACTGCGGGAGCAAAACCCTCCGCCCAAGGTCCATTTCCGTGTTTGTTTACGGGTCATTGTAGATTGCTTGCTTACTATCTCACATCTGCAGGATAAACCACATGCTCTACCACTTGACTTCCGAGGTGGCTCCATCCGATTTGAAAATGTCAACTTTGGGTACCACCCTGACCGTCCTATCTTCCGCAACCTTTCGTTCACCGTCCCCGCAGGCAAGAAGGTAGCAATAGTAGGCCCTTCTGGTAGTGGCAAATCAACCGTGTTCCGTCTCCTATACCGATTCTACGACCCCAGCTCAGGACGAATATTCATTGATGACCAGGACATCCATGAACTGCAATTGGATAGCATCCGAAGGAATATCGGTGTCGTTCCGCAAGACACGCCGTTATTCCATGCTAACATCATGCACAACGTGAGATATGGGCGGTTAGAAGCAGGAGATAAGGAAGTAAAAGAGGCAGCGATGAAGGCGAATGTCCATAACACCGTTATGCAGTTACCGGACGGATATGACACGAAGGTGGGCGAGCGGGGACTGATGATTAGTGGAGGAGAGAAACAGAGATTGGCTGTGGCCCGCGTGTTGCTGAAAGATCCACCGATTTTGTTTTTTGATGAAGCGGTATGTGCTTTTACGACTTTTACGACCATATAGTTATTCTATATTGCGACAGACCTCTGCTCTGGATGCTCACACCGAATCCGAGTTGATGCGGAACATCAATACCATCTTACTCGACAAAGCCCGTACGAGTATCTTCATTGCTCATCGCTTGAGGACGGTCGTCGAATCAGGTTTGTTGCCTTCCATGCATATTCGGCTCAATTCAGTTAACGGTGACTTGTCTATGTAGATCTTATCATTGTGCTGCAAGAAGGCCGTGTCGCTGAGCAAGGCACACACGATGAATTGCTGCGTCAGGGTGGTTTATACCATAGCATGTGGCTGCAGCAGGCATCATCAGAAACATTCACAGAAGATCGGCCCAACTTTACAGCCTAGGTGTCGATTGTATCTATTAAGCTGAAATCATACCTCCATATTGACGTTGACGGTCAAGCTATAGGATATTTATTTATCATTCAACTTCCAGAATCAGAGCCTACGCTTGTATCATCGGTAAATTCAACGGCTACAACTTCGACCATACAACATCGTACTCTAGAATTTGATTAGCTTATACTAAAATAGGCAAGATATGTTGAAATATCGGAGGATCGATGGACTCATATTCACTATCACGCCCGACTTGTGCTCTGATGTGAAAGACAGCTGTTGACGCGGACTTGGAATTCGGTGATGGACCCCACCATGCGCCCAGTCCATTCGGTAACGGAATCTTGGTTGGTTTGGCCGGAAATTGAAATAGTTTACTTCCAATTGTTGTGTCTACTGATAAAGACCTTTTTTACGCGAGGAATCGACCGCCCCATCCATGTAGCAAACGTAAATTCATTGCATTCGATGGTTTGACCTGGAAATCAACAACAAAGCTTAGTAGTACACCGCCACTCATTGTCGTGACGCACAAAGTGCTAATCGTCTATTCGATCCGTCCCCTCAACCAACTCAACAGACCCTTCGTTCCTTCACGTTCCCACACGCGTCTCTGGGGGACCCGGAAGCTAGGAAAATGAATGAAGTTGGGTTAACAACCTCCATGAAACCACAAGTCAGGACACTCACATGTTGCCATCAACGAGGAACACATCTAGCGGTAACAGTCCCAACTCGGGCGGCAGCTTTCCAATCTCATTGTCCCTCAAGTCTAGTTCGTCTAGCTTCCACCCTGGCACCTCCCTGTTCCCCTTAAACAAGTCGGCAACACCTTGAAGGCCATCCAGCTCATTGAGTCGGTTGCCACGAAGTCGGAGTTGCTTGAGGCCTTTTCGTTGCGGCTCGTGTGATCCGTCGTTGGATGTAGCCAAGATCAGCGCAGACAGGGCTTCCGTTGTGAGGCAGGAGCTAGTAAGAGCATTGTAGGACAGATTGAGTGTTCGTAAACTTGGAAATGTCCTTGTCAGGAGCGGTAGCATCAATTCACTGGAACGCGGAGGCGTGTTGGAGCCAGACGTCGAGTTCGCGTGAGACACAGAGACCAAATCAGCCAACCCGCAGCCCTCGAGGTCGAGTGCCTCCAAGTTGGGCAGGACAGCTTCGCCCCCTTCGGGAAGGAATGGTAGAGTGAAGGAACGATCCATACGCCGGTTAGCCAGGACTAGGACCTTCAGGGCCTGTGCGAAGGGCTGGGCGATAATTATTGCAAGTGGGAGCGTGGCTGTCGGGAGCGCAATGTCGGTTGTTCGAGAGGGAGCCAATGACCAAGAAGACGAGGACGGTGATGCAAGTGAAAACGTGCGTGCGTGTCCTGGGGATTTGGATTTGGATGGGGGAGTCGAAGGTGGAAGAGTAAGTGTCTGTGTGGTTTGGGAGTAGTACTGCTGGTTTGTCAACGTAAAGCTCGTTGTACTCTGTGTCACACGGCCATTTGCAGGAGCTGTGGACGGTGCACCGATACCCAAGGTGGATGCAGATTGTTTTTCGGCCGCGGCCGCAGCAGCAGCAGCAGCTCTTGCTCGCCGCTTCCCCCCTTCAGTTAACAAGCCCTGCTCCGCCTCAATTTCCCAAGCCTCCTTGACCACTTCCACCTTGGCTCCCTTCTCCGGGCTCTTCGCAGGGTGGAATGCTGCGGTTTCCTCAGTTTCTGGACCAGTTTCCGCATTCCTCACGGTCTTTGCCTTGGTCCGCCGTTCCACCTCGATCTCCCATGGCTCTCGAACAACTTTCTTCCCGACAATAATCCGCGTGACACCTTCGGGCGGGTCCTCCGTCGTCATGACGAAGCTCACCTCCTGTTTCATTCCCTTCAGAGCGGCCTTGGCAGCATCCGGTGTCACCTTTGTCTCTCCCAGGTCCAAGACGCGTAGATTCGGGAAAGGTGGGGAGGAGGATGAGAACAAATTTTCTGGCAGTGATTCATCGCCTATCTCTGCATTCTCGAAACGGAGCTCTCTCAGTTTCTCCAAGCTGCCTAGTGCGTGAAACAGGGATTGACAACGCGAATCCCCTATGCCGAGAGGGTTGGCAGACAGATCAAACTTATTGATAGATGCAGGGATTGTGAGGTCGATAGCACTGGCGGAGAGCTTGTTGTAGGATGCGTCGAGTGTCAAAAGACGAGGAAGGGGAGTGGAAGCACGTGTTATAGCGGGCACAAAAAAACTTCCGCTGGAGTAATTAGATCGAGAACGAGACTTGTCAGCGGATGCGAACGGCGCATTGAACGGGAGTGAGGCGAGGGAGTTGTGAGAAATGTTGAGACTGGTAAGCTCTGGGAGAGTAAATATATTTGTGGGGAACGAAGTGAGCGCATTGTGGGAAAGGTCAATAGATGTAAGGGCTGTCAAATCAGCGAAGGTATCTGGGAGAGATGTAATCTGGTTTTTGTGGAGCTGGACGAAACTGCTGTCAGATTCCGGGTCTTGAATGAAAACGGAACACATACATCGATCGTTTTCAGAGAGCCAAAAAGCGAAATCTCGTGCTGGATTTCAACGATGTCATTGTTCCATGCCTTCAGGATTTGGAGATCCAGCGCTTCAAACCATGTAGGTGCATCGCGTCGGGCTCCCCGTCGTGATGTAGGATGAGTATCCGCAGGCGACGATGCTGGAAGCGGGGGCTCGTTGGGGACAGACTTGAGACGGTCTGGAGTTATCCCGAGATGTATCTCAAAGAGAGCAGATGGAATACACGGTAAGGAACGGGTGGAAATATTGAGGGACCCTTTCAGTGACAGCCTTGACTGTTGAGATCAGCGACACACACAGAATCCAATGCGATAGTCACCTGTGTTCCTGGCGCGTTCTATGGCTTCCTTCACGGACCACCTTCCCAGAATATCGTCGTCATCTTGCCTACTGACAGTGGTTGGCAGGGCGTCTTCGAGACCAGCAAGGCTACCCAGTCCACTTCCGCCTGTTTTGGGCTTCTTGGCTTCAGCTCTTTTGAGCGCGATTGCCTCTTTGATGCTAAGAGCAGGTACAGACGTCAGGTAGTCATTTTCGATCGGCGGTTTTGATGGCGTCGTTGATCTCGTGGTAGATTTGGTACGAGCCCTTGTAGGGGTGCTGGCACCTACGCGAGACTTAGCTGGGGAAGGCGGGGGTTTATAAGGAGACCGAGTAGTCGACGATGGGGGGATGCGAGACATGGGCGACTATCTAAATTTCAAGGTAAAAACACTGGTGATTATGTAGTAAATAATAAAGTGTTATTTGGATCTGCTGACTTGTAAATAGCTTACCATAATACCAATGGGATCGTCATGATAATAATAGTCATATTTACTACTGAATATCAGATATTTAAAGGTTCGTAAGGTAAAGTTTATTTGAATAGAAGACAATTATTATCTGCATATCGACATGAACAGCACAAGAACAGCAGACGGAAAATGTTCAGAGATTGGGTATTTTTCTCATGACTTTACTCACATGGGAACAAATGTCAGGGTCTGTAACCACTAGTCAGTAATTGTTTGGTACCGGCCGAAACGGCTAACATGATATGAACGTACAATCCACTGAGTTGGACCAAATGTATTCGAAAAGGCAGTTTTGGCACCAGTAAAGAGAATGATGTCTGCAATAGACATACATCCGCGCAGTCGAAATCAGAAAAACGGCGAAAACAAAAAATTCCAAGTTGGTCAGGACTTGCCTCGAGTGTACCCAGGAAACGTAACAGGCGTGCTAGTGTCAGTGTTACCCGCTGTGGGGATATGGTCTGTGTTGAGGGATCGTATGTCCGCTGGCATTAAAATATTTGTCGGGTCAGAAAGAATCGACGAAAGAAATGTAAACATGTCCTTACAACAGCACTCTCAATTTCCGCTGGGATGCTGGTGGCAGAGGTAAAAGCATTTGTCCCAGCTTGAGGGTAGAGCCTGGAGGAGTGAGGAGTTTGAGTGGTTCCACCAATAGCTGGAAGTGGTGTCCGTGGATTAAATTGACAGGCTTCAATAGACGGATTATGGAAAAACAATTTACTTAGAGCTGCCAGGGCCAATCAACTTGTTCGAAGTGCTAGTAAACCCAACAATGCCGCCTACGAAAGGAAAATTGACATTCGGTCCGTTCTGAATCCGGTCAGACCACAAACAATAATTCCCGACTTAAGCTCGAGAATATAGCGTAAAATGGGACGCACAATGGTGGTAATATCAGCACGGCCAAGGGTAGCATGAGCCAGATTCACTTCAACAATGAGACATTGAACGACGTCATTGGTCCCACCGAATTCACCAAAAGAGTTCCATGTATTGCGAACGAAAGCGATGGGAGCATCGTTCTCGTTCTTTATCTGAAGGTAGCCCCGGGTGCTGTTATATGAAATGGTAAGTTGTTCACATGTTCAGATGGCACTGTACATGCACAGTAGGAGTTCCAGAAGGAATGGAACAAGCGACATCTGTAAAAGATGGTCAGGAATTACTATGGGGGTTTTCAAGATGGGTGGAAAGGGAGACATACGAGACCGCCTCACCGGAGGATTCAACGGCAGACCAGCAGCCAGCCGTTTGGCGTTGGTCAGTTGCCGTGCACTTAAGCTGGGGAATAGGGAGTCCTCGTGCTTGGGAGCGAGCTTTGATGGCTTTTGGCAAAGGGTTTAAGCTCAGGGAGTCATCGCGAGCTTCAACGGTGACGGTAGGCGTGACTGACGGTACGACCAAGGTGGCAGCGAGGGCGACAACAAAAGTGAATTTGAGAAGCATTACGGGAAACTAAAGAGAGCGTGGCTGTAAAGAATGTGGGGGCGAAAAGAAGTGACGGTTGCATTAGGATGCTAGGCGGCCTTTCAAGTTCTAGGTTAAGGATTCGGAGCTCCTATGTGCTCAGTACTTTACTTGCAAGCTTGAGTTCGAGTGACGTATACAAAGTCGAATATCTCGTTCGGTGCCTAATGTAACTCTCCATGGGTTCCATTACTAGCTTAGGTAGCTACTCACCTGAACCCAAGCTCTGGATTGGCGTCATTTTTATAATATCACGCAGACTGCCAAATAAGTCAATGACTCGGAATAGAAGACGACTATTATCTGCAAAGCGACATGAACAGCGACATGAACAGAACGACTCGGAAGACGGGAAGTTGGGTGTCTTCTCATGCAAGAAGAGGCGAGAACCAACCACGTATATCAGATGGGAATGAACGTCAAGGTCTGTAACCACAACTAGTCAGTAATTATTTGGCACTGGCCAAAACGGCTAACATCACGAACGTACAATCCACTCGGTTGGGCCAAATGCATCCGAAAAGGCAGTCTTGTCACCAGTCAAGAGAATGACGTCTGCCGAAGACGTTTGCGCAGTCGAAATCAGAAAAATCTAGCGGAAATATTCCAAGTTGATTAGGGCTCACCCTGAGTGTAACCAAGGAACGTATCAGGTGTGCTGGAGTCAGTGTTGACCCACTGGGGGGATATGGTCTGTGTTGAGGGATCGTATGTCCACTGGCATTAAAATTTTTGTCAGGATGAGAAAGAATCGACGAAAGAAACCTAAACATGTCCTTACAATAGCACTCCCAATTTCCTCTGGGATGCCGGTGGAAACGGTAAAAGCATTTGTCCCAGCTTGAGGAGGCGAGCCCGGAAGAGTGTGCGTGGTTCCACCAGCATATATATAGCTGGAAGTGGTGTCCGTGGATTAAATTGGCGGGTGTTAATAGAACAACAACTTACTTGAAGCTGCCAGGGCTAATGTTGTCCGAAGTGCTAGAAAACCCAATAATGCCACCTAAGAAAGGGAATTTGGCATCCGGCCCATTCTGAATCAGGACAGACCGCAGTGAAATAATAAATCTTCAGCTTGGGAGTGTAGTTAAAAATGGAACGTACAATGGTGATAATATCGGCACTGCCAAGAGGAGCATAGGCCAGATCCACTTCAACAATGAGATATTGAGCGGGGTCATTGGTCCCACCAAATTCACCAAAAGAGTTCCAGGTATTGCGAACGAAAGAGATAGGGACACCGTTCTCGTTCTTCATCTGAAGGTAGCCCCGAGTGCTGTAAAATAGAAATGGTAAGTCATTGGCATGTTCAGATAGTATTGTATATACACGGTAGGAGTTCCAGATGGAACAGAACGAGCGGCCTCTATAAAACAAAGTCAGGAATTTCTCTGAGAATTTTTTAGATGGAAAGGGAGACACACGAGACCGCCTCATCGGCGGTTTCAAAGCCAGTCCAGCAGCCAGACGTTTGGCGTTGGTCAGTTGCCGCGTACTAAACTGGGGAACAGGGAGTTCTCGTGCTTGGCCCGCGGAGCGAGTTTTGATGGCTTCCGCAGGAGGGTTGAAGCTCAGGGAGTTATCGCGAGCTTCAACAGTGACGGTAGGCGTGACTGACGCAACGACCAAGGTGGCAGTGATGGCGACAACAAAAGCGAATTTGAGGAGCATTGCGGGAAACTGAAGCGAGTGTGACTGTAGAGAATGTGGGGGCGCAAAGGCCTGGTGGTTTCGTTGGGGCGATGGCAGGAAGGAAAAAGGAACTCGTCAAATTGACCAACTTCCGCCATTCTTAAGGTTAACGTTAAACGGGTCTTTGGTTCCGCCTCCGGTCTACACGGCTATACTTAGCTAGGCTACCCGAGTTTTGAGTCACGTGTAGGCGGCCCACTACAGCATTAGCGGGCAAGTTACATAAACCGGGCTTGAGAAGTGTTAGACAAAGAGACAAGAGTGTGCCTTGTCTCACGGGCCAGCGTAAACAAAAGATCTACGACAGCACCAGCACACCCCATAGCCTAATCAAACAGCATGTCACGAAGACCATTATCCAGGCGAACGACCTCTTGGTGAGTCTTGGCGAATTTTTGTCGGGGAAGCAGTAGACCGATAGGTGCATGGCTCTGATGGGGGCAGGTACCAGCCCGTAAGGAAACACGCGCACAGGCGCTAATACGA
>Ga0210383_10006193_pt1 | contig 10459 bp, 8 predicted proteins | sample IncBWC14OmetaG_FD_160072 | JGI IMG/M metagenome (GOLD analysis project Ga0210383, IMG submission 160072) | Forest soil microbial communities from Barre Woods Harvard Forest LTER site, Petersham, Massachusetts, United States - Inc-BW-C-14-O ...
TTGGTCACACTTGGGATGCTATCGCCTTTTCCAGTTCTGGTTCTACTGAGACTCGCCTGTTTGCCGGTGGCCACCCGCGCCGATACATTCACTCTCGATGGCGCCCCGGTCGATTCTTTTTCGTTTGGTACCACCAAGACGTTTACCGTTGAGATGGCCTCAACGGATGCTGCACCGTATCTTACGGATATCATGATGGGAACCAAGGTTGACCTTCTTACCTTCGATGAATTCATCGCCGTTGACGGGACAACCACCGAAAACGTTCTGGAATTCGCTGACGACGTCGTCCAAAAGTACGATTACACGCCCGGCACCGACATGCTTTCGAGCGACGTGACGTTCGCATACGAAAAACTCACGATTCTGGAAGACGTCGGCGGCAGCGGCGGCGGGAACACAGTACCCGAGTCTTCAGGCGTGGCCCTGCTGGCGGCCGGTCTGCTTGGCCTGATCGGTTTTGGTCGCAAGAAGTTCACTACCCCTAGCCGCGGTGGGCGTCCTGTCTGCTGCCATCTTTAGAAAACGCGCGCTCTGCGCCGGCCAAATCCTTTCTAGACGAATCACCGGAGGCACCACATGAAGAAGACACATCTCGCTCTCGCGACCTTCGCGCTACTTGTCGTCACTCTGCTTGCAACCGGCGCTGCGCGAGCGGATACCTTCACTTATACCTACATCAGCCAAGGACAAGTCGACCTCGACAATGATCCCTGTGCTCCATGCAGGGTAATGCTTTCAATCACGCTCCCAAACGCCCTCGCTCCGAGCTCGACTTCTACGTGGGCGGAGGACGGCAGCACATTCGGTGACCCGCTTAACCCCATCGTCGATATGAGCTTTGACAACTTTGGAGGTTTGAATGGCGCGGTGAATCCCTCCTCTATAGACGTAGTCACGGACAAGTCGGGCAACATCGTTGCTTGGGGTTTCGTAATCAACTCGGGGCCTTTTCCAGTGCCATCTGGCACTTGCAAGGGGCTGGTATCTTCCGAGGGAGACGAGTCGTCACCGCTACCGTCAACGATTGACGAAACGATCACCATGAGTGGCTGCACGGATATGTCTGTCGATAGCACGGACAGCGTCCTTTTTACGCCCGCCAGCCTGCAGGGGTTGCCTCCTGCATTTTGGAATGAAGAGACGAATGTAACGACGACGATGAATGCGCCCGAACCTTCCACTGTGATGCTCTTGTCGATAGGTGTCCTACTGGCCTGCATGAAAATGCGTCGCCGTGCGAAATTTTATTCTCTGTAAGATCGGTGCCGGTTCACAGTTCAGTTGGAAGTAGCGCACGGTGTCGGCGAGATCTATAGGTCTCAGCATATTCACAAACGGGAGGCTTTATGGCAGCGAAAAAAGCAATGAAGGGAAAGAAATCCGTGAAGGCAAAGAGCCTGCATCAAGGTAAAAAACTGGAGGCTCAGAAATCGCTGAGGAAGGGTGGCAGCGGAACACCTTACTTTAACTACAATCTGACAAACACACAAATAAGCTAGCAAATAAATTAAGCTTCTCCACGGCTGTTCGCCGCCATAAGCACGGGTCGCGCCCATGTCAAGAGTGTGGTGCGTTCGGCCGTTGAACCGCGCGCGTGCAATTCCGATCTGTTTTACACCGGTTCTGAAACCGTGCTAACTTCGAAACATGATGCGCGGACGCAAGGTTTTCGTTTCGCTGCTGTTGTTTCTTGCAATGCTGGTCGCTGCGCCTGCCGGCGCGCAGGCGCTCCCCTCGAGTGGCGACGCGAAAGAGGTTCTCGATCGCGTCTTTATCGCGATGAATCTTCGCAAGCCCGGCAGCCCGCCATTTCACTTGCTCGCTCACGTTCGCTATGAAGTTGACGGCAAATCAGAGGACGCTACGTACGAACTGCTTTGGTCCGGCTCCCTGCACTACCGCGAGACATTCAAGCTCGCCGGTGCTGAAGAAATCCGCGTTGCCCTGGAAGACAAGATGTACACCTCCCGGAGCAGCACCGCCGTCACTTTGCCGGTTCGAAATGTACGGGAACTCATGCAGTCGCCTGTTCCCGGCGATTTAATGGTGGACCTCGATATTGGAAAAGTGGCCACGGAGCAAGTTGAAGGGCAGCCCCGCACCTGCATTCACGTCACGAAGAGCGATGCAAACACGAAACAGCACGCATCCGAGCTGATTTGCTTCGATCCGCAGACGAACGAAATCTCGTCGATCAGCGCAGAAGGAAATTTAGACAACAAGCCGATGAAGGTGCAGTTGGGGTCGTTCAAGTCTCTCGGAGTGAAACGATACCCGATGCACATGACGAGTTTCGTTCACTTCGCGAACATGCTTCCTGCGAACATGGATGTAACCGTCGACACACTCGAGAATGTCACAAAGTTTGAAGGCGATCCGTTCGTTCCTCCGCCGGGATCTACGGTGCGTGACTGGTGCCCCACCTTGTCCGAAGCTCCGTCTCTCGAGGACTCGAGCCGGCCGACTTTTACGCAAGCCGAGATCAAGAATCTGAGCCCATTTTTTGTGCTGGTGGGCGCGGACGGACGCGTGAAGCAGGCGGATCCGGTTCGTCAATCGACCGACACAAGAAATGAAGAGAGAATTAAGTCCTGGTTGAAAACAGCTCGCTTCCCGATACAAAACTGCGGCACTCTGGCCGTCGAATACGAAACTTTTTATACGCCTGAAGTAAGGATTAATTACTAGTCATCCGTCAATCTTGGCGATACATAATCTCGCTGCATAGAGAAGAGGTCCGAACATGCGTATTACCGTTTCTCATACTCGCTCCAAAGCTGAAATGATGAAGTACGTCGATCGATCATTTGACGAAATTTCGAAAGGCGACCCCGGCCTGCCTGTGCGACTTGTGATGAAAGAGAAGTCGTGGGACGGGTCGGTCTTGACGTTCGCGTTTTCGGCGAAGATGGGAATTATGAGTACGCCGATTAAGGGAACGGTGGAAGTGACGGATCACGACATTACGATCGACGCCGACCTCGGAATGCTGAATCGGCTTGTCCCGGAACAAACCGCGCGCGACTTGTTCACAAATCGGATTAAAGGATTTTTGAACTAAGGAGCGCGAATCCCAAAGCGCGTTAGCCGGCGAGAGCTTCGGCTTCCGTTTCGAAGATCGTAAAAACCTTGACGAGGTGAGTGAGTTCGAGCACCTGCCGAGGGCTGCGTTGCAGGCCGAATAGCGAAAAGCTGCTCTTCAGCTCGCGCGAAAGTTTCAGTCCTTCCACGAGCGAGGCGACCCCGGCGCTATCAATGTATTTTACGGCGGTGAGATTCACGATTACGCGGTTGTTTTTATTGTCCTTAAGCAGTTTTACGAGCGCGGCGCGTAGTTCCGGCGAATTATAAAGCGTGATATCGCCGGTTACGTCCACGATGATCGCATTTCCGGATTGTCGATTGGTAATGTTCACGAACCCTGGTTATCCGCGGGAAAGCTGGGCGCCCGCTAGGCCTTCTCCAGCATCACTTCGGTCGACTTGATTATCGCGCCGACTGTATCGCCAACCTTCAGTTTCATTTCTTCCGCACTGCGCCGTGTAATCACGCTTTCGAGAACGAATTCGCCCGCATGAATGACGACATGAGCCATCACGTCGCCCATCTGAAGCTCCTCGATTTTGCCAACGATACGGTTGCGCGCCGAAAGTCTCATGGAGGGATGATACGCAAAGTAGGAGCGGATGTCGAGACGAGGCTTCGCGCACGGACCGAAAAACGCGGAGGATGGTGCAAAATGAAACTGGCTCGGAGCGCTGAAGCTGCTCCGAGCCAGTCTGTACAACTTTTCTGTCAGCGCCTAATTTCCGTTTCCAGGACCGCCGATAGGGCTTGTGGAAACGACTTGCCCGGTCGATGGGTCGAGCATAACGATCTGGCCACCCGGGCTGTTGAAGTTGAACATGTTGAAGAGAGTTCCGGCAAATGTGTCGAAGGACCCGTTACCGATTTGCGGAAGTTCCCAGTTTTCTTCGATGAAGCGAATTACCGAGCTTTGATCAGTGAGGGTACTGTCTACGTAGTTCACCTTCGCGAATGGCGATATCACGAGGAACGGCTGGCGTGGCCCATACCCGCAGCGGCCCTGAATCCCTTCCAGTGCGTTCGCCCCGTTGCCGCAAGCGCCGGTGCCCGTCAATGCGTCCTCTACGGAGTTCGAGGGGTTGAGGATGGGGCTCATCACGTGATCGTACCAACCGTCGGAATCGTCGTAAGCGATGATCACAGCGGTGCTGGACCATTCCGGCAAGGTCTGGAGAAAGTTGATCGTGTCGACGAGGAAGACCTGTTCATCGAGCGGTGAAGAATTTGACGGGTGCCCGTCGTTTGCCCGATTGGCTTTCAGGTAGCTCACCGATGGAAGATTGCCCGCGAGAGCCACCTTCTTGAAGAAGCTCAAGTCGTACTGATGGTTGGCAGGGCCGTCGTGCCCAACTTCTGCGAGGTTCTTTGGAGCCACGTGATGTGGGTTAGAAGTCTTCTGATAATACTGGAAAGGATTGTGGTGTGCGCTATAAGCCGTTTCCGGTGTCCCGTCAATCCGATTCGTCGTCGTTAAGCACGCAACCGGCTGGCCGGGCAGAGAAGACGGAGTGAAGCCGCCCTGGAACCAACCCCAGGAGATGCCCTTCGCGCTGAGCAACATGCCGATGTTCTGGTTCTTCGCAAGCATGCCGGCAAGACCGTTGGACGCAGCGCTGCAATCATCGTAGAACGGGTCAGGATCGCCGACCACGCTGCCTGCGGTAACTTCGTCTGCGCCGGTGCTGCTATTCGTCGCCGCCGGATCCACTCCGCCCGTCATTCCCGAGACCACATTCAACGCGCCGGGAGTAGACGGACCGAAATTCGTGTCGAAGGAATTGTCGTTCATCGCAAAGTGCTGCGCGTAATTCCACAGCGCCGTCACGGTGTTTCCATCGTAATAACCCATCACAATCGCGGTGCTCAGGTTTTGGACTGCCGGGAAGTTCGAGCCGCACGGCGTTGCGGTGGTTTCGGGGAATTTGTCCATCAAGCCGCTGTCAAAGGCTTGCTGCTCCGGCAAGTAATCGTGACTCTGGTCGCACGTGTAGTTCTGGCTGGGGTCAAGGCGCAAAGGCTGAATCGAATTGGGATTGCGCTCGAGTAATCCCTGGCTCAGGCCATTTACTGCGGGAGTGTTGGCCTTCGCCTTGAATTTGGTTTCGCCCGGAAGATTCGCAGCGTTTGGATAGGTGCCGAAATAGTGGTCGAACGAGATGTTTTCCTGGAAGATTACGACCAGGTGCTTAATCGGCGTCGTGGTTGCCGGGCCTCCGCCGCTCGTATTTGAGACTGGTTTCTTTTGGGTGTCACCATTTCCACCTGGGGCCGCCATCACAGCAGCGGGGGCAAAGGCCAGGTTCGCGGCAAGCGTAAGCGCCGCCATCCAGCGAAGATTCTCCCGAATCATGAATTCTCCTATAGAGGCAAGTTCGTGATTAATTCCAAAAACCGCACGCCACCCCCGCAGCAGTACTCACTGCTCGTGGGGAATTCGGAATTAAACGCGTGCTTCGTGGATACGCGGCAGTTGTTATTGCTGTGTGAATGAATCATAAAAAGTCGCGGCTGCCGCAGAATTCATCTCCGCTCAAATACGGAATTTTGCGATGCGGCGGGCGCGGCCCCGTGAGCTCTCGGGTTTCCGTCAGCGGCTGGTTCTACTCGTACTAAACCCATCATGCCGCCATCTTCGTGTTCCAGCAGATGGCAATGGTACGGAAACGTGCCGATAATTGATGGATCGCGGAAATCCATTCGCAATTTTACGCTTGGATATTTTTTAGTCTTGCCATCCCAGAATGGGACGTTAATGGTGTCGCGCAGATACGGCTCGTTTACCGGCAGTCCAAACCATTCGAGCAGCATGAAATGGATCTGGTGGATGTGGAACGCATGCAGCTCCTGCGTTCGGTTCTCGATGTACCAGTCCTCCACATCTCCCTGATGGACCAAAATATTCGGCACTGTCGAATTGGGATCGAACGCTACGGGCTGCTGTCCTTCCACGGTTATGTAAAAAGTGGTCGGGCTATTGGGATCGTTCGGATCCTGCAATTTCTCAGTGAAATAGAGCCTTCGTTCATACGCCGGCAGCGCTTTGCCAAGCCATGGCGTGCTTGCGCGCACTAGCGGTTCCGGTGTCGCCGAAAATTTCGAGTGCGGTTCAGGCGCGTTTTTCGATGACACAATTGTGGCGAGCGGCCTGAAGGGATCGTTTTCGCCCCCTGCTCCCGTATTTACGCTGCGCGTCAGGAGTTCAGCTTTCACACCTTCCGCCGGGCCTGTAACTATGAATTCAGCTCGCCCGCCGGGAGGCAGGCCGATATGGTCCTGGTAAACGAGGCCGCGGCCGAGCCCATTAATATTGATTGGTACCCCATCGAGCGCTACTACTCCGAGAGCTTGCGGCTGGCCTTCCGTAACCAATTGCAGATTCAAGTAGGTGATCGCCGAGGCGTTTACGATCCGCCACAACTGGCGTTCGCCCGGCTTGATCTTGATTAGCGCGCGTTCATAGCTCGGATACGGAACCGGGACAAAGTTTACAGATAGATCTTTCGCGGGCCTTCCGGTACCCGAGCCGGTGTTGCGCGCGTCTCCATCCGCGTCGAGGACGACTTTAGGAGCGTCGGTGGAAGACGGCGAGGGCGGCGCGCTCGGATTGAGCAAGTCCTGATCGCGGATCACGATTATGCGCTCTGCTATGCCTGCGAGGGCGGGATTTGCGCGTTCGATACCCTCGACGATCAACGCGCCCGAGGCTCCGCCAAGAACCTGCGCTTTGCTGAATCCATGGAGGTGCGGGTGATACCAGTAAAGCCCGGGCGGCTGATTTGCCGGAATTTGCACGCGATATTCAAACGCTTGGTCCGACGGCAACACTGAAGTTGTAAGAACTTCGTCCTGATGGCAGGTGGGTGGAATTGCGAGCCCGTGGAAATGAAGATTCGTCGCGGTTGCGATCATCGCGCCTTGGCCAGCGCAAGTTTTCGTCGGCGCCGCGTGAAGCATCGTGACGGACCTAGCCGATGTAGCCGTCGTCCCCGACGTGGTCGTTGTGGTCGATGCGGCCGAAGTGGAAGATGTTGCGGAGTTTGCCGCGCTTGCCGCGGGTGCCGAGAGCTCATTCTTCAACGAAATTGTCAGCGTGTCGCCGGGATGGACACGCAGGGTGGGCGATTCCGCGCCGTTATCCGCGATATAGCAGTAGCGCGTAAGTCCGGCTGCGTCTATTTCGCTGCGAAAAGAGAAATGAACGCGTAGTTCGCCGTTCGCGCTACGAAGATCGGCCGGTTCAGATATCGCGCTGCTCGGCGCTGGCCGCGGGCATTTTTCGTTGGGAGCAGCGGTTTGCGCGTGAATCGTCCGCACACAAAGGCCGCAGCACGCGCAAAGAAGAACTAGAACCCGAAGCAAACTCATACGCGCAGTGTGACAACTCAATTCGAGCCTTTCGAGATCGGAAAAGTGCCGACGGACCCGTTCCACCTGAAGGAAGCAATTAATTTTGGCCACCGTCTGTTACAGCGGCATGAATAACCGATGAACGCACCCAAAGCGCTGAGTAGCACGGGCTTCAGCCTGTGACGCTCCACGATGCCCGCAGCAACATACTCAGTCCGGCTCACGAGTTCGCGTTTTCCACAGGGCAGCTCATGCCAACCTCGCTCCTAAATGGCATTTTGGTGCAAACACCTTGCTGCAGTCGCAGCGATAATGAGCGCCCTCTCACGCCGTTTGTCCTCTAGGCAAAGCCTTTTCGCGTCGAGCGAAGTGTGAACCGCGAACCATTTAAGGATGGCCGGGTCCGTTTCGAGAATTTGCGACGCGCTCATCTTCGTAACTGCCGTGTTGTACGCGCGACGTGGTGGCCAAGCGATTGCCCATGCTATGCCGCGCCCTACCGACTAGCCCGCCACGCGTAACAGAACGGGACACTATCGGTTTGTCCGAGGAGAAACTCATGAATTCGTTCGCCTGCCTGCATAAATCCTCCCTGAAACTGAAAATATTATTCGTGACGATTTTGCTGGCGATTGGATTCGCCGCGCCAAGTTGGGGGGCTGGAGGAGGCGGGCCGCAACCTGCACCGGTTCCTTTCATCGACGCAATCAGCCCTGTTTCGGCAGTTCCGGGGGGAGCTTCGTTCACCTTGACGGTGACGGGTACAGGATTCACCGCAACTTCCGCTGTTTTTTTCGGAACCTCGCAGCTGGCCACCACGTTTGTCTCGTCCACCACTTTGACGGCGTTCGTGTCGGGCGCGATGATCGAAACCTCTGGCACCGCCTCCCTCACTGTGGTGACGCCGGGGAGCATTTGCAATCCGGGAGGCGGGACATCGAACACGATGTTTCTGCCGGTGATTGGAAGTTCGTTGTCGCTCACGTTTGCGCAATCATTAAATGCAGGTACGAATGGAACGTGGGGAACGATCGCGGGAGATTTCAACAACGACGGCATGCTGGACCTGGTGTCAGCGAATCGGGGAAGCAACACGGTGACGGTATTCCTTGGAAACGGCAATGGGACATTTCAAACCGGACAAGCGATTACAGTGTTTAGCGGTCCGTTCACCATGGCTATAGGCGATTTGAATGGAGACGGGAATCTGGATCTTGTGGTCACATCAATCAATGCAGGAAGCAGCGGCGGGATTGCCGTGCTGCTAGGCAATGGCGACGGCACGTTTCAAACGCCGGTGCTCTTCACGACGGATCACGGCCAGACGCTCTCAGTGGCGCTCGGCGACGTAAATGGCGATGGCGCGTTGGACGTGATAGCCGGCAGCAATGCAGGTGGAATCGACGTATTTCTGGGGAACGGCGACGGAACTTTTCAGGCGCCGGTAAACTATGGTCCCGCACTCGGCTCGCAAATTAACAAAGTGCTACTGGCGGATATGAACGGAGACGGAAAGCTCGATGTGGTAGCGACGACTGGCGGGGCGGTTGCCGTCCTCACCGGAGTTGGAGACGGCACGTTCAACGCGCCGGTCTCGACGACTGTCGGCGGAGCGCTCGGAATGGTGATCGCAGATTTCGACGGCGACGGAAAGTTGGACGTAGTGGCGTCGGCGTTCAGCACGAATTTGGCGTTCCTGAAAGGAAACGGCGACGGAACTTTTCAGGCAGCGCAGCCGTTCGGGTCGGGCGTGGACCGTGCGGTGCAAGTAGGAGATTTCAACGGCGACGGGAAGCTCGATGTTGTGACACAGGACGAAACCGGAACGGCACTCGATTTCTATCTCGGCAATGGCGATGGCACATTCCAGGCGGTGGAATCGTTCGGGAGTACGGTGGGCGACATGTACCAGTTCGCTGTCGGAAATTTCGCGACCGGGGCTGGCCTTGCGGTGGCAGCGGCGGATTCGGCAACTAATATGGTGTTGTTCCAGACGGCGGTGTCAGTATCGCCGATGGTTGTGGACTTTGGATCTGAGGGAGTGAATGCGACGTCCGACCCGATGACGGTGACCGTGACGAATGGAACGCCTGCGATCGTGAACATTTCAAGCATTGCAATTACCGAGGCGGGATCGTCCACGGATTTCGCGAAGGGAACTACGACATGCGGAGCAACTCTTGCACCCGGCGTCTCTTGCACCGTGTTGGCGACATTTACTCCCACGTCGGCGGGAGCAAAATCGGCGTCCATCGAAGTGACGGACGACGCACAAGGAAGTCCGCAGTCGGCGACTTTGAGCGGCACGGGGACGGCAGCGCCTCTCGTGACGTTTTTGCCGGCGGTTTTGACCTTCGCGCCGCAAACTGTGGGGACGCTGAGCTCGGCGCAGACGGCAACGCTGACCAACACCGGCACTGCGACACTGAATATTTCGAACGTCGCGATCACCGGAACGAATTTCGCGGACTTCGCGCAGACCACTACTTGCGGTGAAACTCTGGCGGCTTCAGCAAACTGCACCTTCAGCGTGACGATTACGCCGGGAGCAGTTGGGGCACGTTCAGCGTCGCTAGTGGTTACAGACGACGCCACCGGAAGTCCGCACTCCGTGACCTTGGCTGGCACAGGCCAGACGGTCGGGGCGCTGACCCTTTCCGTTAATACCCTCACGTTCGCAGCGACGATTTCGGGTTCGCAGAGTGCCACACAGAGCGTGACGGTGACGAACACGGGCGGAGCGGCGCTTGCAATTATGAGTATCGCCTTGACCGGCACGAATCCGGGCGATTTCGCGCAGACGAACACTTGTGGAGCGTCACTCACCGCGAGTGCGACCTGCACAATCACGGTGACATTCACGCCGACGGCCGGCGGGGCTCGCGCTGCATCCGTGACGCTGACGGATGGGGCTGTGGGCAGTCCGCAAAATGTGACATTGAGCGGGACGGGAGAGGATTTTACGCTCACGGTGACAACGCCTACGCAGACGATTGCGGCTGGCGCGACGGCGAATATTCAG
>Ga0210383_10006196_pt1 | contig 10452 bp, 15 predicted proteins | sample IncBWC14OmetaG_FD_160072 | JGI IMG/M metagenome (GOLD analysis project Ga0210383, IMG submission 160072) | Forest soil microbial communities from Barre Woods Harvard Forest LTER site, Petersham, Massachusetts, United States - Inc-BW-C-14-O ...
CCTATCTTGAACCGCTGTGGTTATAAAGTGTGCACCGGGACTGAATGCGACCAGGGATCCACTTTGCTTGTAAATTTCTGTGAAGTCCATGAAGTTGGCCGATCATGATCATGATTCGGATTGACCCCTACTTACCAAGCATAACGACACGTGACACGCGATATTCATTTCACTACTCCGAACTAGTACTAGTACTGCACAGTTGAACTTTAAGTATCTATTAGTAAATCCAACCTCCACCACACATTACATGTATTATAAGCTATAGGTGTTCGTGGCTGTACTATTTAACTGTGGCCCGTGTGGTACTCATATCGACCAGTGCTCCAGCTCAAGTTCCACCACAGAAAAGTCCTCGCTGGCATGAGCTCAGCCTCCTCTTCGAGGAGCCGCGGTTACGCGGTGAAGGAGTCAGAATGGAACGAATAGTAAATGTATTGGAGTAATCATATATTGGCAAATTTAAATTCACTCAAATTCACCGCCCCCAGAGCTGATTGATTTCTTGAACAATAATGTCGCTTTCTTTTTAATGCGCAAGACTCCGAGTCCGGACCATTCATTCGAATTCATTCGTCTACCGAATCAACTGTACATGTATCATGATGCACATGTGTGGAACAGGCTGGTTCAAGAGCGCTGCCAGTTGGCTGCCAGTGGCTCCTGGTCAAAGCCTGTTGTAAACTGGCTAAACTATAATACCTGCGGCCGCAGGTAGAACGACCCCCGGAAATATCTCCAGCATCGAACTTGTGTACCCTTCCATCTTTCCTCGATTTACTTTACTGACTTACATAATGAACCAGGGGACTCATGACACGCCCGAATTGATCCAATGTAAGTCCAGAACTATTAGTTTATTGACAAGAAATCCAAAATGTATTGAACAACTGACTACTATAGGGTAACCCGAGTCCGAAATCTCTGCTAGGCGGGGATCATAAGGATCATAAGGATCAAGTCATTTAATGCTTTTGAATATTTACAGAGTGATCGCGGCACCAACCAACGCGCCGACCACAACAGTAGTCAAGCCCATGATCACGGATGGAGTGAAGCCCAATGAATGGGCACCCGCAGCAGCATTTCGACTTCCGGTAACACTGGAAACAACAGAGGCGACGGCCGCTGTTGCGACTGTGTATTCGGATCCAGCGAACGATGTGACATGTCCGCCAGCGGAGCCAGCAAGGGTAATCGCTTCACCGCCGATGCTGGTGACAACAGTTGCAGCCTGACCACCAATAGCTGAATGACACTGTGAGTCGCGGTAGCTAGGGAAATAACGATAAGAGGGAGTATGGATACTCACAAGTCACGGTCTGGAATACGCCCTCGGCTTTGCTTGTCAACGCGGACACTGCACTGCTAGCGGCTGATGTAGCTTGGGAAAATGCGGAGCTAGCTGTGGCGGGAGAAGAGACAGGGATGAGTAACTGATGCTGGAGTGAAACAGGAGATTTGCCGACCATCGGAAACCCCTGCGGACAATGCACTGCCAGCGGCTGATGTAGCTTGGGTAAATGCGGAGCCAGCTGTGGCGGGAGAAGACACAGGGATGAGTAATGATGCTGGAGTGAAACAGGAGATTTGCCGACCATCGGAAGCCCCTGCTGACAAAATAGATCCCGCCACGGATGTAGCAGAGTCGATAGCACTGCCGACTGGGTGTGAGGAAAAGATTCAGCCAATGTTGCATTAAACATCATAATTTTGACGTACCTTGACGTCTTTCATACTCGGGCGTGGCATTGACCGTGACGAGAGATGTAAGTAGGAAGGAGACGGTGAATATTTTAAAGAACATGTTGTTGAGTACGACGGTGGGACTCTGAATAAGAGAGGGAGAAGAGTACTTGGCTATTTTGTACCTGGCTTACTACTTAGTAGCATAGTATTTTATACGCCGCATGGCAGGGGGTGGCTGTGCTGGCTGTGCAGATCTGGACCTCCCGGTTTGTCACGACACGTGACCGTCCTCTACTGCACCACTAGTACTACCACTGGCATTGGCCCACTACAATGCCTCGCGCCATAATATCCCCGTCCGTATTAGCCTCTGATTTTGGACAGTTGACTGCCGAATGTAAGCGAATGATACAAGGGGGAGCGGAATGGTTACATATGGGTAGGTTTCCCTTGGTTATGCATCTTCAGGATTGACGACCAGAAAAAGATGTTATGGACGGGTGAATTTTCAATCAAAGGCATCCGAATGGTTGCTAATAGAGCGAGTCCATCAGCCATTTTGTTCCGAATATTACCATGGGCAAGTAATGAAATCTATCGCACCCGATTGACTATCCAACTTCATCACCTTAGGCGCACCGATCCTTGCATCCGTCTCGAAGGGCGTTCCTGGGATATTCATGGACTGTCATATGATGGTTTCCGAACCTGAGAGGGTACTTCATCTTCCAACTCTGGCTTTCCAATGTTTCTGAAACCCTGGTCTCAAAGTGGGTAAATGATGTCGCGGACGCAGGTGGCGCGCTCTACTGTTTCCATATTGAAGCAACATGTCTGTGTCTTCCGCTTGCTTTAATGGTCGCCTTCTGTTCATAAAATTTCCCAATCAGCTGACCCGCTTTCACTCATAAATGCCATTCACAAGAGGAAGATGAAAGCTGGAGTTGCCATCTCTCCCGACACCCCTTCTACAGCAATTACAGACAAAGTCGCGGCAGCCGCAGACATGCTTCTCGTCATGACTGTGTATCCAGGTATTTCATCCGTATTCAGCATCAACCGCATCAACCGCATGAATTCGACCCTTTGTTATGCTCAGGCCGAGGGGGCCAGAAATTCCTAGACCGCTGTGTCCCCAAGGTAGCCGAACTCCGGGCACGTTTTCCTGATAAGGATATTGAGGTCGATGGGGGCGTCGGGCCCAAGACGATCGATGTTTGTGCAGAAGCCGGTGAGTCCGCAGTCTTCCGCAGTAGTTCTGCTGCTGATGTAGTATTTTAGGAAGCAACGTGATCGTTGCTGGTACTGCAATTTTCAATGCTCCCGATGCCGAAGAGGTCATCGCTACTTTGAAATCCACAGTAAACACTGCCCAAGCCAAACTCTATACCTGTCATTAGATGCTGAAGAAAAGAAAGCAGTGTAAGATTGCTATCGGTCACTTTATATCCATGAAGACCGACAGATGATTAAGATTAGCAGAGTAAATGGGTATCCTTGCACTTCAGAAGTAGAAATGAATGTGAAAAGGAGCGATGACGAAGAAAGAACGAATGTAAATGTTTATAACTTATGAGTGTTGCGACCAACCTATACAATGGAATTTCTATATACAGTGCGTGCAGGTTGGCGTGTCGTGTGCGAGAACTATGATGGTAAAACGCTCGCAGTCTTGGTCGACACTTGGGCGTAAGATTCTAGGAGTCTCGCAGGAGTGTCATGAGAACAAGGTATGCCCTTACCACTGGATCCACTCGCCGTACATATTTGGTCGTTCACCACGAATGTAGGCCTCAAATGTCCTCTTCAGGACAGTAGCCCAATCCAGATCTCGCTGATCATCGTTGACCTTATCCTCATCCGGATCTACGTCGATTGGCTCTGCTGCCATTGTTTCAGCGCGAGCAGCCGAACGGGCGGCACGTTCACCAACGCGGAATCGGGGACCAAGGTCTGGCCAGTTCCGTGATGGGTCACAAAGTTTCCACCTACACAGAAAATTGAGCTGTGGGGATAACAAGGGAATTGATCACGTACCAGTCATTATGAAAGTGATATGAGTACGCTCCTTTAAAAAAGCCATCGAAACCCAATGCTTGGGGTGCAGCACTGTTCACGAGGGGAGTATCAAAGAAGTCTCCGAAACTGACATGACATATTGAGATATAATTAATCAGACAATAATCGATGAATGTGCTCACTCAGTAAAGAACGGTTGAGGTGGTCGTTCACGTTGATAATACTCTGTATTCAGCCATGCCGAATCGAATAAAGCATCAGGAAGCCGGAGTAACAGTCCCTCCATATGTGCTTCCTTGGTGTAACGCGATATGGTCATTGGGTGGAAATCTAAATCGTTTTTCAATGCCGTCCGGAACAGGAATGTTCCCAATGCGGAACCTTTGTTCAGGTGCAGAACAGCTGTGTTGTATTTTTCAAGACGAGACCATCTGTACGCAAATGCGCCCTTCCACCCCCACAACTCTTCCCAATCCCGCAGGAATATAGTATCTGCATCGAGATAAATCCCTCCGAAACGATGGCAAAGGATGAAACGCGCCATATCTGATAGGATAACAGACAGCCGGTCATAGGAAGTGGAAGATTTAGAGCCCGCACGGTTCAGTATATCGTCCTCATCTCCCTTGCCAGTGCCTGTGGGAGTAATCTTTGTTGGTAGCGTTCCGTTTCCACCTGCCGCACTTGAGGCTTGAGAATCCAACTCTTTCTTCGGTGGGACACTGATTATGTGGCCACCAGAGTTGAACAAGGTATCCCTTGCTCGCCACTCATCCTTCAGCTCGGGAACGCCATCGAGTTGCTCCGTGGTATTCCAGAGTTTGAATTGGACGACATCCTTGAACCGAGGATGTAAGAATGGTGATGCCCATGGATTGGACTTGAGCTGGTCAAACATGTCACGGGTTGCTGAAGGGTTTGGAACCGCAGCAGCAGGGCCAGGATTAATCCATAGCCAAATTTTTGGACGGCAAGCGGCTGAGTCCTTAGGATAGGTGTGAAGGTGTAGGCCACTGTTCTGTGTATATAGGAAGGACAGAAGCGCAAGATAAGGTTTGTCGGTGAACGGCCCAGTCCAAAACATATGAAACAGCCGAGGGTTTTCGGGATCACAGGGAAGAGACGAATAGGAACGGTGTTGTAATGGTGGGAGCAGTGCGATCGGGGGCGTTTCCCATTCAGCACCTCGTTTTCTTGTTAATCCATAATCGGGGTCTGTTTCCCGTTCGCTTTGTGTCCTTCCAGGAGCTGAATCCAGGCCCACATCACGAACCGGACTCAGGTCTGAAGAGTTTTGAGCATCGGTTTGCTCTAGATAGATGTATTTCCAGTCATCCATTTTCCCTCGTCGTACCCGTTTCGCATTATCCAACCCTGCCCCAACTCGGAGGACTTCTAAACAATCCCGTACATACTGTAGTCGGTTTGCATGAGTATGATAGAAAATCGACCTGTGATGTTCACCAAAATACCTTTTTTTCAGAAAAATCACAATGCTCCATAACCACATCTAGGTCTGCGACACTGCCAGGGACTGGCCGAGGGGGATGTGCAACATCTGGAGGTCGACTTTGAATATCCAAGTACACCCTCTTTGGCCCAATTCCATTAGTTGTTGTCGTAATAGGACCTGGAGGAGGTCGAAATCGTGAAGGGATGGTAGGTCTTCGAGGTGGGAGTGCCGGATTATCTGGGGCCAATTTTATTCCTAACTGCTCTGGTACTGAGAGGACATGTCAGATTCGATGTTAGACGCGAGTATGTATTTGTTACTTACTTGCACGACGACTGGGGTAATGACCACTTGAAATCTCCCATTGCCAGATGCGCTGCAAGTCTTCCCGTTTAAATACGAGTGTGGGTGGGTCAGTGAAAGGTGCAGGCCACTTTTTTTCTTCCGTGCCAAAGCGCTTCGCCAGGGCAAAGGTAGTAAATATCATTATGAGGAAAGCGAAACATAGAAGTAAACGGCCTCTCTTTCGACCGAAGCGCGAAACGCTGAGCTGATGTAGGCGGTTCGGGTTTGGCACTAGCACTCGCAGCCGTCGATTTTGTACACCAGGAATAGCTAAGGACACAGGGATAATCCATGACAGTGAATGGGGGTCACGGTGTCGATGGAGTTTCTCCTGGACGGCGGAAGAGTGTATGGGGAGGCCATTGGAAGCACGACTTTTCAAGTTGTGATGGCCGTTTGGGCGGCGTGGAACGGGAAAGTAAATGGAGGAGGCCATCCAACAGCGGACAACTTGAAGTTTGAAGCCAAATCGCCCGATAAAGTTGCAGTGTGACAAAATGATCAGCGTGGGAATTTCGATTACATATTAATATTATATAAAATATTATTAGAGTCACTGAGTCAGTAGTGAGTGCTCTGTGACATGTGACACCTGGTAGGGGACTGGTGCATTTTTGTCTCTGTAAAAGAAACCACCATTCTGCCATTCTCACTCGATTTTGTCAGATTGACACTGTCATGCCTTCTATAGCTATTTACCTCGAGCGTTTTCTGTTGTCGCTCGTCAGTGTCGTCACCGAGTCGGAAAGTAAATAATTTATAGAGTTGAAAAGGAAATGAAAAGGTCTGCAGCATCCCAAAAACAGAAGTGTGTCACCGAGACATAAGTCTACTCAAGAACCCATTTCAATGAGTACATGCAATACCAGATAATTCGTCAAAAATTTGCACTACCCATAGTGAGATGTATATGTCTGAAGAGATTATCCTCAGATCAAGTTATGATCACGATTTCCCAAAAAGGATGTCACACAGCGGAACTATAATGCTCAAAAGTCTCAAATTCAAAGCGCCAACATACTACAAGTACAGACGTAACTATTGCAAAACTGCCTATGCACCCAGAGTCTGCATCTCAAGGTCGGCCTGATCAGTCGGAACAGACAAGACACGGAGAGTATTGGTGTGCCCGAGGCCACCCTTCCAGCCTTGAACAGCAATAATGACGGAGCCAGGAGTGATGATCTTCAGGGCCAAGGCATTGCGCAGCCCAAAACGGATGCGGTTGTCAACCTGAGAATGATCAGTCTCGGAGTAACATTGTGATGCGGTGCAATTCTTACATCAATCTGCCATTGATGTTCTTGAATGCCTCTCGGTTCCGAGTACCAGAAGGGATAACAGGCGCGATGCAAGTGCATTTGACGCGCGGTTTGCTCGTTGCGGGTGACTAGAATACGGAATTAATTCACGTAGGTGGAATATGAACTTATCCAAGACATACCCGTGATAATTGGAACGCTGGGACGATACTTGGAAATGAGGCGGCCGGTGTTGCCACTTGTGGAGAGCACCAGGATTGCACTAGCATTCTGTTCAGAAGCGGCAGAGACGGCGGCAATGGCAACGGTTTCAGCTGTTTCCGTAGGGCGAGGCTGAATGATCCTGAGTTCATCGTACAAAGGAGGGAAGCAGACGGCAGACTCGGCGAGAAGGCAGGTCTCAGCCATCATGAGGACTATTGCACATATTGAGCAAAATAAAGTAAATTTTGAAAGGCGGCGAAACAAACCAGATTGTATAGGGTACGACCCCTTTGCAGTCTCTCCCGATAACATAACACAATCAGCACCATCGAGGACCGCGTTAGCAACATCGCTGACTTCAGCACGAGTAGGCCTGGGGTTATACTAGGTTGAGATTCAGTAAAAGTGATTTAGCGTGTGCATTGGGGTCTTCACCGTCATTGACTGTATTCCGAGACTTGGAGTTAGTATCAGATGACTTGAGTCAAATTAATCATGCTCACCTCAAGCATCTGAGTGGCGACAATGACTGGCTTTCCAGCGATGTTACACTTAGCAGTCATCATCTTTTGTGCAAGGAAGACTTGACTAGCAGGAATTTCAATGCCGAGGTCTCCACGAGCGACCATGACACCATCCGTTTCCTTCAAGATCTCGTCAAAGTTTGCCACACCTTGCTCATTTTCGATCTTGACGATGATCTTGATGTTGGCGCCGTCAGGACCCAGGACTGCGCGAATATCCTTGACATCCTGTGCGCGGCGGATAAAAGAGGCGAAAATCATATCCACCCCGTTCTTGACACCGAATTGCAAATCTTTCTTATCCTTCTCCGACAGAGCGGGAAGATCGACTGCGGTTTTTGGAAGGTTGACACCCTTGCGGGAAGAGATCGTTCCATTGTTCAAGGTGCGGACTCGGACATTGGTGCCATCGATGGAAAGAACGAGGAGCGACAAGATACCTGTAAATTGTTCAGAAGTTGTCCCCGAGATTCCCGGTATCATTACGCTAACCGTCGTCAACATAGATCAGCTTCCCGGGCGCTGTCACCTTGGGCAGGTTTTGCTAATATAGCCAACAGTAAATTGCATATCCGAGATGGGATGCACTGTCACGTACATAGTCGACCCACATGATCTTATCATCACAAATTTCGCTGTATTTTGGGTCTGTCGAAATAATGAATTCGTGGCCGGCTGGGACATTGATCTTTAGAAATAATGGTTGTTCAAAAGCACATGAACACCAGGTCATCATATCATACATCGATGTTATCCTTCATCAACCCTGTCCGAATTTCTGGGCCTTTCTGTTAGAAGAGTTATTTCGTTAGTCCATAGAGAACGTCGATCGGGTGACAACTGACTGTATCTAACGCAATAGCTACCGGACGTCCGGAGGGTTCGGCTGGGGAAGTTAGTGAGATATATCCAATTGGGTAAAGAGTGCATCTTACCTGCGACCATCTTCCTGGTGTTGTCAATGACACTTTGGTGGTACTCGTAGGATCCATGGGAGAAGTTCATACGGACTAATTGTCATTTGATAATACAAAACAAGCAGGATAATCGACAAATGTACTCACCGACATTCACACCAGCACGGCGAAGCTCAGCGAGCTTCTCCACAGTGTTGACCTTCGGTCCTGGAGGAGAGTTAACCATGAATACCTAATCTTAACATCGCACATGTAGCAAGCGGAAAACGGACCGATGGTCGCGATGATAGACGTCTGAGTATTCTGTGAGTTCATGCTCCGTTCCATTTGTAAGATTACCCACTTTACGGAGATACTTGGTACTCTCGGTGGGTACGGGAGCGTTTGCGGTGCTCAAGGTCGAGGCCCACTCAAGTCGGGATCTGATTCCATCGGAGACGAACATTTTTTGGTAGAGGGGGAAAGCGAAACAGTACAAGAAACTTGAAAAGAAACGGGTAACCAATTTAGCCTTTATATAGCCAAAGGCTGATGACAACAAAGCTCTTACTAATACAGCTACAGGACTCCGGGATAAATGTTTGTTTGTTCGGCTTTGGTCAAACCAAAGTGTGACATTTACATATAAGGTAGGCGACATTCATATACGACAAAGGTCACATGATCATTTGTGACTACATCCGACATATGAGGTTGGTAGGTTGGTTCGCCGCTTAAAGAAAATCCGACCTCTGCTGAATTTGGCTTTCAAACCGCCCAAAAACGTCAACAGTGCCGCCCGCGCCGCCTTTCATGTCGTAAATAGGATTTAATCTTACTTTTTTGGTTGTTTGAGCTTCGAGGCCCAAAGCTTGAGTTTGATTGCGGAATTCACCACAACAAGTCACTTCAAAAGTTTTCATAATGACAGAAATAACGATTCATTTTCGTTTTAATCATACCTTGCTGAATATTTGATGCAGACAAGTCTCGAGATTAATGCTAATGGCGAAGTGCAATGTCCTGATTGCGGATCAAAGTCCGTCTGCGCAAACAAGACAACTTTTTTGTATAGCATAGCCGAAATCTCGACACCATTGAGTCCTTGCTCAAATGTCCGTATCCAAATGTCCGTATCCATTGCCGTTACTGTCCTGATTCTGCCCCCGCAGCGTGGCGCTACAATGTTCAAGTTCGATCACACAACGAAAAGAAACATCTATATATTCCCATTTCAGATTATCGGGAGGACTGCAGAATTAGCGAGACCGAGCGAAGACAGATGAAGATTATCTGGGATAGGCAACATAAGGTGAAAATGCAGAAGGGAAAGAAAGGAAGTTGTCCACTCAACATTTCTATGGCCCATAGTTCGCGTCTGACTCCTCGGTATGTTCTTTGCTAGCTGAAAGATTGGTTATTCCCCATGCTTTAAAAGACAAATTGTTAAGGTAGATGCAGTGTCTGCAATTCAATAGAACAGCTACAAGTTTGAGGTCTTCTTGGGAGAGAGAGCAACAATGACCAAGTTTTCATGCATGAAGGTTATATGGGACACCATAGCAATGAGTGTAAGCAAGGGATTGATAAACAAGAGACTTTTTGATGCCTAAAGGCTGCAAATCTCCTTTACTTTGAAATTCTGCTCATAGAATAAGACTGGGATGCAAGCTTTTAGATCCTTGGAGACTGAATGATATGGCATTTTATTGACTTGTGCCAAAAGTTACATATGCATTGGGGACTCCCAGCCAAACAAAACCAAAGAACTTTTTTTTTCCACGATTCCGTTACACATATGAAAAGGGCTGTAATATGAAAAATGTAATAGAGATGACAACTATATCTGAAAAACAGTTGGCTATTATATAATATTCTATATGTAACATAGAAAATCTCATAAAAACACTGTTTCACACAAAAGATAAACCTAATTTTTTATATTAAATAAAATAAAATACATATAAAATGACATTAAAAAATCATTTATATTCTAGAAATTAGAATTCCCGCAGGGTGAGCGTGAGCCATACTCAACACACGAACATTCCATTAGCTTG
>Ga0210383_10006198_pt1 | contig 10447 bp, 9 predicted proteins | sample IncBWC14OmetaG_FD_160072 | JGI IMG/M metagenome (GOLD analysis project Ga0210383, IMG submission 160072) | Forest soil microbial communities from Barre Woods Harvard Forest LTER site, Petersham, Massachusetts, United States - Inc-BW-C-14-O ...
CAGACCGAAAGCTTTCGCGAAATTGAACGCCATCCAGCCCTTGCCCAAGTTGTGCGGTTCGCGCAGCGGCCGGTCATTGATGATCGGCCCGGGGTAGCCGATGGAGACGCGATCGTACTCCCAATCCTTTGTGGCTTCCTTCACCTGTTTGACCATGGCGCCGGGAGTCAGAGTGGGGCCGGAAGGGAAGCGCCGAGACTCTTTCTGGCCGGAGGCGAGCATCTTGACGTTGGTTCCGCCGACGTCGATCACCAGAATTTTGGGGGATTTGGACGATACTTTCGGCTTCATGGAAACTCCTTGAGGTTGCGGCAATGCACGGCGACATAAGCGACGAGCAGGGCCGGAAAAGAATGTGGCGTGTCAGCGGGAGAATGTCAATGGGGGATAGTGTTCGATCTTCTTATTGCACATCGACTACTGTTACCGTGCCTTCGTCTAGAATCGCAAGGCGATGGCCGTCGGGACTGAGAGAAAAATCGAAATCAAGTTTGTAGGCCGTGCTCACTGGGACAGAAGCGAGTTCATTGCCTTTTTCGTCGTACACTACGATGCGGCGAGCTACGAGCTTTCCCGAAATATCAAAAAAACGCGACCCGCCGCGCCACGTGTCCACGGTAAATGCAAAGCGGTCACCGCGCTCATTTGATGTTGCCCAATAGCCAACATAATATTGGGGAACGTCATTCTTCTCGCTCATTGTGTGCTGAAACCTAACTTTACCGTCCTGCCCAACAAGCCTTATTAAACCCCGTCTGTCTTTATCGGAGCCAAGTTGAAGGAATACGTCATCATTTAGGGGGAAAAAACCAAATCCGCGCATAAATGGTAATTCCTGGAAATTATTCACGTCGCAAAAGGGGAAGCGGACCGTTTGGTTATCGTCTCGGTCATATTCCGGCCAGTACGCGAATTTATCGGTGATTATCTCCCCGGAAAAAGCCATTTTGGCGCAGGTTCGGAGAGAAGGTGGCTTCGACGAAGTATCGATGATCGTGTAAATGGACCCACTTGTGCCATCTTTTGATTCACGAATAACTAGTGTCTGATGGCTGGGTGACTGCTGAATCTGACAAGTCGCAGAACATCCGACAAGTGAACTCCACGCTTCGGTGGCTGCCCCTGCTCCATTTTGTTCCGAGAACATTTGGAAGGTATCGTCAGCGAGAGCAAACATTTGATCATTCGGACCCAGATACAGCCCGTTATTGAAGAAATGTTTGGTAGGAACTAAGAGGGAGTGTTCGAGCTTTCCTTCAGAACCAAATGTTAAAATATGGAATGTGAGCCCAGGATGCTCGCGAGTGGCCAGCTTGTCATTCTCGTGTGCGACGAACCCTACCAGAACGCGGCCTTTATGATCAATCGCGATCAGTTGGCCGCGCGTTCGAGGCCATTCGCCGTGCTGCGGTTTGGGAAGAGACTGCCATCCGTAGTCCTCAAGTTTGAATTTCATAACCTTCGCAGTTTGCGATTGAGCATGAACGGCCGAACCTGCCGCAAAGAATAGCATTGCGAATGCCACGACATTTCTTTGTGAGGTCCCACGCATATATCGATGTTACATCCTGAGATAATGGGAAGCGACATGCTAAGTCCCGATTAGTTTGAATTTATAGGTCGTCTAACCTGGAAATCGGCTGCTAGTGCCGCCTCCGTGCCGAACTCTCCCCATCATCTTTGTCGCTTCGTGGCCTTCCTCTGACGGCGGGAGGCATTTTTCTGTGTCTGAAAATTCGGCCGGGTCTAAGGTGTCGATGGACGGATCTCTCCACGAGATTCGGTTATCGGTATCTCTTTGCATTTTAGGACTCTCTAACCTGGGGCCGACTTTGAATGGAGTTCCGACGTCTCGATTCTCGGAATCTCTAAATCGCTCGAGTTTTATGGGGAGTTTTGGGGTGGGAGACGGGGATTGAACCCGCGACATTCGGTGCCACAGACCGACGCTCTACCAGCTGAGCTACTCCCACCACTGGTTGGTAGTTTAGCATGCAAGTTTGGTGGGGGAAAAGTGTGGGTTGTGAGGGCAGGCTGAGTGGCGGATCAGGGATAACAGCGATCAGATAACAGGTGGCCAGCGGTGCGGGCGGGTTGGGTGGAGTGCGGGTTGATTGGGTGGTGTGGCGATGTTCGCAAAAGCGGGAGCTTTGCTCCCGCACTCAAAAGTCGGAGTTGGACCCGATGGGGTCGGGGGCGCTGTTGAGTTTGCTTGATTAGGTCTTGGCTAGGTGGAAACTGCCGGCTACGAGTTGGATGGCGGATTGGCGGGCGTTGTTAGACTGGGAGAAAGAGCCAGCCTGCGGGCTGGCCACTACGTGGGGCCGGTCTGAAGTTCGGCCACTACAGTGGGAAGTGTGTCTCCGCGCATGAATCCGCAGCCGGCTGACCGGTTACATTTTGACTTGCAGCTCGCCTACGCGCGGCCGGTGACCGCGACACTGGCGATCCTCGGCTTGCTGGAGTTGCGCCCGGCGCGCGAAGTGGAACGTCCGCTGGCCTTTCTGATCGCCTATGTGCTGGCGGCCATCCTGATTCTGGTGCTGGAGCGTGCGCTGCGGCGGTATCACTGGCGATTACCGCTGGTCTGCGACATCCTTGCGGCCGGAATTTTTCTTTATCTTTCGCCGGAGCAGATTCCCACCTGGTTCCTGATGTTCTTCGTGGCCTTTGCCGCGGGTTATCGCTGGAACCTCAGCTACTCGGTTTCGCTGTGCTTTGGTTTGCTGATGCTGGGGTTCGCGCTGCAGATGCACTGGAAGCTGCCGGAGCCGGGTTCGCGCGACCTGGCGTATTCGGTTTCGCTGTTTACGGCGGCGTTTCTGGGCACGGTGGGGCTGGCGTTTTTGGGAGACCGCAACCGGCTATTCGCCGGCCAGCAGGATTTTCTGTCGCGAATATCGAACTCCATGCACGTGGATTTGGGCCTGGCGGAATCGCTGCGGCTGCTGCTGGAGGAGCTTTGCGCGGAGTATCAGACGGAAGAAGCGCTGTTGGCCTACCGCGACACGGACCTGGAGAGGATTTTCATTTGGCGAATGCGCGCGGGCGAAGGCGAGCGGCTGGTGCCGGAAAATCTGCCGTTGACGCGCGCGGACGGGTTCCTGCTGGACGATATGGAAGCATCGCTGGCGTGGAATTCGCTGGAAGGGCGCGGCGACGGGTTCGGCTGGGATCGCCGCAACAAGCAGGTGCTGAAAATCCTGCCCCGCATTCCGGGGCCGACGCAGCAAGAGCTGGGCATCAAGAATTTTATTTCGGTGGCCTTTGATCAGGAAGGACACGCCGCGGGCCGCTTATTTTTGATCAACCGGCGGCCTGGGCAGGAACCCTTTATCGCCAATCACCTGGAGTGGTTTGAGCGGATCGCGTCGCACATCAGCGCATCGCTCGAAAATATTTTCATGCTGCGGCACCTGCGCGCGCGCGCGATTGAGGCGGAGCGCTCGCGCATTTCGCGCGATTTGCACGACGGAATTCTGCAGACGCTGCTGAGCATCGAAATCCAGATAGACGTGCTGCGGCGCAAGGTTTCAACCCACGTGGAGCAGGTGGAACCCGGGCTGGCTGGGCTGCAACAGACGGTGCGGAACGAAAGCGCGGAGCTGCGACACCTGGTGACCGACCTGCGCCCGCTTCGCGTGCAGTCGGCCGATATGGTCGATTTGATGCGGGGATTCGCGGAGCGCTACCGGAACGAATCCACCCTGGCGCTCGATTTGCTGGTGGATTCGGCCGAACTGCACGCTCCGGACCGGGTCTGCCGCGAGATTTTCCAGATTTACCGTGAAGCACTTAACAACATAAAAAAGCATGCGAAGGCTTCCCATGTCGTGGTAAAACTGTCGCAGGATGACAGCCGGCTCACCCTGGTGGTGGACGACAACGGCGAGGGGTTCAGCTTTGCCGGGCGATTCACAGGGGATGAGCTTGACCGCCTGCGGCTGGGTCCGATTTCCATCAAGGAAAGAACGCGCACGGTCGGGGGAGTGCTGACCGTAGAATCGAACCCGGGGCATGGTGCGCGCTTAACGATCGAGGTACCGCTCGGCTGATATGGCGAAGACCAAACAGCAAATTCGGATACTGATGGCGGACGACCACGCGATCTTTCGCGACGGGCTCCGCAAATTGATTGACGGTGATGAAGATATCACCATCGTCGGCGAAGCGCAGAACGGCACGGAATGCATCAAGCTGCTCGCCAAGCTGAAGCCGGACATTTTGTTGCTCGATTTGCGCATGCCGGATAAAGACGGGCTGGCGGTGCTGGAAGAGGTGAATTTCGACCAGACGCCAACGCGCGTGATCGTGCTGACGGCGGCCGAGGACGACCGTGACGTGGTGCGGGCGATGCGCCTGGGCGCCCGCGGCGTGGTGCTGAAACAGTCCGCGACGGATTTGCTGGTGAAGAGCATTCACCGCGTGCACGCGGGCGAGATCTGGTTGGACAACCGGATGACCGCCGAGGTGATGAAGGCGTTTGCCAAGTCTTCGGAATCGGGCCCGCGGCGGGAAAAGCCGCTGCTCTCCGACCGTGAAAAAGAGATCGTGCAACTGGTGGCACAGGGCTTCCGCAACAAGGAAATTGGGGAAAAGCTGTTTATCTCCGAGCAGACGGTGAAGAACCACCTGCACAATATCTTCGATAAGTTGGGCGTGTCGGACCGGCTGGAATTGGCGCTCTACGCGATTCACCACCGGTTGATTGATCAGACGTAGGGGGAAGTTCAAGAGTTCAAGAAAGCGCCGCCCGATGGGCGGCGTTTTTCGTTATTGGGGACGATATACCATACTCGATGCTGGTATCAAATATGGTAGAATTAGTTATGGCGAATACGCGCAAAGTCACTGTGGAATTGCCTGCAGAGTTGCTGGACAAGGCCCAACAGGCGAGCGGCAGCGGCATCACGCAAACTATTCGAACCGGGCTGCAGTTGGTAGCGGCGTCGCGTGCCTATGCCCGGTTGCGTCAGATGCGTGGGAAGGTGCGATTTAGCAGAAGTTTGGCGGAGCTGAAATCTGACCGATGATTGCAGCGGACACCAGCACGTGGATCGCTTTCTTTACGGGCGATACGGGCGATACGGGCGAGGACGTGCAATTTCTTGACAAGGCGCTAGCGGATCGGCAGGTTTTGATGGTGCCCGCAGTGCTTACAGAATTACTGAGTGATTCCCAAATTCCCGTCAGCACAGCAGAAAGCCTGAAAGAACTCCCTCTGATGCAGATTGAATCCGGCTATTGGCAGAGGGCTGGAGAATTGCGAGCAAGAGTCTTGGCGAAGGGCCGCAAGGCGCTGCTTGGAGACGCTCTCATCGCACAAAGTTGCGTGGACCACGGTATACCCCTGCTGACACGCGACCATGACTTTCGTGTGTTCGCTGAGACTGTGGGTTTGATTTTCGTGACTGAGTAACTGTCTTTGAACGCTTTCCCATCCGCTGGTATCCCATGAAAAATGAAGAGAAGTGGACAATGTTTAAGCTCAGAAAACGTGCCGTTGGGCTCGATCGGCCCGTTGCTCCAAGTTGGTACGGAGAGGGTAGAGTCCTAGTACATCGGTACTTTTAAATGCCGCTTTTATTTTGTGTCTTGAGTCCTATTGTTGATTGGGCACAGGCCAGATAGACTTTGGCCTTCGATGAGGGAGGCCCGCATTGACCGGCTCTGAACGCCGCACTACCCAACGTTTTTCCATGCGGCTGCCGCTTACCGTGAGATGGACCACGGGCGCAGCTGTTGGAGAAACCACAACGGAATCCCGCGATGTAAGCTCCCGCGGAGTCTATTTCTTCCTTTCGAAGGACGTCAAAGAAGGGTCTCCGGTGGAGATCCTGCTGACCCTGCCGAACGAGATCACCCTGGCCGGACCGGTGCGCGTGCGCTGTTTGGGGCGCGTGCAGAGGACCGAAGCCCGCGATGAAGGCAGTGTCGGCGTCGTGGCGGCAATCGAGCGCTACGAATTCCTTCGCAACCACGAAGACAACTAAAAGACTCGCATCGCGAACTTGAATTTCTGTACAAGTTCCTAGCTCGCTCACTGCGGAGGCGGGCGGGAATAGCCGGAGTGCCTCGGCCCCTCAGCGGAGCGCTCCGGCTGAAATTTTTTGGTCGTGGATAGTTGGGTAATGGGATTTAACCTGTGTCGCGATTCTTGATTAACGAGCGACGGCAGGTAAATAGCGATCAGATATCAGTAATCAGGAAGCAAGACACAGCGGCCTGCCTGTAAAGTTTTCCACTAAAAATAAATCGGAATGCTGGTGCGTTAGCAGCCCCACTTATCCTGGTTCGCGGGCTCTCAATTCTTCAATGGGCTCGCAACAGATAGAGAACCGTGCCGGCAACGGAGTCCTGCCAGCAATGGGTGAGGATTCCGGGGCGTAGTGACTTTTTCTTTTGGGCGAGATAGCCCAATAGCAAGCCAAACACGCCCATCAGAATGGCGCGCTTGCCGCCCTGGTAGATATGGCCGCAGCCGAACAGGGCGGCCGACAGGCACATTGCCACAAAGACATTCTTGGTCCAGAAAGCGAACTGCTGCTGCAGATAGCCTCGATAGATAATCTCTTCGCAGATTCCTGCGGTTATGGCAACGAAAATCCAGACAAATAATTCTGGTCCCGTGTGGGGCGTCAGACGTCCCACGGATCGAGCCGCAGGCGGCACACCCAGGAGTTGTCCGACGCCGCCGAGGATGAGCAGTGCGGCAACCCAGAAAACGGCCGCGGTGCCGCAATCACGGAGAAAGTCCCGCGTGGATTTCCAGCGTCCGCCGATCAGCTCGGCCAGCGAGCCGCGTTGCAGTCGTATGCCCCAAACCACATAAGCCAGCAGGAGAAAGTCACCGAGAATGATCGCCACATAAAAGGGAATCTGAGAGTGAGGGCGAGCGCTTGGAATTGAGGCTGCACGCCGTAAGAGGAGCCATCCGGAAGCAATGCGGTAAATCAGGTAAAGCCCCGTATGCCAGGCAGGAGCGACTGGCACGGGCGAAGGGAGTGTGGAGACGTCCGGGAGAGGGTCCATCCCTAGCCACTATAACAATGAATCTATGCCAGAATTGAACGGAATAGAGGTGTGTGCATCAGGGCACGCCTGTCCTTTCGGACAGGGGATATCCACAGGTGTGCCGGGGCATGATGGAGGATACTCGCCCAGGAGTGGAACTCGTGTGCCTCCACTGTCGGAGGCGCCGGGAAGAAAGAAAGACAATGATTCAACGGTTGCCCAAACTTAGCGCGGATTTGCCGGAAGTTCACAAACCAACAGGGACGGAACGCCTGGCGACCGCCGAGGAACTTGCCGAGATCGGCGGAGGGTCAGTGGACCCCGCCGAAGAAGCGCAGATTCTTTCACTGCTGGAAGTTCAGATGAAGGACGATTTGCAGAAGGCGGCGGTGGAAAGCGCGGTACAGGCCCGGCAAGCGGCGTTGCAGGAATTGGTGGCCGCGCTGGAACCGGAACTCCTCGAAGCAGCGGAGAAATCGCCGGCTGCGGAAAAAATGAAAGCGACTCCTGAGCCACAGCCCGCAGCGAAAATGCCTGCGAATGCAGCGGGAATTCTGAGCGAGCCAGAACGCGTGGCGGCGGCATTTTTTGGCGCGGAAGAGGAAACGCCCGTGCCAGCCCCAATGGCAGTGCAAGCTTCGAGGGAAGTGCAAGCACCGGCTGCTGCGAAACCACCCATCGAAGCGCAGAAGTTGATCGACGCGCCGGCGCCGGTTGAAACACAACCGCGGGCGGCAGAGCCGTTGCAAGCAGAAATTGTGGCCGAGTTTGCGCCCGCGTACGCTCCCGAGTTTACGGTGGCGAGCGAGACAGACATCATCGCCATCCCGCGCGAGGAAGCGCATGATCTGAAAACGGAATTGCTGCAGGTGGCCGAGGCGTTGGACCAGCACCGGTTGTGGGTGGAATCGAACGGCGAGCAGGGAATTCGTGGAGATTTTGCGGGCGCGAATCTTTCGGACGCCGATCTGACGGGGGTGAACCTGCAGGGCGCGGACTTGACCAAGGTGAACCTCCGCGGCGCGGATTTGTCGATGGCGAATTTGCGCGGAGCGAACCTGGTGGAAGCAGACCTGCGCGAAACCAATTTGTTGGGCGCGGAATTTTCCGGCGCGAATCTGATGGGCGCGAATTTGTATGGCGCGCAGGGATTGTGGGCCGGGCGGTTGGGCGGCACGAACCTGTTCGACGCGACCTTGCCGGAGGCTGTTGGCGCGTACGACGGCGGAAAAACCATTGGTCAATTCACCCAGGCGGCGCGGCGTTTTTACCTCCTAGTGATTGCGATTTGCATCGGAGCCTGCGCTATGGTGGCGCTGACCAGGGATGTGCGGCTGCTTCTGGATGAATCCGCAATGGTGCTTGCGCGGATTCCAAACCTTTTGCCGTTGCAGGGATTTTATATGGGCGCGCCGCTGCTGTTGACCGCGTTGTACCTTCGGTTGCAGTTTTTGCTGCTGCGGTTGTGGGGCAGCATGGGCGCGTTGCCCGCGGTTTTTCCCGACGGCCAGACTCCGGAGAAAGACGGCTCCTGGTATTTGATGGGCCCGATCCGGCAGCACTTGCGCTGGACGCGGGATCCGCGTTCGCCGCTGGCGATGGTGGAATGCCGGTTGGCGAAATTGCTGGCGTACTGGGCGGTGCCGGTGACGGTGTTCCTGTTCTGGCTGCGCTACCTGGTGATGCAGGACTATCGCGGGACTTTGTTACAAGTGTTTCTGCTGACGCTGGTGGCATCAGCGGGATTTGCGATGCCGAAGATCGTGGCGCGGGTTCTGCGTCCCGGCGACTGGACGGATGAAAGCACGCCGCAATTTGTGCGCGATGTTGCGAGCGCATTTCGAGTGCCCGTGCTGGTTGGCATGGTCGTGTTCCTGATGTCGCTGGGTGTGATTCGCGGCCTGCCCGCCGACGCCAATGCGCGGCCGGATATCGGGCGAGGCGACCCGCGGCGCTGGGCGGCGACGGCGTTCCAGGCCTTGGGTTACAGGCCGTACGCGGATGTGACGGAAGAAAGCATCTCGACGAGCGCCGCGAAACCCGTGACGGACGGCGAAACGGGAACGGGGAGCGGGCCACGGCTGAACGAAATCAATTTGCGTTACTCCCGCGGGTACCGCTCGCAGTTTGCGGGCGCGCGGATGTGGAGAGCGAACCTGGAAGGGTCGAGCTTGTCCGAAGCGGATTTCCGGGCGGCGAATCTGCGGGAAGCCGTTTTGCGCGGTGCGAATCTGGACCGCCTGCAGGCGGCGAAAGCGAACCTGGTGTCTGCTGACGCGCAGGGCGCGCAACTGGCGGGAGCGGATTTCCGTAACGCGGATTTGTCGTATGCCAACCTGGATGGCGCAAAGCTGACGACTGCCAATTTCGGCCGCGCAACATTGTACGCGGTGAAATTACGGAACGCGGACTTGCTGCGGGCGGAGCTCTCGCACGCCGATTTGCGCGACGTGAAGCTGGACGATGCGGTGCTTTCGATGGCGTCGATGGAGATGACCGATTTTTCCGCCGCGAAAATGATGGGAGTGAACCTGACGGGCGCGCAGGCGAAGGGAACGATATTCCTCGAGGCCGACATGAGCCGCGCGGATTTGCGTGGTGCGTCGTTCCCCGGAGCGATTCTGCGCGATACAAAACTGGACGGTGCCCGTGTGGAAGGCGCCGATTTCCGCGGAGCCCTGGGACTGGAAGCGTGGCAAGTCTGCTCGACGACGGGCTGGCAGGGCGCCCAGTTCGACGCGGATGTGAAAGCGGCCGTGCTGCAGACCTGCGGCGGCGCGTTGCAAGGCCGCACGCAACCCTAAGCCCCGGGACGCACCTGGGTTTCGCAAACCCAAATTGTTGACAAGTAATAAATCTCGGGAGGATGATGGCCGCATCCTTTCGAGCCCTCGTCTATGCCGCCTGCGCAAAAGAGGGGGAACTCATGGCATCCCAAGCCAAACCAACCGAAGAGATGATCGGCCAGCTTTTGCATGGGGGCAGAGAACTTCAGCCCCCGAAAAACGCGAAACAGGAAAGGCGCCTGAAAGATTTCGCCAGCCTAAGGTCTGGACTAACGTCAATCAGTTTTCCTGGAAATAGTAACGATCCAAGCGACAATCCAAATTGCGATGGCTGGGACGAGTATGTACATCGCCATCGGGAGTACGAGGTTGAATACTAATCCGTGAGGACCAATGGTATCCGTGATAAACGGGTGCCCATCCATGGGAATCTTAAGCGCATCGAGCACTAGGCCAAATGCAGAAAGCAACAGAATTAAGGCTATGTCTCCAGCTACGAACCAGCCGATTTTGCGAACTGGCCGTGAAGGCATAGGGCTTTCATCATAACTCAAGGCTCTGCCCTGGCTAGACAAAGCCCCGTGAACGCACAGCTTCAGTGACTAAAGGAAAGCGAGTCCGAGGAAATCCGGCGACATGCGCTCATA
>Ga0210383_10006199_pt1 | contig 10447 bp, 12 predicted proteins | sample IncBWC14OmetaG_FD_160072 | JGI IMG/M metagenome (GOLD analysis project Ga0210383, IMG submission 160072) | Forest soil microbial communities from Barre Woods Harvard Forest LTER site, Petersham, Massachusetts, United States - Inc-BW-C-14-O ...
CAGCATCGCTCCACGCTTGACGTCGGCCATGCGCAGACAGCGATAGCCAATGATGCCGGCGCACAGGAGAGGTGCCGCGTGTTCGTCCTGGAGTCCGTCTGGAATCGGGTAGATGAATGCTTCCGGCGCCACGATCCACTCGGCATAGCCGCCGTTGACGCTGTATCCGGTGAACAATGGCGCGTCGCAGAGATTCTCTTCGCCGCGCCTGCAATATTCGCAGGTGCCATCGGTCTGGTGCAGCCAGGCGATGCCTACGCGCGCACCCTTGGGAAACCGCGTGGCGCCGGCGCCCAGTTCCTCAATTTTTCCTACTACTTGGTGCCCAGGAATGACGGGCGATAAGTTGGGTGGCAGCTCGCCCTCGACGACGTGCAAGTCCGTGCGGCAGACGCCACAGACTTGCACACGGACGAGCGCCTGCCCTGGGCCGGGCTGCGGCTTCACTGCTTCTGCATACTCGAGCGGATTATTTTGGATTTTTGCGGGCGCGCGAAGAAGACAGGCCTTCATGGTTCAACCCCAGATCTCTGTCACTGCGCTCACCAAACAAATAGGCGGCCAACACACGTGTTGCAGGCATAATAACTCCAACTCTGCCCCAACGAAAGGAAATTCCCTATGAATTTTGCTGACGGGCCGTTGCGATACTCGACTAGCGACTGCTGAATCGCTGCTTTTCCACGGCCCGGCTTGCTTTCCGCAACGCGAAATCCTAACCTGACTTACTTATGCCGAGCCTCACCCCCCAGTTCCTGGCACTTGGCTTCATCTATTACGTCGTTTTCCTTTTTTCCACCACCTGCCACGAGGCGGCTCACGCGCTTGCCGCCAAAATCGGCGGCGACAATACCGCGGACCTTGGCGGCCAAGTTTCGCTCAACCCCATCCCGCACATTCGCCGCTCGCCTTATGGAATGTTGGTATTTCCGTTGCTGAGTTTTTTCCTGCTGAACGGCGGGATGATCGGTTTTGCCAGCGCGCCATACGATCCAAGCTGGGCGCGGCGTCATCCACATCGCGCGGCGCTAATGGCGCTGGCGGGTCCGGCGACTAATTTTTCTCTCATGATTCTCGGCGCAATCGGCCTGCGCGTGGGTGCCGCTTATCACTTGATCGAGTGGGATTCGTATCGTGGGCCGCACGGGTTCCTTAGCGTTCTTCTGTTTGTGCTTTTCTCGCTTAATCTTTTGCTTGGTGTTTTTAATCTTTTGCCGGTCCCGCCGCTCGATGGAAGTTCGGTGATTATGCTGTTAATGACCGAAGAGCGCGCACGCGGTTACCTGGATTGGATCCACACCGGGACATTTGCCATGCCGGGCATTCTGGTGAGCTTGATCATTTTTCGTTATATCTTTCCACCCGTGGAAAGCTTCGTGCAGTCTTTGCTGTTGTAGAAACTAGGCTCCGCACACACGCTAAGAGTCTTTGCATCCTGCGAGGATTTGACTCAGAGCGGTACAGGGCCTCGCGTGTTGGTTTCTTTCCCGCACATTGCTTTCTTCTTTTTCTTTGCTGCCACCCGCTATCTCTATTCTTTCCAGCTTCTTCAAAACGTGCAGTGGCTAAACAAGTGCTCTCCCTGAATTGGGAGCAGTTATGATCCCGGAAGCCTTGGCGCAATCTGAAGGTTATCGCGTCGAAGTCTCGGGCTGGGATGAGAAGCAGTCCTTCTTCGTGGAAAAATCCGATCTAGGCTGGGATGATTTCGCCGGCAAGCATGTTTCTTTGCAGCGCATGCTTCCCGATGGCGCCATAGTGTTCGTGCGAGCGCTGCAGACTCAGGGTCTCGGGCAATGGCCCCGATCGTATATAAGATGGAATTCATAGGTTGCGACCCTGACAGGCATGACCGATTCCGGTTGAATGCGGTGCAACCCCGGTACAGTCGAGAGCCTTCGCCCATGAATTAGGGGATCATTCCCTCCCACTTCGGCACAAAGGTTCGATTTGGCAATGGCTGCGCCTATAAGTGTTTGCTGAAGAATTTTGGCTTGACGATCTTCCAGTAGTTCTTTCCGGGCGTTTCCGTGAAGATCTTTTTTACCGGCTCAGCTCGATTCAGATTCGCATTCCGTCCTCGGCCGAACGATTGGAAGATATTCCACTGCTCGTTCAGTTTTTCCTTAAGAAGTACAACCATGCATACGGGAAAGATATTGCGGGACTGACGCGCTGGGCCCAGACCGTCTTGCTGCTACATCCATGGCCCGGCAACGTGCGCGAACTGGAAAATGTGATTTCCACCGCTTGCTTCACGGTAACTGGAGACTTCATCGATCTGAGCGATCTTCCGGAGCAATTGAATCATCGCACTCCTCGGCTTGCGGGCGACGAAGATTGGCAACCGCTCTCGCTTGACGAGGTGCGCAAAGTCCACATCCAGAAAGTTCTGCAAATGTGCAATGGAAACCGGTTGCGCACGGCGCAGATTCTGGGGATTGGCCGCACCAGTCGTTACGGTTACCTGAAGCGCGACGGATGTGATTCGCCGCCGCGGCTGCGATTTAATTCCACCCGCTCAACGCCGACCTGGTCAGCTCCGTCCAGACCAGTGCGACGTCTGCGGACCAATGGTCCTGTCGCAGAAAAACAGAGAGCCTCATTTCCGTGTGTGGATTCCAGGGTTCACGTTCGCGGGGCTGTTTCAGGCTGCGGCGCGTTTACTTCCGGACTTGAATGGAGAATTGGTCCTGGCAGGGCTGGAAAGCATCGCCTTCGGGCCTGGTCAGCAGGGTTCCAACGGCCAGATGCGTGTAATCGGTAATCCGTGGATTGGCGCTGGCGAGGCAGGTCCATGCGGCTCCACGGCCAAAATGTTCCTTAGCCAGAGACCACAGGGTGTCGCCGTGACGCACTTCGATGACCTGCGCCGAGGTTTTTGCGTGATTTGCGGCCATAGGAACCAGCACGGAACTGCCCGACTTCAGCGAGTCCGGCGGGCCGCCCGCGGCATTCAGCTTTCTTAACTCCGGCCACCGCGCGCCGTCTCCCAAATAAAGTTCGGCCAACTTCCACCAGCTCTGCCCGGGCTGCACTTCGATCCGCTGTGGGCCGGCGCTCACAGGTTCGGACGAAACAGTCTTCTCTATGCCACGCATTTCATTGGACGGCGGAACGGGAACCGCGAGACGAGCTGCGAGTCCAGCCGGCGGAATGAAAGGCGCAGGAGCAAGCGGCCGCGGCTGGAAAGGAGAAATTCGCGTGCGCGGGCCGGTCACCGGCGGATAAAAGTGCGGCACGAGAAGGCGCCCGGGAGTCACCCCGCGATGCTCCATGCCCGAAGCGAGGCCAGGTATTATGCCCGACACAACTTCCGGCTTAGGCTCCGCCAGCGAACTCTCCGGAACTCTGTAAGGAAACGGCGTAAATTTCTTTTTTGCGGCCAATTCCGCTTCGCGCGCGGCCTTCTCCTGGCGATAGCGCCTGGCGATTTCGCCGAGCGATTCAGACTGTGGATTAGCATTGGGTTGTTGCTGCGCGTTTTGTTCAGCCGGAGCAGTTCCCTGCTGCCGCTTGCGAGCTTCGACGCGCGCTTGATCTTCCGGAGTCAGGATGGTTTTTCGCTTCAGATCTTCTTCGGTGTAGATGTGTTGCGGAGATTTCTGCCCGGGGGCTTTATGCGCTTTTTCCTGGCGCGCGGTTTCCGCTACGTCTTGCCCACGAACTTGAATTGCCCAAAGAGAAACCCAGACTACGCCGCAGAAGATAATGGCGCGGCATGCACAAGAAGGCCCCCGGGCTGGACCACTCGTTCTCATTCGCTCACACGTACCGATCGAGAAATTGATTACCGGGGGGGACGATTCCGGTTTCTAGGTGAAGATTGTCTCTCTACCGGGGCAAGTGTGCAACTATCTTTTGCGGTTGGGCCCTTATCGGTCCGGCTAGCACTTGAACGATGGTCGTCGAGGAGGGCACGCAACAATATTTTCCAGAATTCTAACTATTGACTTTGTAGCAATCACTTGCGACAATCTACAGCCTGTTCCCGTCCGCCAAAGGAAGTACCATGCGGGAACATTCAAAGCGGTCTTGGGTGAAGACGGTGAGCTCCATGCAAGTTATAACCGGCCCCTCCCGCAGGCGAACCTCCCGCATTTCCATAGCTGATTCTGTATGGGTGTATTGGGAATCCCCTTCTGGACGTGACGTCTCCCGGGTTAAGGATCTAAGTCCTTCCGGCTTATTCATAGAAACCCGTGCGCGCAAGCGTCAGGGCGAACTATTGAACCTGCACTTTCTCGTGCAAGAAGGACAGATCAGGGCAGAAGCCGTGGTGCGCCACGCTACCGCCGGTCGCGGATTGGGCATGAAAATCAGTTCCGTTCCGTCGCAGGATGCGCCCCACCTGCACCGGCTGTTGATGCGTCTGCGTGAGGCCCCAAAATTGCCTCCGCCACCCACTAAACCCACCGGACCTTAGGTCACTTTTTATGCGCAGTACCATTGACACCCCCGAAGCACGGGACTAAGGTTTTGTTTGGCACCCTCCCTCGGTAGCAAACCTTCCAGTGAGGTCTCTAATGTCGGCTCCAACGATCGAACAGCCCACAACGCTTTTTCATAAATTCGAAGAGCGGTGGGTAAGCATGCGTTCCCACAAACGAGCGATCGCGAGTTTGCGCTTCCTGCTTGAATGGGAAGATGGTGACAAGCGCCGTTGCGCCAATGCAGTCACCGTCGACGTGAGTCATTCAGGATGCATGGCCGTGGTGGGCGCCGATCTCCCGCTGCGCCACAAAGTGCGCGTTGTGCTCCCGGAAACGGGCCGAATCGCCCAAGGCGAAGTTGTGTGGCGCGGTCACGAAGCCTGGGACGTGGGCATCGCGCTCACCGAACCGGACGCGTCCTTCTGGGGCGTCAAGATCTAGCTACTCGCTTTTCTGCTTGGGTTGCCTCGCGGGCTTAACTCTCTGCCCCGGTCGGATCGTTGTACGTACGCCGCGCACCTTGCTACTTCACCCGAACATTCTGTTGCAGGTATTCATCCAGATGTTCTTGTACGTCCCGCAGAAGCGCTTCGTTTTTTCCGAGCAGCGCGGCTTTGACGGCGGGCGCGACGCAACGCAGCGACTCCGACCCTTATGACAAGACGAGCCCAGCGATTACGGTTGGGCCACTGGAAGATCATGTGGCCGTTCGATCCAAAGACGACAGGTTGCCGACGACCACAAGCCGGGGGGGGGCGCGTACATCATGCGGGCTGGGTCACCCTACGCGTATTTGCACGTCATGGGACGACCGTAACAATGTACGCAGGATGACCGGCCTTTTGTTTTTATTGAGCCGCGGCGGATGATTTGGCGCCCGCACCCGTGTCCGCAGTGAACAGAGTGACTTCGACGCGGCGATTCTGCTGGCGCTCGTCACGCGTCTTTTGTTCGTTCAAAGGCTTGTCTTTGCCCAGTCCGACAATCTGGATGCGATAGACCGGGATATTGTGCTGTGCCACGAGATAGGTTTGCACGGCTTCTGCGCGGCGACGGCTTAGAGCCAGGTTATAGTCCGCCGAGCCGGTCTTGTCCGTAAAGCCCTGAATGGCGATGAAATAGCGCTTGACGCTGCCGAGCGAACCGCTGGCCATCTGATCAATCTGCTGTTTGGCGTCATCGGAAAGCTCGGACGAATTCACTTTGAAAAGCACGGTGACCGGCGAGGCCGCTTTGTAGTCATCCAAGTCAGCGATACGGTCGTTCAGCTCTGTATGCAGTTGATCACGCACCTGATCTGCTTTCTTCGAAGCAGCGTCAGCACGGCCAATTGCGTCGGTTGCGCGGGCATCGGCTGACGTGGCTTTTTCATCCGCGGCGCTGATGCGCGGCTCGGCCTCGTCCAGTTGTTTTTGCGTCTTTTGCGCGTTCTGGTCTACCTGGTTGACTTTGGCGTTCACGGGGTCAACGGTCTGCGCCACGTATTTCTTGGTAGCGCATCCGCCCAGGAACACCAGACTGAAGGCTAAACAAATTCCAATCGGCCGATTCATTGTGTTTCCCTCACAAGTTGAATGGGCTGGGAGCGATTCGAGTTTGGCGGGCGGGTTACAGGGCTGGGAGGATGAAAGCAACCAAATTGCCAAAAACAATCAGGTGCCCCACCCTAGAAATAGCTTATGCGCTTTTTTGTATTTACGCCATAGTTTCTTCGGCAAGCAACGGGCCCACGTTGCATGAGGAATGTGTGAGCAGGCTATTGCGGATATTGCTTGATGACGGTGACGTGCTCTCCGGTAAAGTGGATAAACACGGTTCTGTCGGGCGGGTGGCCGTAGATCCAATCTTCGGTGTCGTTTCCTTGTGGGTCACGCTCGCGGACTTTGCGATCGGGTTTGCCGACGGCGGCCACCACTTCGTCGCGGTCCATGCCTAAGACCGCGCGCCGGTCGGTAATGGCTTTTTTCATTTCCGGCGGCAACGTGTCGATCCAGTGGACGGAAGCTGATTTCTCTTTGGAGAAATCCAGGAACGGAGCGAGCAGCCCTTTTAGGTCATCCGCGCTGAGGTCTGGAATGTTCTTGGTGAACTGGAGGTAAATGGTTCCTCCGCGGCCTTGCTGAAATCCCGGAGGCCCTTGATCCTGGCCATCGGTTGTCGTTGTCGTCGTGGGAGGGGGTGTGCCGCCCATCCCGAATTGAATATGATCCATCCAGTTCTTCTTCGGGCGGCCGCCGCCGTTGACGTCGACAATGATGACGTGCTCGCGGAATTCCAGTTTGGTGATCTGGACGGGGTCGCCGGTGTTCACAGCAGCGCCGTGCATGCCGATGGCGCGATTCAGCGACTGTTCGTCGAGCGGTTTATCCGCGTAAAGCGTGATGCCATCCTTGCCGCCGGGCAGCGGCTTCCGGGCCTTCGCGAATTCACCCGAGACGTAGCGGATCAAAGAAAGCTTGGACGCCTCCTGCAAGGTGCCGCTCGTTGACGGCTGCGATGGCGCAGACTTTCCCTGGTCCTGTGAATCTCCGGTAATGATCGACGGGTAAAGCGGAATGCGATCTTCTGAGGTGAACGCATTGCTCTTGGCCGAATTTGCGGCGGGCGACGGCAGAGCGTGCGGCACGTCCAACAAGTCCGCGTAGACGCAGAAAACGAAGCTCAGCGGAATGGCAAATCGGAAGAACATAAGCTCAAAGGCGGCTCTATCCCCGAGCCACTACTATTTTATGATGCCACGAGCGAGTTGAGTAGCGCTCAATTTCTAAAAAACTACTGGGCCACGACCTGGACCCCCTGCCGGTCGATATGCATCGGCAAAAGCTGGCCCCCAGCCTCGACCACGGTTTTTTCGACGCGCTCGCGGGCTTCCGGTTCGATTAGCAGCACTACGCAGCCTCCGCCGCCGGCGCCGCAGACCTTGCCCGCCAAGGCGCCCTTGCGCCGGGTGTTTTCGATGATGCGATCGATAATCTTAGTGGAAATGGTAGGCAGATTGCGCCGGCGGAACTGCCACTCTGTGTGCATCAAGCGCCCGGTTTCCGCCCAATTCCCTGCTACAAGCGCGTCGCGCATTTTTTGCGCTATCTGCGAGATCTTCTCCAAATTGCTGACTACAGCCTTTTTATTGTCGATATGGGCCTTGAACACGCCCCAATTATTGATGGCTGATTGCCGCGGCTTGCCGGTGTAGCAGACTACTAGGCGGCGTTCCAATTCGTCGAGGTTCACGTTAATTTCAATACGCCGTTCACCACCGGGAATCAATTCAATCGCCGCCGCGCCGCCGAACGCCGGAGGATAGTGGTCCTGCATGCCGGTGGGAATGTGGATGACGATGGCTTCGGCGTCGCGGCTGATATGAACCCAATCGACCTTGCTGCGGCCGGCACCGGTGAAGCGATCGAGCGCGGCACAGATCGCCACCGCCATGGCGCTTGATCCGCCGATGCCCGCGCCCGCGGGAGCTTCGGAATTCGTCGTGAGAGAAAATCCGCCGGTGGGATGAAAGAATTTGACGATCTCGGCGAGGAGCGGCAAGCGGTAGCGCTTCGCTTTGAACAGGTGCTCCAACGACGTAAACGATTCCGAGCGATTGGTGTCCAGCGAGACGAGCTTGATCCGGTCGTCGCCCACCGGGTGCGTCTCCACCACGCAGGAAGCGTAGCGGGAAATGGCGGCGTTGACCGTGACCGCACCGGGATGGAATAGGTACAACGGCCAAATATCGAGGGTGCCCCCGGCAAGGTCGACTCGCGTTGGTGCTTTCGATTCGATGCGCATAGTTGTCCTAGAAGTGATTTGAACGACCAGGTGCTGGTGCGAATTCTACTACGCGCCGCCCGAAATCACCCGACTACGTGTAAGGACGTGTGGTCCATTTTCCTTGCGAACCGCCTGCGCGGGATTGGGCTCAAAACAGCGGCGGCAGCGCGCTTCATACGCATCACTGGCGCCGACAACGATCAGATCTTCGTTTTCCACGAGCCGCTGCGTGTGTACTGCGGGATTGCCGCACCGTACGCAGATGGCCAGCAGCTTGGTGATTTCTTCGGCTACCGCCAGCAGGCGCGGCATGGGTTCGAAGGGGCGCCCGCGAAAATCGGTGTCCAGGCCCGCCACGATCACGCGTTTGCCGAGATTGGCGAGCTTGGTGCACACGTCCAGGACTTCCTCACCCAGAAATTGCGCCTCGTCGATGCCGACAACTTCCGTGCGCGCCTGCAATTTCTCCAGAATTTCGGAAGCTTTGGTGACGTTGTCGGAAGGTATGCCCAAACCGGAGTGCGAGACGATTTCATTGGCGGCAAATCGCGAGTCGATGGCGGGCTTGAAAATCTGCACGCGCTGGCGCGCAATTTCCGCGCGACGCAACCTGCGAATGAGTTCCTCGCTCTTGCCGGAAAACATCGGGCCGACCACGACTTCGATCCAACCCATGTTGCCCTTCACGATATCCACGATGCACTCCTCCGTTTCGTCCGCTTAATTCTTACAAGCCGCTTCTTTTTCGTTTTGCTTTACTTTACAGAATACACCGTCGTTCAAGAGTTTCCCATCAAGCCCCCCGAAGCGACCGCTTTCCGGTACATTTTTGCGTTGTAGAAGGGAGCGAAGGCCGCGATGACCGCCAAGCGGAACGATTCCTGGCGCGAAATGAGGTTTCGCGAAAGTACGCCCCAGGCACCGTGGCCGTCGCGGATCCCCACTTCTCCGGCAAAGCGATCGATGGCTGCGGATAGCTCCGTGCCGCGTGAAAGAACTTCCTCCGCCAGCGCTTCAGGCAATTCAATACTGCCGGAGCATCCGAAATGGCCGGCGCTGCCGTCGCTGGCGTACACCCAACTCTCAAGGAAGACTCTCTTCACGGCGTTTCCCACGACAACATCAAGGCCGCCTTCGAGCCCGATGAAGTAGCTTGCGCTTATTGCTTTGGCTTGCAGGTTTTGTTGCAGTGCCTCGACACGCTGCCGCGCGCCCTGCATCAGTTCGTCGCGGGAAGTGGGCGTGTGGCTTACGCCGCTCTCTACTTCGTAGCCTTCCACTTCCAGCGTGATTCCTTCTTCGAACAATGGGGCGATTGCCGATGTCGCTTCCTTCACTGCTTTCAGTTTTGGACGCCGCGTGCTGCCCACGGCAATCAGGCAACGCTTCATGGATGGGAAAATCCTCTGCGCGGATTCTAGCGGGAAATTGCGCGGTTGGTGAGCCTGATTCTTGCGGCCCTGAGGAAAATTTGTGGAGATGCGAGCTTTAACGATAATCGTGGATGACAGCGGGCGGGCGGTGCTCTCCTTGATCCCAGCTCCGATGCCGATGGCTGTGTACAGATCTCTCGCTTCTTCCCAGAGTGCCCTCGATTGTTCCCATCGCAAAACTGCCAGGCTGCGAATGGCGTTTGCCAAGCCGAGTGGCAAGTGGCCTTGGTGTTTGCGATAGAGACTTAACGCCTCAAGATAACGGCTTTCTGCCAAGTCTGAGCGGCCCTCTTCGTGATAAACATCGCCAAGATGCCTGGCAGTATGGGCGAGAAGCAGCGGTTTTAGGACGCCTGCCCGTGAATGTGAACTTAATGTTGCCCGCCTTCGCTCCGAGGGAAAACCCTTCAAGAAATTGCTGATGAAAAGCAGGTATCGACATCATCGGTGTTCAACATACTTAAACGGCAGGGACAACCAGTCGTCTGACAAACGGCTTCTCTCAGGTTTGAGCACAAAAGCCGACGAAAAAGACCAATCTAAATAAAAAGGCGCAAACTCTGATGAGCCTGCGCCTTCGGTTGGATGAGCCCATGGGTGACTAGGCCATGGATTTTTTCCGGGCCAAGCCCGAAAATTCGTAAATCGCAGTCAGTCAATCGATTCATCCAACAAATAGGCGCTCTCGCCGGGGAGTTGGTCCCCCCATATAGGGTCTGAGCGGGGTACCTTAAAATGAGCACTAGGCAGCTTTGCAGAGTTTGGCGAGGGCGTGTGCTTTACCCGCTGAACAGTTTAGGGCCTTAGCAATCTGCC
>Ga0210383_10006201_pt1 | contig 10446 bp, 6 predicted proteins | sample IncBWC14OmetaG_FD_160072 | JGI IMG/M metagenome (GOLD analysis project Ga0210383, IMG submission 160072) | Forest soil microbial communities from Barre Woods Harvard Forest LTER site, Petersham, Massachusetts, United States - Inc-BW-C-14-O ...
AATACGAAGAGTTTTCGGACCTGATGTGGGGCGTCGAGCGCGCGCGCGACGTCACGCAAAGCCCAAAGCTCTGGGCTTTGTTCGGCACGCAAGGTCCGGTCGAACCCGAGAAGGTCTATGGCGATGTTGCCCAGGGCACGGCGCGGGTACTGTACACTCCGCCGATCACCCATCCCGATGAGCATATCTCGCCGATGGCGATCGGCTACAGCCTCGACTGGTTCGCCAAGACCCTGCAGGGCGGTACGCCGCGCCCCACCGACGACCAGATCTGGTTCCGCAAGGAAATCGGCACGCTCATCGCCCTGATCGGCTTTGTGGTGCTGCTGCTCGGCGTGTTCGTCGGCCTGCTTGACGCACCTGCATTCTCGCGCCTGAGATTGCCGGAAGCCAATGAGGATACCGCGCCCATCGACGGCGCGGCCAAGGGGAGCCGCTGGAAGGCCGCCTTCGTGCTGACTGCCTTTATTCCCGCGTTGACTTATTACCCAGCGTTCGCACTGGGCGGCCTGGTGGCGCCGTCACGCTATTTGCCCCAGGGCGTCACCAACCAGATCATGGTTTGGGCTCTCATCAATGGGCTCATCGCGCTTGCCTTGATGCCGTTTACGCCCAAACGCGCCAGCCGCAACGGAATCGTCTGGCCTTCGATCCTGATTGCGCTGATCACGATTATCGTTGGCTATGCAGCGCTTTGGCTCGTTGACCTCGCCTTCAAGATCGACTTCCGGTTCTGGATCGTCGCCTTGAAGCTGATGAGCGCAAAGCAATTCCTGATCTTTCTGATCTATCTCGCACCAATCACGGCATTTTTTGTGATCGCGCTGCACATGTTGCACCGTAACTTCTCTACCCAGGGTGCGTCGCGCGCGGCACTTTATCTGACCAATATCCTGGCACTGACGCTGGGCTTCATCGTGCTTGTGGGCCTGCAATACGGCACGCTCTGGCTTTCCGGGAAGCTGTTCAATCCGCTGCCCGATCCCAGTTTCGTGCCGCTTTCTACCATCATTGCCATCACGTTCGTGCCGCTATTCACGATCGTCGGGATCATTGCCACTTTTACCTGGCGGCGTACCGGCTCCAGCCTGCCAGGCGCCCTGATCTGTGGTCTGTTCGTGACCTGGTATGTGGTTGCAGGCACGGCCACCCAGGCGGCGTTTTGAAGCTGAACCGTGAGAGGCTGTGGCCCTCCCCGCAAGCCGTGGAGGAGCTTACTTCTTGTGCATAACACCTTGGCTTTCGCGAGCGCGTCCGCAGTGCTATAGCGCGGGTGCAATCGACCCGAATTCATCCGCTCGATCCCCGAACGCGCTATTCCAAGAAGGCCTGTTTCCCATGGCAAAAATCAAGGTGACCAACCCCGTCGTCGAACTCGATGGCGACGAGATGACCCGGATCATCTGGCAATACATCAAGGACAAGCTGATCAAGCCGTTTCTTGACATCGACCTGATGTATTTCGACCTTGGAATGGAATACCGCGACAAGACCAACGATCAGGTCACAGTGGACGCCGCCAACGCCATCAAGAAGGTCGGCGTCGGCGTCAAATGCGCCACCATCACCCCCGATGAGGCCCGGGTGAAGGAATTCGGCCTGAAGGAAATGTGGAAGTCGCCAAACGGCACCATCCGCAACATCCTGGGTGGCGTGGTGTTTCGCGAGCCGATCATCTGCAGAAACGTGCCGCGCCTGGTCCCGGGCTGGACCAAGCCCATCATCATCGGCCGTCACGCCTATGGCGATCAGTACCGCGCCACCGACATCAAATTCCCCGGCAAGGGCATACTGTCGATGAAGTTCGTCGGCGACGATGGCACCGTGATCGAACGAGAAGTGTTCAAGGCGCCGGGCCCGGGTGTTGCGATGGAAATGTACAATCTCGACGACTCCATCGCCGATTTCGCCCGCGCCTCCTTCAACATGGGCCTGTCCAAAAACTACTCGGTTTATCTTTCAACCAAGAACACCATCCTCAAGGTCTATGACGGGCGCTTCAAGGACATCTTTCAGGACATCTTCGACAAGGAGTTCAAGGCGCAGTTCGAAGCCAGGAAGATCGCCTACGAGCATCGCCTGATCGACGACATGGTCGCTGCCGCGATGAAGTGGTCGGGCGGCTATGTCTGGGCCTGCAAGAACTATGACGGCGACGTGCAGTCGGACACCATCGCGCAAGGTTACGGCTCGCTTGGCCTGATGACGTCGGTGTTGATGACGCCGGACGGCAAAACGGTGGAGGCCGAGGCTGCTCATGGCACGGTGACGCGGCACTACCGCGAACATCAGAAGGGCAAGGAGACCTCGACCAATTCGATCGCCTCGATTTTTGCCTGGACGCGCGGACTGTCGCATCGCGCCAAGCTCGATAATAACTCCGAATTGGCAAGATTCGCGGCCACGCTCGAGAAGGTCTGCGTCGAGACCGTCGAGGCTGGCTACATGACCAAGGACCTTGCGCTGCTGGTCGGCGCCGACCAGCGCTGGCTGTCCACTACAGGCTTTCTCGACAAGGTCGCCGACAACCTCACCAAGGCAATGGCGGCGGCGTAGCGACCATGCCGTCCCTCATCAAGAGCACCATTTTTGCCGTGCTTTCGATTGCGGCGTCGGTGGTGAGCGCTTCCGCCCAAACATCCGTTCCCCCGGCGATCGCGGCCCCGGGCGAAACGGTCGTGCTCACGCTGCACGCCGAAGGCGCGCAGGTCTACGAGTGCAAGGCCGGTCCCGACGGCAGATTGGTATTTGCGTTCCGCGAGCCGATTGCCACGCTGATGGTCGACGGCAAGACCGTGGGCCGCCATTATGCAGGCCCGAACTGGGAGCACAGCGACGGCAGTGCCGTGACCGCAAAGGCCGCCGGCAATGCCCCGGGCACCACCGCCGACGATATCCCCTGGCTGAAACTCGAAGTGACCACAAGCCGCGGCAGCGGCGTGCTTTCGGGAGTCACGACGGTGCAGCGCATCAACACCAGGGGCGGCAAGCTCGAAGGCGGCTGCGACAAGGCGGGCAGCTTCAAGAGCGCGCCCTACGCCGCGGATTACGTGTTCCTGCGCAGGAACTAAAGCATGATCCGGAAAAGCGTGCAGCGGTTTTCCCTCGCGACAAACGCCAAACCCGTTTGCGCGCAGATCATGCTCAATTCCAAAGCGCGATGACGATTCAACCAAAAACTCATCGCGCTTTGGGCCAAGCGGTCCGTCGCTGAACTATTCGGCCACTGGCTGATCGTCATGCACCGCCTGCGCGAGTTCGGCACTTGCGATATCGCCGGCTTCGGCGAGCCGTGCTTTGGCGGTCTCATGCACATGGGCAGAAAGCGCGGGCATGCGCTGGAGCAGGGCATGGAAGTCCTGCGCATCGAGCACGAGCAGCCTCGTCTTGCGCATCGCCGTCACCGTGCCGCTTCGATTTGCCCGGCGCAGCAACGCGATCTCGCCGAAGAACGTGCCGTCCGAAAGGCGGACACGGCGGCTCGGCAATTCGATTTCGACCTCGCCCCCTGTGATGAAATACATCGACGAAGCGAGATCGCCCCGCCGAACCAGAATTTCACCCGACTCGATAGTCTGCGCTCGCAACAGCCGCATGATGTCGGCGATTTCGGCGGCGGAAAGGTGCGAGAACAACGGCACCCGTGCCAGCATTCCCCAGGTCACCACGAAATCGCGCCGCCTGACTTCGTCGGCAAAGGCCGTTGAAATGATCGCAACCGGCAGCGCGATCATGGTCAGGCCGCCGATGATGGCAAAGACCGATATCAGTTTGCCGAGCGGCGTTACCGGCACGACATCGCCATAACCCACCGTGCCTAACGTCACGATCGCCCACCACATCGCCTGGGGAATGGTGCCGAGCTTGTCGGGCTGCACATCGTGCTCGGCCGCATAAAGCAGCGAGGCGAAGACGAGAACAGCGCCGGCGAGAATCACAACGCACCCGATCAGCGTCCGCCGTTCGGCATGAAGTGCTGCGAACAGCGAGCGCATCGCCGGCGAATACCTTACGAGTTTGAAAAACGGCAGCACGCCGAGCAGCGCAAGCGTCGGACGGCTGCCCGCGACGAGCGCGACCGAGGCCGGCAGAAATGCCAGCAGGTCGATGACGCCAAGACCCGACAGCGCATATTCGATGCGGTCCTGCGTGGGAGATTTCTTCCGGGGCGAATGACCGACCACGCTCCAGAGCCGGATGAAATATTCCGCGGCGAACACCGCGACAGCACTGACCTGAATGATCGAGAAAAGCGTGCCGAACTGCGCATCGAAGTCGGGCACCGATGCCAGGATCATCGCCAGCACATCGATGATAATGACGAAGATGATCAGCCGGACGACGCCGGCGCCATTGGAATAAGCCAGTTGATCGTGCTCGAGAAGCTCAAACAGGCGATCCCTCAAGTCGGGGCCGTCCGGCCGCACCTTATGCGGAAGCATTTCCACTGCCAGCGTCTTGCCTTTTTTCTGAAGTTCGCGTGCCTTGGCCTGTCGTCCCTCGATGCGAACTCCGGGAATCGAGGGGACGCCGCTTGATAGCCCCGTGCTCGGCAGGAGACTTGATGTCCCTCAAGTTTGGCTCGGCAGGACGCTCAGGCGCCCGCTATGGCCTTTTCGATCGCCGAGAGCGCTGCATCGGCCTTGGCGCCGTCCGGTCCGCCGGCCTGCGCCATGTCGGGACGCCCGCCGCCGCCCTTGCCGCCGAGCGCTTCCGAGGCCACGCGTACCAGGTCGACCGCGTTGTAGCGCGAGGTGAGATCGGAGGTTACGCCGACGACCACGCCGGCCTTGCCGTCGCCGGTCACGCCCACGATGGCCACCACGCCCGAGCCAAGCTGCTTCTTGCCGTCGTCGGCAAGGCTCTTGAGATCCTTCATTTCGATGCCTTCGACCGCTCGCGTCATCAGCTTGACATTGCCGACTTCGCGGACACCGGCCGCCACCGATCCGTTGGATGCGGCCGAGCCACCACTCATCGCCAGTTTCCTGCGCGCGTCCGAAAGCTCGCGCTCGAGTTTCTTGCGTTCCTCGATCAGAGTGGCGATCCGCGATGGCACATCCTCAACCGAAGTGCGCAGTTCAGCGGCCGCCGACTTCGCGAGCGCGATTGTTTCGTTGGCGTGTTTGCGCGCGTAACGGCCGGTCAAGGCCTCGATGCGGCGAACGCCCGAAGCTACCGCGCTCTCGCCCGTCACCGAGATCAGGCCGATATCCCCGGTTCGGCGCACATGGGTGCCACCGCACAATTCCACCGACCAGCCCAGCACGTTGGCGCCGTGCTCGCGCGCGCCTCTGCCCATCGAAACCACGCGCACCTCGTCGCCATATTTCTCACCGAAAAGTGCGCGCGCGCCGGCTTCGCGCGCATCGTCCACCGCCATCAGGCGCGTGATGACCTCATCATTCTCGAGCACCACCTCATTGGCGATATCCTCGACGCGGGCGAGTTCATCCGGCGTGATCGGTTTCGGATGGACGAAGTCGAAGCGCAGGCGATCCGGCGCAACCAGCGAGCCGCGCTGGGCGATATGGTCACCGAGAACCTGCCGCAGGGCCTCGTGCAACAGATGCGTCGCCGAGTGATGGGCGCGGATCGAAGCGCGCCTTGCATGGTCGACCTCGAGCTGCAATGCCGTCCCCACCGCCAGTACGCCTTGCTCGAGGGTGCCGATGTGGACGAAGAGATCGCCCGCTTTCTTCTGGGTATCGGTGACGCGGAATCGCACCCCCTCGCCAGTCAGGACGCCGGTATCGCCGACCTGACCGCCAGACTCGGCGTAAAACGGCGTCTGGTTGAGCACGATTGCCCCGCTATCGCCGGTAGCGAGACGCTCGATCTCCTTGCCGTCTTTGACCAGCGCGCCAACCACGCCTTCGGCAGTTTCCGTCTCATAGCCGAGGAATTCGGTTGGGCCGAGCTTCTCGCGCAAGGCAAACCATACCGCTTCGCTGGCGGTATCGCCGCTTCCTGCCCAGGCCGCGCGCGCCTTCTCCCGCTGCCGATCCATCGCATCCGTAAACGCCGCCTGATCGACGCTGATGCCGCGCGACTTCAGCGCATCCTGGGTGAGATCGAGCGGGAAACCATAGGTGTCGTAGAGCGTGAAGGCGGTGTCTCCGTCGAACATGTCGCCCTTCTTCAGGCCTGCGCTCCTCTCATCGAGGATCGCAAGTCCCCGCTCCAGCGTCTTGCGGAACCGCGTCTCTTCCAGCCGCAACGTCTCCTCGATCAGGTTTTCGGCCCGCACCAGTTCCGGGTAGGCCTGGCCCATTTCACGCACCAGCGCCCACACCAGGCGGTACATCAACGGCTCGCGCGCGCCGAGCAATTGCGCGTGTCGCATCGCGCGGCGCATGATCCGGCGCAGCACGTAGCCGCGCCCCTCGTTCGAGGGCAGCACGCCATCGGCGATCAGGAAGGACGAGGCGCGCAGGTGATCGGCGATGACGCGCAGGGAAGCCTTCTGCCCACCCTGCGGATCGGCTCCGGTCAAATCGGCTATCGCCCGGATCAGGGCTACGAACATGTCGATGTCGTAATTGTCGTGCTTGCCTTGCAGCACGGCCGCGACCCGTTCCAGGCCCGCTCCCGTGTCGATCGACGGTTTCGGCAGAGGATTGCGGACCCCCGGCGCGACCTGCTCGTACTGCATGAACACGAGATTCCAGATCTCGATGAAGCGGTCGCCCTCGGCCTCCGGAGAACCTGGCGGGCCACCCCAGATCTTGTCGCCATGGTCGTAGAAGATTTCCGAACATGGCCCGCAGGGGCCGGTGTCGCCCATCTGCCAGAAATTGTCCGCGCCCGCGATGCGGATGATCCGTGATTCCGGAAGGCCTGCAATCTTCTTCCAGAGATCGAATGCCTCGTCGTCATCGATGTAGACGGTGGCCGTGAGCTTGTCCTTCGGCAGGCCGAATTCCCTGGTCACAAGCTTCCACGCCAGTTCGATCGCGCGATCCTTGAAGTAATCGCCGAACGAAAAATTGCCGAGCATCTCGAAAAAGGTGTGATGCCGCGCGGTGTAGCCGACATTGTCGAGATCGTTGTGCTTGCCGCCGGCGCGCACGCATTTCTGCGAAGTGGTGGCGCGCAGATAGGGACGCTTCTCGACACCCGTGAAGACGTTCTTGAACTGTACCATGCCGGCATTGGTGAACATCAATGTCGGGTCGTTGCGCGGCACCAGCGGCGACGACGGCACGATTTCGTGGCCGTTGTCGGCGAAGAATTTGAGGAATGTCGATCTGATCTCGTTAACGCCGCTCATGTCGGTCCAATCGCATATCGTCCGGGATCTTGCCCGATGGCCCCGGCCGTCTTTCCACTGGTCTCGGCCAGGCGCAAAACCAGGCCACTGTCGGCCCAGCCTCTCATTTTAGCGGCGCAGCCGCACCGCTTTTAGACAAGGGTACCCGCGCTGTCCAGAAACTGTGCAAGCCGATCAGGGGCTTGCCGCAAGGGCGTAAAACCTTGTGATAGCAGCCGCGCCTGCGTTGACAGCCTTGGCCGGCGCGTGTTCTCTTCCTATTTGTTCAGTACAGCCATGTCGGGAGAGACCGGCTTCGATGCCGGCGCCGAAGGAGCAACCGCCCCGGAAACTCTCAGGCAAAAGGACCGCCTGGCTTTGAATGCATCTGGAAAGAGGCGCCCGAGGGTCTTGGCCCTGATGCGCCCGCCGACGGGATAATACTCTCAGGCACAGCGACAGATGGGGCTTTTCGGATTTCGAGGGAATCGCCTTCGAAATCCGCGAGGGCCCCTGCGATGCTTGCAACCGATGGTCAAACTTCCCCGCATTCCCTCAAACGGACGGTTTTGCACGCCCTGCACGTCGCAAGCGGCGGCAAGATGGTTCCGTTTGCCGGCTACGACATGCCGGTACAGTACGCCGCCGGTGTCCTGAAAGAACATCTGCATACCCGAAGCAGCGCCGGCCTGTTCGACGTTTCGCATATGGGCCAGATCGTCCTGCGGCCGAAGTCCGGCAAGGTTTCCGATGCCGCAGCGGCGTTGGAGCGGCTGGTGCCGCAGGACATTGTCACGGTGGCACCGGGACGGCAGCGCTATGCCCAGTTTACCGATGAGCGAGGCGGCATTCTCGACGACCTGATGGTGGCCAATTTCGGCGACCATCTGTTTCTGGTCGTCAACGCCGCGTGCAAGGCCGCTGATGAGGCACACTTGCGTAACCGCCTTTCCGATGCCTGCGAGATCGAACCCCTGGCCGACCGCGCGCTGATCGCGCTGCAAGGGCCAAAGGCGGAATCGGTACTGGCCGGACTGTGCCGCGAGGTTTGCTCGATGCGGTTCATGGATGCAGCTCCGCACCGCGTCGGGGCCTTCGACTGCTTCGTGTCGCGCTCCGGTTATACCGGCGAGGACGGCTTTGAGATCTCGATTCCGGCCGAGGCCGCCGAGCACCTGGCCAAAGATCTGGTTGCCGATGAGCGCGTCCTGCCGGTCGGACTTGGGGCACGGGACAGCCTGAGACTGGAGGCGGGGCTTTGCCTCTACGGCCACGATATCGATATCTCGACGACACCGGTCGAAGCCGCACTGGAATGGTCCATCCAAAAGAGCCGTCGCAAGGGCGGCGCGCGGGCCGGCGGATTTCCGGGCGCGGACTTGATCCTGAGCCAGCTCGAGGGCGGCGCTCCGCGCCGGCGCGTCGGCTTGCGCAGCGAAGGCCGCGCGCCCGTGCGCGAAGGCGCGCCGCTGTTTGCAGGCGCCGCTTCGTCCGAGCAGATCGGCAAGGTGACGTCGGGCGGCTTCGGTCCAAGCCTCAATGCGCCGGTCGCGATGGGCTATCTGCCCTCGTCGCAGGCGCTGGCCGGAGGGCGTGTGTTTGCGGAAGTGCGCGGCCAGCGCCTGCCACTCATGATCTCGCCGCTGCCCTTCGTTCCCAACACCTATAAACGCTGAAGGATTGCCGATGACGACCCTCTACACCACCGACCACGAATGGCTCCGCATCGAGGGCGATGTCGCCACGATCGGCGTGACGGATTACGCGCAATCGCAACTTGGCGACGTCGTGTTCGTGGAACTGCCGAAGATCGGCCGCAGCCTGAAAAAGGCCGAAGCTGCAGCGGTCGTGGAATCCGTCAAGGCCGCATCCGACGTTTACGCCCCGATCTCGGGCGAAGTGACGGAGGTCAACGAGGCACTTGCAAACGAGCCGGCGCTGGTCAATTCGGACGCCGCGGGCAAGGCCTGGTTCTTCAAGCTGAAGATTGCCGACCGAAACGAACTGACTGGCCTGATGGATGAGGCTGCCTACCAGAAGCACGTTGCGTGAGATGAGGAAGCAAGCGACCACACCCGCAGTGTCATCGTCCGCGAACGCGGACGATCCAGTACGCCGAGGGGTTTCGATTCAATCACTACCGCCTGTGGTTACTGGATGCCCCGCCTTCGCGGGGCATGACGAGCGACAAAGGAAAGCACCATGAACGCGCCGCTCCGACATATCAGCGAACCGGCCACGACCTTTGTGCGCCGCCACATCGGTCCCTCGCCCCGCGACACAGCCTTGATGCTCGAGACGGTGGGCGCGGCAAGCCTCGCCGCGCTAGTGGCCGAAACGCTGCCAAAATCGATCCGTCAGAAAATGCCGCTCGATCTCGGCACCGCCTTGAGCGAGACGGAAGTTCTTGGCCATATGCGTGAACTCGCCGCCAGGAACCAGGTCTTTACGTCGCTGATCGGCCAAGGCTACTCCGGCACGCTTCTGCCTGCGGTGATCCAGCGCAACATCCTGGAGAACCCGGCTTGGTACACCGCCTACACACCCTACCAGCCGGAGATCAGCCAGGGCCGGCTGGAGGCGCTGTTCAACTTCCAGACCATGATCTGTGATCTTACGGGGCTCGATGTCGCCAACGCTTCGCTGCTCGATGAGGCAACGGCCGCGGCCGAAGCCATGGCGCTTGCCGCGCGCGCCACGCAGGCGAAGACAAGAGCGTTCTTCGTCGACGCCGACGTGCATCCGCAGGTCCTGGCCGTGCTGCGCACCCGCGCGGAGCCGTTGGGATGGAAACTGATAGTCGGCGATCCCCTGAGCGAGCTCGACCGCGAAGAGGTTTTCGGCGGTCTGCTGCAATATCCGGGAACATCGGGCGCATTGCGCGACCTGCGCCCTGCGATCGCGATGCTGCACGCCCGCGGCGCGCTTGCCATCGTTGCGGCGGACCTGCTCGGCCTGGCGCTGCTCGCCTCCCCCGGCGAACTCGGGGCTGACGTCGCGATCGGCTCGGCCCAGCGCTTCGGCGTACCCATGGGATTCGGCGGACCGCACGCGGCCTATATGGCGGTGCGCGATCCGCTCAAGCGTTCGTTGCCGGGACGTGTCGTCGGCTTGTCGGTCGATTCGCGTGGCCAGCCGGCGTACCGGCTGGCGCTGCAAACACGCGAGCAGCACATCCGCCGCGAGAAGGCCAC
>Ga0210383_10006202_pt1 | contig 10445 bp, 4 predicted proteins | sample IncBWC14OmetaG_FD_160072 | JGI IMG/M metagenome (GOLD analysis project Ga0210383, IMG submission 160072) | Forest soil microbial communities from Barre Woods Harvard Forest LTER site, Petersham, Massachusetts, United States - Inc-BW-C-14-O ...
AGGACGCCGCGTCGGCGCCGGACGGCAGGGCGGCGGCGGAGGCGATCCTCGAAGCCCGTGCGCTCGGCAAACGCTACGACCTTGGCGGATCGTCGGTCGAGGCGCTGGGCGGGATCGATGTCGAGCTCGAGCACGGCCGCACGCTCGCCATCGTCGGCGAGTCGGGCAGCGGCAAATCGACCTTCGCGCGCATCCTTGTCGGCCTCACCGCCGCGAATGACGGCGAACTCTGCTTCCACGATCAGGACATCGCCCGTCTGCCGATTGCCAAAAGATCGCGCGATCTCCGCCAGCGCCTGCAGATGATCTTCCAGAATCCCGACAGCACGCTCAACCCGAGCCACACCGTGGGCTACGCGCTGCGCCGCACCGTGCGCCGGCTACGCGGCATGGAACGGGCGAAAGCGGACGCCGAGGTATCGCGGCTGCTGAAACTCGTCCAGCTTCCGGCCGACTACGCCCGGCGCATGCCCGACCAGCTCTCCGGCGGGCAGCGTCAGCGCATCTCGATCGCGCGCGCGCTGGCGGCGGTCCCCGAGGTGGTGATCGCCGACGAACCGGTGTCGGCGCTCGACGTGTCGGTACAGGCTGCCGTCGCCAATCTGCTGAAGGAGCTGCAGGAGCGCCAGCAGCTCAGCCTGGTGTTCATCTCGCACGATATCGCGCTGGTGCGCTACATGGCGGACGACGTGGCGCTGTTCTATCGCGGCCGGGTGGTGGAATCCGGCCCGGCCGACGCGGTGTTTGCGCCGCCTTACCACCCTTACACCCAAATGCTGCTGGCGGCCGTGCCGAATCCGGATCCCGACTCCGCCCATCTTCGCCTGGCGGTCAGGGAATCCAGCCCGGTCCGATCGAGCGAGGCGGTTCGCGGCTGTCCATTCACCGCTCGCTGCCCTTACCGCATCGAAGGCAAATGCGATAACGAGAAGCCGCCGATCATCGTGCCAAGCAAGGGTCATCACATTGCCTGCCATCTGCCGCCCGCATCCTTGCCGCGCGATCTGGCGGGAGCCCTCAGCACATCGTCGTGAGAAACCGGCCGCCGCGCCTCATTCCGCCGCCACCTTGCGGTGGCCGCCGCGGCGCGTGAGCCAGCGCGACAGCCGGTCGAGATAGAGATAGACGACGGGCGTGGTGTAGAGCGTCAGCCATTGCGAGACCAGCAGGCCGCCGACGATGGCGACGCCCAGCGGATGGCGCAGCTCGGAGCCCGCGCCCTGGCCGATGGCGAGCGGCAGGCCGCCGCCGATCGCGGCGAAGGTCGTCATCATGATCGGCCGGAAGCGCAGCAGGCAGGCCTGGTGGATCGCCTCGCGCGGGCTCATGCCCTGGTCGCGCTCGGCCTTGAGCGCGAAGTCGATCATCATGATGGCATTCTTCTTGACGATGCCGATCAGCAGGATGATGCCGATGAGGGCGATCACGCTCAGGTCATAACCGAACGCCATCAGCGCCAGCAGGGCGCCGACGCCGGCCGACGGCAGGGCCGAGAGGATGGTGATGGGGTGGATGTAGCTCTCGTAGAGGACGCCCAGCACGATGTAGACGGCAATGATCGCCGCCAGGATCAGCACCGGCGTCGACTTCAGCGAATCCTGGAAGACCTGCGCCATGCCCTGGAACGCCCCCTCGACCGTGGGCGGCACGTCGAGCTCGGCGCGCAGCTGCTTGATCTGCGCCACCGCCTCGCTGAGCGCCGCACCCGGCGCCAGGTTGAAGGACAGGGTGACCGACGGAAACTGGCCCTGGTGATTGATGGTGAGCGGGGCGACGGTATCGGCGAAGCGCGCCACGGTGCTGAGCGGCACCTGCACGCCGGCCGCGCCCGGCACGTAGAGGCGCGACAGCGCCGCCGGCCCGCGCTCGAACTGTCCGGCGGATTCCAGCAGCACCTTGTATTGCGTGGTCGCGCTGTAGATCGTCGCCACCTGGCGCTCGCCGAACGTGTCGTAGAGGGTCTGGTCGATGGCGGCGAGCGAGACGCCCAATCGCGAAGCCGTGTCGCGGTCGACTTCGACGGCGAGATGGCGGGCGGCGATCTGCTGGTCGCTCGCATTGTCCTGCAGCTTGGAGAGGCCACGCATGCGCTGGTCGAGGATCGGCGCCCAGCGATTGAGCTCCGCCGCGTCGAGCGAGGTGAGCGTGTACTGGTACTGGGTGCGGCTGAGGCGCCCGCCGAAGGTCAGATCCTGGCTGACCTGGAGGTAGGTGTTCACGTCCTGGATCTTCGCCAGCTCGGGCCGGACGCGCTGGATGAACTGGTCGGCCGAGACGCCGCGCTGGGAACGCGGTCTCAGCTGCACGAACATGCGCGCGAGGTTTTCCGAAGGAACGATCGAACCCGTCCCGGCGAAGGCGACGACACTCGCCACCGCCGGATCCTGCAGCAGGGTGTTGGTCACCTCGGCCTGCCGGTCGACCATGGCGGCGAAGGAAATGTCCTGGCGCCCCTCGACGGTGATGAAGACGAAGCCGGTGTCCTGCTGGGGAAACAGGCCCTTGGGGATCGTGACGTACAGCCAGCCGGTGAGGACGGCCAGCGCCACGGTCGCCGCCAGGGTGAGCGGCTGGTGATCGAGCACCCAGACGAGGCCGCGATCGTAGCCGCGCTGCACCGACTTGAAGGCGCTTTCGAAGACCCGGTCGATGCGGCCGCGTTTCCTTTCACCCGTCTCGCGATGCAGGAAGCGCGCACACATCACGGGCGTGAGCGTGAGCGAGACGAAGGCCGACATGACGACGGCCGCGGTCACCGTGACGGCGAATTCGCGGAACAGCACGCCCACCATGCCGCCCATCAGCAGCAACGGGATGAACACGGCGACCAGCGAAATGGTGATCGACACGATGGTGAAGCCGATCTCGCCCGAGCCCTTGAGCGCCGCCTCGAGGGGCGTATCGCCCGCCTCGATGTAGCGCACGATGTTTTCGATCATGACGATGGCGTCGTCGACCACGAAGCCGACGGCGATGGTGAGCGCCATCAGGGTGAGGTTGTTGATGCTGTAGCCCAGCGGGTACATCACCGCGAAGGTGGCGACCAGCGCCAGCGGCACGGCGATCGAGGGAATGACGGTCGCCCAGAAGTGCCGCAGGAAGATCAGGATGACCATCACCACCAGGCCGATGGTGAGCACCAGGGTGAATTTCACGTCGGCGATCGACGCCTCGACCGCCAGCGAGCGGTCGGACATCAGGTCGACATGCAGCGAAGGCGGCAGCGAGGCCAGGATGCCGGGCATCGCGGCCCTGACCTGGTCGACGATCCTGGTGATGTTGGCGCCGGGCTGGCGGAAGATCAGCAGCACCTCGGCCTTCTTGTTGTTGTACCAGGCGCCGGTGCGCGGCAGCCGGGCGCCGTCGATCACCTCGGCGATGTCGCGGATCCTGACCGGCGCGCCGTTGCGGAAGGCCACGATCACGTCGCGGTAGCCCGACGCCTCGAAGAGCTGGTCGTTGGCGTCGAGGATCAGGGATTGGGCCTTGCCCTCGATCGTGCCCTTGGCCTGGTTGATGGTGGCCGCGGCGATGCCCTTGCGGATGTCCTCCATGCTGATGCCGTGCGAGGCGAGCGCCGCGGGATCGGCGCGGATGCGGACGGCGAAGTCCTGCTGGCCGCCGATCGTCACCTGGGCGACGCCGGAAATCGCCGAAATCTTCTGGGCAAGCACGGTGTAGGCATAGTCGTCGATCTTGTAGAGCGGCATGTCGTCGGAATGCACGGCGTAGATCAGCACCGGCTGGTCGGCCGCGTTGACCTTGCGGTAAGTCGGCGGCGTCGGCAGGTCCTTGGGCAGCAGGCCGCCGGCGGCGTTGATCGCGGTCTGCACGTCGGTGGCGGCGCCGTCGATGCTGCGCTCGAGGGCGAACTGCAGCGTGATCGAGGTGTTGCCGAGGCCGCTCCACGACGTCATCGCCACCAGGCCGGGGATGGCGGCGAACTGCTGTTCGAGCGGCGTGGCGACCGAGGTCGCCATGGTCTCCGGACTGGCGCCGGGCAGGGCCGCCGAGACCGTGATGGTCGGGAAGTCGACGTCGGGCAGGGCCGCGACCGGCAGCAGCGTGTAGGAGGCCGCGCCGAAGACCAGCAGCCCCATCATCACCAGCGAGGTGGCGATGGGCCGGCGGATGAACCGTTCGGAAATATTCATGGCGCGGGCCTCAGCCCTTCGGCGCGGACGTTGTCGCGACCGCCGGCGGCACCGGCGCCGTCTGGACCCTCACCCGCGCCCCGTCGGTCAGGCGGAACTGGCCGTCGATCACGACATTTTCGCCGGCGGCGACGCCGCGCGCGATGACGGCGACGCCGTCCTGGACGCCGGCGAGCTCGATGACCCGCCGCTCGGCCGTGCCGTCGGCCTTGACCACGAAGCAGAAATAGCCGCTGGCGGCCTGCATGGCGGCGCGCTGCGGCACGGTCACCGTGCCCGACCGCATCGACAGCAGCAGGCGCACGTTGACGAATTGCCCGGGCCACAGCCGCTCGTCGTCGTTGGCGAAGCTGGCCTTGAGGCGGAGCGTGCCCGTTGTCGTGTCGATCTGGTTGTCGATCACCGACAGCGTGCCGCGCGCCAGCTCGGCCTCGTTGCTGCCGTAGGCGATGACGGTGAGCGCGTCTTGCGCCTGGTTGCGCCGGACGTCGTCGTTGACGTCCTGCGGCACGGTGAAATTGACGTAGATCGGCTTGATCTGGTTGATGCTGACCAGGCTGGTGGCCTGCGAGGCCTGCACGAGGTTGCCGATATCGACCAGGCGGGTGCCGGTGCGGCCGTCGAACGGCGCGCGGATATTGGCGTAGGCGAGGTTGAGCCGCGCCGTGTGCATGGCCGCTTCGTCGGCTGCGATCGAGCCCTTGAGGGCGTCGACTTTCGCCTGCTGCTGGTCGCGCAGCTGGATCGACTGGAAGCCCTGGTTCGCCATCTGGATGTAGCGATTGAGGTCGAGCTCGGCGCCGACGAGCTGCGCCTGGTTGCGCGTCTGGGTCGCGGTGGCTTCATCGAGGGCGGCCTGGAAGGGGCGCGGGTCGATCTGGAACAGCGGGTCGCCTGCTTTCACGTCCTGGCCTTCCTGGAAGGCGACCTTGACGATCTCGCCGTCGACGCGCGTCCTGATGACGGCCGTGTTGTAGGCCTGCACCGTGCCGATGCCGCGCACGTAGAGCGGGACATCCTTTTGCTCGGCAACCGCCGTGGTCACGGGGATGGCGGCCTGTCCGGCGATCGCCGCCTGGGCCGCCCTGTCACGGCCGGAATACTGGAGGAAGAGATAGCCGGCGCCGGCCACACAGGCGAGCGCGCCAATGGCGCCCAGCCTGGCAACGATCTCCTTTTTCATTTCGATCGAACTCCATCGGCGGAAAGATAGTCGTCCGCCCGTACGCTCCCCGCCAACACCTTAGCCGATTTCGGGCCGAGCGGGTGGAACCAAAAGTGTTACTGCCACTGTCAATATGTCCATATCCCCGGTTGTGAGCCGGAAGCGCGCCGGTGCCTATTCCGCGGCGGCCGCGCGGGGCGCGCGTCTGCTGCCGAGGCGGCGCGACAGCCGGTCGAGGTAGAGATAGACGACCGGCGTGGTGTAGAGCGTCAGCCACTGCGACACCAGCAGGCCGCCGACGATGGCGATGCCGAGCGGCCGGCGCAGCTCGGAGCCCGCGCCCTGGCCGATGGCGAGCGGCAGGCCGCCGCCGATCGCGGCGAAGGTCGTCATCATGATCGGCCGGAAGCGCAGCAGGCAGGCCTCGTGGATCGCCTCGAGCGGGCTCTTGCCGTGGCTGCGCTCGGCCTCGAGCGCGAAGTCGATCATCATGATGGCGTTCTTCTTGACGATGCCGATCAGCAGGATGATGCCGATCAGGGCGATCACGCTCAGCTCATAGCCGCATGCCATCAGCGCCAGCAGGGCGCCGACACCGGCCGACGGCAGGGCCGACAGGATGGTGATGGGATGGATGTACGATTCGTACAGCATGCCGAGCACGATGTAGACAGCCAGGATCGCCGCGGCGATCAGGTACGGCATGGTGGCCAGCGAGTCCTGGAAGATCTGCGCCGTGCCCTGAAAGGCGCCCTGCACGGTGAACGGCACGTTGAGCTCGCGGCGCATCCTGTCGATCTGCTCGACCGCTTCGCTCAGCGCCACGCCCGGCGCCAGGTTGAAGGACAGCGTCACGGAAGGAAACACGCCCTGATGGTTGATGGTGAGCGGCGAGACCTTGTTGACGAAGCTCGCGACGGTGCTGAGCGGCACCTGCATGCCGTTGGCGCCCGAGATGTAGAGTCGCGACAGCGCCGCCGGCTCGCGATCGAAATCCGCCTCGGCCTCGAGCAGCACCTTGTACTGGGTCGTCGCGCTGTAGATCGTCGCCACCTCGCGCTCGCCGAAGGCGTCGTACAGGGTCTGGTCGACCGCCGACAGCGAAACGCCCAGCCGCGAGGCCGTGTCGCGGTCGACCTCGACGGCGAGGCGACGGGAGGCGATCTGCTGGTCGGTGGCGACGTCCTGGATCTGCCGGATTCCGCGCAGGCGCTGCTCGAGGATCGGCGCCCAGTGATTGAGCAAGGCCTGGTTGGTCGAGGTCAGGGTGTATTGGTACTGGGTGCGGCTCAGCCGGCCGCCGAACGTGAGATCCTGCGCCGCCTGCAGGTAGAGCCTGACGCCCGGGACCTTCGCCACCTTGGACCGCAGGCGTTCGATGACCTGATCGGCCGAGACGTCGCGTTGGGAGAACGGTTTCAACTGGATGTAGATGGGGGCGACGTTTTCCGACGGATTGAAGCTGCTGGTGCCGGCAAAACCCGAGACGCTGAAGACCGCTGGATCGGCGAGCGCGATGGCGGCGAGCTTGTTCAGCCGTTCGGCCATGCGGGCGAAGGAAATGTCCTCGCGCGCCTCGGCCTGGCCGAAGATGAAACCGGTGTCCTGCTGAGGAAACAGGCCTTTGGGGATGGTGACGTAGAGCCAGCCGGTCAGGATCGCGAGCGCAATGGTCGCGGCCAGGGCGAGCGGCTGGTGGCCTAGCACCCAGACGAGGCTGCGCTCATAGCCGCGCAGCATGGCGCCGAAGGCCTCGCCGCACAGCCGGTCGAGCCGGCCTCGGCTCTTCGCGGGGGCACTTGGGCGCAGCAGGCGCGCGCACATCACCGGCGTGAGCGTGAGCGAGACGAAGGCCGACATGACGACGGCCGCGGTCACCGTGACGGCGAATTCGCGGAACAGCACGCCCACCATGCCGCCCATCAGCAGCAACGGGATGAACACGGCGACCAGCGAAATGGTGATCGACACGATGGTGAAGCCGATCTCGCCCGCGCCCTTGAACGTCGCCTGCAGCGGCGTGTCGCCCTTCTCGATATGGCGAACGATGTTCTCGATCATGACGATGGCGTCGTCGACCACGAAGCCGACGGCGATGGTGAGCGCCATCAGGGTGAGGTTGTTGATGCTGTAGCCCAGCGGATACATCACCGCGAAGGTGGCGACCAGCGCCAGCGGCACGGTGATCGAGGGAATGACGGTCGCCCAGAAGTGCCGCAGGAAAAGGAAGATCACCAGGACCACCAGGCCGATGGTCAGGATCAGGGTGAACTTCACGTCGGCGATCGACTCATCGATCGCCAGCGATCCGTCCGATATCAGGTCGACATGCATCGACTTCGGAATCGAGGTCAGGAGCTGGGGCATCATGGCCCCGATTTGGTCGACGATCCGCGTGGCGTTGGCGCCGGGCTGGCGATAGACCAGCAAAATCTCGGCCTTCTTGCCGTTGTACCAGGCACCGCTGCGCGGCATGCGGGCGCCGTCGACCACGTCGGCGATGTCGCGGATCTTGACCGGTGCGCCGTTGCGGTACGCCACGATGATGTCGCGATAGCCCGCCGCGCCGAACAGCTGGTCGTTGGCGTCGAGCGTGAGCGACTGGTATTTGCTCTCGAGCGTGCCCTTGGCCTGGTCGGTGGTGGCGGTGGCGATGGCGGCGCGAATCTCCTCGAGGCCGATGCCGTGCGCCGCGAGCGCTGCAGGATTGGCGCGGACGCGGACGGCGAAGTCCTGCTGGCCGGCGATCGCCACCTGGCCGACACCCGGCACCGACTGGATCTGCTGCGCCAGGATCGTGTAGGCGAAGTCGTCGACCTTGTAGATCGGCAGCTCCTCGGACCACACCGCGTAGATCAGCACCGGCCGGTCGGACGGGTTGATCTTGCGATAGGTCGGCGGGTTGGGCAGGTCCCTGGGCAAGAGGCCGCCGGCGGCGTTGATCGCGGTCTGGACGTCGGTGGCGGCGCCATTGGCGCTGCGGGAGAGCGCGAACTGCAGGACGATCGACGTATTGCCGAGCCCGCTCCACGACGTCATGGCGACGAGGCCGGGGATGGCGGAGAACTGCATCTCGAGCGGCGTGGCGACCGAGGTCGCCATGGTCTCCGGGCTGGCGCCCGGCAGGCTGGCGCCGACCGAGATGGTCGGGAAATCGGCGTCGGGCAGGGCGGCGACGGGCAGTAGCGTGTAGGCCGTGCCGCCCAGCACCAGCAGGCCCGCCATCAGGAGCGAGGTGGCGATCGGCCGGCGGATGTACCACTCGGAGAGGCTCATGGCGCGGGGTCGGTCTTCACGACGGCCCGCGCCTGGCCCGGCGGGGCGGCAGTGGCGGCCGAGGACGGGTCCATCTGCACGCGCGCGCCGTCGGTCAGCCGGTACTGACCCTCGACAGCCACCGTCTCGCCGGGGGCAATGCCGTGCAGGATGACGGCGATGCCGTCCTGGGTGCCGCCGAGCTCGAGGGTCCGCCGCTCAGCGGTGCCGTCGGGCTTCACGACATAGGCGAAGTAGCCGCCCGGGCCCTGCATCACCGTCCGTTGCGGCACGGTGGTGACGCCCTTGCGCTCGGCGAGCACCAGGCGAACGTTGACGAACTGCCCCGGCCACAGCTTCTGGTCGGCGTTCGGAAAGGTGGCCTTCAGTCGAAGCGTGCCGGTGGTGGTGTCGATCTGATTGTCGATGACCGAGACCTCGCCGCGCGCCAGCACGAGCTTGGGATCGTCGCCCAGCGCAATGGCGGCGAGCGGGGCCGCGGCCTGCCGCTCGCGCACTTGGTCGTTGACGTTCTGCGGCACCGTGAAAGTGACGAAGATCGGCTTGACCTGCGTGATGCTGACGAGGCTGGTCGCCTGCGCCGCCTGCACGAGGTTGCCGATATCGACCAGGCGTGTGCCGGTACGGCCGTCGAAGGGCGCGCGGATGTCGGCATAGTCGAGATTGAGCGTGGCGTTCGTGATCGCGGCCGTGTCGGCAGCGATCAAGCCTTTGAGCGCGCGCACGACCGCCGTCTGCTCGTCGAAGCTCTGGCGCGACTGATAGCCCTCCTTGCTGAGTGTCCTGTCGCGATAGAGGTCGAGCTCGGCACTGACGAGCTGCGCCTCGTTGCGCTGCTTGGACGCCTGCGCCTGTTCGAGCGCCGCCTGGAACGGCCGCGGATCGATCTGGAAGAGCGGATCGCCCGCCTTGACGTCCTGGCCTTCGGTGAAGGACACCTTGACGATCGCGCCGTCGACGCGGGTCTTGATGACCGCCATGTTGTAGGCCTGTACCGTGCCGATGCCGCGCACGATCAGCGGCACGTCCTGCGCCTCGGCGACGGCGGTGATAACCGCCACGCCGTCCTCGGCTGCGGCCGGCGCGCTCGCCTGGGGGCGGTGCCTGTACTGCACGAAGAAGGTGCCGGCGCAAGCGAGGCCGACCAGGACGACGGCGGCGGCCACACGGGACAACATCTTCCGGTTGATTGCCATGCCGGCCACTCTAGCCGATTTTCAGGCGCACCGGGCAAGCGCCCGGCGGCGGCTCACGGCGTGGGCGGATCGATCTCGGCGCAGTTGGTCGCCCGGGTCATCAGGCAGTCCTGCAGCGCCGACACGCTGCGCGGCTCTCGCTCATGGCGCGCCTGCGCGTCAGTCAGCCGCCTGCGTGCCGGCGTCGGCCGGCGGTTTGGCCATGGCGGGCACCGTCGCGGGGATCTCGCCGGTCGGGCGGCGGCGCTTGCCGGACATCCAGTGCGCGAAGCGGTCGAGATAGAGATAGATGACCGGCGTGGTATAAAGTGTCAGCCACTGTGACACCAACAGGCCGCCGACGATGGCGATGCCGAGCGGCCGGCGCAGCTCGGAGCCCGCGCCCTGGCCGATGGCGAGCGGCAGGCCGCCGCCGATCGCGGCGAAGGTCGTCATCATGATCGGCCGGAAGCGCAGCAGGCAGGCCTCGTGGATGGCCTCGAGCGGGCTCTTGCCCTGCTCGCGCTGCGCCTCCAGCGCGAAGTCGATCATCATGATGGCGTTCTTCTTGACGATGCCGATCAGCAGGATGATGCCGATCAGGGCGATCACGCTGAGATCGTAGTGGAATAGCATCAGCATCAGGAGCGCGCCGACGCCGGCCGAGGGCAGCGC
>Ga0210383_10006203_pt1 | contig 10444 bp, 11 predicted proteins | sample IncBWC14OmetaG_FD_160072 | JGI IMG/M metagenome (GOLD analysis project Ga0210383, IMG submission 160072) | Forest soil microbial communities from Barre Woods Harvard Forest LTER site, Petersham, Massachusetts, United States - Inc-BW-C-14-O ...
GCAGGCTGACAGAGTAGACGGTAACTGGGCAGGCTTCGGATTCCGGCGCAGAAGCTAGTCGTGGAGCACGACGTTGAGAAGGGAGCTATTGACCTCAAGCTCACCGTTATAGCGAACGAAGCCCAATTTCCTGAACCTGTTCATGAAGAAGTTGACTCGCGAGCGGGTCGTTCCCACCATCTCTGCCAGAGTCTCCTGACTGATCTTGGGAATCGCAACTTCAGCCTTTCCGTCCTTGCCGAATTGAGCCAGCAGGAGAAGAACGCGAGCGAGTCGTTTCTCGCTAGAATTGAAAAGCTGGTCCACCAAATCCTCTTCGTATCGGATGTTCCGCGTCAGCAAATACGCCACGAACATATCGGAGAACGCACGTTCGCGGTGAATCACATCCATCATGGATTTCTTATCGATTCGCATCACCGTGCAATCGGTCATCGCAACTGCGGAGCACATGCGGCGGGGCTGTCCTGTGAGGCAACCCTCCCCGAAGAAATCACCCTTATTCAGAATGCCTATCGTGGCTTCCTTCCCGTTCTGAGCCACAACGATGAGTTTTACTTTTCCCTTCTGTATATAGAAAACAGAATCGGCCGACTCACCCTGAGTAAATATCGTCCGCTTGTTGGGAAAGGCCACGATTGTCCTGCCCCCGTCGATGGTCGAGAGGAAGGTTTGGAGATCGAATTCGCGCCGTTTCTTAGCCGCGGCCACGGGTGTCATGAATCGGCCCCCTTTCAATGCTAAAGGAACCCAAGAACCCAGTGTATGAACCAATTATTCTATTCGAGGTTCGGCACGTCAACAGCAACATTCGTTCCGCGTTCCGAAAATGCAACAGGCTCGCTTTCGGGAACGGTACGAACCTGGTACCTACATCTGTAGGTCGCTCGCCCTTCTTGGGGAAACGGAGGAAGCAGCATCAAAGCAGTGAGCTGAGAAGCGCACCATTGGGGCTATGGAGCGAATGAATCCAGAACAGGCCGACCCAAACTCCTCTGATCGCTCGTCACCCGCCGATATTCTCCTGAGGGAAGAACCCGAAGACGAAGAGGACGAAGGAGCATAACGGTGGCGAGGAAAATGACGACGGGGACGAAGGCCACGCGGAGTGAGCTCGATTTGCGCCCAAATGAGTGACGTGAGTAAATTGGGTTTTCGTTTTGCGCCTTTGCTGCCACTGCAACCCGCCTACTCTGGTTATGCAGACGTTCTCGCGGGATAAACGGACGCGGTAATGTTCTTGGAGAAACGAAAACTAACCCGAAATGACGAGGTCCCGAGAGATGGGCTCGGCCGAGTCCTCGAATTCTATACGGTTACCGCCCTCGTGCTTCGCTGCGTAAAGAATTGTCTGGTTATGCGTCAACGCATTCTTTGAAACCACGTTCTGCCTTTCGGAACTGGTCGGCCACGAATTCCGGAAGCGTCTGTTCCAGCTTTTGTGACAACCAAATCTGTAGCTCGGACTTCTGCTCATCAGAAATGGATACAAAGCGAATTCCCAGATGGCCTTTTTTCGACCAGCAGATTGTCGATTCTGCGAAGAGGGGTACTTCGTGATCGGGGAGCGGGAACTGAACGCGGACTCTTTCTCCGGGAAGGAGCGGAACCTGCGTGCTCAATGCCATTCCCCCTTCACTGATATTTAGGCTGAAACATCGAACCTGCTCCGTATTTTCCCTCTGGATGGTGACGGGAGTAGACACCGGACAACGAAAATACCGCCTCCGTTCTCTCAGGATGAGCCCATATGCAGGCTTGAGCGTTTTGTGGATCGATTGCGCAGAAAGCGGTCTCTCGAAGACAAACTGAGACTTCTTGCGGAAAACCGATGTGAGTTCCGCATTATGATCGTCGATGCCGAACGTGACCGCCGTCCGATTCGATGGGGAGAGTCGCGCCTCGTCCAGAATGTGCCCTGACTGCTCTCCTAGTTGAAGGTCAACGATGACGGCATCGAACTTTCGGCGCTTCAGCAGAAGTGCCGCGCTGGCCTCGTCCTGACATGCATCGGGCGAAATAGACAATTCCCGCAGGGCGAGGCTGAACTGCTGAATTGTAGCGGGATCAGCGGACACCAAGAGTGCAAGTCCTATGGACATAAGTGAAATACTCACCTCAGAAGGTTTGTTGTTACGATTGTCTGCCGCTAGCTCGCGTCCGGCTTCAATTTCGGCGAGGTTGCCTCGCAGCTTGTCAGCAACCTTGTCAACTGCCAAAGGCTTGCTGAAGTAGTAGCCTTGAATCTGATCACAATGATGTGCTCGCAGGAACGACATTTGGGCTTCGTCTTCGACGCCCTCGGCGATCACCTTAAGATTCAGGCTTTTCGCCATGCTGATGATCGCAGTTGTGATCGCAGCATCATCGGGCTTCATGGCAACATCGGCGATAAACGAGCGGTCGATTTTAAGCTTGCTGACCCCAAACTGTCTCAAGGACGTGAAGTTGGAGTAGCCAGTTCCAAAGTCGTCAATCGCCAACGTCAGGCCCATAGATTTCAATTCCCGAAGCACGGAGAGCGTCACATCTGCGTTGGCTAGCAGTAGGCTTTCCGTCAGCTCCAGTTCAAGATATTGCGCGGCGAGACCAGTCTCATGGAGCACACTTCGGATGAGTTCGCAGAAACCCTCTTGGCGAAACTGCACCGCTGAGACATTGACCGCCACAGTCATGTTCGGAAGACCTTCCTCCTGCCATTTCCGCGCCTGAAAACAGGCCGTCCGAAGCACCCATTCGCCGATTGGCACGATCAGTCCGCTGTTCTCGGCAATGGGTATGAACTTGTCGGGAGGCACAAGACCCAAACCGGGATGCTGCCAACGAAGCAGCGCCTCCAGCCCGGTGATCCTACCTGTGGCCAAATCTATCTGTGGCTGATATACGAGAAAGAGTTCCTTTTTGCCGAGTGCCAATCGCAGGCTGCTTTCTAAGCTCAAGCGCTCGACAGCCTGAACGTTCATATCCTCTTCGAAGAAGCGGAAGCTGTTGCGTCCGCCATCCTTGGCACCGTACATAGCCGCGTCGGCATTCCGGATCAGCGTCTCACAGTCCGTACCGTGCTCAGGGAACATGCTAGCGCCGATGCTGCAACCAACATTCAGAGAATGCCCTTGGACTTCGAATGCAGCGGTCATTGCATCCATGAGCCGTTCGATGGCAACCGCTACGTCTACCAAATCCTTGACTTGAGTCAACGTGATCAGGAATTCGTCGCCACCAAGACGGGCGACGGTATCCTGTTCACGTCCCCATTTCTTTAACCTTTCTGCAACTTGTTGCAGCAGGAGGTCGCCGACCGAGTGCCCAAGTGAATCGTTGATGTCTTTGAACCTGTCAAGATCGAGGAAGAGGAGGGCGACCTTATGTTTGTACCGACGAGCACCAGCGAGCGCCTTCGTCAAACGATCCTGAACAAGAGTCCGATTGGGAAGTCCTGTCAAAGCATCGTAGTAGGCTAAGTATTGGACGCGGTCTTCGGCTACTCTGCGGTCCGTGATGTCGCGAAAATACCAGATTCTGCCCCGATAGCGGCCTTTTGAGTCGACGAGGGGCGCAGAGTATCGGTCGAACACCTTCCCATTCTTCAGCCTGATTTCATCGCTGCTTTTCTCATCCCGGTGGCTATAGAGATGCTTGACCCTTTCGACGAAGGCGTCCGGAGCTTCGACCTTGTCCCTCACGTGCTGGAGCACGATAATGTCGTCTTGTGTGCTTAGCATTTCCTCCGGCATTTCGAAGTGGAGCCCGAACTGCTTATTTGCGAGAACGATATGGTCAGACTCATCGACGGCCAAAATGCCATCAAGTGTCGTCTCAGCCTGCGCCTCCAGCAGTGCAGTCTTGAATAACAGCGCCTCCTCAGCCTGTTTGCGCTCGGTGATATTGTCAAAAACTGCAACAAAACATCCTTTTCCCGCACCATAGGCCGAAATGGAGAACCACATTCCTAAGGCTCTAAGTTCGATCTCGAATCGTTCTGGTTTACCCGTCAGTACCACTCGGCCATATCTTTCCAACAATTCTGGTTGCGAGTCTTTTCCCCTCGGGATGACCTCGGTGAATTTCTTGCCCACGACATTTCTCAGGCCGGTCAACGTTCCAAATGCGCCGTTGACAGCGAGGTAGGCAAAATCTGTTGGGCGGCCGCGGTCGTCAAAAAGCATCTCGCAGTACGCGTATCCTTCCAGCATGTTCTCAAACAGCGAACGATAGCGGCTTTCGCTTTCTGCCATGGCATCTTGCGCACGCCCACGGATGCCAGTTTGGAAGGATTGCTGCGGCCTACTTCGTTCGCGGGGGAATCCTACTGAGGCCAGAAGAAAAACAACAGCGGCACAGGCTAAGATTGCCGCAATCTGCGACGGCCAAATGGCAAGATGCAGAACGATAAGATGCTCGAGTGCCTCGAAACTTGCCGCCATGAGCAGGGCAATCGTCGCGTAGCGGAGTGCTCGCATGAATCGATATCGCACGGTCATATTCAGAACCAAGAACCGATACCGATCCCAAATGCCCATTCGGCTTAAGATTTCGGGGCTGGCTTTCGTAGTAAGATCGGCACACGAGAGCAGGGTGCTCGCGAAACCGTTTTCCTCAAGTTAACTGTGCTGGTGGCGGGAAGATCGTTGCCGGGTCCTTCCGGCTCTGTTCGCACCTTCCGCCGATCCTGTCTTGAGCGCAGACACGATTCGATCTGAACCATGGTTTGCGTTCAGGCCCAGCGAATCATAACGAACAGTACAACACCCGCCACTAGAGCGATCTGAACCACCAGCCGCCACTTCTCTAAGAACACGTTTCGCATGTTGAAAAGATTCTTTCTGTTCTTCTGCCAAGAGCCGCAACCCTATCGAGGTGCGTGCTGGCGCTCCATCACCGTTGCCATGGTACGCAAGTGAATCTCGTGGCTATGTTCGGAATGAACGTGCTTCAGCATTGCCTGAGCCGCCAGCGTTCGTGAGTTTCCTATGCTTCCTTTAAAGTCGTGGATGCGTTCCGTATGAGTGCAAGCACAACATATGAGGGTCGTACCCGTATTGTCTCTACCGATGCGGTACATAGTAGCTATAGCGTACATGACGGTTGTCGGTATTAGTGCGATTGGTCTAACCTTAAGTTTATGGGCTTCCTCCTTGGGTGGTGTACCAATGCCCCCGCACCGCCCGCCAATGAAGCGTAGCCTTTAGGTATGTACACCACGAGCAGAGACGTCGCAGGCGGTACTTTTATGATTTGTAAAGAGTGCGGGCACGCGGTCGGCATGAACAAGATGTGCGAGACGCCGCTCCAATCGGCGACGAACATTCTGAAACACATGGCTACTCACAACGTCTCCCACGCTTTCAAGTCGGGTGGACACGTTCCTTTGCACTTAACAACTGTGGTCCCTCTTTACTTGTCATTAGGGCTGCAGGCAATGGCAAATAAGATCTAGGAGTTCTGCGTCGTCGACAGGCTTCTGAAAACAGCCCGCGGCTCCTAATTCGAGCAAGGGTTGTTTATAGTCTCGCAAATCTCGCCCCGTGAGGATAATCACAGGAATCGGAGCGAGTGATGGGAATGCTCGCATGTGTTTCAGAACAGCTGCTCCGGTCGCAAATCCGGGCAGGCCCAAGTCGAGGAGGACAAGATCAGGGCGCTCCTTTTGAGCCAAAGCCAATGCTGAATAACCGTCCCCCGTGCTCAAGGTGTTGTAGTGATTGGCTCGCAGACGTATACCCAGCGCGTGGCGCAGGTCCGCGTCGTCGTCTACGATCATAATCAGCGATTGCTGTTTCGGCCGCTCGGTCGTTGTCTCCACTGCTGCCATCAGAAGATCCATTTGCCCATCTCCTTTGTAGGTAAGCAATTAAGCCGCGATCCGAGAAGCGTTAGCCGCTCGATTCGGAACTTGCAGCCCGTTGTGAGGAGAGGCACGGCTAGAATCCGCCTGTGCCACACGCCAGTGACGGTCCATACGACTGCTACCCGATGAGCTGTTCGATTGCCGCCAACAGGATGCGATCGTCGACAGGTTTTTGAAAGAATCGCTTAGCCCCGACATCGCGGCAGCGCCGTTCGTGGGTAAATCGGTCGCGAGCGGTTAGGACGATCACGGGCACGCCAGCAAGCCCTGGAATCTCACTAAGACCTTGCATGAAGAAATAGCCGTCGTAGTCGGGCAGCCCGATGTCAAGAATAATGACATCCGGCATTTCGGTAAATGCCATGCTGAGCCCGGCACCCGCATCATTCGCAACATAGGTATCGTAGTGGGCCTGAAGCCGGATTCGGAGACCAAGACACAAATCCAGATCATCTTCGACAATGAGAATCTTGGCGCCGCGCGTGCTTTTCGGCTTGTGGTTGAATAACTTTAAGTTGTGCAGGGCATTGGGGGACAAGGAAGGCTCATAGTGCAGGGATACGGTAGTTCCCCGAATCTGCTGGCTCGTCGCGTCGGGCTCAATGTCATGTCTCATGGGTTCGACAGTACAACAGACGTACCGTCTTGGCTCTGAACGAAAGGACAACGCGCCTGTTGCAAACAGGCCACTCAAAACTCCAGTTGTTGGGTGACTCACCGGACTTGTAGGACTCGAACCCGCTTGAAAACGTAAATTCAACAACATGCGGGGCGACGGATGGCATCGAAGTATGCGGAAAGCAGCGGTAGACCGGTAGACCAGCTAACGGATCGCAAATGGATCGTAACGTCTCGCCCAGAGGCAAAACCGGTCAATGAGCTTGTGGCGATGTTGCAACAATTGACCCGAGGAGCTTGGGCATTTGCCCACGCTGGCGGGTCGCCTGCGATCGAATCCGCAGCCTAGACAATCGGGTCCGGTCTCAGGTCTACTTCTCTCAGGATTTTCGGTTAGACCCAGCAAGGCGGGGAGGGCTCGATCGAACGACGTCACGTGTTTGTTTTACTCGCGTCCGCCGCCATCGGTGCTAACGTCTTACAGGCAGGTCCGAGCGAAGACCAAGGCCAATTCTCCCAAGGTCACGTGACCTGGGTCGCCGAGGTGTTGGAGCGCATGCAGACAATCAAGCCCGGCATGACGCGAAAAGCTCTCCTCACGGTGTTCACGACCGAGGGCGGGCTGTCAACGGGATTGCAGCGTACATTCGTCAGCCGAGACTGTTCGTACTTCAAGATTGATGTCGAATTTCAGGCTGTCGGTCGGCCGGACCGAGATGAGAACGGACGTGTGACGCTCGTCGAAGGCAACGAAGACATCATCCTCAAGGTTTCCAGGCCGTACTTACAGTTCGGTGTTATGGATTAAACCCGAAACAGGTCTCCGCTCTCCGTGCGGACAGGGCTCTTGCAAACAGGCACTCAAAACCCCTACCGACGGATTTTGAGAGGAGGTAAGCGATGATGAAGTTCGCATTTCGCTGGACAGCCCTCTGCATCGTGCTTGCATCTGCCCTTTCTGCGGCCGCAAAACGGGCGCAGCCAAAGCCGGTCACGCCTGTCGTTTCCGATGGAATTAGATACGCCGCCGATGGAGATGGAGTAGACGAGTACGTGATTGCATCAAACGCTTCTGACGGCAAGATGCTGTGGAAAGTGAGAGTTGTGCACAACGAGATCGACCCTCGCATGGAACGCGACGTGCAGGACGTTTACATCACCGATCTTAGCCTCGCGGGCAGCGCCCTTTTGGTGCGCGATGAAAAGTCCCGGTGCTATAAGGTCAACTTGACCACGAAACAGGTCGAAAAGCGGTTATGGTGTCATGGTTTCTGATCTAGGAGTTTTGAGCGATTCGCCAACTGGCGAAATCAATTACCCTCAAAACCCCCGAAGCTGATCGACAACCGGCTCATTCTGGCGCTTCGTCATTGTTGCCCTGGCTCCCGCTCCGAAGCACCACCGAAGCGCTGGCCGCACTTCGGACACTCGATCCGAAACGTGTCGATCCGGCGCAGATCGCCTGGTGGAATCGCGAGCCCACACTTCGTGCAGATTGTGTTGAGCGATGCCATGATCATGGCGCGATTGATCTTTGCTTCGACGGCATCCCGTGTGCTTAGAAAGTGACTTGAGGAAAATGGATGTTCAGCTTGTAGCAAGTATAGAGAATCAAGATCGCGCCCAGCGTGGAAAGAATCAGGCCAGCAGGATGGTACCGTTCGTTCGTCGGGCGCGAAAACATGTGGCTAACGCCGCCACCGATGATTGATCCGATGATGCCCAGAACAATCGTCCAGAAGATCGTCATGTGGACGTTCATAACCGATTTCGCGATGACTCCCGAGATTAGCCCGATCAGGATGTACCAGATTAAATGAAACATTTTTACTTTCCCTTCTGTGGTCGCCTTCAAAGCGCGTACACAGCGTAGGCCCGGACCTAGAATCGGTCTGTACAAAATTGACCACATCGAGGACAGTGGCTTCGGATTGGTGTTGGAATCCCAAGATGACGTGAGTAGCCCCGGGGAGATTCACCCCGCGGCTCTCTCAGAACTGTACATGAACCTCTCAGCTCATACAGCACCCACCGTGGAGCCACGCCGCACCCCCATCTGCCAGTGAGCAAACAACTCCGGAGAGCGCCGCGAAATGCGCGCGATCCAGCGTGCCGCCCGTCGGTGATGGCTGCTCAGTTTTTTGTATTTACGCTTGGCCCAAGGGACCAGATCTTGATTCAGTTCGCGCATCGTCGGATAAAGCGCCGAGCGATCATATCGCCCGTAATACTGGAGCCAGCCTCGGATAATCGGATTGAAAATCCGCGACAGATCTTCAAGCGCCTTGTCGCTGCGGTTAGGCAGCCTCCAGCGCCGAAACGTGTCGCGAATCGCCTTCGCTGCTTTGTTCGAAGCTGCGGGACTGAAATTGATGAAGAACTTCCCCTTGCGGTTCTTTGATCTCCTCGGTTGAAAGCTGTGACCGAGAAAATCAAACTTTTCGTTTTGGGTACTTCTTCTTCCGAAAATCATCCTTGCAGCCAATTGAGAATTGCCCTCACAGGTGGGCGACCTGAATCTCACTCTCAGAGATTAGGGAACACCCAGCCTCGCGGGAAGATCCAAGTTACCATGGTTACGTCTCACCTCCCGGATCTCGGTGCGAGCCTCTCCTTCCGAGTGAAGATAGAGGATATGAGATTAGAAGTGCTTTCGCTCGTGTGGCGGCTTGACTGCTTGTCTTGTGTGCTCACTGTTTTTTCGACGATTCGGATAGGGAGAAGATGCTGGACGGGTTGGGCGCTAGCGGCGGTCAACAGCCTGATCATTTGCGTCATCGGGTTAAGAACAGGACAACTGGGCCTGATTCCGGCGAACCTATTCTGTATTGTGCTCTACGCGATCAACTTGCGAACGTGGCGCAAGGCCGACTTCTCCTGAGCCCCGCGGCTCGAAGATGCAACTGTTGAGAACAGCGATTACACCAGCTGAGACGTTGGTCATCGTCAATGAGTTCTATAAAAGGGATATCATTGACCAGCGGTCCTAACGTTGCGTGTAGTGGTCTGACTTCATCGAGTGACCTGACCGTCCCTCACGGACTCGAAATGTGGGGTCGTGAAATGAATGCAGTCGCGCCGGCCCAGGCCGTCGAGATTTTTCATCCATAATTAATGCACTTTCCTAGGCTCGAGTTCCCCTCGAAGCTGCCTCACCAACTTATGCGGTTCGATCCCGCCGTTCTTCGCCGCCGTCCTTCGCCACTTGACTGGCGAAAGGTCCCCAGTGTATTGATCTGTTTCGGTTAAGCATCCAGGTAATTTCCCAGGGAGGAAGTAATGAACAGAAAGAGCGGGCCAGCAAATGCAGATGTCATTTTTCAGCGGCTGTCATCCGTCGCTGTGGTGATCGCGATGAGTTGTGCGCTCCTATCGGCTAGTACGCCAGGCGGCAAACTCGTGACGAACAGCACACCGAGCTACGTAGCCACTGCGAAAAATCTCGGAGCGGAAGATTTGGCGAAGGTTATTGAAGTGAGCATTTGGCTGCAGCTGCACAATCGCAGCCAATTCGACACGCTAACCCAGTCGCTCTATGATCGCAGCTCCCCCAACTACCATCATTGGCTGAAACCGAGCGAAATTGCCACTCACTTCGCGCCAACCGCGCAAGAGGCGAAGACGGTGCAGCAGTTTTTTGCGGCGCATAATCTTACGGTGGTGAAGACGGGTCCCAATAACTTCTACGTCAGGGCGCGAGGCACGGTTGGCGATGTGGAGAAAGCCTTCCAGGTACAGCTCAACAACTATCAGGTTGGCGATAAAACCATCCGCGCCAATGCCGGCGATCCTTATGTAGAGGGCGCGGCGGGACCTTTGGTAAGAGCCGTATCGGGGCTGGATGCGGCGGAGTTCGAGCATCCGTTGATGGCCAAGCCGACAAACATCGGTGGTTCTAAGTCCGCCGCGGCGGTGCAAGCGGCGGCGATAAGCAATTCCGACTTCTTTTCGCAGCAATGTTTTACCGGCACGGAGACG
>Ga0210383_10006205_pt1 | contig 10441 bp, 7 predicted proteins | sample IncBWC14OmetaG_FD_160072 | JGI IMG/M metagenome (GOLD analysis project Ga0210383, IMG submission 160072) | Forest soil microbial communities from Barre Woods Harvard Forest LTER site, Petersham, Massachusetts, United States - Inc-BW-C-14-O ...
CCGGCATGTGCAAGCTGCCGTGGTTGATCGACGGCTCCTTGCCGATGTTCTCCATGATGTCGATCTCGCCGCACTTCGGCCAGTTGGTGGCGCTGTTGCTGATGTCGGCGCCGAGCATCCAGAACGCCGGCCACAGCCCTTGTCCCTCCGGGATCTGGATCCGCGCCTCGAAGCGGCCGTACTCCTGCGTGAACTTTCCTTGCGTGCGAATTCGCGCGCTGGTGTAGCCGCACGGACCGTTCGACGGGTACGAGCAGGTGAACGACGATGCTCCTGCCGTGGTCGCCGTGATGACCAGGTTCCCCCCCTGCACGACGGCGTTGGCAGTGCCGGTCGTATAGTACTCGAGCTCGTTGTTGCCCCAGCCGCTGCCGCCGGTGTCGTAGACCCACTTCGTGGAATCGACCGCCGAGTTGTCCGGGCCGTCGAACTCGTCCGACCAGGTCAGCACCCACCCGGGCAGCGTTGCCCCGCCGTCCGCCGATCCACCCGTGCCCGGCACGCCGCCGGCCGCATTGCCACCGGCGCCGCTGGCACCACCGGTCGCCTTCCCACCGGCGCCGCCGCTGCCACCGGTCGCCTTCCCACCGGCGCCGCCAGTTCCCACGCTCGAGCTTCCGCCGGTTGCGGAGGCGCCCGCGATCCCGCCCGTTCCGGCGCCGCCACCGCTTCCCGCCTTGCCGCTCCCGCCACCGGAGCCGGCATCGGTGCTCGGCGTCGAAGCTCCGCTCGAACATCCGAAGGTCAAGATCGCGACCGAGATCAGACAGCGGTTTGCGCGCACCGTAGAACGCTATCACGACGATCGCAGCGCGTTCGCGTGATCTCGATTCCGTGTGACGGTCACGTCATTCGGCGTGAATGGACGGCACGCACGGCCCCATCCGGGTGGCGCCGCTCACCCGCGCGCTTTGAGTTGATCCCGCATTGCCGTCCGCAATCGCGGCACTACTTAGATCGTTTTGGGATCGGCAGGCGGCGGAACCATGTGGCCCGTCGCTTGCGATGTGCCGCTCGGCAAAGGAGCACCTCATGACACGCCTTCACTTTCTCGCCGGTCTCGCCGTGATTTCGATCAGCGCTCTGGGAGCCACGGGCTGCATCCCTGTGACCGATCCCAACGACAACAGTGGAGGCGGTACCTACACCTACTGTTATTGCGACGCCGACTGCCCCAAAGGCTCGGTCTGCGACGAGGAGTACGGCAAGTGCATCCTCCCGCCGACGACGACGACCGGCGGGCACAGCGGCAGCACCGGCGGAGCCAGCGGGCACGCCGGTCACGGCTATGCCGGTGCGGGGGGGACGATAAGCTCAGGCACGGGCGGTGGGGGCCCGGGAATGGCGGGCGCTCCCGGAACCGGGGGCGTGACCGGTACGGGCGGCGTGACTGGTACGGGCGGCGTGGGCAACACGGGCGGATCCGGCAGTGTGGGCGGCGGGTCGGGCGGCGCCAGCGGCGGCGCGGGCAGCAGCGGAAAGGGTGGCAGCGGCGGCGGGGGAACGACGGGCTCGGGTGGGATGGCCGCGAACTCGTGTGAAGCCACGAGCGATTGCGGTCAGGGTGACTGTTGTGTGTCGGGGACCTGTCAGCCGTTGCCGACTGCGCCGCCGCTCTGCCACTTCAGCAGCGAGTGCGGCGTCGGTGGGCGCTGCGCCAACGGTCTCTGCCAGCCGGCCTGCAGCTCGGCCGCAGACTGCGGCACTGGCGACGCCTGCATCGCGGGCCTCTGCCAGCCGAGCGCGACCGGCGGCGGCACGTGCGTCTTCAACACCGATTGTCCGTCCGGTGACACCTGCGTGAACGGCTTCTGCCACGGCGCTTGCGTCATCGACGCCGACTGCGGCCCACACGACATGTGCTCGGCGGGACTGTGTGAGCCGGACGACCGTCCGCACCCGAGCTGCCTGTCGAACGCCAACTGCAGCACGGGCCAGACCTGCGTCGATGGGTTCTGCCGGGCGAGCTGCCAGACGAGCGCCGATTGCTGCACCTGCACGACCGCGATCGTCTGCGGCCCGGGGGGGTTCTGCGAGACGCCGGGCGAAGCGTCGCCGAAGTGTCAGCTCGATGCGCAGTGCGGCACCGGGATGTCCTGCGTCGACGCGCTCTGCTCGTCGTAGTCCGGCCTGACTTGAACGCCCGGCCCGCGGGGACACCGCCGGCCGGGCGTTCGCATGTCCGCCGCCTTTGCCGCGCTGCGCCTTCATAAAGGTGACGCCGCTTTGTGCTGAGCCGTTGCGCCGCTGCGGTGGAACTTCTCCTGTGACCTTCCGTGCGCGCCGTCGGTGGCCGCGGGCGGCGGGTCGCGGAGTGTACAATCATGAGCCGGACGAGATGAAGGCGCCGCGTATCGACCGTACCGCGCAGATCTCCTACCTGCCCAGCGCCACGCTGGCGGAGGCCGACGACACCATGCTCGTGCGCGGCCTCCTGGACGGCGATCCGCGCGCCACCCGCGAGGCCTGGCGCCGGTTCGGACCGATGGTGCGCCGGATCCTGCTCCGCACGCTCGGTCCGGAGAGCGAGCTCGAGGATCTCTCGCAGGAGGTGTTCATCACCTTCTTCGATCGCGTGAAGACGCTGCGCGATCCGCGCACGCTCACCGCGTTCATCATGTCGATCACGGCATTCAAGATCCGCCACCACCTGCGCTGGCGCTGGCTGCGCCGCTGGCTGGTCCTGCCGGGGCAGGTGGAGAAGCTGGACCTGCGGACATTCCAGCCAAACGCCGAGGCGCGCGAGGCGCTGGCCCGGTTCTTCAAGATCCTGGACAAGGTCAATGCGGTCGATCGAACGGCGTTCACGCTCCGCTTCGTCGAGGAGTTGGAGCTGCGCGAGGTGGCCGTGGCGCTGGACCTGTCGCTGGCCACCACCAAGCGGCGGTTGGCGCGGACCTGGAAACGACTGGCGGTTTTGGTGCGCAACGATCCGGCACTGGGTGAGCTGCTGCCGATGTTCGAGCACGGTATCGAGGGCGAGGCGTAGAGATGCGGGGGACACGAGACGACTTGGTGGTCCGGACGAACAGTCCGGAGGATGAAGGATTGCGCAGGCTCGTCGAGCTGACGCAGGGGACGCTGAGCGACGAGGCGACCAGGGAGCACTGGCCGGTCGACGAGAGCGGGCTGCGACGGCTGGAGAGGCCGAACCGGGGTCGGGTCCGTCTGCGCTGGCAGGCGGTGTCGGCGATCGGGTTCGCGGCGCTGCTGTTGGTGGCCGCGCCCGCGGCCTGGTTCGCGGTGCGCAGCCCAGGCCCGCTGACCTTCGAGGTGATCAACGGGACGGTCGGCGTCACGGGCGAGATTCGCCCGGCCATCGCCGAGAACGTCAGCACGCGGATCCGTTTCTCCGACGGCTCGGAGATCGCGCTCGATCGGGAGGCGCGGGCGCAGGTCAGCAACGTGACCCCGGTCGGGGCGCGGATCGTGCTTTCGAACGGGCGCGCCCACACCTTCTTCGTGCCGAAGCCGCACGCACGCTGGCAGGTGGCGGCCGGGCCTTACGTCGTGCAGGTCACCGGCACCATCTTCGACGTCCAGTGGTCTGGCGACAACGAGGCGTTCGATGTGTGGCTGGAGAAGGGCTCGGTGCGGGTCAGCGGGCCGCTGATCGGTGACGGCATCGCCATGACCCACGGCCAGCACCTGCTGACGCGGGTGAAGGACAACAAGATCCTGCTCGACAGCCAGCGCGCCGACGCGGCCGAGCCGGCGCCCGCGACGCCCGCGCTCCCTGCCACCCCGGCGGTCGAGCCGGCGGCCGCCCACGGCGAGACGACAGGGAGCATGGAGGAGAGGGACGAGGGCGAGACCGCGACGCCTTCGCACATCCCTGCACGCGTCACCCACCCGGTGGCCAAGTCCTGGAGCCGCCGGATGGCGCGCGGCGACTTCGAGGCCGTGGTCGAGGCGGCCGAGCGGCGGGGGATCGAGTCGGTGTTGGCCCACGGCTCGCACGCGGAGCTGGCTGCGCTGGCGGACGCGGCTCGCTACACGCGGCGCGGCCGGCTGGCAGGGCGCGCGCTGAACGCCGAGCGCGAGCGATTTCCGGAGACCGCCGAGGGGCGGGAGGCGTCGTTCTTCCTCGGCAATCTGGCCGAGGACGGCGGCGATCGCTCGGGCGCGGTCTCCTGGTACGGACGCTACCTGCGCGAGGACGCCGCCGGCACCTACGCGGCGCAGGCGCTGGGGCGCAAGATGCTGATCGAGAGCCGCCGGGCCTCGCCGTCGGCGGGGATCGATGCCGAGGAGTATCTGCACCGGTTCCCTTCGGGCTCGTACGCCGACGCGGCTAGGCTCATACTGAAGCAATGATGCTGGCGCGCGCCGCGCTTCGCGGGCGAGGCCGTCGTGTCGCCGCCGCCGGCGCGTTGCTGGCGGCGTTGACGCTCGCTGCCACGGTGCGGGCTGAATCGGCCCGCCGCGTGGTGCTGGTGGTCCCCGAGGCGCCCGGGGCGGTGGCCACCGAGGCGCTGGCACGCGTGCGGGGCGAGCTCGGGGCGGCGCGGTTCGAGGTGGAGACCGACGTCGTCGCCAACAACGTCGACCGGCGCGCGACGGTCGAGCGCGCCCTGCGGAAGGCCGACGCGCGCGCGGCGTTCGGGATCTTCTTCGGCGCGGGCGTCGCCGAGATCTGGGTGAGCGACAGCGTCACGGGCCGAACCGTCGTGCAGACACTGCCGCTCTCCACGGCGGCGCCGGAGCGGCGCGCGGCGGTGCTGGCGGTCAAGGCGGTCGATCTCTTGAAGGCGACGCTGTCCGAGGTCTGGGTGGCTGCGCCGCCCCCCACACCCACGGCTCCCACTCCCCCGCCGGCCGCACCCGCTCCGTCGCCTCCTGTTCCGAGCTCCGCGCCCAAGCCGATCGTCCCGCCGCCGTCCGCATCATCGTCGCCGCCATCGCCGTCGCCGTCGCCGCAGGTGGACCTGACCGAAACCGAGGCACGACCGAGGCCGACGGTGGTCGAACGACCCCTGGAGCTCGAGCCGCCGCCGGCAGCTCCACCAGGGCGCGGCGTCGATCTGGCGGCGGGGGTCAGCTGGATCGGTGCGGGGAGCGTCAGCAGCTGGGCGCCGCTGTTCGCCATTTCGGCTTTCAGCGGCCACCTCGGTGGGCGCCTGCTCGCGACGGGGTTCGGATCGTCGACGTCGCTGGCGCAGCAGGCGGGCTCGGCGCGGGTGGCCTACGGGCTGGCGCTCGCGGAGCTGGCGGCGCGCCAGCCGATCGGACGCCACTTCGAAACGACGGCCAGCTTGAGCGCCGGCACCGCGCGCCTTTCCGTCGATGGAACCGCTACTGCAACCGGTTTCGACGGTCAGTCGGCCCGCGTCTGGTCGGCGGTGGGCGGCGGTGGGGTCGGAGCGGCAATCCTGATTTCGCGGCTGACGATCTCGGTCGATGCGCGCGTTCTCGTCTCGGCGACCGAGGCCGATGTGCACATCGACGGCGAGAGCGTGCTGCGCGCCGGCCGCCCGCTCTTCTCCGTCGGCGGTTCGTTGGGGGTACGGCTGTGAACCGAGCTTGGCCTCTCCTGTTCCTGGTTGCGGCCGTCGACGCAGGGGGCTGCACGCGCGTTGTCGACGCGGTCACGGCAACGGGCGTGACCATGACCTGCGCGCCGCAGTCGACCGATCCCGGGTGCGAGCCCACGGGCTGGCCGGTTGGGGTTCACACGGCGAACTCCGATCCCTGGCTCGTCAGTCACAACCAGGTCATCACGTCGATGAAACCGCGCGTTCTGGTGCTGAACTTCGACGACGAAGCATCGAGCGACGACACGATGTCGGCGGCCCAGACATTGAACGCCGCGCTGGAGACCGGATCGATCTACCACGGCTATCAGAACGGCAACACGACGCCGTTCCTCTCGTACCAGATTCTTCCCATCGTCGACCTGACCAACAACAACCCCAGCAACCCGCCGGCGCCTTCGGGCTGGTCGAATCCGTCGAGCACCCTCTTGCCGACGACCACCACAGGAGAGTTCGATCCCAGCCAGCTGTTCTCGCCAGGATTCGCCAACTTCGGGTTCTCCGATCCCTCTTCGTCGCCCCCGCGACTGCTGTCGCTGTGCGAGCTGTTTGAAGAAGGGCTCGTCAACGAGGTTTGGATCCAGGACGGCGAAACGGACGCCGCCGGCGGCCCGCAGCGTCGGGCGCCGCTCTACCTCGAGCGGAAGCAAAAGTACGACGCCAACGGTCTGGCGATCGCCGGTGATTTCGACGATTGCGTCGGCGGTGGAACCACGGTGTCGTGTCTCAGCGAGATCACCTGCGGCGTCACGGTGCGAATCGCGCATCTCGATCCCCTGGTCAGCCAGGGCGGTGCGGGGGTGGGGTGCGATCTCGAGATTCGCGGTTGGGGTATCGAGGGGATGTGGAGCGACCTTCCGGCGCTTCAGCCGGACGCGGCCGCTTTCCTGAACCAGGATTTCGACACGCAATTTCACGTCCGCTTCAACGGGTGGCCGGAGATCTGCGATGCGGCGTCCGCCGAGGCGGGCGTCACTTGCGTCACGTACATGACCGAGAGCAACGGAGGTTCGACCCAAACCAGCGCGAGCGGCGTGTACGCCGATTCGACGCCTTGGATGATCGATCCCTTTCTACAGGGTTGTGGCAGCTCGCAGTTTCCGCCGAATGCCACGCTGCGCGGCGATTTCGAGAACACGACGACCCGTGTGGAATCCCGCTGCGAACACTTTGGCCTCGCAGACGGACCCGGCGGTCTGGACACCTATCAGATCTATCCGGCCTCGACGGTGGTGATGCAGGACTCGACCTACCCCAACTGTGGCGGTGGCTGGCAAATCTACTGGCGCCAGAGCATGCCCGGCTACGGCAACCAGGCCAAGACGAAGAGCGGCCAACCCATGGAGAACTGGTGGCCGGTCCTCTTTTACTGATGCGGGACCCTGGGAGGGTCCCGCGCCCCGCTAGGGTTGGGTGACGACCAGGTTGTCGAAGGCGGCCTCCGCGCTCTGTGTGGCCACGGCGACGAAGCCGCCGGGGACGGCGGTGGCCGGCGTGAAGGTCCCGAGGGCGGTCCCGTCGACCGAGGCGCTCAATGTGCCGGAAGCGCTGGCGCTGAGCACGGTCGTGTACCAGGTGCCGACCGCCAGCGTCGGCGTCCAGAGTGGTCCGTTGACGACGGTGCCCGCGTTGCGCATCTGGACCCGCGCGCCGATGCCGGGCTCGAGCGCCAGGCAGGCGTAGTCGCCCGTGCCGCCGCCGGTGTAGCGGAGACAGACGAACGCCGTGGTCGTCCCTGACGTTCCGAGCGCGAGGACCTTCACGCTGGCGGTGACGCTGGTGGCGCCGCTCCAGGGCGCGCCGGCGGCGCTCGACGCGTAGGCGAGGCGGAAGGTCGCGCTCTGCGCGTGGTTCTGGGCGAAGGCTTTCGTCGCGTCGGAGATCACCTGCCAGTCGCCGGTGCTCCCCCCTTCGCGGGTCCACCCGATGGCCATCGCGCCGACGGTGTCGGCTTCGAAGTTGTCGCAGTAGACGCCGGGACAGCCGGCCGCGCAGATGCCGGCGGTGCAGACGTTGGGCGAGACGCAGTCGGCGCTGGTCGCGCAGGTCGTCTTGCAAGCACCGCTGCCGCAGACGTAGGGGGCGCACGAGCTGGTGGTCTTCGCGCAGGTTCCATTTCCGTCGCAGGAGGCGGCCGGCGTGAACGTCGATCCGGTGCAGGCGGCGCTGGCGCAGCCGGTTCCGGCGGAATACTTCTGACAAGCCCCGCTGCCGTTGCAGAACCCATTCAGTCCGCAGGTCGTCGCGCCTGCATCGGCGCATTGCGCGAGCGGATCCTGGCCGGCCGGGACCGCCACGCAGGTTCCGATGGAGCCGGCGACGGCGCACGAGCTGCAAACCGCCGAGCAGGCGGTGGCGCAGCAGACCGATTGCGCGCAGACACCCGAGTTGCAGGTGGTGCCGGACGTACAGGTCGTTCCGTTGGGCGCGAGGCCGCAGCTGTTCGTCGAGGTGTTGCAGGTGACAGAGGCGGCGCAGTCGGCGTTGCCGGCGCAGGTGGTGTTGCAGGCGGTGCCCGCGGCGTTGCACGCGTAGGGCGCGCAGCTCGACGGCGTGGCGCTCCGGCAGATCCCCGCGCCGTCGCAGGTCCGCGCCGCCGTGGCGGTCCCGGTCGCGCAGGTCGCCGCGCCGCAGATCGTTCCGGCGGTGTAAAGCTGGCACTTGCCGCTCCCGTCGCAGAAGCCGTTGGTGCCGCAGGTCGCGGCGCCCGCGTCGGTGCAGGCCGCCAGCGGATCCTGGCCGAGCGGAACGTTGGTGCAGGTGCCGGCGCTTCCGCTGAGCGCGCAGGACTGACAGGTCCCGGTGCAGCTCGAGGCGCAGCAGACGCTCTGCTGGCAGAATCCGGACGCGCAGTCGCCCGCGCCGTTGCAGGTGGCGCCGAGCGCCCCACCGGCACACTGCCCGGGCATGCAACAGATCGTTCCGCTGCAGCTCGCGCCCGAAGCGCAGTCGGCGTCGGTCGCGCAGCTGGTCTTGCAGTCGCCGCCGGCCCCGCAGACGTACGGGGCGCAACCGGTCGGCGTGCCGGAGACGCAGTCGCCCACGCCATCGCAGCGCGCGGCGGGCGTCTCGGTTCCGCCGGCGCAGCTGTCCATTCCGCACGAGGTCGTGGATGAATAGCTCTGGCAGGCGCCGTTGCCGTCGCAGAATCCGTCGGTGCCGCAGCTGGTGGTGCCATTGTCGGCGCACTGACCGAGCGGGTCCTGTCCCGCGGGAACGTTGGTGCAGACGCCGGCGCTTCCGTTGATGCCGCACGAGCGGCAGAGGCCGTCGCAGGCGGTCATGCAGCAGGTCCCCTGCGCACAGATTCCCGAGTTGCAGTCGGCGTCCGCCCCGCAGCTGGCGCCGATCGGCTGCTTGCCGCAGCTGCCGTTCAGGCAGATCGCGCCGGTCGCGCAGTCCGTGTCGGCGGTGCAAGTGGTCTTGCACTGACCGCTGGCGGCGCAGGTGAAAGGCGCGCACGACTGAGCGGGCGTGGTCACGCAGGTGCCGAGGCCGTCGCAGCGCCCGGCGAAGGTCAGCGATGCTCCCGTGCATCCCGCCTGCTGGCAGGTGACTCCGGCGACGTATTTTTCGCACGCCCCCGCGCCGTCGCAGAACCCGTCGGTGCCGCAGGTCGCGGCGCCCATGTCCTGGCAGTCGTTGCGCGGATCACTGCCGACGTCGGCGGGGATGCAGGTGCCGATGTGGCCGGCGGCGGCGCAGGTCTGGCAGGCGGCCGAGCAGTCGGTGGCGCAGCAGAACCCGTCGGCACAGAACCCCGATAGGCAGTCGCCGCCGGCGCCGCAGGTATGACCGACGGGGAGCATGCCGGTCGGCCGGCTGTCTCCCTGCTGGGGCGCGTCCGCCTTGGTGTCCTTGGAGGAGGCGTCCCTGCCGCTCGCGTCCCTCGCGCCGCCGTCACCCGGCTTGCCGGTGATGGCGCCGCTGCCGCATCCCGATGAGAGGCCCACGGCGGCGAGCGCGGTCGCCGCGAGCATGCCGCCCCGCGCGAAAGTCCACCGTCCGATCACCATGAAACGAACCTACGGGGAGGTGTCCGGTGGGCCCGAAATTGGGTCACTCGCGCGCCCGCGCGCCGCGCGGTGCCTTCACTACGGCTGGCTGACCTGGTTCTCCTGGGCGGTTTTCCTACGCGCCTCCGGATGGGCCTCCCGGTTCGCCCCCGGGCTCGCCTTCGGGAGGCGGCTGGGGCCCCGGAACGATGCCGGCGATATCCGGATCCTCGTCCGGTCCGAGCGCGGGTCGGTCGGCTTTACCCCGCTCTCGCTCGTCCCGGCGTTCGGCTTTCTTCTTCTGACGCTCCTTGCGGGCGATTTCTTTCTTACGCTTTTCGAAGGGATTCGGTCGCGGTCGCATTGTCGCCGCCTATTCTGCCTCAGCGCCGTAACAAAACGAGGGATTCGAGCGGTGTCCGGCTGGCCTTGCCAGGAGACCCACCGAGAAGCCTCCCAAGATAGGTGAGCCACAGCTGTCTCAGGCTGTCACTTCCCGCAGTCGAGGTGAATCGCATGAACGTTCGTAGAAACGCCACGTCGATCGCCTGGACGGTCGCTCTTTGTCTGTTCCTGCTCGGCTGCGGATCGTCGCTCCAACCGGGCGGCACCGGCGGCTCGGCCAGTGGCGGAAATGGCTCGGGCGGCAGCAGCGCCACCGGCGGCAACACCGGCACGGGTGGCGGCAGCGCCACCGGCGGCGGCACCGGCACGGGTGGCGGACCTGGCGTCCCGCTCCCCGACGGAGGCTACGGCTCGAGCGGCGACGGCGGCGTCTGCTCGTCGGCGCTGTCGGACCGGGTTCGCATCACCGAGATCGACGTGGGCGCCAGCTACGCGTACAACGAGGTCGACAACAACGGCGCCGCGCTGGGGCTGACGGTGCTGGCGATCTCGCCGATTCCGGGCGGC
>Ga0210383_10006206_pt1 | contig 10440 bp, 13 predicted proteins | sample IncBWC14OmetaG_FD_160072 | JGI IMG/M metagenome (GOLD analysis project Ga0210383, IMG submission 160072) | Forest soil microbial communities from Barre Woods Harvard Forest LTER site, Petersham, Massachusetts, United States - Inc-BW-C-14-O ...
GCATAAATTTCGGAAGGGAGATATCCAGATCTCTGCGAATAACGGGTTCTCCCGATGTCAAACAGATGGTATCACGACAGCGGCGGCGAGAAGTGCAAGGGGGAGCTGAGCGGGCTCTGACTCTGACAGATCCCTGTGGTCTGTTATTAAGCTTTGGATCAGTCCCACCTGGGACCCCGGGTGCCACCATATTCCGTTCTTCACGTGTGAAGTTTGGTGGTCTGTCCCATCTGTCTTTTCCTCCGTCAATGCCCATTGATAAATAGAGTAGATGCTAATGAGATGAGAGGAGGTGCAGCTAGCATGGTGGTGTCTGCATGACAATCGCACTTATCTTTAAATCGGCGCGTACCGAATTCGCTCACACGGTAATCTGCACGCTAGCGACAAAATCGCCAATGGTCCTTCCTTCCGATGCGGTCCTTCCGAACAAATCCGACGGACCATCAAGTATACATCACCAGTACATACCGCGTGAGCGGGGACGAGGAGAGTCATGTGGACAGAGAGATTTATAGGCTCTCAGGTTGTCAATCTCCGGATCGACGTCAATAATTTCAATGGCAACTTCAAATCACAATCAAAGGAAATCGGACTTCGAGTTTGCTTCGAGTTGTCTTATGACCACTGCTATCCATGCAATCTTAATGCCAACGATTGAACTGTTAGTTTGACGAAACGTTGAAGCTTGAAGAATCGATCAAGTTATCAATGACAATTGTTAACGTTGCATCACCTTGGAGATCGGGATTACGAACACACTCAAGTTCAGTTTATGGAAACGAGTCACTTTCATCTTCATAGCGTAGAAGATTCAGTCACCATTCGATGGGAGTAATAAGGCAAGACAGAACCGGTAAGGGGAATAAAGCTGGTTAATCATATCGCTCAATTTGTAAATTGTAATGTTACTGGTGTCCGGGGTCAGCTTACGTTATCATACTCTTCCACCAACTTGAACTGAATCGTCACTCTCAGGCTTAAAGCCTTCAAAATCTGTAAGTATTTAATACAATTACCGTCTCTATACACCAGGTCGAACCGCGAACATTGGGCGAATCTAACCCTGTCACAATAGTCCAATTCTGGTGGACGGAAGTCGATGGATGCGCGCATGCATCAGTGGATTCACCATACCTGTGTTGTTGCCTTCAGGGCTTTCTCCTAATTTCCTTCCAGACTGCGCCGGATATTCCTTTCTAATGTGGACTTTGTTGTTTCTTTAGCCTGTCATGGCCATCAAGATCCCTATAGTCAAGAAGCGCACGAAACACTTCAAGTCCGTATCCCCTTAACCAATCAACCCAATACTCATTCGCTCTGTCTATCTGTTACAGGCGCCATCAGTCCGATCGTTACCACAGTGTGAAAGAGGCATGGCGCAAACCTAAGGGTATCGATAACAGGGTCAGGCGTCGCTTCAAGGGCCAGACAGCCATGCCAAAGGTATGCTTCTACCGTTACTGTGTCCTTGCATCCACGACTCATTTGGCTATCAGATTGGTTACGGAAGCAACAAGAAGGTGTGATATAGGTTATAATAATATCGCGACTGACTATTGAAGGAACTTGCTCACAGACACGCCATCTTCTTCCGAACGGCCTCAAGAAATTCTTGGTCAACAATGTGCGGGAAGTCGACCTTCTCCTGATGCACAACAAAAACTTCGCTGCCGAAATCGCCCACAACGTGAGCAGCAGAAACCGAATCACGATTCTCGAGAGGTGCGTGTTTTCTTCCCGTTGTTTCAGCTTTTTCAATCCTAATTATGTTGCTATTGTAGGGCAAAAGTACTCGGTATCAAGGTCACAAATGCTGCTGCCCGTCTGCGGTCGGAGGAGTAGAATGTCGCTTGTTATTTTATTGCATCCCGTTCACATGTATCTGCCCATATGCTGGAATAATTTTGCATGCGACCATGTTGTTGGCCCATAACTGATCGGAGAATTGCCGTTCCATCACCCATTCTATATATTTGGACAGCTCGAATGCTGGTAAGAAATTTGCATATGAGAGCAAAAACGAGTGGTGTTTCACCTTCATTTATATTGACCAAGTGGCGAGTGAGGAGGATTGATCACTACTCGTTCTACTCTGCCTTACACTTGCTTTCAATTTCAACGTTTCCCAAATGTCTTGGAGAACAGAAACGCAAGAATATATATTTCCTACAAGTTTGATTTACTGACTCCTGAAATACGACAGCCAGAAGGATCTGAGGGCTGCTTCACATGCTGGTGACTGGTACACAAGCGATGGTACTTACCGCTATCATTGATCTCACTCATTTCCAACCGATGTCTAAACGTAGGTGCGGAATTGGATTCCGAACTCTCAATGTGGCTGGAAGCTGTTGCATCTGGCGAAGAAACCTACCCAATCAAGGGCTGCAAGGCCATTATTGCTCCGTCTGCTATCCCATATTTCACGGCTTTCCCAGACACTTAATGGTTTGATCAGACACGCTGGGTACGCTTATTCTGGACCTGCAGCTGCATGGGCGTACAAGAGTATTGATGCTACTGCAATGTACGCAAAGTCTCTTTTCTTTGCCTCATCGATTGAATGTTGCAAATCCCCAGTAAGCGCGTCTTCATCCTTGGTCCCTCGCACCACATGTATTTGGAAGGATGCGCGATCTCTTCATGCAAAGAGTACCAGACTCCCATCGGGAAATTGCCGTTAGATCTTGCCAGTACGTTTGCCTGAACTACCGTTATTTTTCCAATTGACCCTGGTTCAGCAATCAAGGAACTTCGGGAGACAGGCAAATTTGAGGATCTAACCATCAAGGCTGATGAGGCAGAGCATAGCATCGAAATGCACCTCCCATATGTCCGAAAGATTTTCGAAGGGTAAATGGTATGATCGTCCGATAGATTCGTCGCTGAGACCGGATAACACAGGAAGGATATTTCAATCGTCCCCATTGTTGTCGGGGCGATCCCACAAGCCATAGAGGCTTCCTTTGGATGTCTTCTAGCCCCTTATTTGGCGAGAGAGGACACTTTTTGTGTCGTGTCCAGCGATTTCTGCCATTGGTGAGTTTCTAGAGCTGTCTACACACCAACCATTTTAACGCATAGTTACCCATAGGGGAGCGAGATTTTCTTACACTCACTATTACCCTGAACCCGCTCCCAGCAGCGCTCCAGCAATTCATCTCTCTCGCTCGCAGTCTCCATCACCGTCCCACCCCATTCACGAATCCATTAGGAAACTAGACCATGAGGCAATCGACCTGTTGACCTTACCCCCTTCGACCGCGACCAACGCCCACACGGAGTTTGCGAGGTATCTCATCAAGACGAAGAATACGATTTGTGGACGACATCCGATCGGTGTCCTCCTTGGTGCGATGGCATCCCTGGAGGGGGAGCAGAAGGATCTTCATCCAACGGTCAAGTGGGTGAGGTACGAACAGAGCAGTCCTTGTCTTACCATCAGAGACTCAAGTGTCAGCTATGCAAGTGCTTGGGTTCGGTTCTAGGCAGTGTTTTTAATTATTACGAAACCATATCAAGCACCGTAGTTGGGAATATCCTGGACTCTATCCGTCCATCTAGTCCGTCAATTTCAACGTAACATCAACTACAGATTGCTGGTCAGCTGTGGTTGTGGTCCCAGAGGCACATCTGTCTCATGTTCAGATCCAGGTACTCCAGGATCTTCGACAACCTACATTCATTTTTGTAAGCCTGCCTACGGAAGAGAAAGTCGAAAAATACAAACCTTGCCATGCGCAATCTCAATATCCTCGAATCCCCAATCTCTTGACGACCCGTCACGTAGATGTGCACCGTCTGCCAGTCGCTTGGGTTCCCACCCTCCAATTGTTTCCGTACTGTCAGGCTTGCGAGTGACTTCAGTCAAAGAGCAGCAGCCGACTCTAAGAGAGAGATTTCTATCTCCCAAGAGTTCTCGTGCAAGCGCGATGGTTGTACCAGCATGTGTCACGAACAAGATACGCTTGTGTGTCTCAGGAAATTGCTTCTCTAGTTCTGGTATAAAGGCGTCCAAGAACCCATCTATGCGATCGTGGACTTCTGTAACGTCCTCGCCTTTGCGTGAGGGGTACCACACGGAGGACCAAGAAGGGTTGATTTCGGAGAAGTAAGTTTGGAGCGATGAGGCGGAAGCGGGGCGTGGATGAAGGCCTGTACCCTTTGCGACGGGTGCGTACCACTCCGCAATACCTATGTGTGAGGCGGCTGTTGGGTTCAATGAAAGGTACGAGTATTGTTGACAACGTACCGTGTTCAACGAATATAGGCAATCTAAGAGCAATGGCAACTGGCTTGGACGTTTGTAGGCAGCGGTCTATAACCCAGGGAGTAAGTACATCAGTGAGAATACGTTGGGCACCAAAAGATGAACTGACAATACGGTGAGGAGAATATCGCTGTCGGTCTCTCATTGACGGGGAGAGAAAGGAAATAATCCGCAAGCTCCTGGGCTTGAGTCTACATGGATAATGGTAAGCCATGACACCAATCCGGGAATCCCTTATTTGATACTTGCCACTCCGAAAGCTGCTAATGGTGGATCTCGCGGAAGACCTGTCTCGCTCTTCCTAGAGAACACAACGTAAGACTGGGCGGACATACGACGCCCGGGATTCTCACCAGGTGGAATTGACCCAATTCAATCTATACCCTGCAGAAATGTTTGGTAAGTGGAAAGTGCTACTAATACTAGCTACAGTGGAATGGTCTATAGACTCTGTACCGTACCGTGTCGTGCGATGTAGATTTTTTCGAGCATTTTTTTGAAGTATTCTGTTATTTGATTCTCGCTTGCGGTTTTACTTGGCTTGGGTCTACTTACGTGTTTTCGACTCGGAGATTCAAGTTGGAGGCAATTCAGCTTCAGCCTTTTCAGGTACGACTGTATGTAACAAATTCAAGGCTCGGTCTCCCGAGATCCAAGAGGAACTTGTGGGTGGCTGGTCAAACGTTTCTGCAAGGGGCATTTTTATGGAACGCCTGAAGTAAATATCAAGCAAGAAGCATTTCATTTTATACATACAATGCACTCAATGCCGCCGCACAAACAATCTGCTAGTTATGGTGCCCAGAGCCCGTTGAAATATAGAGTAACTATCTGTGTTGTCATAGATTTCATTTATGGGTCATGGCAATGCGGGAGACGATATCGAGGAGGAAAGCAAGACGGGACAGATGAACCGAGATGAAGGAAAAAGATTAGAGTATATGCAATGGACAAGGAATGAGGAACGAAATGGAGGAGGTGAGGAGATGACATTTTCAACACACGCAGGAAACTGTTTAGTAATGGGTGTCGATTAGGACAAGGAGGGGAAGGCATTCACGTCGTCGACGTTTACAGCGTTGTTGGTGCCATTGGGACGGTTTCTGGGTGGTCCGCGACCGCGACCGCCACGGCCCCTGTCGCCCCTGTCGCTTCCACGCTCTCCGCCGCGTCCACCACGACCGCCGCGGGTGGGGCGTTCGAAATGAGCATCGATTTCTAGAAAGATCTTGTCCTCCTTCTTAGTACGAGCCTTGGGCGTGGATTTGCTCTAAAGGCAAATTTAGTATATAAAAAATGACCCCAATATAAATGCAAAATGCACCTTGCCAACAAAGTAAGAATTCTCCTCCTCCTTCTGAAGGGGAACGACGTCCTTCCAGATATTACCGTCAGCACCCTCGTTCGCTTTGCGGGTACCCTCCAACTTGGGCACGAGCGATCCCTCCTTTTCTTTCTTCTGCGCAAGGTATTGCTCGAGCGTCAGCGTGTTGTCCTCTTCCTCGGGCTCCCTTTCCCTGCGTGGGCGGCCTTCGCGTTCAGGCTTCTCAGCGTCGGCTGCGGGGGTAGCGGTTGCGGCACCCTCGGGAGCAGCTGCGGGTGTAGCCCAAGGGTCCTCAGCGGGGTTGGTCTCAGTAGCTCCCCAGTCGTTTGAGGCAGGTGCGGTATCTGGGCCCCAGTCATTGGCCGCGGCACCTTCAACGGCGACATCGTTGGTTACGGCTTCTTCGGTTTTCAGCTCGGTGTTGCCGTCGTCACCGCCCCAAGATTGGTGGATCCTTTTGTCGGTGTCACTGAGAAAATATGAGCAGGAAGGGAGACGTTGTACCGGAATGGACTTACGTCTTGCCGGTCTGGCTGTGCCTGTCAAACGGACGCCCACGTCCAGCTCCACCTCGTCCACCACGACCCCTGCCGCCTCTTCCACGGCCGGTACCCTCGACTGACAGGAGCACACAATTTTAAATAAATTGCCATTTTCAAACACACGATAAAGGATAGGATAAGCGCCAGGGACGTAACAAACGACCAGATGACACGATACAGCCAGAAAAGGGGGTAAAAACCAACTACTCACACTTCCTCTGTCCATCGGCAGGGGGCTCTTCGATACCGTTCTGGTTCAGGTTGCCCGAGTCTTTAGGACCCGACTTGGCACCACCCCGGGCATAATACTTCCCACCACGTGCAGCGGGGCCTCCCCTGGGCTTTTGAGTCCCGCGAGTGGGAGCGGGAGGTGCTGGAGGTGCTTCCTCCTTGGCTGGTGCAGGGGCAGGGCTAGAGGGCCGGGAAGCATCCTCAGCTGTAGATGAATTTTTTGATGGATGATTATTTCAAGTGCACGAATGTCGGCCAGGGTTGTAGAAGGATCAAGAAGTGGAGAACGAAAATCAGATGAGATGAGAACGAGATGAAGAGAGAAAAGACTGACCGTCCAAGATGGCAAAAGGGTTTTTTGTGGCCACCGACATGTTTGACGGGGCCCTTTTAGCGGACAGTCAGTCTTGGACTGGTCTTTGGTGGTGTTGGTTGAAGGGTGGGTCGGACGAGAGCAACGCAGGGGTGAATTTCCTACAGCGACTTTTGGACGGGTGAGAGGTGTGCCAAATTGAAGTAGACCCCGATTTCGTGTTTCTGGGGTCTCGCAAGCCACCGGAATGGACCGAGAGGCTGTACAGTTTTAAAAATGATATTAAACCGAAGAGAAAGTCGGTTATCTTCAACGCAATTATCACAGGTTAGTTGTGCCCTTCCTCGTCGTTCTCCCCGATGCTGACTGCCTTCTGTTCTAGCCGCTTAAAAGCATCTCGACGATGACTTGCCCGCCTGCTTGCAGGACTGGAGCGGGTCGAGGACCTTGAGACCGTCATGGTTGGCTGGAGATGGAGAATACCTATGGTTGTGAATGATGGGACTTGGGTGCGGTGTGCTCGTTTTGGGCTCTTATGGGGTTCTGCAGTTGATCCTTCGTGGTCGCTGGGTGGGCTATGTCGCAATGTCTCGTTGTATAATTTTCTAAGAATGATTTTTGCGCTTGACCTCGAGGCGAACGACCCTGGTGGTGACACCGGTTAGCACGGCTAGATTCGATTCAGGGCAAAGTCAGGGACCACAATTGTGAGCTGTCTACCGGATAGAGATAGCGTAGGATAGCGCCTAAGGACTCGGAGGTCCAAAGAGGTCTAACCTTCTGTTCTATCGCAAACGATATCGCGATAACTCGGTTGAACCCATGTGATGGGATGAGATTCCGACTCAGAGGGTCGATCATCAGGGTCCACTCAGGGTCCATTTCTCTGTCACCTGCACCCAATTACTTACACACGTTGCAGTCCACTCCTTGCCCCTTCCTTTCATCTCTCCGTCGTCCCGAACATCCTCGACACCCATCATCCCTCACTCCAATGGCCTCCAGACGTCTCGATATCTCTTCTCTTCTCTGCGACGACAATTCTCCACCAAAACAACAACATTCGCTCTCCCAGTCTCCCCCTCCAATCACCCCTCAGCCTATCGTTCTTGCTCCCCATCTTAGAAACAACCAACGACAATATGCACAGCGCGTTCTCTCCGTCTTTGATCCGTACAGCGACCATGCAAAAGACATCGATAGAGATACTGCACCTTCGTCGACTTCTACCAGATATCACTCGCCCTCTCCCCCCGTTGCACAAGATATCTCTAGCACCACCCGCCGTAGAATATACACGAATCACCCTGAGCCGGACAAGGAATCTCCTCGGTCATTCCGCCCTCAGGTGCAGGATGAGCAGCAGGGACCTGTACATACGGATTCCGTCCATTACCACCACCCACACACCACTGAATCCGCGTACCAATCCCTCCCTCGCCCCTCTTCCTCTCGGTCTTCAAACTCCCCCTTGATCTCGTACACTTACCCACACCCACAGCCCAGAACAACCGTGTCGCCCTCGCCCTCCCCATCCTCATACACTGTTATTCCCCCACCAGGACGCTTCTCACCCCCTGTAGTTCCCTCCCAACGCGAATCTTCATCACCACTCATGTACCATGCGAACCCGCATCACTCCCCAACTCTTCACCGTCCCTCGGCCTTGTCTCATTTGCAATCCCACCCCCTCCCCCCTCAACCCCGCCATACTTCTACCTCACAACCCCGCTCAGTCTCAAACCCCAGCCCAAAAATAACCCTATTCCCCCTCCCCGCCGTAACACCACAAGCCCATCCCAACCCTCGTCCGCAGCCTCAGTCTGCATCTCCCCGTATCGGGAGTAAGCCCCCCTTCCTCGGCCTGGAAGCTCTTGTCCAAGCTGCGTCCGAGGAGCGCAGGCGACTGAGTGGCGGAAGTAGCGGGGAATTAGAGATGTCGGGGAGAGCGAGCACTCCACTGGAAGAAACTAAGCATCGGTCGCATGTGGCTGTTGAACGTCAACCGCAACCGCAACAACAATACCAACAACAACCCGATGCCACGCGGTATCGAGTTCCCGAGCGGACTGTGTCGGAGGAAACGTACATCCAGACGCAGATACAGCGCCATTCAAGTATCAGTCCCTCAGAGTACAATCTGCGAACTGCATCGTTTCCATCACTCCAAATTCAGCAAATGCAGCAACTGCAGCGAGTGCAGCAATTTCAACAACAACAAGCCCATCGTGAGCGACAACCTGAAGACGGTCATATGCAGATGGTCCTCAGCCCCAGAGACGAGTCTGGTCGTCGAGTCGGACCTGCGCCGTACCCTCCTCCCCCTCCATCCCGTCACCACCAGGATCAAGAACAGCAGCGCATCCGGCATCTTCAGCACCAGCGCCAACGCCAGCATCAGGAGCAGCTTCTGCAGCAGGAACACATGCAGCAGCAGCTGCAACGTGCGCAAGAGCGGATGGTTGGGTACTCTGATGGATCACCATCACTGATATCGATGCGGCTGGACCCACACTCACCTCATTCGCGTTCGCATCCAGATCCGCATCGTCCAGCGCGCAAATCCGATCCGGGTCAGGTTAGGCGTGTGATGAGCCCTTTGCACGCGACCGCTCCTCACCAACCTACTCATCTCCCTTCTCACCCTCCGACAGATGAAATTCGGCCGAGTAAGAAACGCCGATACTCGGATTCGCCTTCACGAACTGTGACGGAGGATGGCACTGATGGGAGGGGTAGGCTGCAGCATCGGGGTCGTGTGATGGCTGCTACTACGGAGGTGGGATATCCGATGGTGGAGGTGATGGCGCTTTTGAAGAGGCCTGGATCCGGGCAGGGGCAGGTGAGAAAGCACACGGTGGTAGAAGAGTCTTTGCTGATTGAGCGGGAGAGAGAGAGGGAGAGAGAGAAGATTAGTACTAGGGGAGAGATAGAAGGAAGGGAAGTACGTGAATTAGATGGAGACCTAGTGAGACGGAGGTCGCCTCCTGGAAGTCTCGTTGGGAGGGCGAAGGCTAGGAAGTCAGAGGATGTAGATGTGAGTCTGGAGAGGAAGGAGCATGTCAGCGAGATGAAGGATAGGGAAATGGAGGAACCTCCGGACGCGAAGAAACCAAAGGAAGACAGGAAGAAGCCGCGTCCCCGGACGTCGGGCGAGAGCCACATCGAGAGTCTTATTCCGAGCCGGGTAAAGCACGAGAAGGAACACCATCAACACCAACCCCAGCACCAGCACCACCCGCCACCAAAGTCCCGTGAGGAGGATGCACACGAGTGGTTCCTAGAGCATTACGCCGAGTCTCCTTCACCCGCTGATACACGCACGAGACCACGCCCCCCACATTCTCCTACGCCTTTGAGGGTGGTGACAACATCGCTTCCCCCTGCCGCCCCCGCGTTACCGCAATCCAAGAGCCTAAGCCCTGTCATGAAGAAACGGACGCCGACGCCGACGACTATGCCCGAGGCTGCCGTTGCGCTTGAGCAGGAGCTGGAGGAAATTGTCGTCGCACAGGGTGTGGTTACGAAGACTGAGCCTGGGGTGGACATGGATATCGACGTAGATCTTGCTGTGACAGAACTTGTTGCGCAGACTTTGGGTGGTGATGATGAAGGGAAACGCGACCATAGTGAAGGAATGGAAGTTGATGTAGAGGATGAATTGTTAAGCTTAGTGGACGACAGACCACCACCCCCTCCTCTTGTACCTTCTCGACGGGTATCCTCTGGTTCCGCACCTGGATTTATCCCAGGCCCT
>Ga0210383_10006208_pt1 | contig 10438 bp, 7 predicted proteins | sample IncBWC14OmetaG_FD_160072 | JGI IMG/M metagenome (GOLD analysis project Ga0210383, IMG submission 160072) | Forest soil microbial communities from Barre Woods Harvard Forest LTER site, Petersham, Massachusetts, United States - Inc-BW-C-14-O ...
TCCAGGCACCGGGGCAGCGCGATTATTACCGCACGCTGTTCCGCGATCTTGTTTATTCAGCCCTTGAAGACTAATCGGCCGTTCCATCGGCGGTTTTGACCACCGTATGGCGCGCCGCGGGGGCCGGGGCGCAATTGCGAGAACGCAGGTCACATTCCATGAGGCCGGCGCTAGGGCAAATCCTTAACTGACTCTTGAGAGATGACCTTCATCACGGCACTGAATGTGTGAACATGGCCAAAATGCGGCCCATATGGTGCTGCACTGCGGTCCAACGCTGGCCTGGGTATGCGAAAAGTCGATCATCTCGCGCTAATCGGGGCAATCCTGCTGTCCGCCGCACTGGCATCCGGCGCGGTCGCCGAATCGACCTATGCCGATCAGCTCGAGATGCTCGAGTGGTCGGATCCCGAGCGCGCGGCGCAGATCATCGATGCGGCGCCGCCCCTGTCGGGCAGCCCGGCTGCATCGGAAATCGAGCTGCTCGAGATCCGCGGCATGATTTACGCGGACGCCACCCGTGACGAGGATGTCTATTCGGTCGAGCGGCGGCTCGAAGCCATCGCGGGCATCGGCGATGAGGCGGCCGTGCGGGCGGCCCGCTTTGTGCGCGCCTACTCCGCGAGGCAGCACAGCCAGTTTGCGGCGGCCGAGGCCGAGCTCAAGGGCATCGACATCAATACCATCAGTTCCGATACGGAGCGCTATCGGGTGCTCACCCTGCGCGGTCACGTACTGCGGGTTCTCGGACAGGATGAGGCCGCGCTCCCCTTCCTGGAACAGGCGCTGGATCTTGCGAGCAAGCTGCACGATGACCTGCGAACCCTGCATTCGATGCTCGCGCTGGCGCGAATTTATACCGACAGCGGCAATTTCGACCGGGGCACGGTGCAGTTGAATGCGGCCCGCGCGCTCGCCACCCGCTTGGGAGACGAGGCCGCGCTGGTGGAAACCGAAGAGCGCACGGCCGACATCGCGGATCGCCGCGGCGATCGAGCCGAGGAGCGGCGCGCCTCGCTGGCGGGACTCGAGCACGCGAAGCGCTCGGGAAGCAGCAAGTGGCTCGAGCTCGCGCTCATCAATCTTGGCGATTCCTATCTAAAAACCCGCGATTTTGCCGAGTCGCTCAAATATTCGAAAGAAGCGCTGCCCATCATGGCGCGAACCAACCACCACGACGATGAGCAGATCACTCTTTTCAACGAGGGTTTGGCCTACATCGGACTCGGCAGCATCAAAATGGGTGAGAAGCTCGCGGAGGCAGCCATCTCCGAAGCCCTTGCCGGCAGCGACATATTGGACGGCAAGGAACTGCTCAGAGAATACGCCGATGCGCTCGAACATGCGGGCTACTTGATGATGGCGATTCAGGTCTATCATCGCTATGACGCGCTCAGCGAGAAGTTCATGACGAATACCCGCCAGCGCGCGTTCCTGGAACTCTCCGCGCAATTCGACGATGAGCGTAAAGCGCGCGAGCTCGAGCTGCTGAGGCGCGACAACGCACTCAAGGTTTCCGAAGTGCGCGGGCAACGGCTGCAGCAGCAGTTGATCCTGGCGGGTACGATGTTCATCGCCTGCATCTGCGCCGCACTCATGTGGGCGGTCCGCCGCGTGAGCAAGGCCAACGATAAGCTGCGCTTCAGCAGCGAACATGACCCGCTGACGGGATTGTCGAATCGCCGCTACTTCAACGAGCGGGTGCTCGCCGTCGACGGCGGACGGCCGGTGGGAGGTTGCGTATTGCTGGCCGATCTCGATCACTTCAAGCGCATCAACGACACGCACGGGCACCCGGCCGGCGATGCCGTGCTGGCGGCGATCAGTCAACGGCTCGCCGCGGCACTGCGCGAGAACGACAAGCTCGTTCGCTGGGGCGGCGAGGAGTTCCTGGCCGTGCTCGGGCCGATGACGGCAGCGCAGGCGGATCTGACGGCCGCAAGATTGTTGCAGGCGGTGCGCTGCGAGCCCGTCGTGTGGAACGGACAAACGATCCGCTGCACGATCTCCATCGGTTACGCCAGCTTCCCGATGGAGGGCTCGGCCACCGACATCTCGCTCGACAGCGCCATCAGTCTGGTCGACAAGGCGCTCTACGAGGCGAAGCGCCGCGGCCGGGACCGCGCCTGCTTGATCAAGGTCGTGAGCGCCCGCAACGAGCGGGAGCTGACCAACATCAGTTCTGAGTTCGAGTCCGCGACGACGGACCGCAGGGTCCAGTTGGTCGAGATTCTGGGCGCCGCGGCTTGAATAGCGGCATCAAGGATTGTCGAAAAAAGTCTTGACGGCCGCGAAACAGAACGGCGCCACCAGCAACGTGTGATAGGCCTCGGCGACGGCCAGCTTGCCGCCGTCGGTGGCGCCCTGCGCAATGGCATTGGCCGCGATGAGAGCTTTCGCAATGGCGAATTCTTGCTTCAGATTGGCATGGGGATCGTTGCTCGAGACCGCGGCGTCGAGGTCGAGTACGCTGAGCGGCGCCGAGGCCGGCGCGTGCGCCGCCCAATAGCGCTGCATCAGGTCCGTGTTGAACCAAAAAACGAGCGGGTCCTGATCGCCGCCGCACAGCAGTACGGGCGCCGTCGGAACCCAGTTGCGCAGATCATTGGCCGCCAACGCCTGGCGCCAGGAAAGGGCGGGTTCGGCGGCCGCGATGCCCGTCGTGACGGCCGGCCACCCGCCATCGGGATTGGCCTGCGCGTCCTCGAGATAGCTGAGGCGATAACCGTTTTGGATCAAGTCTCCGGGGCCGAAGCCGAGCGCGAAAATTTCCGCCAGATTCGCCGGCGTGGTCGGCGGCGTATCGGCCGCGAACGCGGCAGCGGGCGGCGTCGAACTAAAGAGGGCGAATTCAGGCAGCTTGCCCTCCGAATACAATTGGCTCCGCGGCGTCGTGGTCGGCAGCAAGGAGTCGATGCCGGGCGCGTATTGGCTCTCGAATACGTCGCCGGGGTTGGCATAGATATCGCCGTAGGCCTTTTGATAGGCAGTGAGCAGCAGAGTGGAGGACACGGGCGCATCGCCGTTGACCTCGCCATAAAATACGGCGTCGACAAAGGCGGCCAGCGCATAGGGACCGGACATCGGCGCGGCGGCCGTCACCGTCATCCCCGCGGCCTGCATGGCCCGATGAGTCGCCATCGCGACGTAGCCGCCCTGCGAATAACCGGTAATGAACAGTTGTCCGCCATCCTTCGTGAGAGTCAAGGAGGCCAGCGGCAGCGCCGTGCGCGCCGCAGTCAAGGCATCGATCATGTCCTTGGACTGCTGATCGGCGATGAGGTAGGGATGGTAAGAAAGCGTCGACGTGTCGTAGCCTGCATAGTTCGGCGCCACAATGATGTAGCCCTTCGAAGCGAACAACGCCGCCAAGTTGAGAACCTCCGTGTTCTGGATATTGGCCATATTGAAATTGCGGTCGGTCGTGGTTCCATGCGCGTACAGAACGATCGGGCGCGCGCCGGTGCAGTTGGCGCCCAGGCCGGTCGGGACCAGCAGCGCGGCGGACGCGGTGGTGGGCTCGCCCGCGCCGCCGACGGTCTCGTATTCGATGTTGTACATCAGGATATCGCAGACCGGCGCGCCGCTCAGGGAGAAGAGCTGCTGATTGGCGGCGAGGTTGAGTTCGAGCAGCAGACTCGGCGCCGTCAACGTCGACAAGAGCTCGGGGGCGCTTTGCAGCAAGGTGCCGCGCGCCGGAGCCGCGATGGGCCCGGAATCCGAATGGCCGCCCGTGCCGCCGCACGCAGCGAGCAGCGCCGCCAGGGCACCCGCCATCGAGCGGTTCAATAGACGCATTTCGCGGTTCCCGCAAGATCCCGTGACCAGTGCCCGGTTGGACCTGAATTTGCGCCGCCGAGTTCCTGGCCGCCCGGGCATGGGGAAATGAGGTAGCCTGCGGGGTACTGTAGGAAAACGGGAGCCAGGAAAGAAACATGGACTGCCTCGCCCATGCCGCGCCCGCCGCCGCGGAATCTGGTTGGACTTTATTCGATCTGGTGGGGAGCGGGGTCGCGGTGACCTCGGCCGACGGAACTGTCGAGTATTGCAATGGCGCGCTGCTGCGCCTTCTCGCAAAAGACGCGGTCGCGCTGTGCGGCACGTCGATCTTCGCGCTCTTGGATGGCGGCGCCGACGGCGCGCTGGAGGAGCTGCACCGCGCCGCTTTGGGGACCGATCGCGAAATGCGCACGCAGGTGCGCAGTCCCGGCAGGTTCGTGGCGGGCGCGGTGCTGCGCCGATCGGGCGAGGGTCAGCGTGTGATCTGGTCCTTCGTGGACGCACGCTTCAATGAACCCGTGCCGGAACTTGCCTTGTGGGGCACCGAAATCGGTCTCTGGGACTGGGATGTCGTCAATGACCGGCTGACCTGGATCAACGATTGGTGCGAGCACTCGCAGCTCACGGCGTTCTCAGGGTACGGGCATGAACAATTGTGGTGCTCCCGAATCCATCCGGAGGATTTGCCGGTCTACCGGGAGGCGATTACCCGGCATTTGGACGGGCAAACTCCGCCGTATGACGTCGAATACCGGCTGCGCAACCGCGGCGGCGCCTGGGTCTGGATTCAGGAACGCGGCCGCGTCATCGAGCGCGACGCGACCGGGCGTGCCTGGCGCGCGGGCGGCCTGTGTCTCGATGTCGATGAGCGGCACAAATCAGCGCGCGCCTTGGAGCACAGCGAAGCTCGCCTGGCGCACGCCATCTGGGGATCCAGCGTCGGCCTGTGGGACCATGACGTGGCGAACGACTGGTTGCATTGGTGGAATGATTGGTGCGTCAACATCGACCTGGACCCCTGCCACGGCGCAAACCATTCGGTGCGTTGGGACGCGCTCGTCCACCCGGATGATTTGCCGCGGTTCAGCGGCGGCTACGAGAGGCTGATCGCGGGCACCAGCGATTCCTACGAAGCCGAGTACCGGATTCGCACGCGATCGGGGCAATGGCGCTGGATACTCAGCCGCGGACGCGCAACCGCGCGCGACAATGCGGGGCGCGCCGTGCGTCTCGCCGGCGCGACCATCGATATCGACGCGCGCAAGCGCATGGAATTGGCACAGCGCGACAGCGAGGCGCGCCTGCGCACCCAAGCGGTGATTCTGGAGACCATGCGCGAGGGCGTCGTTCTCCTCAACCCGGTCGGACGCATGGAATTCACCAATCCCGCGTTCGATCGGATGTTCGGGCCCAGTACCGGGGAGCCGGCCGGAATCTCCGCGGCGGAGCTGCTCGGGCTGCATGGCCGTGGCGGCACGCGCGACATGCTGTTCCGCCGGCGCGACGGCGGCCAATTCGCAGCCGAGGTGCTGTCCGAGGAAATCGACCTGAGCGGCGAGAAGCGCATTCTCATCGTCGTCCAGGATGTTTCCGAGCGCAAGCAGCTCGAATCGGAGATCATCGAAATCGCCAACCGCGAACGGCGGCGTTTGGGCGCGGATTTGCATGACGGTCTCGGTCAAGAGCTGACCGGCATTTCGCTCATGCTGCGCAGTCTGTCCAAGCGGGCTGTCCCGGTCGCACTCGAGGCGTCGCCGGAACTCAATGAGATCATTGCGCTCGTGAACCACGCCATCCAGAGTTCCCGCAGAATGGCGCTCGGTATTTCGCCGGTGACGCTCGAGCGCGGCGGATTGCTGCCGGCGTTGCAGACGCTGGTCGCCTGGTCTTGCGACAGCTACGGCGTCGATGTCCGGCTGCACCTCGGCATGCGATCGCAGCTGCTCATCGGCGAATCCGCCGCCGCGCATCTTTACTTGATCGTGCAGGAGGCGATCAACAATGCCGTCAGGCACGGCAATGCCCGATCGATCGCCGTCAAGCTGCGCGCCAACCGCGTCGTGGTGTCGCTATCGATCACGGACGACGGCGTGGGGATCGCCGAGACCGGGGCGCTGGGCGCGGGGATGGGGCTCAAGCTCATGCGTTATCGCTGCGCCATGATCGGCGGTGTCATGAGGGTCAAACGGATGCCGCGGGGCGGAACCCGAATTCACAGCGTTTGCCCGCAGGATTTCGCCGCGGCGGGATTCCCGAAGGACCACGACGCGCAGCGCTAGGGATGTCTCGCCGCGCTTCACGGCGCCGGCGGCGCTCGCGGCGAGCGGCGCAGCAGCGTGAGCGCCAGAACCGCCGAGGCCAGCATGAGAAATAGGCTGACCGCGTTCAGCACCGGAGTCGCGCCCTCGCGCATGCGCCCGTACATCATCACCGTCAACGGCGTATCCGCGCCGACCAGCATCAGGGTGGTATTGAAGTCCGCGAATGACATCAGGAAGGAAATGGCGGCCGAACCCAGCAGCGCAGGGCGCAGGTACGGCAACACGATGGTGCGAAACACCGCCGGCCGGGAGGCGCCGAGATTGAGCGCCGCCTCCTCGAGCGTGCGGTCGAAGCGCCGCAGGCGGGCGCTGATGGTGAGCGTCGCGATGGTCGCAATGTAGGAGAATTGGCCGAGCACGACCAGCGGCAGTCCCGGCCGCAGAAAATCGAGTTCCAGGCCGAAGGCATCATCCGCGAACTCCGCGATGCGGCTTGCGAAGGCGAGGATGGAAATGCCGAGGATGACCCCGGGGATCACCAGCGGCGCCAGCATCAAGAGCGACAACACCTGTTTACCCCAGAAGCGTCCGCGCTCGATGAGGAATGCGTTGGTCGTCCCGACCAGCGCCGACAGGGCGGTCACGCACAGGGCGACGACGCAGCTGGTCCAGATGCTGCCGAGCAACTCGCCGTCGGCAAAAAGGCCGGTGCGCCCCAGCCCGGAATTGCCGAGAAACCAATCGAGCGTGAAGCCGCGCCAAGGCGGAGCCGGGTAGGGCGCGTCGTTGAAGGCGAACACCGCCACCACCGCCAACGGCAGGAACAGGAACGCCAGAAATGCGATCAAGTAAGCCACCGTGGCGGCGCGCAGCCAGGCGGGACGCGGGAGGGAGGGAATCACGTGCTTCGCATCACGTCGCCGAATCGCTGCCCGCTCGCCCGCAAGCCCAGAATCACCAGGGCCGTCGACAGTCCGAGCAGAAGGAAGCCGAAGGCGGCGCCCTGTTCCCAGTTGAAGCGCGTGATGAACTGTGTATAGATCTGCTCGGTGAACCACTGCGAGTTCTTGCCGCCGAGCAGCGTCGGCGTCAGGTAATTGCCGAGCGTCAACATGAATACCACGATGCAGCCCGCCGTGATGCCGGGTGCGGCGTGGGGAATCACGATGTGGCGCAGAATGGCCCAGCCGCCGGAACCCAGGTCGTATGCCGCCTCGATCAGGGAGTTATCCAGGCTCTCCAGGCTCGTCACCAGCGGCACCACCATGAAGAGCAACGAGGTGTACACCAAACCCACCAGGATGGTTGCGTCCCGATAGAGCAGTTCGACCGGCACGGCCGTGAGCCCCAGTTTCACCAACAAGGCGGGTAGAACGCCGGACTCCCTCAGCAAGATCATCCAGCCGAGCGTGCGCACCGTCTCACTGACCCAAAATGGGATGAGGCAGATGATGAACAGCAGCGACCCGGCGCGTCCGCGCGCCAGCTTGGCGATGATCCAGGCGATCGGGAACGCCAGCAGCAGCGTGAAGAGCGTGGCGAATACCGACATGACCGCCGTGCGCAGGAATACATGCCAATACAGCGGCTCCGCAAAGAAGGTCTTGTACTGGGCGAGGCTGGCGACGTACTGGCGCGGTCCGACGCGTTCGCGGAAGGACAGCACGGCCAGGTCGACATGCGGCAATATGATCAGTGCAAAGAGCCAGAGCAGGGCCGGCGCCAGCAGCAGACCCAGTACCAGCCGTGCGTGCCAGCGCGAGTCCATGGCTTTAAGCATCCTGCCCCGCCGCGCCGGCACGCGCCGCGAAACACACGGCGCGCGAGGGATCGAAGCTGAAGGCCACTTGATCGTGGGGCTTCAAGTCGGCGAACTGCCCGGTCTGAGGCAGCGCGATGCGAAACTCGCGGCGGGTCCGCGCCTCCTGCAGCAGCACCGCCGAATTTGCGCCGTCGAATAGCACGCTCTGCACCTCGCCGGAATGGCGCGGCTGGTCGGGCGGCAACTCCGCCGCGCCGCGCGCCAAAATGGCCGCCTCCGGGCGCACGAATACTTCGACCGCATCGCCCACCGCGATCGCGCCGCTCTTGAGGGCGCGCACCACCCAACCGTCCGCGGTTGCGATGTCGGCGATCGCGCCGTCCGCACCCGTGGTTCGTCCCACGATGCGGTTGTTCGCGCCGACGAAGCCCGCCACGAAGGGAGTTTGCGGCCGATAGTACAGATCCTGCGGCGTGCCCAGCTGCTCGAAGCGCCCATGATTCATCACGCCGACATGATCCGACAGCACCAGTGCTTCGGATTGATCATGGGTGATATAGACGAAGGTCGTGCCGAAGGAGGCCTGCAGCTGCTTCAGTTCGATTTTCATGTGCTCGCGCAGCTTCAGATCGAGCGCGCCCAAGGGTTCGTCCAACAGCAGCAAGGTCGGCTCCAAGACCAGGCTGCGCGCGATGGCGACGCGCTGTCGCTGGCCGCCCGACAGCGCGTCGACGCGCTTGTCGGCGGCGTTGCCCAGGCCGACCCGTTCCAGCATCGCATTGCTGCGCTTCATCCGCTCGGCCCGGCCCATGCCCCGTCGGGCCAAGCCGAATGCGACGTTTTCGCCCACGGACATCATCGGGAACAGCGCCAATTGCTGGAACACCATGTTCACGGGGCGGCGGTTCGGCGCCACGTCGCGCATGCTCTTGCCGCCGATCGCGATGTCGCCGCCGTCCGGCGCAATGAACCCCGCGATCATGCGCAGCAGCGTCGTCTTGCCGCAGCCCGACGGACCCAGAATCGAAAAAAAGCTGCCGCGCTGCACCGAAAAAGACAAGGAGTCCACGGCCACGTGATCCGCGAAACGCTTGAGGACGGCGTTCGCCTCGAGATCGGGAGTGCTCAATTGGCGGCCTTCACGCGGTCGAGCACGCGGCCTTCCATTTCCTCGAGACCGGGCGGAATGGCCGGATACCAATGGATGCTCTTCAGATCGTTGTTGGGAAAGGCCGCCTGGAACTGCGCCTTGAGGCGCGGATCGATCAGCGGCGCCGTATTCACGGCCGCGGAGAAGCTGCCCACCGACTTGATGACGCGCGCGGCATTTTCCGGCCGCATGGTGAAATTGATCCAGGCATAGGCGGCGGCGTCGTTGCGGCCGCGCGCCGGCAGCGCGAAGGTATCGAGCCAACCGAGCGCACCGGAGCGCGGCACGATGAATTGAATGTCGGGATTGGCGCGGTTGAGCGTCCAGCCGCCGGTATCCCACATCATGGCGGCCACGACCTCCCCGGAGCGAATGCCGTTGAGCAATTGATCCTTGTTGTCGTAGAAGAACTTGAAATTGGACTTGCAGGCGATGAGCGTGGCGCCCACCTGGTCCATCAGCGCGCCGTACGCCTTCGGGTCGCCGTACAGCGCAAACGGGTCCTTGCCGGCGGCGAACGCGAATGCCATGAGCGTCGGGCGGCGCAGGCGAACGGCGGTCTTGCCCTTGAGATCAGCTCTGCAGAGATCGGGATAGTCGGCAATCTTGGCGCGCTTGGCGTCGACGACCAGGCCGTCGGTTCCCCAGAGATACGGCAATCCGTACACCTTGCCCTCGAGGGTGGTGTTCTTGCGCACGATGTCGAGAAATTCAGGCTGAAACTGCTCGAGCTTGAGCTTGGCAAGGTCGAAGGGCTTGTAGATCCCGAATTCGCGCTGCGCGGCCGTGATGCGATCCTGGGACGGCTGCGCGAGGTCGTAGCCCGCGCCGCCCGTCGCGCGCAGCTTGGAGATCATTTCTTCGTTGTTCGACAGCGTCAATTCCACATCGATGCCGGTTTCTTTTTTGAATGCGGCGATCAGGTCGGCAGGCACGTAATCGGCCCAGCTGATGATGCGCAGCTTGTCGGCCCGGACGGTGCCGGCCGCCAGGCTCAACGCGAGCACGAAGGAGGCCATCAGGATGTTTTTCATTGATTGTCCCCGGGTTTCCCTCGCGCATCTTACCCCATCTTGGTGATATCTTCGGCTGACGATGAGCGAAGACTGGACGAAGGAATGGGAGCGCCGGGTCGTCAACGGAGAGTATCCGCTGCGCCGCTTTCTGGGCCGGTCAAACCACAGCGTGGTATTTCTCACCGATTGCAAGGCGCAGAACCTTGCGCAAGCCGCGATCAAGATCCTGCCGGCGCATCCGGCGCTGGCGGAGTCGCAACTCTCGCACTGGCGGAGGGCTGCCGCTTTGTCGCATCCTCACTTGATCCGCCTTTTCGACTCGGGCCGCTGCCAACTGGGGGGCCACAAATTTCTGTTCGTCGTGATGGATCTTGCCGAGCAGAATCTCGCTCAAATTCTTCCCGGTCGGGCCCTGACACCCGACGAAGTGCGGGACATGCTGCCTGCAACCCTTGATGCGCTGGCTTAT
>Ga0210383_10006210_pt1 | contig 10437 bp, 9 predicted proteins | sample IncBWC14OmetaG_FD_160072 | JGI IMG/M metagenome (GOLD analysis project Ga0210383, IMG submission 160072) | Forest soil microbial communities from Barre Woods Harvard Forest LTER site, Petersham, Massachusetts, United States - Inc-BW-C-14-O ...
TTTTGCTGATGTCACAGGTCCTCACTGGCAGGGACCTCCCGATCAATAATTCTGTACAGTAATCGCACACATAGATGCGAACAAACTGATCATGGTCATAGAAATGCTTTACAGATACGCGTCTACGGATGGCGGTTGAGGACAATAACTGAAATCGTAGTGCTAGAGAAGCAATGTAATAAGTCACTAGAATTATGACTCGAAGCGTCCCCAATTTTCACCTCGGAGAAGTTTTAACTATGCCATGTCGAGCACGAATAGGCTTTATTGACGGTGTCTTCCGCTTTGTTTCAAGCTTCGGCCTTCATGAAGTCTAATCACAGGGTGATAGGAGACAATGGAACTAAATAAGGACCGATTGCTACAGAAACGCTGTAAGGAGAAGTTGCACGGTGAAGTGACCAGCAAGCTCCAATACGTATGGTATGTGACACCACTTGGGGACGGCATCAACGATGGGCCCGCTGTTTCACCTGACTCGTTCGCTCATCTTGCTAAAACGTCAGGTTGACGTTAGTATTGCAATATAGCCCAAATGAAAAGTCCACCAAATGAAGAGAAGTTATCAATTATTCGATCATGGATGCCTCGGCGTGGGCAAGGAGATAATGCTGGACCCTGTCGCTTTGGGGTTCCAAAGGTTTGACCTCAGACAATAACTGTTGTTCTGAGGGTGAGTTGACCGGCAAAATGTCCAATAGGATGGCAATCAAATGTGGCGTAGAACATGGGAACGAGGACCCAAGGGAAGGCATGAGGGTGTCGTCGGTAAGAGAAAATGAAAGGCCGGGGTTTCAAGACGAATCAGCAGAAAGGGCCCGGTACCTAGGGAAGAGCGATCGTAACAACGCGAAATCGTCATGGAACCTCCATGTTCGTAAGTAACCGGTGGCTGGCGCAGCGTCGCACCCCGACTATTCTGTCCCTATAAGAGCAGAACGAACAATGGAAAGCGGATCGAGAAGGAAGGGCGAATTCTCGGGAAAGTAAATGGAAAGTAAATGAAAGGCTAGGCGTTTCACCTGAGGGAAGAAGCACGCAACGGTGTACTGAGTGAATTAGTATTGGATTGGATGATTGGAGCTAAACGGAATGAGGCAAAGCCAAGAGTCCAGAGCACAGGCACTGCATCGAGTCTGCTTGCGCCAGTCTGGCACGAGTTGATATGGCTCAGATTGGTGAGATGTCGGCATATTCGCGGAGTCAATCATCGCAGCACGCATGACTTGCGTGGATAATACCAATCTCTAGACCCAAAGTTCGAGAAACTAACATCAGTCAGACTCATGGCCTTCGATGTGGAAATAATATGCACCTTGTGGAAGTAGTGACTGGTGGTCGACTAATGGTAGAAGAATACCAAGCTTGGGGTTAGGGATGAAATCACGGAAGTTGTACGAAAAGTAGCTTGCAAATCGGTCGATTGATAAATGGGGAGTTCGAACCCAGATCGAATGGGGTGGGATAGAAATTGCGAATGGCACGCATGTTTCCAATTAACAGGTACGACCGAATTCTTCCACAAGCGGCCACCGAACATCGGTTGGTTCGGCACTCTGAACCTCCGCGAAATGGTTCGTTTCCATTCCCGGCGCAGCATGCCTGTAAATTAGTTCTAGTCCAGTTCGTGTTTCACGATGTAGGCCTGCCACCATAGAAATGATCTTATCCCCTTCGGTGTACACGATTGGAGGCAGGTACCGTAGGATTCCTGAACAATTTCGCATGCAATTTCGTCAAGACATAGGAAGTCGTGACTTGGACGAACAAACGAGGTGCTGTAATGATATGGAGCGTTGTCTAAATTTGTTCAAGAGCAGCTAGAAGGCATTCGAGATCGTGCGGGAATCTCACTGGTCAGCGCATCATCAGGCCGCGGCGGGTCAAATCTCTGAACTTACTCACTTGCTAATTTCGGCCCGATGTGGCTGACCCACAGACAACACGCTCGGTAAAGGGTGCGATCATACTTTCATTCTAGGCAAGTTTCTTGAGTCCTTGCACCTTGGAGTTATTGAATTCGTTATCCACCAGCGTTCACATCGAAATTGAGCCCATTGCGCCAAGATCTCTACGGCTTTGTTTCCAAATCCTCCTGTCGCCTGACCTTCCTCCGTCCATTATCATTATGATCTCCGTTATGCCTGAACGATATGAATACAACGAATGATCCGACCTCGTGTGCCCTAACGCGAATGTATTGTTGGAGCCATTGTTCCAAGCGATCGAAAAAAGCACGCCATCCTCGTTGTCTCTGCTAGACAGGCATATAAAGATGGTGTTACAGCACTGGGTTTTTCACTCACGTCGCTCAGGTAGTAAGACTCAGGCTTGAAGCTCTACAGCCTTCTCTCACTTCGAAAAACTTCACTCCTCCTTTTTAATATATCGCCCTTGGTCAGTTCCATATTCATCTGAAGATATCATCGGACTGACCAGATGTCCGCTCTAGTTCTTCCCAATGGATCAGATGACCGCCTTCGACGCTATTCTTCTTCCCTCTGATGGTAAAATTTTTACAGCCATATGTGCTGGTTCTTCGCAAATCCTCATGGTTCATTTGCTACAGGTCGACCGCCTTCACTTGTGCAACTCATGACAAGGTACTTCAATGCCATTCTGTTCCACAAGACTTCCTGACGAGCATCCCCTGTGCAGCCCTATGACGATGCCGACCCATCATGCGTCTTTTACCAACTCACCCTCTCGAATTCCACATCCTGAGGTTTTCATGGATTATATTGCTGAGGGGCTTGGTCCCAGGGCCTGGAAATATCAAGTGAAATCCAACCGTATCAGTTATATTTACAAATTGCTGAAAATTAAATGTTTCAAGCTCGTTGAAGCCCTCGACGGTATGAACCGAAAATTTAGCAATCCCTACATCATCTTCTACCCTACCGTATCTCGTGACGGAATGCCGTTCCCGATCAATAAATGCATCCGCGAGATCCAGGGTAGGGCCTTCAAGGAGGAAATCGCATGGAGAGGCAATATTGTCGTCGCGAAGTACCGCGATAACCCCTTCTCGTCCATGACCGATGCATCAATGGCGGACTTCCCCATCTTGAAGAATTATCTTCTGACCCACGGGTCTCCCCGACAGGTAAGTCAGCGCGTTTCAGACATTGGCAGTAAAATACCGACACTCTTCACAGTCATGAGCTACGAATCGTTCGTGAACGCGCTAGCAGGATCTGGATTGCGTATCTTGAAAATTGCAGATACTCGGCAGTTTTATCCACTCTTTCATGCTGGAATCAACTCCTAAGGTTCGTTAATACACAGGACATTGTAGCTGATGGATTTATATGTCGGACATACATGTAATATGATATAGGCGTACATGCTAATTAATTAAAGTTCCTCATGTTTGACAACCTTCCCATCATTTTTGGCATCCGAGTGCGTCACACTCTCTTTAGTCCTCCTCTTGAACCCCTCATCTTTTCCGGCTATCTTGGGATTGCAATGTTCCGGGACAGGGCTTGCAGGGTCAATGGGCGGATGTGAAACTCTTCCGACTTTGAAGTAATCCTTGTGCTCAGCGTAGAATTTTTTCCAATGGTCAACGCCCTGTAAGAGGAACATTTCAGGTGTCTAATAAACGGGAGGGCATGAGAACCTTACTCCCTGTTCGCTCTCCGTCAATCCGCGGAGATCATGTGTAAGGTGGGTTTTGAAACACCCAGTACCAAACGCTCTTGCAGCATCCTTTCCAGCCCTGCGAATAGCCTGTGAGCTATTCATGTCAGGAAGACGTATTTTAAAACAGACAGTATATGATATGAACCCCCAGGCTGGTAAGCCAATCCACTGGACACATCATACACGTCTCCGTCGATCTGACGTATTGATGTCAACTGATTGTGAGATATATGAGTAAGGAACTAGCATACTGCCAAATATATGGGTTTTCCGACATTGGTTCCGTCGAATTCCGACAGTAAGCGCTCGGAAAACAGACGATGAGTTGTCTGTGACAATCATGAGGTCAATTATACGATCGAAATCCAAATAAAGATCCTTCCGCACCGGCCAGTACGTTTTCAACTGAGTCCATTTGCTTTCATACTCCCAAGTATAGCTGCCCGTGACGAATTTGCCGGCAAGCCCTGCGAAGATCAACAAATAGACGAGGAACTTGAGCAGTCCTAATAGTCCGATCTCTTCTTCAGCCGTTGGATCTCGTTCCTCGGGTCCAACTGCTTCTCCTCGAGCAATCTTCTCATCACGCTCTTTCTTCCGCTCTAACCAAGCATTATGTAGCTCTACCTGCCTATCACGATACTCTTTGTAACTGCACCACCGATTAATCAGTCAAGTCTGTAATTGAGAGTTGCGATGACACACACGCTAAGAACGGACGGTTTGCTTGTTTATTTGACACCATCCTATCTGGAATGACTGGATCCCTGACCTTCGGTTCAGCGGGAGCTCCCGGGTTTGCTGGGGGTTCAACGTATGGCTGAGCAGGTGTGCCACCATGTAATTCCTTCAACCAAGACATAGTTAAGGTATAGGGTGGATGAGCTGGCAAGACAAGTTTGGGAGCACAAGGTAGAACAAACGTTGCCTCTCAACTTCAGATGTACCTGATCGACAACTGGCTAATGGGGAACTAGCTTCCCACGGCGTGACGAAACAAACAAGCGTAAGTTGTCGCGCGCCTGGCACCTGAGGCACGGCCGACGGAACTACGGATAATTGGAATCCTACATGGCCAATTGTCTTGCCAATTGTGTTCGCGAGCCTCTAACAGATTGAATTTGGTTGTTGTGTCTACTCAGTCACCAGAAACATAAACAGACACTACAGAAAATTAGTAAATATTACCCATAGCTTCGCGCTGGCGGCGGAATGCCTTGCCTTTCTGTGACATTGGCCCAATTTAGGTATGTTTGTTTTCTTCCGTATGTTATTTCCATATCGAGTATGTTATTCCCACAGTGGTTGGTTGATTCACCCTTAAAAAAATCCGAACCCCGGGCCCCCCCTTGACATGTACATTATGGTACAATTCGACTGAATACCGAGGGGTCCCTCAAATCCGCAAAAATCCGGACAGACAAACAGGGCTTCCGGGGGCTTTCAACAACGCCAAACGCTTTCTCCATCACAAGCATAACAATATTGCATTATCATTTGGGCTTGGCGCATGGGGAATAGCATACATACAGTTGAAGTAGAGTAATGTTATAAGGAACAATGAATTGGCGTTCAATTAGTTGGAGGCGACCCCGTACCCAACTTGAGGTAAGGAGGGTAGCGTAAAGTATTAGATGTTACAGCTAGTGGGAGAGGGTTTCGGTGAAGACTGAGGTAAGAAAAACACCGCAGTCGATCAAGGGGGGGTAGAATGGGGTTCGAGAATAGTGATATATATGGGGGGGGGGACTGGTGGGGGTGAAAAATGATGCCCGGTGGATATGAACAAGAGTTGATTAAAAAGATGATGAAGGTGAAAGACCTCCGTGGGGTCGACGTGCCAAGCCGTGCTGATTGCCGTAAAAAGATTATGGGAGGGAAAGAACAACCATAGGAGAGATGCGCATAAGGTCAACGGTGTCTGAGGTGAACAGTTTCCAAACGGCCGAACTGCGCGGGATGGATTAATCCTGGATGATGATGATAAGGGAAGTGGAGCTGATGCTGAAAGTCCATTGAAGCCATGCGAAGGGAAAGCACAGATGCGAAACAATGAGGCAGGACCTATGGTGATGACGGGACAGGAGCCAGTGGTGTAGCAGGGTTTCGGAGTTCCCGCTCGCTCGCCTGCTGGGAAACGGTGATATACGCGCCGCCGACCTCCTCCGCACTGCTCAGGCCCGGTGGTGCGGCGGGAGCTGCCGACAAGACGTGGTTGTCGTTTTCCGTGGGTTCAAAGTCTTCAACCCAGTTCCGCATGGCTAGGAACTTGGGCGTTTTGATGAACTACGAATTGAACTATAGTTGAGCCAGAGGAACGATCAAGTTCTGAGAGAGATAAGTACCTTGGGAACTGAATCTGTCGCCATTAAACGGAAGACGTGGGTTTGAATACGCTCGTACAGCCGGATCATTGTTTGAAGCTGAGTAGCATTGAAAGCGTTCGCTTGCTCAGGTTCTACGCGTCCCTGGAAAGTCTTGCCGGTCAGACTCGTGACTACGTCCTCCAAATATTTTGCCAGCTCGTTCCGCAGCCCATGATCGATATTCAGCTCGCACTGACTTGACGGTGCGAGATATGTGTTATAAATGATGAAAGCGGTGTTAATAAGGGATTCATGATGTCTTTCCATCGCTGCCTGGCCAGGAGTACTTCTTACACCTGGGCGCGGGGCGGGGGAGACGGCCATCGCGCTCGAAGTGATGTTGAACTTTCTTTTGAAGTCTTCAACGTCGAGCCAGAATGACAAGTTTTCTTCGCAGAAGTTGCCCCGGAGGAATTCACGGAACAACGATCGGAGCGCTGGCTCTTCAAGGATGTATCGTAGACGGTCTGTGTTGCTTTCCTTCCCTTTCCGCTCCCCAGCCTCATAATTGGCGTTGAGTTTCTCCGCCAACGAAATCCGACGGTGGATCTTCGCATCACTCGAGGCTGGTTTCTTCGAAGAGTCAGCTGTCCCTCCAGTTTCAGTTTGGGCTTTTTCGACGGAGGAGCGCTCAGTAGTGACGTTAGCGGACGAAGTAGTCGGTGATTCATGGACGGTCAGGGACCTTGAACCATCCCAGTGAGCGAGGCGACGGCCTTCGTCAGTAATTTTGTAAATGGCTTTTGCTGTGCAGCGGAACTCTCCGTGTTGCTAAGAAAGAGTGACGGGTGAGAAAAGAAAGAAAGAACGTTGAAGGAGAATGGAAGACGTACGCTGACGGGCGAATTTCCACCTGGGGCTGAGCCACGGACGGTGAAGATGATGGCGGAATCGTTGTTCTTCCGCTTATCGCTCACCAAGGTGATAAGACCGAATCGAACAAACTGTGCCGCCATTTCCGCAGCTTCCTCCCGACCTACCACGGACGTGAAGTCGCAGAGCCACTCGAGGGCAGTGACAGCCGCGAAACAGTACTTGTGATGCTGCTGGCCTTTACCCAGAAGTGGTTGTGCTCGCTCAGTTACGTCATTCAGGGCAACACCCTTCGACCGCTCGTGATACCGCTGGAAGGCATCCAGGGGGCCATTCGCCTGAGGAGGGTAGTTGGGTTGACGCCCAACAAACCGGCGAAAGAGGGCCGTGATGACGGATTGGGTAACGATAATCTCGTCATCGATTGACCGTCGCTCCAAGTGGAGTAACTTGATGCAAATTGGCTGGGTCCCGAAAACTTGTTGAAGATGGTCCGAGTTGATACCGTTTTTGCTGATGAACCGCTCGAGAACATGAAGACCTTTTGGAGTTAGAATGTATACACCCCGGTCCTTGAAGAGGTTCGACGAGGGGTCAGTAGCATTTTCAATGAGACGTGCGTCCATAAAATGCTGGCTCATCGCTTTTGCCATGTCACGGGTCATGGAGAACGTTGTAGTCGTTGTGGTCGTAACCACTCGTGAAGGTTCCCTGGGATCCGGCCCACGATTAGACTGCGAGAATTTGAGTGAAGCAAGATTCTGGGCTGCTTCATCACTGCGAGAGGTATGGTTAACAAAGATCGCATCACAAAGCAAGCACAGCACTGACGTTGTAAAAGAATTAGGAAAGGTGCGGAAGAACTGTTTGTGCGCGGATAGTTGTAGAGATACAATTAGTGTGGCGAAAAGGTCAAGCGTGTCCTGAAGGAGGGGGTTGTGGTTAAGAAAAGACATGGTCAGAAGCTGACAGCTCACCTTGAGGAATGGTCTTCCGCGTTTTGTTGTCTTCATCATATGCGATGAGGTGGACTGAGCCTCTGTTTCTGCTGGTGACGGCATGGTGAAGGGAGTCGAGAATAAAGGGTGTAGCTCCTGAAGAAATACAAAATAGAGGGACTACAAGAGACTACAAGGCGAAAAGGGAAGAAGGAGGCGAGGTGATGGAGGGAGGAATCGGCAAGATTGTGGGAATTGTCAGCTGATGGCAACGGACCCGTTCCCACGTTCAGCCACACTCTAAATTGGCACTGCAAACAGGGGTCACGCTCCGACTTGGCAGTGCACCCGCCCCATGTTGGCGCTACCTATCCACTTTGGGCCATGCGAGTCATTCTCTCAATCTCCTAGAACAAAACCCACGTTTCGCATGGCATTACTAATATGTTGGCACTAGAACAAAAAAATGAAAACAAACAATAGAGGGTACTTAGCAGGTGTATATATCAGGTGGGGCCAATATATATCAAAGATATCTCAATATAAATTCAAATGTAACTTTGATAAATATTATTTAATAAAAGTTAGACTGTGAGACCAAGAAATGTTGAAAGGCTGGCATTCAAGACTGTGGCAGCCAAGCAAGACGTGCATTCAACATAGCCAATAGAGTGTGTTAGCAGGTGTATATATCACTGTTTTATTTATCCAAAAACAGATCATTTTGCATTGGAAGCCTTTGAATAATATTGATGTGTCCTACTACTCCACTTAGCTTCAACAAGTGGTGACTGCCATTGGAGCACTGTCTCCTCTCCCATATCACCATGGCTCAGGGCTGGTGGTCCTGCTCACAATGTTATCCCTTACATGCCAATTGCAACTTCCCAACACTCCTCCCACTGCAAGGCATTCCCTGCTACCCTGACAAAACACTGCCCAGATTTTTCCACTAAAGAATATCTAGCTTAGCGAACACAGTTGTCACAGTAACTTGGTCTGTTCAGAGTGAAGCATGGCAACATTGGCAAGAAGGGGGCAAGGTGGGAGGTCTTGAAGGTTGTGGAGGGCATTGCATCAGATTTTGACTTTGTGAACTTGAATCCATCCTTCCGATATTTATAATGATTTTGCACTGAGAATTCTTGCATATTCATTGGCCCCACATGATATATACACCTCTGAGCACACTCTAATGCTATCATTCAACAGCTTGTTCTAAGGTAGGCACCATTTATATCCAGCACCCTTATGTAAGCAAAAAAGACTCACTCCTGCACCTGCTTCTGCATTGGCCACATTGAAAAAATGAAGAATATGACTTCTGGGAGCTGTTCATTATGACCCAATGCAGGATTCCCTGATGCTATTTCCCAAATATTCCAGAAAACAGAGGAGCAGTTAATGGTTAAAGTTCATCATCATGTTTTCATCCTCTAATCAAATTTTCTCAATGTTCTGAGTCAAATGGCACAACTTTCAAAATTTCGGTCAGCAACATTTGGCTGTATCACATGACCTAACACGTGACCTGTACTGCACATAGAGGAGCAGAAAAAGAGACTGAAAAACTGTATTTCCGCATGACTAGACATCATTAAAGCACCTCTGGCATGCCAAGAAAATCAAAAGCCCACTGATCAAGAGCTCAAAACATATCCCAGCCTTCAAAGCAGCCATTCAAAGCCACTGTTGATGCTGTCCAGGATCCCAAACTCACAGAGATCATTGGCAGATTTGCTTGTATGGACGAAGATGGGTTTGACACAGAGTTGGAGGATGTTGATTCAGAGGATGAAGAAGGGGATGGGGAGCTTGCAGCTGGCACTGAAATCCGAGAGGATTCTGATCTTCAACTCTTTGCCAGCACTTTGCAATGAGCACATGATGCTGCCGCTGCTGCCAAGAGAGAGAGACAGAGAGGAAATAAATGGCCGAGGACTTACTTGGGACATTCAAAAAGAACACTTTGTCATCATGAATTGAATTGGAAGGAACTGGAAAAGAAGGGGTATACATCAGTGAAAAGTTGGTTTGCCAAGATGGACTCGGAGAAGTGTTAAGGAATAGGGGTTCTGAGAGAATATATGAGTTAATATTGGTGTACTAAGATGAGTACACTAAGTGATTATGTAAACTTCTTATCTAATCACGACTGATGCCGAAGATGTGAATGGAAGTGATTTGTTTACACATGTGAATGAAGAGTGATCAGATTGTCACACGAGAATCTGATGGAGATAGAGCTCAGACGAGGTATCTAGACTTAATCTCAGATGAGGATTAAGGTAAGTAGTGATATTGCATTGGCAGCAATGTAGCTAAGTACAGTGTAAGTGATGATTGAGTAGTGCTATTGATCCTATACTCTGCTGCAAGTTTATATACTAATATCTTGGAATTAGGGAGAACAAGGGAGAGGAAAGGAGAACATTCTGAATGATTCTACTACATTCCTGGACATTCTGGGATAGCCCCAAACATGTGTTGGTCATGTGGCATTCCCAAAATGGATGTTTGGCAACATCATGTTTGGCTATTTCCAAAAAAGGAAGGTGAAGCGGAAACATTCAAGAAATAAATGTAGTACAAGTAATACTGGGTAACTCTGGGGAGAATGAGGCAAAGTAGAAGGTATAGTAAGTAGGAATAGTAGATCGGAAGAGCGTCGT
>Ga0210383_10006212_pt1 | contig 10436 bp, 12 predicted proteins | sample IncBWC14OmetaG_FD_160072 | JGI IMG/M metagenome (GOLD analysis project Ga0210383, IMG submission 160072) | Forest soil microbial communities from Barre Woods Harvard Forest LTER site, Petersham, Massachusetts, United States - Inc-BW-C-14-O ...
GAATTTCGTGGCAAGAAGTGACGGTCCGCGGCGTTTCAAACCATGCCGGGACAACTCCGATGCCGCTGCGTCACGATGCCGGTTATTGCGCTGCCAGAATCGCGGTGTTCGTTCGCGAACTTGCCAGACGCATGGGTGCCTCGCAGGTCGGTACCGTGGGGAGCATCCGACTCACGCCCAACCTGATCAATGTCATCCCCAATCAGGCGGTGCTTTCCGTCGATCTGCGCAACACCGACGATGCCCTGCTGACCGCGGCCGAGCGGGAGTTCACCGCCTTTCTCGAGACGCTCGCACAGGAAGAGGCTGTGACGATTGAAACCCGCGAATTGGTTAGGACTCAGCCGGTAATGTTCGATTCGAAAGTTCTACAGGCTATCGAAGAGGTCGCCGCGGAGCGCGGACTCCCGATCCGGCGCATGACTTCGGGCGCAGGCCATGATGCCCAGATGATGGCGCGCATCTGCCCGACGGCGATGATCTTCGTGCCGAGCGTCGGGGGCATCAGCCACAATCCGCGCGAATTTACCGAGCGCCGACACCTTCAGATTGGCGCGGATGTGCTCCTACACACCATGCTGCGGCTGGCTGCGAGTTAGAAAGCCCCGTTGGCGCAGCCACTGAATCATGACCTGGGGATATCCCGCTGTCAGGCGCTCCGGTTCGCTGGGCTCGCCGTTGAACCCCGTGGCGGATACTTTCAACGTATGACCTGCATCCGGGTAGACATGCACGGTGAAGTCATCCATTCCCGAGCGAGCGAAAGCGGCACGAAATAGGGCAGGGTCGTGGGCAACGTCGACATTGCGATCAAGCGCTCCGAACAGGGCTAGCGTCGGTGTGCGCACCTTGGACAACGTTGCGGTGGGATCGAAGAGGATAAATCGCCGCAGGGCATCGGCTGTTTCCGGCGCCGGCGGGATCGGCGAGTCCGGTGGAATAAAGTCGGGGAGGTAGGAATCGGCAAACCAAGGCTTTGCCTTCGCTGCCGAGTACAGCTCGCGCGCGGTGTCCCAGGTCCCGGTGCCCGATAGAGCCCTGACGAAAGCACGCCAGGTATTCGTTGCCAATGTAACCGCCTCGGCATCGTAGTGCTTATGGGGCAACCGTTGCTCAACGGTGTAACAAATATTGGTTTCGATGCTTTCGGCAGGTCCGCTCTTCAGGATCATGAATGCGAGGGGGCGCGCGGTGGCAACAATGGGTGCTGTCCATCCGCCGTTGCTAAAGCCCCAAACCCCCATTCGCTTGACATCGACGTGGGGATTGGTCGAATACGCGTCGTACACCGCGTCGACATCGGCGGCGCGTTGGGCAGGACCGTCCTGTTGCCAGTTGCCGCTCGATTTTCCGGTGCCGCGCTGATCGTAGCTGATGACGTTGAGGCCGTTGAGCACGAAATAGGGAATGATAAAGCCCATTTCACGAGCTTCCGCGTCGTTGCCGTGAATCAGAATGACGGTGGCCCGTTTGGCGGTGCCGGTGAAATAAAGAGAGACGCCGAGCGCGCCGCCCGGCGCATCGACCGTGCGTGCTTCCTCGCGAATGAGTTTTTGCGGTTTCAAGCGTGCGTGTTGCGGCAGCTCGCCGGTACGTTGGGTATGCGGATCAAAATAATCATTGACGGCCGGATCAGGCGGTTCGCTTGCGATGCCGACATACATGGAATGACCCGCCTCGCCGCGATAGAGGCCCGGATTCAAGATTGCGGCGCAGGCAAGGCCTGGTACGAGCGCCAAAACGGCGACGCTCAGCGCTGGAGTCATTTTCATTGCCTCTCCTCGTGGAACCAATTCAGCTTCAAGGGCTGCACGCCCTCATCAATTAGTAAACTGCCGAGCGCACGAAGATCCTCTATTGGACCATCAAGCGCGACGACCGGGCTACCGGCAAGACTGCCTGCTTTGCTGGCAAATGCGCAGGCGCCATAGGCAAGTAAGAGTTCAGCCTGGCTCATCGTTCCCGCATACAGCAGAATCTGTCCGGGCCGCGGGTAGGCTGTTGCATTTTCAGGTGCGAGTTGCGGCTTGCCGCCAAGAGGCAGCCATACGGCTTCACCACTCCAGCGCGCGTGCTGCACGGTTCCTGCAAGTGGGAACTGATTGACCAACCATGTGACCGCGGCGGGAGCTGCGTCGAGCTCAAGCGTGCCGGCAAATTCGTAGGGCCCGGCGGCCAGCAGAATTCGGGAGTTGGGTATCATGAGGATCAGGATAGTTGGGGCGGCTCAATCGGTCCCTGTACAGTTGTGCAGATAAAGACCAGTACACTTCGCGGGTATTTGATCCAATGAAAAGCATTCCGCAACTCAAAGAGCGGCCGCTGAAGAGCCTCGTTGACGAGAGCATCGAGTGGGTCATGCATCGCATTCAGCGGCAGGTGTTCAGTGCGGGAACGCGGCTTCCATCGATCCGGGCGCTCGCTCGCCTCAGAGGCGTGTCTCCATTCACGATCTCGGAGGCGTATGGCCGTCTGGTCGCGGTAGGCATTCTAGAAGCCCGGCAAGGATCCGGATACTTCGCGCGGTCCGCTGCGTTTAGGCGAACGGGTTCTGCAGCAGGGGAATCGGGTAAAATCGATTTCTCCTGGCTCTTGCATCACATGCTCTCTGGCCATGGTGCCCGCGGACCCGGCTTGGGGGTGCTTCCCACTGATTGGCTGGATGGCATTCAAATCGGGGCCGGCCTGCGCTCGCTGGGGCGACAGGGACGATGGCTCGAGAGCGGTCGACCCAGTGGATTTGAGCCACTACGGGGTCTCATTCAACGGCGTCTTGCGGATCTCGACATTCTCGCCGGCGGGGAGCAAATAGTCCTGACCACGGGCATTACGCATGCACTGAACTTGGTGCTGCGAGCGCTGGTACCACACGGAGAGACTGTCCTCACCTCGGACCCCAGTTGGTTCGGCGCGCTTGGCATGCTCAGCGAGCATGGTGCTCGCATCGTCGGCGTGCCTTGTCGCGCAACGGGACTGGATATTCATGCCCTTGAAAGAGTGGTCGCACGGCAACGTCCGCGTCTACTCATCTTGAGTTCGATCGGCCAGAATCCCACCGGCTTGTCATTGGAGCTCGACATCGCGAAACGTGTTTTGGGCTTGGCGAAGAAATATGATTTTTGGATTTTTGAGGACGATGTTTACGCCGATCTGTGCTCGGCACCGGTGAGACGGCTTGCGGCAGAAGATTCCTTGTCCCGGGTGATCTACGCCAGCAGCTTCTCCAAGACCTTGGCCTCCAACATTCGTGTGGGCTTCCTGGTTGCGGAGGCGCCGCTTGCACAACGTCTGTCGGAAGCAAAGATCTTAGGCGGCTTCACCACCCCGGAACTCAACGAACGCCTGGTGCACAAGCTGCTCGTGGAAGGACACTACAGCAGACACGTGGCACGATTGCGTGACCGTCTCATGCTCAATCGAGGCCGAATGTGGCGCTTTCTCGCGATGCAGGGAATCGAAGTGCTGGGGGAAAGCGGAGACGGCTTGTTCCTGTGGGCAAACATGCAAACTGATACCAATGACTTGGCGGCAATTTGCAGCAAGCAGGGCCTGCTGCTGGCTCCCGGGAGCCTGTTCTCACCGCGCCAGGAGCCGAGCAATTGGATGCGAATCAATGTGACGACGTCCTTGGACGACGTGCGTGCGACGCTCGCGAAGCGCCCCCTCGAGCGGGCGCTTCGCTAGGTAGCGCTGTCCAAACGCCTGCCGCGTTGCTACCGTCAGGAACTCGGTGTCGTTGAGAAAAATCCGCCGATGCTGGCTTTGCCTAGTACGTGACCTTCGGCTCCCGCCTGCGCGATGGCCTGAATCAGCGTCTCGGCATTTTGAGGAAAATTGACCAGAACCGGGAGTCGCAGCTTCACGTCGAGCGCGTACACCGTAAACACATAGTGATGGGCAAACGGAACGACGTCCGCCGGCGGACACGGGCCTTCATAGCCCAGCGAGCCGAAGTCATTGTGCACTTGCGGACCGAATGTGCTGTCGGCAGCACCGGCACCGGCGGGTAGCGTCGTGGTGTTCGCCGATATATTGAAAATTCCCCAATGGGTAAATGATGCAGTTTCATCAAACAAGACGATCGCAAAGCTGCGCGTGCCGCGCGGCGCGTTTTCCCAGGTTAACTCCGGCGACAGATTGCCGCCGGCGCTGCCGTCAACCGTGCACACATTGAGACCGTTCACCAAGAAGTTATCAGCCATGCTGGTTGGCAGCGCGGCGCCTTGCTTGAAGGTCGCACTCTTGACGCGAAAATCATCCTCGTCGTGCGCATTCGCCATGCCGAAAACCATCACCGATAGTGCAAGCGCCGTCAGCCGTCCCCGCCAGCGCAGCGGCGATCGGATGTCTGTCAGCGTTTCGAAAGCGAGATTTTTGAGACTAAGGCGTGGAGTCGTCCGCGTTTCCATAGCGTCCCCCTAGTTAGTTGATCCTCAACCCAGTGCGCGATTTTAGCGCGCGCTCCGCAGATGGCTACATATATCACTACTTGTGGTTCGGCCATTGCGGGTAGGGTGGTGCGTAAGGGTTTTCTTGCTCGCGGCCGGGCTTAAGGCCTGCCCGTGTTGATTGGAATTCCGACTCACTTTTCGGCCAACCAATGCGAGTCTGGTGTCGCAGTCTTCTGCACGTCGAGCAATGGAGCCGCAGCCACAGCGAAACCGACATGACAAGCAGTACCATTCACGCAAATCGCCGCCTGGTTTTCACGAGCGCTTCTCGGCTCTTGTCCGCTGCTGTGCTCTGCGCCATGGCCGCATGTGTGTCGCCGAAATATCAACAGAGCAAAAGCACGCCTCCCATACAGCCGCTCAACGTGAAGTTTCCGTCCGCGACTTTGGACAGCTCGCTTTACTCTGAAATCAGCGACGGTGGTCCCGGTTCGTGGAAGCGCGAAGCATTTTGGGATGAATACATCGTGATCATGCGTAACGACGGCGATCAAACCCTGAATATTGCCTCCGCCTCATTGGTTGACAATGCGGGTGCGGCTCGACCCGCAGGGAGCGATCCTTGGGTGCTCGAACGGGAAAGCAAGACCCTCGAGAAGCGCTACCAGGATGCGGGCATTGCCTTCTCGCGCATGGCCGCCCCGCGTGTCATTGCGAGCGCTGCGGAACCGACGGTCGTCGCAAGCGCCGGTATCGGCACGGCCGGCGCGGCTACGGCCGCGACGTTGACCGCTGTCGCGCTCCCGATCTACGGTGCGACAATCTTCGGCATCAACATGCACAACAAGGCGGCCATAAAGAAGGAATTCAATCGGCGCCGCGTGCCGCTTCCCTTGACGCTCGGTCCCGGCGAAATGCGCGCCGGCAGTTTCTTCTTCCCGATGGTTCCAAATCCACAGTCCCTCACGGTGCGTTGGACGGCCGGCGGCGGCGATGGCGCAACCACGCTTGATCTGCATTTTCTTCAAGGGCTTCATGTCACCGGCGATCCGGAGTAGGCATCGGCATCGCCATCGGCTAAGGTAGTGCGGCGCCCCTTAGGAGCTTCTTCGATGGACATCGTCATTCCAAGCGCCGCCTCGATCGGCTTGTTTGCCGTGGCGGCGACGCTGCTGCTGCTGACTCCCGGTCCTGCTGTTCTATACGTCGTCGCGCGCAGCGTCGAGCAGGGCCGCCTTGCCGGGCTGGCCTCGGTTTTCGGGATTACAACGGGCACGCTCGTGCATGTGCTGGCATCGACGCTGGGGCTGTCGGCGCTGCTGGCTTCCTCGGCGCTGGCCTTCGCGGTCGTCAAATATGCGGGCGCCGGGTATCTGATTTATATGGGCGTGCGGCGGATTCTGAGTAGGACCGAGACGCCCGCCTCGCCACTGAAGCTGCCAAGGCGAAGCTTGGGCAAGCTGTATCGCGACGGCTTCATCGTCAATCTGCTGAACCCTAAGACGGCCCTGTTCTTCCTGGCGTTTCTGCCTCAATTCGTCGAACCGTCGCGGGGCGCCGTCCCATTTCAAATCGCCTTCCTGGGGCTGTTGTTTACCTTGATGGGCCTGACGAGCGATGGTCTCTATGCATTGGTCGCAGGCACGGCCGGCCGCTGGGTCAAGCGCCAGAGTCGCTATCTGGATTGGGAACGCTACGTCACCGGAAGCGTGTTCATTGGGCTCGGGGTGACCGCGGCCTTGGCGGGCGGTCGCAAGTAGCAGGCATGCCGGGCAAAGAGAAGCAGAGCGAAACGGGAACAGCGGAACGAATTCAAGCTCTACGGCTGAAATCGGGGCGAACCGAACAGGAGATGGCGAACGAGTTGGGACTGACCATTCAAGCCTATTCCGATCTGGAACTGCACGATGAGGAACTCGAATCCGCCGCCAGTATTGCTCAGGCGCTAAAGCTGGCGAATCTGCTTAACACAGACCTTCTTGCGCTGCTCGGCGAAACAGAGATCCCCGTGAAAATGCCGATCGCCCGCGTGCGATCGGCGCTCAACGCGCAATTGGGGAATTCCGCTGAAGCCAAGGAATTGCTGGAAGACACCCTAAATTGGGATGTGGGGCCGTTTCTCGAGGGATCGGATGAATGGACCACAGTTTATACAATCGACTTCGTTCGGCAGTTGGCGATTGCGATCGAGGTTGATTGGCAAGTGCTGCTGGCGGGGATTGCGGCCGGCTAGCTGGGCTTTGCTCGACGCGCACGCGTCGTTGGAGAACACTCGGACGGCGGGATGAGCCGCACCGCCCGAGCGATCGCTCTTTCATGCTCAATTGGCCTTTGCAAGCTGCATAAGTCCCGCTCTATCCCGCTTGCTGCACAGCTGATAGTACTGTGACAGGAGGGGGGAATTGACGCGCGCAACGGCATCATCGACGGCCTTGTGCACACACGCCTGCCCCTCTTTCTTTCCCCAAGTGGCGGCGTTCTCGCAGAGCGTTTCCGCCGCGTAGCGGATGCGCAAATATAGTGTCTTCGCACCTTTCATCTTGGAAATATCCAGGTCCGAATACCGTACGGGAGAGGTCACCAACAAGGTTGTCGTTGATGGGCTGGCCGCCGCCTCGGCGGCGGAGGCGTCCGCCAACGCATGGCCGCCGATCGCAGTGGCGCCGAGGGTGAAGAAGGCGGCGGCCGCCAAGAACTTCGCCAACCGGGATTGAGTTTTGAACACGTTTTTCATGACTAGCTCCAAAAGGTAGATGGGAAAGTACTCGCCTAAACACGATTCCCAAGTTATGGAGCTGGCCGGCCGCCTGCATGATGACTGGATCAACGGTGCGTGAAAGTTCGCTGAAAGTTTGGTGAATAGGGGGTTTTTGTCGCGTATCGCTGTCGCGGAGCACCGGCGCACGCTTCTGATGCAGCGCAGCAAATTGGTTGCCAAGCTGGGATGCGTAGACGAACATAGCCCAACGAATCGGCGATGGGAGATCGGACGCTCTCGTTGCTATCACGACAAGCAATCCTTATGCAGCCACAATTGACGCCCGGCAACGGAACCGCGCCGCCCCGGTTTCGAATCGGTGACCTCGAGGTCGACATCGGCAAAGCCGAAGTCACGCGCGGGGGCGAGGGCATCGCCTTGCCAAAACTGTCGTTCGATTTGCTGTGCGCGCTGATCAACGCAGCGCCCGCAATCGTGACAAACGACGAACTGCTGCAACAAGTATGGCCGGGGCTGCTGGTGAGCCCGGAATCCGTCGCTCAACGCGTGAAGCTTTTGCGAAGTGCAATCGGCGATGATTCGCAGCAGCCGAGATACATTTTGGGCGTTCGGGGGCGAGGCTATCGCCTCATTCCGACACCCGAGCGGCTGGCAGAATCGCGACCGCCGACGAGTGATGCTGCCGGACCTGCCATCAACACGCCGAAGGTGACGATCGCGGGTGAGACATCCGAGCCCCAAACGTCTAACCGCTCGATGCGCCGCCGCAAACCGGTTGTCATGGCCGCGGCGGTTGTAGTTGGGTTGGGCGTGGCTGCTCTCGCCCTTTATTTTTGGTCGGCGAACCGCAGCGCAGAAAGCCCAGCGGCAACGGCGATAGATGATAAATCCATTGCGGTGTTGCCATTCGTGGACATGAGCGAGAAGAGGGACCAGGAATACTTCGCGGACGGGATGGCGGAGGAGATTATTGATCTGTTGGTGCAAATTCCGGGACTCAAAGTCATCGGCCGCACCTCCTCATTTCAGTTCCAGGGACAATCTCAAGATTTGCGCACCATCGGCGAGAAACTCGGCGTGGCTTACCTGCTCGAAGGCAGCGTCCGAAAATCCGGCGATCAATTGCGGGTGACCGCGCAGTTGATCAACAGCAAAGACGGCACACACCTTTGGTCGGAGTCCTATGATCGGGATCTGAGCAATGTTCTCAAAATGCAGGACGAGATCGCGATCAAAGTCGCGAGCGCCTTGCAAACGGAGGTGTTCATCCGCGAACATTTCGTCTCCCGTCCGGCACTGCGCAGCGCGGAAGCCTACAACTTGTTTCTGCAGGGAGTACATGCCGATATGCTCCAAGGTCAGCAGGGCTGGGAGCAGGGCATGAGCGCTTTTCAGCGGGCGCTCGATCTCGATCCCTCATTCACGGAAGCGGCAGTCAGGCTCGCTGGGTTGTACCAATATGGGGGACAGCTTGGATACGTGCCCCGGGACGTTGCCTTTGAAAAGACTCAGTACTTCGCGAAGCTCGCGCTCAAGCTGGACCCAAATTTTGCCGTTGCGCACGCGCTGCTTGGCAGCATCTATGACGGATACGCGTGGGATTGGCCTGCTGCAAATAAGGAAATCAAGCTGGCCGAGGCCCTCGCCCCGAGCTTTCCCATGGTCTTATTGGTTTCCCAGAGGCATTCCCTCACCCTGGGCAATTGGGACGACGCGCTGAAGCTGGCCAACGCATTGCAGACGGTCGATCCGCTGAACCCTGACGGTTATTACTGCCTTAGCTCGGTACAGTTACGCCGCGATCGACTGGCGGAGGCGGAAGCGGCTATTCGTCGCGCCCTGGAGCTCAGCCCGAAATACGCTTCCGGCCAATACACGCTGGGCCTCGTGTTGCTCGCTCGCAAGCAGCCTGAAGCGGCACTGGCGGAAATGCGTAAGGAGCCGTTCGACCCGGTCCGCCTGATCGGAACTGCGATGGCGTATTTTGCGCTGGGGGATAAAGCCAATTCCGATGCCGCTCTCGCGCAGCTGCTCAAAGGCTATGCCGCGTCCATACCGGCCGGCGTTGCGGCGGTCTACGCGTTTCGCGGCGAATCCGACGACGCATTCAAGTGGCTCGAGCGCGCCTATGAGCAAAAGGATGCCCTTCTCTATCGTCTCAAGTTCTCGCCTGAGTTCGATCGTGTGCATGCTGACCCGCGATATAGGGCGTTCTTGAAGAAGATGAACTTGCCGGAATAAGCGGGCTCGCGCGCGAGATCATGTTCGAGTGCCGCACTAAATTGACAGTAATCTCTCGAAGAAGGAGCGGTAGCGGCGTAACGAAAGGCGCAAGTTTTCGGTCGTCGACTCGTCCGTGCGTTCGCGACCGCCTTCGAGCTCTGAACGTTGGTTGGCAAAGGTTTCCGCTAGACTCTTGATAACTTGTGCAACCAGTTCGTCCCCGGCACGGACGGCTGCTTGGGGGTCGTCAACGAAACCTCTCTGAACCACATCCCAGCGCGCGCGAAAGTTCGTCGCCACTTCTGGGGTAAAGAGCGGCGCGAGTCTCGCGTCTTCTTTCATCGTTTTTTGCGTGACACCCTCGGTATTGATCGCCTCCAACACCGGCCGCTCCGTTGGCACTGATGTCGCCGGCCTGTTGGCGGAGGTTGCCAAATCCGCGGTGGTCAATGCTCTTTCGCGGGGCTCACCGTTCATTTGAGGACTCATGAGTGCACCGGGAGGCCGAGGTCGGGCGGCAGATTGGGCGCCTTGTCCACCGCGACTCCGAGAAGCTCGTCGAACAGAGTGCGATAGTGGACCACCGCCTTGCGCAGCTCCTCGGTGTCCGCCTCACCGCGTTCATCGCGGGCGGCAATCGCTTGTGCCGCACGATACGTTGCTACGACGCCCGGGTGATCGACGGAAATGTCGGCGGCCCGGTGTTCGAAGTCGCCCATCGGGTAACCGCGCTTTTCCAGCAGTTCTCGCACCAGATGATCGGCGTCCAACACGACGCCCTTCGGGTTGTCGATGAAGCGGCCCTGCAGTGCGCTCCACGCCTGCGTGAATCTGACGGCGTCTGCCGGCGTTAGCGGCACAATTTCCAAGCGGGCGACGCGTTTTTCACGCGAGGTCAGTTCCGCCTCGGCCTTCAGCCGGCTGCCGAACTCAGAAACAGTCAGGTCATATTCCGGACCGAAGCGTTGTTTGAGCTTGAGAGTTCGTTGCTTTTGGATGACAAGCCAGGCGACGACGCCGATCACCAGCGCCATCAGTACAACCGCGGCGATAACGGTATTGGTGGGGACGGTATTCATGAATATTTCCTATGAGTTGTCCTA
>Ga0210383_10006213_pt1 | contig 10435 bp, 15 predicted proteins | sample IncBWC14OmetaG_FD_160072 | JGI IMG/M metagenome (GOLD analysis project Ga0210383, IMG submission 160072) | Forest soil microbial communities from Barre Woods Harvard Forest LTER site, Petersham, Massachusetts, United States - Inc-BW-C-14-O ...
TGATACGTTAACAGGGGGGTCATGACCGAAGCGGTTGCAGTGTGCAGGGTTTGAGACACGGACTCAGATACGAGAGAATGAATTTACGGTAAACGCGAAAAAGAACGAGAGCATACCTTGCAGGCAAAGACAAAAATCCACGCAGAGGTATCTTCTATACCGTCTACATTATCTGCTATCAGTGTGACCGCCTTTTCTCTTGCAATTAGCTTTAATTTCCGCACAACTGACCCCCATACTTCTGCCATCGCCCTCTGCACCTCGGGTAAACATTTAGGGAGGGTGTTCCGGATAGACGACCATGTTTCCTCCAGGAGCTGAAGTGGTACAGAAGGAACAAGAAGATATTTAAAGAGGGAGGAGAATGTCGCTAGGAGGGCTGTGAGAGCTGGCGCAGATATCGAGCGTGGCAGGAGATTGAGAAGGTGGTCGAGTAGATCAGGATAAACGGGCGAGAGGGTGGTTTGGAGATCATGTGCCATTTTTTGAAGCAGACTGGGATGCGCTTGTGGGTGAACAGGATACGAACAGAACGGAGTCTGGGACATACTCTAGAAGAGCCCTCAAACCCTCATCATCTGATGACTTCAATGCTCCAACCCATAATTCCACAATGTCACTCCAATTGTGAAGTAGGAGCGGCATCGACGCAGACAATGGGTCTGCTCGTTGAGCAAACAGTAGGAAGCTTGGCGCAAGATTGAGCTGCCTCCAGTGTTCAAGGGATTCATGGAAGTGAGAGTTGTTATCCTGAACAGGAGAATTTAGTAGCAAGTTAAAAAAACGATGAATATGAAATGCCTACCCCGATCTCATGGTCGAACTGGGACTGTGTTAGGGCTGATGGTAAATGAACGCCTTTCAAGGTTTGGTTGTACGACTGATGCTGTGAGGGTCGATTGAGCAAATTTCAACGCAAAATCGACTAGTCCTATACCTTGAACCTTTTCACTCGGCTACCCTCGTTGTCCATGGCAAGAAAAATAACGCGCCGTTGTTACTAGCAATTTCCGTAGGCTATTCGGAGACCTTCAAAAGTTCTAAACGTTGTAAACAAGCACCGATGACAGTTTAAGAACCCAAGGACGTCGCTTACTCAGTCTAAGACAAATTTCTTTGTTTGGTTGTGAGGTTTCTGCCAAACAGATGATGATCTTGGCCGCGTGATTACGAAACAAAAGCACACCCGCAGTCGTGACTCCCGTTGCCTAATACCTCACGGCCTCACAAATTAAGCTTGACAATGTCAAAATACGACAATATCCTCGACAACCTCAAAGAGATCTCTTGGTCGAAACAGAATGAATCTGTCAGTGTTTTTCACGATATGTCCCTAACTCTGATCATCATTTCCGTGGTGTTGAACAAAACAGGCAGTTTTGGAACCATTCACATTCATCACATCCAATCCCGGCAAAGAAATACGAGGGGCTTTGATTGAAGCCTTCAATAGATGGCTGAACGTACCTGAGGACAAACTTAAAGTCATTGCCCGGGTGGTCAACATGCTGCATAGTGCCAGCCTAATGTACGTGGAGGAGTTTTTACTTCCTTTAACTTTCTTCCAATGTTTCTCAGGGTAGATGATATCGAGGACGATTCACAGTTGAGGAGAGGCCAGCCTGGTGCGTTTTTTGAATCCTTGCTGTCTTCGTCTGTGTGGATATGGAATACAGTCCAATGAGGCTTCTACCTACGTGTCCGATCACTAATATCACTACTACCTGGTGTTTTTTCTTCCCTTCAACATATCAAGGCCATTCGCGTGAATTTTTCTAATCCTGCATCGATCTGACAGTCGTCCACAAGATATACGGCATTCCTCAAACCATCAATACCGCAAACTACGTTTACTTCCTTGCCTATCAAGAGCTATTTGCCTTACGGAGAGAATACAATGAAGACAGTAGGATAAATCGACTCTTCCCTGACAAAGATCTGGACAGAATTGTAACTCGTACGTCTTACGATGTTAGGCCTATTGCATGATGGTTTTCTAACCATTCCCCCGCGTTCTTACACCCATTACCTGTCATATTTAGACGAGCTTCTATCCCTTCATCGTGGACAAGGACTTGAGCTATTGTGGCGTGACTCCCTTCAATGTCCAACCGAGGAAGAGTATGTTGCCATGGTCAATAACAGTTCAGTCATGGCTTACCCCGACCGTTTCTTGCGTCCTTGAAAACTTGACTGAACTCTCCGCCTCCCTGCAGAGACAGGTGGTCTCCTTAGAATAGGAATCAAGCTTATGATGGCGTGTTCAACAACGAACAGTGACGTGTATGTGTCCATTTCTTATCTTTTTATCATTGCTTGGCATCATATCAATCATTCACAAAAGGGATTATGTTCCACTCGTGAATCTCATTGGAATATATTTTCAAATACGAGACGATTATATGAACCTACAGAGCACAGAGGTGAGCCACGCCACCACACCACATCCTCTCTTTCCACAAACCTGAAGTCCATCAGTATGCAACCAACAAAGGCTTTGCCGAGGATCTCAGCGAGGGAAAATTCTCATTCCCTGTTGTGCATAGCATTCACGCTGATACATCTAACAGACAAGTCCTTAGTGTGTTCAATTTTCACCTTCCAAAATCCCACTTACTGATTTATCAATAGATGTCCTACAGAAACGACCAACAACGCCCACTCTCAAAACACACACCATATCATACCTCAAGAATCACACTAAATCTTTCGATTACACTCTTTCAGTTCTAGACAATCTCGAACAACAAACACGGATGGAAATAACGAGGCTTGGTGGGAATCAAGGATTGGAACGGATTGTGAACTTGCTTCACGTTGATAATCCAAAGCCGAGTTAAATCTGCCAAATGCTATTAATACGATTCAGGACATAGGCAATATTATAGAATGAGGAACGAGTCTGGGAACGAGTGTAGTGTGACTTTCCGTAAGGATTGGAATATCTTTGTAGTAGAATAATCGGAGTTGAACCCCTTCAAGTTGCTGCAACCTTGCTCAGTCGACTTTTTCGAAGTAGAAAATAAATAAGATTGAAGTTGAGCACAGGTACAATCAGGCAATTTTGAGTGAGCCAGGTCTCAAAAGTACTTTAGAGAGTTTATGGTTAATGATTAATCTAGAAGGGGGTAGTTCGACTGTTTCACGATATCGAGGCTCGAATATTTTTCCGGGGTCTCCATAAACAAATCTGCCTGACCCCGGAACACCGCGACTAGCACCGTCGACTCACGATATATAAATTTCAGCTCTCCCTGTATTAATCGTTGTTGCCTGCAGCTGGTTCCAGTCATGAATCCAGAATGCTATAGATATATTCAACATTGACCTTCAAGTTCAACTTCAAAACTTAAAAGACGCGTCTCTCCGACACTCTCGGAAACTCCGTGATAAGCAACCCCAGAGTCCAATAAATTGACTGGCGCTCACATGTATCATGTTAATTTCTCAACCAACAGGCGCTGGCAGGAGTTGCCACAGGCGCTGTAGCTCCCAAACTCCGAGCCATAGATTTCATTTCGCGTAATATTCATTCAACCGTGTTTTTGGTGAGACTAACTCGAATCTCGTACGATCTTACCACTTCTGTCTCACTGCATACACGCTTTGTACACGCTGAGACTTCATGTTTTCACTTTTGTTCGCCGTTTTCCTGGATTGGCGTCCTAGTTGCTTGTTTTCACGACTTTCCTTCTCTATGCGGTATGCCGTGGTTTTCCGATCCTCAAAAAGTCCTCATACACGCTGCTTCAAGATTTACCCTTTACCCTAAGCTTCCATTAATATTGATATGATAGATGACTTGGGAAACGCGCTTCACCGCCCTAGGCGCTTGCATAGTTTTAAAATGTCCTCACCTTCTGGTTGCTTTCTTGTGCCCCTACTTTCCCCCCCCTCTGTATTTGTCACTTGAGCTTCATGTCTTACACCACAGACTCATCATCGCCATCGTCCATTTCCTCTCCATCTTCCGTGGGTGAACCCGAGCGCAGCGTTGGACTCTCCAACCCGCAGTTGGCCCAGGGTCGGCGCCTCATGCTGGACTTGGTCAACCGCCTGCTTAGTACCGGGTAAGAATGGAATTTTCAAACTCTCTGTGATTCTGTGAACTATCACTGACACCATCGCCCCCAGCGTGCAAATTGATATCGACCTGCCTCAAATAGCCGTCATCGGTTCTCAGAGCGCCGGAAAATCGTCTCTCATCGAGTCGATATCAGGTATTACCTTGCCTCGTGCCGCAGGAACTTGTACTCGGTATTACCTCTCTCCCACACTTTCGCCGTCTCGCAGTATGTTCATGCCCCTATGGGCGACATTAGCTGTCCCACCGAATGTAGATTATCACGTTCAAGCGAGTCCTGGCAGTGTACTGTGTCCCTGCGTTTTATTACAGATGTAAAGGGTCAAATACTGGGACAGGTTCGCAATGAGGCTTTTGGAGAAAAGATCTTAGACAAGTCCCAAGTCGAAGAGCGGATTCGAAGAGCTCAGAGAGCCATTCTTAACCCGAGTACACCCCACAAACAATTTCTGGATGGCGATGACGAGGACGCCGCAGACACCGAATTGACATTTTCGACGAATTGTGTTTCGCTCCAGATCAGTGGACCAGACGTTGCGGATCTATCGTTTTGCGATTTGCCCGGTATGTTTCCGTTTCCAACTCAAATAGACTATTGTAGTGAACTGTAACACAGGTTTGATCGCTAGCGTAGGCAGAGGGGGGAATGCAGGCGACATCGACCTCGTCAATCATTTGGTTACCTCGTATATCTCGAAGCCAAGTTGTATCATCCTCTTGACGGTGGCTTGTGAAAGTATGCGCCACCTCTAGTTGTTCATCCAGGAATCACTAAACGTGGTCTGTTTTTTTTTAGCGGATTTCGAGAATCAGGGCGCTCATCGTCTTGCTAAAAGCCAGGATCCGGAAGGTAAACGAACCATCGGTAAATATTTCTGTCTTGAAATCGAACGTCGTCTGCCATTAATCACTGTCCCTGATAGGTGTTCTCACCAAGCCCGACCGTATCCCGATGGGAGAGGAGAACCGCTGGCTCTCCTTTATCAGGAATGAGACTGAGCCGCTCGAAAATAATTGGTACTGTGTCAAGCAACCGAACTCGCATGACTTGAAGCAGGGCATTTCCTGGACACAGGCACGCAAGAGCGAGAACGAGTTCTTTTCGATGACATCCCCGTGGTCCGACCTCGACCCCATGTACCAAAAGTACCTGCGAACATCTAACCTGATTGAACGGCTGAGTTCAATCTTATCGGATCTTATTTCCAAGAGGTTCGTGTCCCTTTGTCATGCCGAATTGTTCTTTCTTAGCATACTATATCAGACTCCCGGAGATCCAGGACGAGCTTCAGAATTCTATCGAAAGGACCCGAGAAAGTCTGGACCTACTCCCGAAGGCACCGTCTCAGGATCCCTTCAATGAAATTATGAATCTGCTTCACGTCTTCACCAGAGATCTTTCGCAACACCTCGTCGGGGTGCCTGACGATGACGGTCTCCTGCAAACCATTCGACCAGCTCATGAGTCGTTTAGGAAGGCAATTCGTATTACTGCTCCCGATTTTCGACCCTATGAAAGGAGATATGCAACCCAGCGGAGCCTTCCAAAGGCTGAGTTTTTGTCCAATGAAGAGGAACAAGAGGATGCGTCGAGCGGCAGTCTCGATTCCGGACACGAACCACCTCCTCTCGTTTCCAGCACTAGCACAATATATATCGACGAAGTGTACGACCGCGCCCTCAAGTAAACCTATTGTCGTGCCACAATGCTTCACGCTAACATATGTACAACGAACTATAGGGCTCGGACTCGGGAACTACCCGGAAATTATCCCTTCGTTGTACAAGAGACATTCATCAAGACATTTACCAAACAATGGCATAAACCAGCAAAAAATCTTTGCACCATTATCCACAGGACCCTCACAGATCATGTCAAGATGCTCATCACCAAACATTTCGCGTTGTTGGGTCAAGGGGGTATGGAGCAGCGTGTAAAGTCTGCGGATTCTCTTTATTCAGTGGTATAATATCTCACGGCATCGGTTTTAGAGTCATACTTCAAGAGCACATCAAAAGGTGCTTGGAAAAAACAGAAGCATATATCGACTGGCTGATCCAGCTAGAAGATCGACCTTTCACACTTAACAATCATTACCTATCCGATTATAAGGACAAGTTCCTTTCGTATTACAAGGGGTCGCGAGAGAAGGACAACAATGGCAGCCTCATGCAGACCATAAAGAATTATAAGACGCCTGTTCCCAATCCGTACAATCCGTCTCCTACTCCGACTGGCGTGTCGAAAGTCCTAGCAGGACTCGTCGAGATCGGCATGGTTGGCGTCAATCCTGGAGACCTTCCAAAGCTCCTGCCTTCTGATGGAATGGAACCAGCCCTGACCATCATGGCGGACGTGCGATCATATTTCCAAGGTACGTATGCTTTTGTATCTGCATCCATCCTAGGAATGTTGATCATTCATCTCGTCGACAGTGGCGTACAAACGTTTCGCTGACATTGTTCCGCTCGCCATCGACCAGGAGCTCATCCGTGGCCTGGAGCGTGACATGCTCCCAACGTTATATGCTGGCCTCGGCATCAACGGTCCTGATGGCCATCGGATCTGCAGAGATTTGACGCAAGAGAGTCCACAGGTCGCAGATCGTCGGGAGGAATTGGTCAAGAAGTTGGAACGGTTGCACACGGCTAGTCAAGAGTTGTTACACATTGGGTTCTGATTAGTACGTTTACATATTTTTGTCCCTACATAGTACATTTACAAACGCGTGCGCATGCGCACGGACCATCGATTGAAGTCAGTCACGTGTTCCACTACATCTTAAATTTGGAAAATTTTGTCTACCACCAACGCATCTCTTACTTATGTTCCCTCCCTTCCCGGATTATTCGCGAAGGTCTCATTTGCTGTTCAACATGATGTGAGCGGCGTATTTCAAACCCTGTGGCTTGATGAATTCTTTGCCGCCCCAGTCGTAGCTTGTGAGCCTTGACGAACGGCAGAGCACACAGCCAAACAGTTGCACCTCTGACTTATCATTTCTTCTCCGCGTTGATGTCCGAGTTCTTTGTGCTGACTGGGATTGAATCTGTTCGAATTAGCAAATTTTAAAATGATCAAATAGTGGGACATGCGGCTGCGAGACTCCCATCACGCCCTCTGGGCCCGAGCTAGTGATATGTGAGTATTGATTTTTGTCCCTTCCGTATGATGTGAATCCTACCATGAAATGCCGGAGCTACTGGCGAAGGGGAATCATTTCACAAAAATACTAAGAACAGCCAACTGACCTTTACATACATATCTTCACGGGCTAATACTGATTGCAGCCCTTTAAAGCTTTAACTTTCACACTCTCTGGACTTCAAGGGTGGAAACATGTAGGCCTTGCTCCATGCTGTTCCGCTCAGCCGTTTCTCGCATAGTCTCAAGCCCTTGATATCGGCCAGCAGCCAGTGGGAGGTGTTTTGTAACTGGTATGTCGCTTGATGCTAGGATCTATAGCTATTCACTAACCCCCACTCATCCCAGATTCCACCCCCCCAATTTGCGTCGCAACCGCCACCACCAAACCATACGAAATGCTCACAGCTCGGTCCGAACATCCGACACATCACTTGACCATTCTCTTTCAACACGTTTCGTCGTTTGCGTATACTAATATTAATGCAACCATTACTGACTGTACGGACTCATTGTGAGGGATGTTTTTAAAATGGTACTTCAATTACTAAAATTCACCAAAGACGATCAGACAATTATTACGTAATAGAAGAAAAAAACCTCTGTAAATTGTTACCCAAATTATATGTACAAGGTGACTGCAGCGAATGAGTATTAAAACATATTTCACTCCTACAGTCGATTGGAGTGTACCGACAAACAGCAACAACCTTTAAGCTTTAAGTTTTAAGGAGAATAAAGTCACGTGATCTGAACAAACGGTCACCGGAAGTTTACACTCTGCCAGTGTCCCAGACAATTTAGCACTCCCTCGCCTTTCCTCTAAAGAAGGCCTTACTCTCGAATTTAGTATCTGCTCGGGAAGACTAGTGAAAGAGCAATAATTGCACAATTCAATGTCTTTCGCTGTGGTCACTTGGGCGTCACGGTATACGGACATCGAAGTCAACTTTTGCAACCGATCTTCCGGGCGCAGAAATGCCTATGTGGAACCGAATCATTTGTCTGGCCCCGTGATAGTTACATGTGAAGCAACGGCGTTGGAAGCTCATTCTACCCGACACCATCAACCATATGCATGATGCAGCTTCTTCGAATCCGTGCAAGTACAACTGAGACTTCATGCCTCTGCTGGTCTACCAGTTTTGCCTCTTGATTTCTTGGATCTATTACATTCACTAATCGACGCAATGAACGGTCTGCTCTGGTTTCTGACTGTACTTCTGGGATCAAGTTCTTTCTTTCCAAATGGGACGCCAGGTGTCCAACTCACTTCGGCGCAGTATCTGCTCGGTCTTGGTCAGTCCTGCGTCTTTCATGTCCAGTCTAAATGCCTAATCTGTCTATAGGTATTGGAGATATCACAGGGTGGGTATTCTTGTTCAGCTGGTGGTTCTGAAGTTGAGGTTTTACTGAGTGACGACTCGAAGACCTGTCGTAGAAACAAACATGATGGTTTGTATCTGATTCTATCTATCATGATTGAATGTAACTTTGGTTTTCTACAGGGTTATGCCAGCTTGGCGCAGACAGACACCGGCCTACATATGCGTCAGCGTAGCCGTGCATTCATTGTGGGTGACGCCTCCTCTCCTTCAAATCGCATCGTATTTATTAATGCCGGTAAGTTTCTCACCATTCCTGTGGCTGGTTGCAGATAGGCATATCAGTCATCATTTGAGTTCGAAGCGCTTGTGGGAGAAGAGGTACTATTCCGATATTGTGAAAAATCCCTGCGGTGGAACCTAAATGGGAGCGGCGTAGAAACGACTTACTCAGTTCTTGGTTGACACCGTCCATTATCATGACTTAACATAATCCTTCAATGCAGACATTGCGATGGGTGATACCGGCACACGTCGATCAATCGTTTCACAACTTACTTCCCAATTTCCGGGCCTATACACGAACGAAAACATTGCATTCGTTGGCACTCACCAACACTCCGGCGTCGGCGGTTATCTGGAGAACCTCCTTCCTCAGATCACTTCTCTAGGCTACGTAAAGCAAACAGCAGACGCTATCGTTACCGGCACCGTGCTTGCCGTACAGAGAGCGCACGCAAGCCTCGCCCCAGGCAAGTTGAGCTTAGGTAACACGACGATCTTAAACGCCAACATTAACCGGTCGCCTTCGGCTTACTTGGCTAACCCTGCCGAGGAAAGGGCCCTGTACCAGTATGACCAGGATAAGGAAATGACATTGCTGAGATTTGACGATCCAAGTGGCAAGGCGCGGGGTTTCTTGAGCTTCTTCGCTGTACATGGAACAAGTCTTTATGAGGTGTGTTTGTTGCCCTGTCTTTCGCTGGTTATGGATGATGGAGAGGCGGTTGTAGAACAATACCTTGGTTAGTACCGACAACAAGGGTATGGCTGCGTACTTGTACGAAAGTATGTGGTTCGGATCTGCTATAGACTTTGTATTACTGACGGCTACCCCAGCCTCAGTGGAACCATCAGCTATGCCTGGAAATGCCACTTTCGTCGCTGGCTTCACCCAGTGTATGTTTCTCATGCTAATGCATTGTTTTCAACTGACCAAGTTTGACAGCCAATGTTGGTGACACGAGCCCAAATACGTGGGTCACTTGTCGTTGCCATTCATCCTCGTCAAAGACCTAACTTTTTTCAGGGTCGGGGCGTTCTGTGAGAGCCCAGGCCAACCCTATGATGGCCTTGCCTGCGATTTCGACCACTCCACATGCGGCGGTACAGTGCAAGATTGTCATGGTCGGTGCGTATCGTTCCATTACATTGGAAAGAGAAAATAATGTTCATCCACTCTTATGCACTACAGAGGCCCGGGTTTCCGTATATCCGACTTTGAGTCCAATAGGATCATCGGTGAAGCGCAGTTCCAGGGTGCGCAGGCCATTATGGGCAACACTTTGGCTCCTGTTAACGGGGCTGTAAAGAGTGTGCACGTGTATATGAATATGTGTGTAGTTGTTCTCCTTACTTTCTGAAACAACGTCGTTGATAATCACTTTAGGGCCACCCACTCTTTCGCTTTGCCAAACGGTACAACAGTATCAACATGCCCAGCGGCCATGGGTCTGAATTGTGTTCATAGATAATTTCGATGTGTTGCTGATATCAATCTTGTAGGCTACGCTTTCGCTGGAGGAACTACGTCCGTCGACTTTGTTGTTCGATTCGGTAATATTTCTGACAAGAACTCGTAGTGACGGTCCTGGAGACTTT
>Ga0210383_10006214_pt1 | contig 10431 bp, 10 predicted proteins | sample IncBWC14OmetaG_FD_160072 | JGI IMG/M metagenome (GOLD analysis project Ga0210383, IMG submission 160072) | Forest soil microbial communities from Barre Woods Harvard Forest LTER site, Petersham, Massachusetts, United States - Inc-BW-C-14-O ...
GAACATCGCGCGATGCAGCATCACCGGCGTCACCTTGTTGGAATGCTCGTCGATATAGAAGGCGCCGAGCCGCCCCGGCATGTTGAGATCGACCTGCACGGTGCCGCATTGCCAGTCGCGGCCGATAGCGTCGCGCAACACATATTCGAGCTTCGGCCCGTAGAACGCGCCTTCGCCTTTGTTGAGCGTCCAAGGCCGGCCGGACGCCTCGAGCGCCTTAATCAGCGCGGCTTCCGCCTTGTCCCACACCGCATCATCGCCGATGCGCTTGTCCGGACGGTCGGAGAATTTGATGCGCACGTCCTCGAAGCCGAAGTCTTCGTAGATCGTCAGGATCAGATCGTTGACCTTGATCACTTCCTCGGCGATCTGCTCCTCGGTGATGAAAATATGCGCGTCGTCCTGGGTGAAAGCGCGCACGCGCATTAGGCCGTGCAGCGCGCCGGACGGCTCGAAGCGGTGCACCTTGCCGAATTCGCAGAGCTTGTAGGGCAGGTCGCGATAGGATTTCAGCCCGTTCTTGAAGATCTGGATGTGACCCGGGCAGTTCATCGGCTTGACGACGAAAGTGCGTTCGTCCTCCTCGCGCGGCTGCACCAGGAACATGCCGTCGCGGAATGTCGCCATGTGGCCCGATGCGACCCAGAGCGAGGAATCGATCAGCTGCGGCGCATTGACCTCGGCATAACCGGCATCGGCCTGGCGGCGGCGGATATAGGCTTCGAGCGTCTGGAACAGCGTCCAGCCCTTGGGGTGCCAGAACACCGAGCCGGGGGCCTCTTCCTGGAAGTGAAACAGATCCATTTCGCGGCCGAGGCGGCGATGGTCGCGTTTCTCGGCCTCTTCGATCTGTTTCAGATAGGCATCGAGCTCGTCTTGCTTGGCGAAAGCAGTGCCGTAGATGCGGGACAGCATTTCGCGGTTTGAATCGCCGCGCCAATAGGCGCCGGCGACTTTCAGCAGCTTGAACGCATTGCCGATCTTGCCGGTCGACGTCATGTGCGGGCCGCGGCACAGATCGAACCAGTCACCCTGCTTGTAGATCTTGAGGTCCTGGTCTTCCGGGATGGCGTCGACCAGTTCGACCTTGAACAGCTCGCCTTTGTCGCGGAAGACCTTCTTAGCCTCTTCGCGCGACCATACTTCCTTAGTGAAGGGTTTGTCGCGCGCGATGATCTCGCGCATCTTCTTTTCGATCGCATCGAAATCTTCCGGCGTGAACGGCTGGTTGCGGAAGAAGTCGTAATAGAAACCGTTATCGATCACCGGACCGATGGTGACCTGGGTGCCGGGCCACAGCGACTGCACCGCTTCGGCGAGCACATGCGCGGCGTCATGGCGGATCAATTCGAGCGCGCGCGGATCTTCGCGAGTCAGAAATTCGATCTTGGCGTCGTGCGTAATCGGATCGGAGAGGTCGGCGACCTGGCCGTCGAGCGCCATCGCCACGGTGCGCTTGGCAAGCGACGGCGAAATGCCTTTGGCGATGTCGAGGCCGGTGGTGTTGTCTGGATAGTCCCGGCGCGCGCCGTCGGGAAAGGTCACAGCGACCATTTTATTCACTCCTGTTGCTCACTCGCTGCCGACTGGGTGCAGCGTAAGCGATGCGCGTAGAATCAATCAGTTAGGCTTTGCGTCCGCCTATATATGGGCATGATCGATTCATGGCAATCGTTCGGCGAAGCATCGGCGGCACGGCGGTTATGAAAACGCCTGACTGATGAGTTGCCTCACGAAGGCCACCTGTTACAGCTATGCGATGGGACAAGGTTCTTCGGTCAAGGGTATGACATTGATCCGCGCCACGCTGCTCCGTGCTCTGGTGTTATCGGCGGTTGCTTGCGCCGGCGCTTTGACGCCGGTCCGGTGCCTCGGCGAAGATGGCAATCAGTTGCCCGCCAATCAGTTGCCGGCAAAAGCGACACAAGAGTTGTCGCCCGAGTTGCTCGCGCAGCTCAAACAAAAAAACATGCCCAAAAATTCGCCGATCCTTCTGCGCATCTTCAAGGAAGAATCGGAACTCGAACTTTGGAAGCAAGACACGACGGGCCATTTCCAGATCCTCAAAACCTATCCGATCTGCCGATGGTCGGGCGACCTCGGGCCGAAGATGCACGAGGGCGACCGACAGGCTCCGGAGGGGTTCTACACAATTACGCCCGCGTTGATGAATCCGAATTCGAACTACTATCTTTCGATCAACACCGGCTTTCCCAACAGCTTCGACAAGGCGAACGACCGCGACGGCACCTTTCTCATGATCCACGGCGAGTGCCTGTCGATCGGCTGCTACGCCATGACCGACGAGCAGATCACCGAGATCTATGCGCTGGCGCGCGAAGCGCTCGCCGGCCGGCCGTCATTCCAAGTCCAGGCCTATCCGTTCCGCATGACGCCTGAGAATCTGGCGCGGCATCGAACCAGTCCACACATGGCGTTCTGGATGATGCTCAAGATCGGCAACGATCACTTTGAGACAACGCATCTCGAATCCAAGGTGGATGTGTGCAATCGCAATTATGTATTCGATGCCGACCAACCGCCGAATGCGTCGAAGCCCTTTGTGTTCGATCCGGCCGGCCAATGCCCCGCCTTTGTCGTCAATCCGAGAACCGCGCGGCTGGCGCTGGAGAAGCAGCGCGCCGACGCGGCCGAATACGCACAACTCGTTAAAGACGACGCGCCGGTCGCCCCGCTCTACAGCGGACTCGACGGCGGAATGAACAAGGTCTTCGTCGGACGGTTTCCGGGCAGATATGTCTCGTTCGCAAAAGTGCTGCCGCCGACAGGACCCCTGCTGCCGCAACTACCGCCCGTGCCCTGGGCCGACAACAATGGTTCGTTGACGAGCAGATTCTTTGGCGGCTTGTTCGGATCAAAGGCCGAGGCACGGGCGCAAGTCGTCGCGACGGATTCGACACTACAGCAACGCGGCGCGGGCTCGGCGCCAGCCGGACCGATCGTGACGCCGACCACAAAGGCTCGCGCCGACGATTGAGATCGTTGCGGCGAAGCCGGAGTCAGGGCGAAGGCGAATGAGTGCCACGCCACCGCGCATAGCGCCACGGCAGATACCAGCGCGCATTGGTGGGCGCCGTATCAGGCACGAAATCGAGCCCTGATGTACCGAAGGGATGGCAGCGCAATAGCCGCGCCAGGGTCATCCAGCCGCCGGCCCATAGGCCGTAACGATCAAGCGCCTGATCGGCATAGTCGGAACAGGTCGGCAGATGCCGGCACTCAAAGCCGATCAACGGGGACAGTGTGTAGCGATAGATCTTGATCAGGCCGCGACCGAACAGGCGAGGGGCGCGGCGGAAAGTTTCGGCGACCGGCGACAAGTCACTCTGCCGCAGCTTTGGCGGATTTCCCGTTGGCGCCAGCCTGGCCCCGTTTGGCCTCGATCTGGCCGATGGCATCGACCACGGCGTCGAAGGTAAGCAGCGTCGACGCATGGCGCGCCTTGTAGTTGCGCACGGGTTCGAGGACAGCGATGTCGGCCCACTTGCCGTTGGCCGGCGGCGCGCCGTTTTCCTTGAGCATTTTACGAACGCCGTCGCGCAAAGCCCGCAATTCGCTCGATTTCGAGCCGACAATATGTTGCGCCATGATCGAGGACGAGGCTTGGCCGAGCGCGCAGGCTTTCACCTCATGGGCGAAATCGGTCACGGTGTCGCCGTCCATCTTCAAGTCGATGGTCACCGTCGAACCGCAGAGTTTTGACAGCGCGGTTGCCGAGGCGTCAGCGTCCGGAAGCCGCCCGATCCGCGGGATCGTGCCGGCAAGCTCGATAATGCGCTTGTTATAGACTTCGTCGAGCATGGAAAATCGCTGAGACCGTAAAATCGCTGTTTTGGCGGGGTTTATTGTCTCCGCCTCACAAATCACTATATAGGCCGTGAGGTCTCGAATTTGAAGTTCCGGAATCCGCCGGCGATTGGGAGTAGGGATGGACGCAATAATTAAGCAGTGGCCAAAAGGGGAATCCTCCACTGAGCAGCTTTCGGATCACGTCCACAACGCTCCAGCACCGGTCGAAAAAAGGCCCTCCCGCGAGGAGGCCGAGGCCGCGGTCCGCGCGCTGATCGCCTATATCGGCGAAAATCCGAGCCGCGAGGGCCTGGTTGATACGCCCAAGCGCGTCGTCGGCGCGCTCGATGAGCTTTACAAAGGCTATCGCGAAGTGCCGGCCGATGCGCTCGCCCGCACGTTCGGCGAGACCGAGGCCTACGACGATTTTGTCCTCATCCGCGACATCCGCTTCACCTCGCATTGCGAGCATCACATGCTGCCGTTCTACGGCAAGGCGCATGTCGCCTACCGTCCCGTCGAGCGCGTGGTCGGCTTGTCGAAGTTGGCGCGGCTGGTCGATACTTATGCGCGGCGCCTGCAGACGCAGGAGCATCTGACGTCGCAGGTCGCCACTGCGATCGAGCAAGTGCTCAAGCCGCACGGCGTCGCCGTCATGGTCGAGGCGGAGCACACCTGCATGACCATTCGCGGCGTCAAGAAGCCGGGCGCCTCGACGGTGACGATGCGATTTTTAGGAACGTTCCGCGATAATCCGGACGACCAGATGCGGTTCATGATGCTGGTCGGCGCCACGGATCGCGGCGGTAAAGCCGCGCGCTAGATCGCGGGCGTTGGTCGAAGATCTCGCGCTGGCCGAAAAGATCACGCTCAACTAAAAAGGCCGGAGCGATATTTTCGCTCCAGGGGATTGCCGTGTCTGAACCATCGTCATTTGCCTCGCCCGGATCGGCCGCCGACCTTGAAGAAGGACTGGCGCTGACGCCGAAATTCGATGCCGACGGGCTTATCACCTGTGTCGCGACCGACGCGGCTTCCGGCGATGTCCTCATGGTCGCGCATATGAATGCGCAGGCTTTGGCCAAAACAATCGCGACCGGCGAAGCCTGGTACTACAGCCGCTCGCGCGGCGCGCTGTGGAAGAAGGGCGAGACATCGGGCCACGTTCAGCGCGTCGTCGAGATGCGCGTCGATTGCGACCAGGACGCCGTCTGGATCAAGGTCGAACAGACAGTCGCGGCCTGCCACACCGGCCGCCGCTCGTGCTTCTATCGCGCGGTGTCGCTCGGCAAAGCCGGCGCGACGAAGCTTGAATTCTGCGACGGCGAAAAAGCATTCGATCCAAAGAGTGCTTACGGCAAAAAGTAATAAGCTAGCCGCAATTCCACATCGCTCCGATCGGCGTGTAGGTCCAGCACGGACCGAAGCTGCCGCCGTTAAAGCGGCCGTGGTAGAAGCCTGGATTGCCGAAATAGTAGCGGCTGCCGCCCCACCAGTAGCTCGGTGTGCCGTAATTCGGAAAGCTCGAGCCCGGAGCGGCAAAATCGGGCGCGTCATAACTCGGCGAGTTCCGCGCCGCCGATCGGTGCGAGTAGATCGGCACGCTGTTGCTCGGCGGCTGATGATAGCCGGGCAGGAAGCCGTAGCCGTGCCAGCGGTGGATGGGCTGCTTCGCATGCGGCGGTTCGGCGGTTGCGACACCCGGCAACAGCGACATGAGAACTGCGATCGAGAGGCAGAATCTGCGCGACATGTCGCAAGCATACACAATCAGCCGTTCTTTGACGACAGATCGCCTCGCGACTATGCGCGCGTGCGCGGTGATTGCCCCGAATAACGACCGGCGCTCCTCAGCCACTCGTCGGCATGCGTCGCAGATCCTCGCGGCCGCGGCCGCTCCCAAGGACGGTTCGCGCGGGCCCCATTGGCGTCGTGACGGTGGCCGAGCGCTTCCATGGTGAAATGGTCTCGACAATGATCTTGATGCCGGACAACAGGCTGTCGATGTCGTGCTGAATGCGATCGGTCTCGAACTTGATGAATTCATCGAGCTTCTGCAGTTCGGACGCCAGACCTTCAAGCTCTCCGATTGAATTCGATGTGAGTCGAGCGATGGACGTTCTGATCCGCTCGGCATCGATCTCGATCTTAGGCTTTGCTTTGTACTCCGTGGCTTTCTGCTCGATGTCGGCAAAAACTTTCTGAGGACCGGTTTCGGATATTTCTTTCGCTTGTACGGCAGCGGTTTGGTCGGTTGCCTCAGGTGGTGATGCGTCCATTGCATTGCTCCTTACACGCGCGCTGTGTGCACATCGAGCCGGATCGGCGGCTCAATCGCTAATCTGGGGAAGGGGCGCGATTGAGCCGCCGGGGTCACCAGGTCCGGCTCGCGACCCCCGCGAACAAATCATCAGGCGCGGCTTAATCACACTCTAAGAAGAGGTGGCCGCTTTGTGATCTTTGTCGGGTTGTTCTTGGATCAATGGAACTTGCGGTCGCGTGCGCGCGCAAAAAAAGCTCGGCGCGCATTGCAGGTGCGCGCCGAGCGGTAGGAACTTTCGCAAAACGAGTGCGGCAAACGGCAAGCTTCGGCTTGACGTGCCGCAACGTGCGTCAGTGGTGACGATGCCGGTAGTGGTGAACCGGCAGCACCGGCTGAAGCTCGACTTCGGTTGCGGTCGCGACCACGTTGAACCCGGATTGGCCCTCGAAGCTGACCGGCTGCAAGGCAAACGAGTTGCCGCTGCCGCCGACGAGGCCATTGGCGCCGGCGCCGACGCCGAATGCCGCTCCGGCGGAAACGCCGCCATAGACGCCGGCCAGCGCGCCGGGTCCCACATGCAGGCTTGGCGCAAAGACCGCCCATCCCAGAGTGACACTGCTGTTCACGCCGGCTTGGGCGCCGAGGCGGCGCATGGTGGCTTGATAATACTGAACCGGACCGCCGGCGCTCGGGGTGAAGACACAATTGAGCGGTTGATCCGATACGATGACATAGCTTGTCGCCTCCGCGCTTCGGCAGCTCAACAGACCTATTTGGGCATCGGCGCGGGCGGGCGTCGTCGCAGCTACTCCCATGCCAAACAGCGCGACCGCGAAGGCGGCGCGTGCGACAAGTTTGATACGCATCATTTTTGCTTCCTTACATCCGATGGGCGTCAATCCGAGGAGACCGATCGATCTGCTCGATTTCTCCTTTGCCGGGCTCGGCGATGGTTCGTGACCATACGAGCGCGGCAGCCGCTACCTAGCGTGTTTGAATTGGACGAAAGTGGTGCTGAAAGCGGCTTTGTGACGGTTTTTTGGGAACTGTGGCCTACAGGGCACACCGCATGTCCTGCGCCGCCAGTGCGCCGATGCTCGAGATCCGATCTCGTCATTCCGGATTGCCGCCAACATTTCAGAGACGGAAAATTGATGGGCGATCCTGACGCAGCAGAAAGCCTATTAGACTATAGGCGGTGAAGGCGGCGCCACCGACCCGGGCTGTAACCCTCGCTCCTCGAAAACACGCGCGTGAAATGGCTTTGGTCCACAAAGCCGCAAAGCTGGGCAATATCGGCGAGCTCGCAGCGTGGGTCCTTTAAAAGTTCTTTGGCGCGCTCGACGCGTATTTTGGTCAGCCACTGGTAGGGCGGAACGCCCGTCGACCGTTTAAACGCCCGCGCAAAGTAGCCGCTCGACAGTCCGCACTCATGCGCGACCTCCGCGATCGAAGGATCGTGTGCCAAGTTGACATTGATGAAGTCACGGGCGCGTTGCAGCTGCCACGCCGCAAGCCCGCCGCGGGCGTTCGGTCCCCCGATCGGGACGCTGCCGTAAGCGCGCACAATGTGAGCGAAAAAAGCAAGCGCGATACAGTCGGCAAACATCGCGGTCCCGTCGCCTGGGTGCTCCATCGCGCCGGCGAGCGCTTGCGCCAGACCGAACATGACCAAATTGCGGGCACCAAAATTCGGCGCGTAAAGTCCTTTCACCCGGCGAATTCCGGCTTCATTGGCCATCTCATCAAGCGCAATCTGCGAGATGTAAAAGCGAAGCGTATCGAAGGGGATATCCAAACTGACGACCGGATTATCGCCGAGGTCAACCAGCTGTGCATCGCCGAGACGCAGATCGGGCACTTCTCTGCGGCGTCCTGCCGTCCATAAGTTCGAAAAAAACGGCACCGATAACGGAACATGGAATGCAAAAGCCTCTTGCGGTGGCACGGCCAGTGAACGGCCACGCATCGGAAGACTGCTCCGCATGCGTGAAAAACCGATACGTGCTTTTGAAGATTTTCGCGCCAAGAGTGTCGGCGGACGCTCTATTCGGAAGCGTCTAGCAAGGTCGTCCTCGATCGCATCGGCAGCCATCATTGCCTCCACAACAGGTGCTAAAGCGGCAATTAATTCTGGTAAGCGACAAACACTCTCGCGCTCTCAACGCGAGCTTCCACCGTCCTGGACGGGAAATAGGACAAACGCCCCATAATCACAAAAACGAAGGCAAATCGCCAGCGGCGTTGTCTGTCGCAGCGATTTTTCGGCCGAATCTTACAACGCGGTCAAATTCGTACAATTTTGTGCGCGCTGCCAACGCTACGGTGTGCACGAACCTGAATGCTTATTGCTGTCAACTGGAGGCATGCCATGAAGAGTCTTTATATTGTTGCTGTGCTCGCCGCCGCGCTGGCGGGTGGGACTCTGGAATCTGCCTCAGCGCAATCCGCGTCGAAGGCCGGCATTAAGAACGTCGTTCTGGTGCACGGCGCATTCGCCGACGGCTCTGGCTGGGATGCCGTCGCCAAGATCCTCGAGAAGGACGGCTATACGGTGTCGGTGGCGCAGCCCCCCGAGACGTCCTACGCCGACGACGTCAAGTATGCGAAGGCCGCCGTCGACGCCATGGACGGGCCGGTGGTTCTGGTGGGCCACAGTTATGGCGGGTCCATCATCACCGAGGCCGGCAACGATCCGAAGGTTTCGGCACTGGTCTACATCGCCGCCTTTGCACTTGATGACGGTGAGAGCTGCGCGTCGATCGAACAGGCCGTGCCGCAAGCCTCCAAGGCATTCAAGCCGGACAGCAGCGGCAACTGGTGGATAGAACAGGCGCATTTCGCGGCCGACTTCGCGGCAGACGTTCCGCCGGCCGTGTCCCACTTCATGGCCATATCGCAGGTGCCAATCTCCACCGACTCGTTCACCCACAAGGTCACGAACCCCGCCTGGAAGACCAAGCCCACCTGGTACATGGTGGCCACCGCAGACCGGTCGATCAATCCAGAGCAGGAGCGCATGATGGCGAAGCGCGCCCATGCCACGACGGTCGAAGTGAATTCGAGCCATGTGGCCTACATGTCCCATCCGAAAGAAGCGGCCAAGCTCATCGAGGAAGCGGCAACAGCCGCGCCGGCTGGTCATTGAGGCGTTTGCGCTGCCGCTTAAAGGCTAATTTTGGGACGCGTTCGCGCGTCTCAAAAGCACGCCGATCTCATTCATCGGGCGAGTACCATGCAAAACCAGATGACCATCGAGTCTCCGGACGGAATCTTCCATGCTTACGTTTCGCGGCCAGCCAAATTACCCGCACCGGCAGTGGTCGTTCTCCAGGAATTGTTCGGCGTTAACGCCGACATCCGGGCGACCTGCGACGAACTGGCCAAGCAAGGATTCATCGCAATCGCGCCGGACCTGTTCTGGCGGCAGGAGCCTGACGTCGATCTTGACGTAAGGACAGAAGCCGACTGGCAGCACGGTCTGCGGCTTTACGGGGCGTATGATCGCGACGCTGGCGCGCGCGATATCGCGCAAACAATCCGCAACGCTGCTAAGTTGCCCGAGTCGACCGGGAGGGTAGCCCTGCAAGGTTACTGTCTCGGCGCATTGATGGCCTTTATCACGGCCGCTCGCCATGAGGTCGACGCCGCCGTTGCTTACCATGGCAGCGACACAGAAAAATACCTCGGCGAAGTCGGCAGCTTGCGCGCCCCCTTGCTGATGCACCTTGGCGAGGAGGACGAATTCATCTCGAAGGCGGCGCAAGCACAGATCAAAGCGGCGCTGGCAAAAAAGCCGAACGCAACCGTTTACAGTTATCCAGGTCAGCGTCACGCGTTCTCCCGGCACAATGGGACGCACTACAATGCCACGGCCGCAGCAATGGCGAACGGACGAACAAGCGAATTTCTCAAACAACACCTGCGGTGACCCAAAGGTCGCTACAGTGCGAATGTCTGCTTACGGCACTGAGCGAACGTGCGACCGCAATGGACGGTGACTGTTTTCCGCAGTCGAGCGGACTGAGTTGCGGACTTTTCGCGTCGTCACTATTTCGTTGACTATTGTCGCTGTTTTTGTTACATTATCGCTGCGAATCGAATCTCGCTCATGGAGGACACCTTCGGGAGGTAGACCTGGAGGCCGGGGCGAGTGCGGTGCCCGCGGGCGGCGTTACGACCCTCTCCCGGGCGGTTTCGGGCATCAGCCTCCTGGCACTATAGACCAGGCTGCGAGGTGCTCGCTGGACTGGGACAGGTGAAGGCGGGTAACGCCCGCACAAACTGTGTCGGTGCTGCCCCAGGAATGGGGACGACTACAGGATCGGCGCTAAAACCCACGTCCCAGGAAGCATGGC
>Ga0210383_10006215_pt1 | contig 10429 bp, 10 predicted proteins | sample IncBWC14OmetaG_FD_160072 | JGI IMG/M metagenome (GOLD analysis project Ga0210383, IMG submission 160072) | Forest soil microbial communities from Barre Woods Harvard Forest LTER site, Petersham, Massachusetts, United States - Inc-BW-C-14-O ...
CGTTTCGCCTGGAACGCGTTCGTTCGAATCTGATTGAGTCACCGCTGTCGCGGGTAAGGTATGCAAGACGAGTGGTCTATCAGCATTCTTCTACAATATGGATGTGCCTGAGGTCAACGGAGCCGAACATGCCACAACAATGATGAAACCAGGTTCGACTAACCTCCAAAAAATCTAGGGCAAAGGAGATCCAAGCGTTCATTTTCCCGTGGTTTGTGATACGCATCAGTTGTGGATCTCGTTGATGTTGCATATCAGCCAGATTGCCCAAGGAGTCATTGATTTCAGCGTGAAAAATTTCGAAGTTTGTTTGTCTTTATTACGTTCGGAAGCTATAGCAGACTTGCTGGACTACTTGAACTACGCCTTGATTACGCCGGGAGATGCGTGGCATACTCTCCATGTAACAACCACTAACCGTCGTCCTCATCAGTCCACTCAGACTCCACTGGACTCCCACCGGTCGATAAACATTTACCTTCCAAGGTGCGTTGAATGCACCCCTTCCTATTTCCGCATCCATCTGCCTCAATACTCACTTATCAACAAATCACAAGTACTCTGCAGATAGCTCTTCCATGTTGCCTGGCCCTGACCGTAACACGTGCTTCGAAATATCCTTCACCGACACCACCATTAAGGAGGAAACGGGAATTGAGGGGAAACGACGGCGTTGACGAGTGGTAGGTTTGGGAGGTTGATTTTCGGGGATGAGTTTTTATCATTACGTGAGTGGTTCATTCCTCATGTCTCTTTCTCCTACACACCTATATACTATTTGTTAACCCTAGCTTCCTCTCGAACCTTCTAGCGACGGTGTTCATTTTTGTCAACCCAAACTCGAACAAGAAACAACGAAAGTAACCGAGTCGCCCTGTTGCAGGCCCTTTCCAGCGCCTAATATTTTCTAGTCATTTGAGTCTCGGTCTCACATGAGCCTCTCCTTAGTCATGGTGACACCCATGACTCAATTTGGAGAACCACAACTTGAATAGGGAGAACAATACTTAGATGAGTCTATCAGCATTTTTCACAGCATGGATGTCACTAAGGTGAAGTGGGCTTGGCATGCCAATGAAACCGGGTTAGTTTGTACTAACCTCATACAAATTGAGCGGATCATGCTGCCGATGCAATGCGAAGACCGTGACTCTGCAGTGAAAATTTGCGAGTAGATAGTTGGTCGACTTCAGTCCAGGAGGAGCAGGCTCAAGGCCGAGGTGATTTAAGAGTTACGAAAGCAACACATCGCTTAAGACAAAGTTTGGCTCGAGTAGTGCAAGACGCCAAGCGTGGAGTCCGGAGAAAAGCTGTTTGTCCGTATTTGAGCCTTAATTTACATATACAAAATGGCAGTGTTGTTCGTCTACCAGCAGAGATGACAATGAAAAACAATATACCCACCGCGAATACAAACAGATAGTTAAGTGATAATAATACATACCAAGTTCCAAGAAATATCAGCTACAGTCGAAACCTATATCTCATACGGCGTAGATCACCAAGTAACATTATATTTTATCATCCTCGTTGTTAGAGGTGAGCGAGGTATCATCCTTTGGGAAGGGAATCGGCTGCAATATTTCGAACAACGTGTCGCTCGAAAGATTTTTATCCCATCGGTGGCACGCAAGGGGTGCATAACAAGGAGCTCCTGCGTAGGGCTCTTCCGCGTCGCGGCCGAGTGTCTGGTCAATCACATTACATATTTCCTGAAGCGGACCATCGAGAAATAAGCATACTACGGTCTACATAGAGGGGAGGGCAACGCACGATAAGCCACCTCCTGGTCATATCCCCCTGCATATTCCGTCCCTGCCTCACAACGAGGGTTCGGCAGTCCAACAAGAAACAATCCCCGAGGGGTGAAGCGATATGGGAGCTTGCACGCAGGAGCATGAGGTATAGGCCGCGATAATGGGTGAGAGAAGTAAGGTTATTGACAAAAAAGAATACCATGGATCGCATTGCCGAAACTGGAACTAGGCTCATGGCGAACAGGTCGCCTAAGAAAGCAGTAACGTTCAGAATTTGGGTACGTGTTCCTTCGAGAGTCTCCCGGATGGGGTCCAGTCCAGTCTTGCTGTTGAGAAGGTGGAGATCGTCCTAAAGGTATGATTGAGAAGACTTCACGGCGAATGGTGATAATGGAGACTCACGCTTGTCCAGCCGTTAATAAACGCCGACGTCGCCAATTCGACTAACCCATGCTCCAACGCCTTCTTCAGTCCCCAGTTCCTCCAAATAAGCTGCGTCATACACTCATGTACAACCAATGCCACAGTCCTCGAATACTCTATCCTTGCAATGCCGCCCAGGTATATCGTCTTGGCAACACGATCTACAGACTCTTTGTGATCAAAGATGGACGTGACAATTTTCATGGCTTCGGCGTGGATTTCACGAGGGTGACATGTGTGATAAGTGGCGCGTTGCATTTTGCAGAAGTAGGTCTGGAGGACTGGGGATAGGGCCGTGCGGGGGATGGATTGGCGAGGTGAATCCACAGGGATTTGCTTGGGGACTTGAGTATTTAAATTGAGAATATTGTGGCCGAATCGGCGAGTGGCAGCTAAGCTCGTAGGCCACAGTGTGGACGACGACGTGGGTTTTCCTATTGCCACCGTCCAAAAATACTCTCTTGCCTGCGCATCACGGTTGACTTTGATGTGGCACTCCATTTGAAAATTGCAGGAAATATTATGAGGCAAGAGGGAGGTGTGTAAACTGCACAGGTTGTCATTCGGTTTTGGGGTCGAGAGTGGCGAGGAATGTGGTGCAATGAGATTGCGGATGGAAAAGAAGGCGGACCTTCCGCGTTTGTAAAGGAGCTTTTTGTACGTCTGGCCAGCGGTGTGGGCACGGTGGCCCATAGCATGATGAATCCCTTTGTCCTACCCAAGGTGTGGCCATGGAGTGCTTGGACCGCCCAGCTGAGTCTGAATGTTCAGGAATAAGGCCTTTGCGTCTCAAGTCTGCTGATCCATCTCCAGTCCATCCCATGCTATGCAAAATAGTACCCTGTGGGCGTCGAAAGGACTTGTGCCAATGGCAAGAGACACGTCAGGGACAGACATGATGAAGGTTTGAACTTTGAACTTGAAGTCACCAACTTGAGAGAGCTCATCTCCGACTCCCGCTATTACGTAACAACTCTTTGGCGCCAGTGCTGAAAGAATATAGAAGAATAAGTAAGACACAGCTGCAGCACGTATATACAGAAATATTTGCATGATTGAACACGTTATCATCTCCCATATTACTTCCACCTATTGTTTAGTCCTTCTGACTTCCCACCTAACTTTCTCCCTATCCCTCTCTCCATCCCTCACCAACACAACAACTTTCCCACCTCCGTCCTCCCAATGATCTACCCTTCTCAACTTGAGACACTTCCACGCCAACACACTCGCAATCTCATCATTCTTCCGAATCCGACTACGGTCCGTCATCGTAATATTCGTGCTCGCCGCAATGGAGGACGTAGCAGCCGCCTGAGGGGAGACCTCATAGAAGAACCGAACCCCATGGACCGTCGTTAGGTCCGGGAGGACGGACAGAATGGAGGCCCATTCGACTGCATTAATCACAGGGGCAACAGCACCCAAGCCAGCTCGATCCCTAGCGGCACTACCCCCTTTCTTTCCGACATCCAACCACGTCAGCCCAGGTGCACTTTCCACCAACCGCTTAATATCCTCCATCTCATTCCACCCAGCCAATTCAATCCTTTTTACTTCCTTTCCACAGCGCTTCAAATTGGCTAGGAATACGTTATCTTGATTCACATTGGTGTACGAGCCGGACAGGCGGACGCCTTTGATTGTCTCCAAAGGTCGGTGCGTATCACACGGACATTGGAGGATAGTATTGGCAATTTCTTTGTTGGACTTAAGCTCGCGGAGGCGTGGAAGGGAATTTGGTGGGAGGATTAGACGGGAGCCGGTACCTCCTGTCGTCCCGATGTCGAGATGCAGGACCTCAAGATTAAGGTGTGCAGTGAGGAAATTGGCGGCGGCGTCGAAGCCGGAGATAGGAGAGCAGCGAAGATTGGTGAGTGATAAGGAGGTGAGTTGGGGCCATCGGCTGTATAGAAGGAGCTCATCGGCTGCAGGGTGCGAAGAGGAATTGGGCGAGCGTGGATGAGTATATGCTATGTCGAGAGACTGGGGGTATGTTGAGGTCAGTTAGACTGATGAATGACAGACAAACGAAAAATGGAGCTTGCCTCAAGGTTGGGACAATGATTGAGCATTCCTGATATACGACACAGAGCAGGATGCTTGGTAGAGCCATAGGTATGTTTCGTAGACCGCAGTGCAATCGTCTTGAGTTCCGGGAGCTGCAGGGCGGGTTGAGGTTAGAATCTCGGTATATATATATATCATACGCATACGCACAACTGTGGGCCGCCTGCGTTTCCGATTGCCCGCCGGCGCTGCCTCTTGGTCAGAAGCAGAGGGAGAGAATACGAGATTGTCATTGATCTCGACTTCGTGAAGCGAATTGCACTTTAGCAGTGTAGGCCAGACATTGTCAATCGAGATCGGCGAGTGATTGCATGACCATGAAAATGATGCGAGAGCCGTCATCTTCGCCAGTGCAGCGACGAGATACCGCTCCTGCTTTGCATGCATGCCCAATTCATCGTCGGTGGATTCAAGGTCTGTATCGGACGTCAAGATCCCCGAAGGGATGGTCTCGGGTTCTGTAGATCTCTCGTCAAGAATTTCGAGCCATCTGACGTTCCGCGCCAGTGATCGGTGCACGATCAAATGATTCCACACCCTGATCGAACTAACTTTGCATCGAATTTTCCTGTAGTCAAAGTGTCTGGGAAACACCACACCGTGCATCCTGCGACACGAGAGAGCAAAAGATAATAGATCGCGTTTGGAGTCCACATAGAAAACGATGGCATCGAGGATTTCAGTGGGCTGACGAGTGATGGTGCGTCGAGAGGGCGCAAGCCCGACGAATGGTTCAACGATAGTCAGCAGATGTAAAGAAAGTTTATGTTCTTCTGGAGTCAGCTTGAATTGGCAGCCGCCAATGCGAGACGGCAAGGAACCCAGGAGTTTGAGCAAGACGTTGAATGCGAGGAAAGGGTCTGTTCGATCGTAAACGCTAAGGTTAGTATCCACTGACTGAATAGCCTTTCGAGGACGGGCCGAGTTTGAGGGCATTTTCGAGGAACTCTTGCCCTTGGGGGCCGTGAACCTGACGGGAGTCGAGAGACTCGTCGATGGTGTCGACATGACAGCACAGCCTGGGAACCCTGAGCCGCATGGTAATATAAATAATATAAGCTAACCGATGTGACATGATGTCCCTGAGGAACGCTTCAAAATCATGTGGACGTGACCATCGCGTTCAATCTTCGAAGTGTGGCAATCGGGATGCAGCGATTGTGACGCGATTTCTCCGGCGGACGATAAATGTCAGAATAGAAATAAGCCTCAGCATGTTGTTTCGCTAATTGTTAACAATCCTGCAACAATCCTGACATTTTGAGGTTAAGCATGTACTTAGCCATTTTTTGACACATTGTTGCTTGATTGTTGCCAGAAGTTCAGGTCGTTTGCTTGATTAGTTCGAAACGTGGACTGGACGCTGGGTTCGTGGATGGTGCTTGTAGAGGAGTTGCGCAGCATCTAACGGGATTGGTGACGGGTCAACAGGGGCAAGGTGGGCAGACTTTTCATTTGTGGTCCGAGGATGGGTCCAGTCGCGATCGGTGAGGACAGGTTATGGGATGTGGGGAAGGCTGGGCGTTTGGCGTACACCCACAGAGGCTTAGCAATAGGAAACACAATTTAACTTATCCAGCCTCCTTTACCGGTGCCAATCACGGTTGGCCTAATAAATGTCTTAGCCAGGTGGTCTCCAATTGGGGTGATGCCAGGATACTGTAAACTGCCATGAGTCAGGGTATATGCTACGACAAGGTCTGATGAGTTCTGAGGGCAGTAGTCCCAGATCTGAAAGACACCATCATTCCAGCAAACATTGATCCTACAAGATCCCTCTTTCTGATCCTCCAGATTCCTCCTAGTTCATTAAAGAACGCGACACAGCTAGCAGCACAGAGCAGGGGTGTTGTTACCATCCCTATCGATAGGCATTCGAGGCGTTTTCAGTACGCCGCATTACCATCATGATTACGCATGCATGGAGGACACAGCGTGTACCACAATAGCTTGGGCACCTTCACCGTTCTTCCGACTTCGTCCATTGCAATGCGGATGCTGGCGCCTTCAGCGCTTGTTCTAGTCCACCCCTAAGCGAGACTAGCGCCTAGGCCAAATCCCCGGGCCACCGCGCCTGTTCCAACCCATTCCTGTTCCACACACATAGTATAGGAGGGTGAGGGCAAGGCGAGGCGGTCTCCTACCGTCACCCATACACCTACGGGCCCTGTTTTTTCCGATTCACTCACATCATCGGTCATGCGATCCTGAATCACTTCACCAGATACTGCGATCATCGAACACTCAAATGCCGACCGTGATCCGCACACTGGTACTGGCACCATTACTAACCCCACCACCAATCTCATCTTCCTTGCTTGTCCTTCTCCCTGTCGAGGCCGGGCATGAAGAGGTGCGCGATGGGAATGGTTTCGATAAAGTCAGTGGGGAGTTGGAGGTGGAGAAGAGAGGTCAGCCGCGGACCCCCAGAGTTTAGAAGTCCGAGGGGGAGAATTTGATGATTTTATTTACATCCGAGGCGGAGAGGGCTTAGGAGATCGCATTCAAATCAACTTTTAATCAAGGGAGTCCCTGGAATATATTCGCCATCTCGCCGGACTTGCCCATAATTCTGGCTCGCGGTGGAAAACGTTCTTGGACAGACTTCGGAGTGGAACAGGAGCTGGTGGGGAAGGGTTCGCAGATGACTGACTGTCACTGAAAATATTAATGGTATGAAAGACGATGGTGTTGGTCACGTGATGACATATTTGCGGTGACCCGTGACTCAGGCTCCCAGCCATGTTTCTGGTGTTATTGTGGTGTTATCATCCTCGCAGTTATTACTTATGGCCAAGTCTGGATCAGAAACCGGTTTTCGTAATGAAACCCTGCCATCCGATTTCCGCCGTGAATAGTTGCCTCATCAGGTCTCGGGGTGACCTTGATATTCACCTTCGTTTCTTCTAAGGCTCACACACGGTCTTTCACATCATACATATGTTTGAGGTGTAGACTTGACAATGCACTCGAGCTTCCTTATACCTGCAGCCTCGTTTACAGCCGTCTGTCTAGGCTTTTCCTAGTGTCCTGTGTCTTATGTGTTACTCCTGGACTGCTTTGACACTGGCTCCCAGACATGGTCTCGTCGCGTCAGGGAAGGCTTTGCAGTTATCCATGGTGTCCTGGCATCCATCCAGTAAAATTTTTTGAAGCTTCAATGGATAGAACCCGCATGATCGACTTGGTCGAAATGAATCACTTCACTTCACCCTCGTGTTCTCAACGCGTTGATCAAACCTAGATCATATTGCGTGTTCTACGTCCCATTCAAGTTTATGCTTCTCAGATGCAATCCCTTATAACGACAACGTCTATTCACTCTTGTCTGTAATTGTGCACTTCATCATGCCAGACATTGTTGCTGGGCTTTCCCTTCTCGAAAGGCGGAGGAGATTGAGGTTAGCTAATTAGGATGCCTTCCTCTATGGTTCCCTTGCGGCGACTCACAACATTCCTTCATAGAGAATATAATCTCCACGTCCTTCTGGACGATTCCCATGACGTGCCATTCTACCTTCGACTCTCTGACTCTCCGTTTCTCATTTTGCTTTTTAGATGAGCGGTCCAATCTGGAGTAGCACCAAAGAGCTGCTTGAGTACCTGGTAGACGAGGCACCCTTCGAGATTTCGTTTGTGAATCACCCTGAGAGTGAGGTTATCGGGGTACATCACCGCTCTTCCGCTTCCGTGCATACTACATCTAATTGTGAAATTTTATTGACTCAGACCTGCCCAGCAGTTGCTAACATGATGGACTCAGTTACCCCGAATGGTGAGATTTTATATTCCCTGTGAGTTTCAGGGTTAGCCCGGATGACTTCACTGTTCTATTCCAGGGACACGAGAAATCCTCAAAAAACTGGACAACATTATTTTGGCCGAGATGCGGGAACTGTGGAACATGCCCATCGACGACTTGCCAAGCCGACAAAAATTGTGCATTATCGTCATCTTGTATGATCTACCTACCGGTACGCCTGAGATCTCACTTTTTACTCTTGTCCTGATTGCTCTCCTTTTATTCTAGATCTTCCCCCACGTAGTTTGAAGGCTTCCGTTGACCTGGCTGTAAAGAGTCTCACCAAAGCACAGTTACCGATTGACCGCATCGGTATCCAGTTCGTTCAAGTTGGGTTCAGTCGGACGCTTCGCCAAGCATTAGAAGCCGTGGATGACGATCTTCCTCTCAAGAGACCTGACTATGCTGTGAGTATTTGCAACTTGAGCCATGGGATTCTTCGAATTCAACTAGTACTTTTCAGAACATAGCCGACTTTACCCTGTACTTGGGGTCGATGGACAACCAAACGCTGTGGAAAATATTTCTAGGCAGCGTTCTCCCGTCTTTCGATCATCTTCCCAATAACAACCTGCCGGCGAGTCGCACTCTCACCATTTCTCCAATTGTTCCCACCTCCCCCGTCGTCAAACTTGCTGTCCCTCCCTCGCCCAATGGTCCTTTGCTCCACTTTCCGGCTCATTTCTGGCACGTTTCTTTTGAATCTTTCAAATGGCACCCTTTGACTCTGATATTTCAGGGATGGCGGACTTCAGACAACCGAGACCTACGACTTGAGCACCAGTTTCACTCTCACTGGATGGATCATTGAGCAAGACCGACCAAACTCTCCAGCACATGATTTCTTTACATTTCATAGTGGCCGGTCACTATTGTTCCGAGCTAGCATTGGAGCAGCACAAGGGGATTGCATTGGTATTTGGTTCCCCACTATGTCGGTTTACCCGACTGCCCGCGGTTTCCCTGCCAACCTCTGGACCTTCATATGTGTTGCGTATGATGGTTCCGAAGTACGCTTTGGATTGAATGGCTTCCTGAGCAGTAGGACGTCTCTGAGTCGTCCCATGGGACTCGACAAGGTAGGCTGCCGGAACAAGACACGTGTAATCTTGAGCTGACTGGCTTTCCCGCCCCAGGTAAAAATAGGGATCTACGCTTCCAAGACATCTCCGAATATTTCTTTAGCGAACATCAAGATCTACGATCATGTTCGAGATCAGGTACATTGTCGAATTTCTCCCCGCGTTTTTGTTTCACTCATGGATGTATAGGGCGAGATCCTTTCCGAGTACTTGACTTCAATGCCGAATGCCTGATGTGCGTACCATTGGCATTGATCAGGTTTGTAGCAGGGATATGTCTCTACATCGTTCTGTAGTACTTCAGGTAAAACTAAAGGAGTGACGGGTTCTGCATGGATATATACTTGGGACAATATCGATGGAGGGTGTCGCAGACATTATAATCGCATAGCAAAAGAGGCACAAGATACTAAAAGCGAAGCCTGCCCGATCTCAGGATCCATGAACCTCGCTGGGGAAAATATCACGCAGGTAACGGTCGACACCGAATACCTAAAACTTGAACACGCGCAGATGAGAATATTATTTAAAATGGCCTTTCTATGTTGTTATAAGGAGTATCGGTAGAAAGTCAAACGCAATTCCTAACTGCCAACAGTGGCGAGGAATATCGAACATAGCACATACCCTCGAAAATCCCATGTTCACGGTAAGTTGGCCAGCTGCGCAATCCCACTGCCGTACAGCCGATGCCCCCCGAAGCCAGTACTGCAGTGAAGGTATACCCTGACCATAGTACCCAATTCCATTTTCGAGAAGGTCAGCTGTTTCAGATAGCAGACGATGTGATGACAGGAAGGCTTACACATTCCAAACACTGTCCTCAAATTTTGCAAAATATATCCTAGGGTTCTTTTGGCCTCCACATCCCAATATCCATCCTTCGGCGACATAGCTATGACCACAAACCCACAATCATAGTCCCTCATAATCGGCGTGCCCCTCTTTGCCAATGTTGCCGCCCCAACGACTCCTGTAAGCACCCACAGAAGACTCCAAATAGTGGTGATGGCCTTGTACAATGTATATGATTCGACCCCGATGTTCCAGTTTGGCTCGCCATTGCGAACAGCACAAGAAGAACCGTGAGAAGTGTGAGCGCGAACTGGCCTGCTTGCAATTTGGCCATTTCATGTACCAGTGGATCAGAGTAGAGGTTGTAGGCGGGATCGACGAGTCTTCCAGCGCAAGATCTCGAATCGCCGGAGACAGGAAATGAGGGTAGTAGTGTATGAGCCATTCCCAAGTCGACCTTACGCACGTATAATAACGGTGTAGAATGTTAGGCCGAGGTA
>Ga0210383_10006218_pt1 | contig 10428 bp, 8 predicted proteins | sample IncBWC14OmetaG_FD_160072 | JGI IMG/M metagenome (GOLD analysis project Ga0210383, IMG submission 160072) | Forest soil microbial communities from Barre Woods Harvard Forest LTER site, Petersham, Massachusetts, United States - Inc-BW-C-14-O ...
CACGGACTTGCCTACCATGGAAGGATCGGCGGCGAAGTGGTCGCGCCAAAGCTCATAACTCAGCACGGCGACAAGGTCCTTCCCCGGCGTGCCTTCCTCCGGCAGAAACGTGCGGCCCAGCATCGGCTGCGCTTCGACCGCCGCGAAGTAGTCGGGAGTCACTAGAAATCCGTGGAGGTGTTCGGGTTGCTCGACGCCGCCTAAGTTGGCGTTCCACCAACTATATACTGCGATCTGATCGAAGACGTGGTTTTGCCGCTTCCAATCGAGGAAATTTGCCGGAGCGACCTCGTTTCGGTCGACGCCGGCACTGGGCACGCGCTCCCAAAGCGCGACGAGTCTGGTGGGATCGGGGAACTCCAGGGGCCGAAACAGCAGGGCGTCCACGACGCTGAAAATATAGGTGTTCGCACCTATGCCTAGCGCGAGCGTGAAGACGGCAACGGCGGTGCAGCCGGGACTCTTGCGCAGCATCCGCAGGCCGAAACGGACGTCCTCGAATAGCTGCTCAAGCCACACAATGCTCCAGACCTCGCGGGTGTCTTCCTTGACGCGGGTCAGGTTGCCGAACTTGCGCATCGCTGCGTAGCGCGCTTCTTCCGGTGACATGCCGCGATCGATGTTGTCTTGCGTCTCTGTCTCGATGTGGTCCCGAATGTCTTTGTCGAGCTCCTCCAACATGCGCTTGGTGCGCCACATGGTTCGCTCTCCTACTCTGCTAGCCGGAGAATCCTAGCGATCGCTCCCGCCATCTTGTCCCACTTGCGCGTCTCGAGTTCCAATCGCCGCCGCCCTTTGGCCGTCAACCGGTAAAACTTGGCCCGGCGATTGTTCTCCGAAGTTCCGTCCTCCACCGAAATCCATCCGCGCTTGATGAGCCGGTGCAACGCTGGATACAACGACCCCTGCTCAACCTGCAACACCTCTTCGGAGTTGAATTCAATAGCCTTGGCGATAGCATGGCCGTGCCTCGGCCCTAACAGCAGCGTGCGGAGAATCAGCAGGTCCAGCGTCCCTTGCAGCAGCTCTACGCGCTCGCGCTCTTCTTTAGTAGACATTCTAGGTGACACTATCTCGTCTCTAGTAGAATGTCAAGGTGAGTGTTACCGACGACGAAAGCAGCCACCACGCCGGGTGCCTGGTAGCGGTTCGGAGCCAGTTGCTGGGGAAGGCCGATGTGCGCCTGCTCTCGTTGCCGCTCTGAGAATGCCGCAAGCTCTCGGCCGGAGAATGAGCAAAGCCGATCGTGTCGCTCTCCACGATAGCCGGTCTAGAACTCCAGCCGCAATTGAAACGCGATCATGCGGGGCGTGCTGTCACCGCCCAAACCGACGCCGAGTAAACCGGTCGGCGGAGAGGTCGTGGAAGTAATCGCGCCAAATCCACTCTGGGTAGCAGGATTTCCTGGAATGCCCGCCAGCACCATGCTCGGAAGCGCGAAATTTGCATGGTTGAATACATTGAAGAACTGGACGTCGAAGCGCATCTTCACGCGCTCGGTCAATGGAAACCACTTCGTGAGGTAGAAGTCACTCCATGTGAAAGTGGGGCCGCGGAGCGCGTTACGTCCGAGGTTCCCGAACTGACAATTCTTCGGGCTGTCGCCTCCGAAGCATGCGCCGGTACTCGGGTCCACGGTCGAGACAAAAGCATTTGGGTTGAGCCACTGAACCGTGCCTGGTTGTGTGACACCGGGAATGGGATTGTGTTCATAGAGCGGTACGCCGGGAACCACGCTCGCGAATTGCGGCCCACTGCCATTCACAATACCATTTCCAGCTGAGTACGACGTGCTCAGGACGGAGAACGGAATCCCGCTGTGCCAAAAGACAGTACCCGACACTTGCCAGCCGTTCAGCGCGTAGCCAAGAGGCCGGTTTCGGACCTTCAACGGCAATTGATAGACATATTGAGCGTTGAAATTGTGCCGGATGTCGTAGTCGCAAGGACCGTAGTCCCGCGCCAAGTTTCCTGGGAGGGGGGAGAGGATTCCGTTTGCCGAGAACGACAGGAATCCGCCGTTAGAGACGGTGTCCATGCAACGGCTCCAGGTGTAGTTCAGTTGTCCCATCAAGCCGTTTCCAAAACGCTTCATCGCGGTCATTTGTAATCCGTGGTAGTGACTGTTTGCTCCGGTAGAAAATTGCGTCACTGTCCCAAATCGCGGATCAGGAGATTGTCCGTAGGGAAACGGCGCGAAACATCCATCGCATACCGTCTGATAACCGTTGACCTCCGTAAGATAGGGCTGGTTCACCGCGTGAGTGCCGACATATTGGGCACGGATGTTTCCTGTATCTCCTAACTGGTGTTCCAGACCGAAGCTCCACTCCATGAAATATGGCGCGTGAAGTTTTCCGTCGGGCATCGCCGTGATTGCTACCGGAGGAAGGCAATTGGCAGGATTGGCTCGCGCAGACGCGCAGGAGAGCTGGCCCTGCGAAAACCCTAAAGTAAACGCCTGGTTGGCGGCCACGGTTGCGTCAACCGCACTGTTAGGCGCTCCCGGAGCAATGGCTGTGCCACCCACGGTTCCCTGAAGGCCGCCCTCAAAGGTTTTATTGTAAGGCGGATTGAAGCCAATGGTATCGGCGATGGTGCCAGGCAATAGGTCGCTGAAAACTCCGAAGCCGGCGCGCAGCACGGTCTTGGGTTCAAACTGCCAGGCGATGGCTGTTCTGGGTTGTAGGATCGCCAGGGGCGTCGAGGAAAACACGTTGCTGAGACCGGTCTGAATGGCGGCGTTCAGAGGCTGGTTCACATCGTGGGAGACGGAATCAAAAGAGCCCTTCAGACGAGCGATATTCTGATGCGGATTCAACGGATTGGAATTCCATGTATCCCGCATCCCGAAGGTCCACGTCAGCTTCCTGGTCACCTTCCAAGTGTCCTGTGCGTAGAGATCGAGATTGAGGAAGTTGAAGGGTTCGTTTGCGGAGGTGGGGAAAGTCGTTGTTGCCGTCGATGCGACTCCGTAAATGTATTGTGGCAGGGTGTTGTAAGTCACTTTCGGAACCGTTCCCTGTCCAAAATCATAGTCATTCAGCCGCAGGATTCGCGTATTCGTCCCGAAGCGGAGTTCGTGCGCGCCGTGACTCCAGGCGAGATTGTCGTTGATAAAGAGCCTGGAGGCGCGTCGTCCCTGTACCCAGGTATTATCCAACCCTCCCACCGTTGTGAATTCATTCGGCCCCGTGCCGTCGAGCACGATGGGAAACGCGGAGAGCGTCTTCTGAAAATCGACAGGCCCGAATATGCTCTCGTACCACGAAAATGCCGGGTTGAAGTAGTTCACCAAATTCTGCGAAAAGACGTGGGTGTATCCCGCTGCGAGGGAGTACAGCGGTTGGGGAGAGAACGAGTCGAACACGGAATTAATCGGATCAGTGAAGGCAACTTGTAAGCCGGTATCGGCCTGAAAGCGAAACCAAGTGGTGTTTTTCTCGTCGCTGTTGTAATCGATTCGCACCGTCTGGACCTGTTCGTGATCCACGCTTGATCGCGAGACGCTTTGGCGATTCGCGCAGCCGTTTCCGTCATTTGCAATGGCGGGCGAACCTCCACCAACATCGAACGGGCAGCCGAGTACCTCCAGAGGCGCTCCGCTAGTGTTTCCATACAATGAAAACATCTTTTTATAAAAAGGCACCAAATCGGGCTCCGCTGAATAACACGCTCCGGGTGGAGGTGCGCAGCCGGTTGTTTGACCCAGCGGGAGTTGCTGTAGCACGTAATTCTGAAATGCCGGAGTTGGCACAGTTGTGGCCGTGACGATGGGCAGCGCTATGCGAACCCACTCGCTATCGAAGAAGAAAAATAGCTTGTCGTGCACAATCGGCCCGCCCACACTACCCCCGAAGTGGTTTACCGTCGATCGCGGCTTGTGCTTTCCTGCGGCATTCGTGAAATAGTCGGCTGCGTTGAACTTCGCGCCATTCCACAACTCATATAGGTTCCCGTGAAACTGGTTCGAACCGGACTTTGTGACGTAGTTGACCTGGGATGCTCCGTACCGCCCCTGGTCGACCGCATAGGAGAGCGTATTGACGGCCACTTCCGATACTGAATTCAACCCCAGGACGAGGTTGCTCGAGAGTCCGCTGTTCAGATTGGTCAGCGGATCATTTGATTCCAGTCCATCGACGATGTAACCGTTCGAGACCGCAGGCAGGCCATTGAACTCTACGTTGCCGAACCCATTGGCGCCGCCAATGAAATCATTGCTGCTGCCCGCCGTATTGATGAGCGCGCCCGCAGCAAATTGAAGCGGGTACGTTAAGTCGCCGCCCGGATTCGGAAGGTCTTCGAGTGCACGTGCATTGAGCGTCGTGGATGTATTCGCATTCTCCGGGTTGAGAATTGGAGCTTCGCTACTTATCTCAACGACCTGCTGTGACTGGGCGATCTTGAGTGTGAAATCGACAGTTTGCTTCTGCCCCAGAGAAGAGGATACCGCGCCATTCTGCTGCGTTTCGAAGCCGTCTGCTTCCACCTTGACCGAGTACGGGCCGGGCTTCAACTGCGGAAAGTTGAACCGGCCCGAATCATCGGTACTCGCGCTGCGCCTCAGCCCAGTCTCCTTACTCGTGACCGTCACTGTAGCTTTAGGCACCGCCGCACCGCTGGCATCGCTTACTTGGCCGACGATCGCGCTGGTAGTTTCACCCTGAGAGTGGGCTGCTTCAGGCAAGAGAAAAAGAAACCATCCGGCAAGAACGAGCGACGAGATAACCGTGCACGGCATTGTTATGGGTCTGGTTCTTTTCACTTGGGCTATTCTTCTAATTTAACCATACTTAATATTCTAGCTTAATGCAAGTGAATATAATGCACGGGTCCACCCGCAGAGGCCCGCATGTCGCCGGGACAAATTGAACGGGCGCACATGGGATACGGCTGGTGCGGTTGGTCTTCTCCTAGAAATGCGAATTCCATATGCCAGCCATTCGTGCGCGACAACTAGAGCTCCCCGCCGAACGGGCAAGGCGTTTCAAGAGACAGATTTAGACGGAGAGATAGAACGCGGCGCGGCTGCGCATCGTTGAGAGGGGTCTTGATCAAGAGAGAGGGGAGAGGGTGCAGTTCGAGGCGATTGCTGTGACGCACGGGTTAAGAAACGGTTGCGGGTGATGTGGTGCTTCCGGCCTTCCAGAATGCGCTTGACTCTGGACTATACTCCAGGGTGTAGCTTCTAGGAGAGGAGCGAAAGTAATGCAAATTGGCATCGTCGCAAAAAAAATTGGGCTCAGCGTTGACGCGATTCGGTTCTACGAGCGCAACGCGCTGCTGCCACAGCCCCCCAGAACAGAAGGCAACTTCCGTCAATATGGCGAAAATGACGTCGAAACGCTGGCTTTCATCCGCCGAGTACAAGGTCTGGGATTCAAACTCAGCGAGATTCGCGGACTCTTGAATCTGCGGCGACGCCGTGTACAGCCCTGTGCGCCGGTGCGCCGCCGATTGGAAGAAAAGCTCTCTGACATCCAGCGGAAGCTCGCCGACCTTCAAAAGTTGCAGCGCGAACTCCGCATGGCTCTACGCAGTTGCAACAAAGAACTGCGGAAGCGACCTGCCCATTGTCCGATTCTAAGAGAAAGAAGTCCACGGGAGCCGGAGAAGGGAGAATGAAAGTTGAAGTCCTGTATGTAGCGGAATGCCCCTCGCATCCGGCGGCAGTGGAGCTGGTCAGAGATATTTTAGCTGCCGAGGGTGTCGAGGCGAAGATCCATGAAGTGCTCGTCAGGGACGAGGGAATGGCCAGCGAGCTCGGCTTTGCCGGTTCTCCGACGATTCGAATCAATGGACGAGACGTCGCTGAAGAATCGCGGGACGATCAGAGCTTTGCGCTGAGTTGCCGTCTGTATCCTGGATCGCATCAAGTCGGTCTTCCGCCAGCGGAGCTGGTTCATGGAGCAGTGCTGAAAGCCCAGCAAGGGGCCAGATCGTGAAAACCGCCACGGGCACCTCCGTCTCCTTCGTGGCGCTCCTGATTTCTGTAAATGGAGGGTCCAAGTTGTGACCGAGCACAAGAGAGCCTGCTGCAGCTCACCAGCAGAGGAGAAATCTTCTACGTCTGGTCCCGCACACGATTACGAGACAACTGAAATCTCGCTTTCGCAATCACGGGACGTTCGACACTTATCACGACGATCTGCCCTATCACCGAAAAGCGCCTAAGTTGGCCGCTTGGCAGTCACACGTAAAAGCATGCCTGCTCCGCCTGGAATCCTGAGCTTGCCGCGGTTAGAAGTTAAGACAATCACTCCGGTGGGGTCGGTCCGGCCAGCATGAGCAATGGAAATGTGTCGAAGGCCGTAGACTCCGCAGGCATCGGAGGCGAATACCCACAGAGCCTGTGGACTGTCATTACCGTCGATGGCACCTCGGCACTTTGCACCTTCCCTGGCTCTTATTTGGCCCAGGACGCCGTCGGCGCCTGCTTTTCCCACAACTTGATCTGAGTTCTCCGCCGTTGTGACCGGTCCGCCTACACCGTAAACAAGGTCGCCGCCTACTTGCACGGTCGTCAACGCGTAGAAGTCGTCGCCTTCTCCGGGAGCGGTTGGAGGTGTCTGAGCGGCGCGCACTTCCATGAAACCAGCGATGGCCCGCAGATTTGTGAGGATAGAGACGGTCTGATTCGAAAACACCAGTTTGTCGAACTGGAAAGAGACGCGAGCCTGAGTGCCATTGGTCGCTGGGATCACATCGACGATGTGACCGGTGACCTTGCTGCCCGCGCGTATTGTAGCAGCGGACGAGAGAGGAACATCCTGCATAATCCTGCCTGTAATGACTTGCCCTGGTTTGCATCTAGCGGACGAGATGGTCGAGTTCAAGCGAACGGGTAGTATAGTTCCACCGGGAATGGCCATGGTCCCGCTGTCTGCCTTAGCAGGCGGGACGGCGAGTGTTGCGAAGAGAAATATGATGGGAAGCCGGCAGATTGCGTTTCCAAAAGTAGGGTCTTTTTCTCCTAGGTGCATGAGAACCTCCTAGAACGTCGAGTTTTTTACGCGCCCTCGCGTGCATTGAATATCGCTCCGTACCATTTGAGGATTTCGTATTGTCGAGAGCAGTCCGCGCTGAGGACTCCGGAGAGTCGTGCACTCGCTCCAGACTGCAGTTTTCGCTGTTTGGCACAGCATCAAGGGAAGGGCAATGCTTGCTGCGTATTCGCCGGGCGGCGAGGCGGCGAGCACGGAATAGGCAAGTCTTAAGCGCGCAAGAGCTGACACCCAAGATTTGAGTAGCCTCCTTTGGTTCGACGCCTTCGACATCGCAAAGCTGCATCGCCCGTCCGTATCTCGTAGGCAGTTCTTGCACAACCTCCCGCAGTACACGAGACCGTTCTTGGCGAGCACACTCCTCTTCCGGACTAAGTCCCGGATCCACAAAATGCCGCTCGAACGTCGACCCGCCTTCATCGTAGAGTTCTTCTTCGAGCGAGCACTGCGGCCGGCATTTCGTCCTTCTCACATGGGTCCGGGCGGAATTCCTGACAATGCTGTGCAGCCAGGTGGCGAACGTCGAACGGCCCTCGAATTGACCGAGATTCCTGAAGGCAAGAAGCAGGCCCTCTTGCATCACGTCTTCGCAGTCTTGGCGATTGCGAAGCATTTGTCTGGCAGTTCTTTGAAGTCGCGGCATGCAGGATGCGAAGAGTTCGTCCAGCTCAGCGGCATCCATATCGATCGGGAGAATGGGCCGTTGGTGTATCTCCGGACTGGGGTTGTTTTGCTCTTCAATTCGCAAGTTGCCTCCTTGGGGTGATGGCTGAAATGCTGATTGGTTTACACAAACTTGATTGCAAGGACGAGTCCAATCGCTGGCTGCGTGTTCAATCCACTGAAATTTGTCCGAGCGGAAGGAGGGATCGTGTAAGCCGAGCTCGCAACTCCAAGAAAATAAAGACTGCAACTGAGTATATTTCCTTCAGGGTGTGTGGCGCATAGTGCGTGGATTGAGTATTACTGACCGGCGCCGTTGTTCGCTTTGTTTACAGAGCGTGTTCGCTTCATGCACAAATTCAAACGCGCGAGGAATCGGTTTTTACTTATTGCTTCGTTAACCAAAGAAAATGAAGGACTTCTCCCGTCCCCCGCGCTTCGAAAGACTTGGCCAGTCTCTTGCAGTAAGCAACGTCGGTCAACTTTGTAGCTTGTAAGCGAAGGGTAGATCGCAACCAAGGAGCAGGGTTCATGTCCAGAAATTCTGCCTACGGCATCTTCCGATTCACTTTCCTTTTTGGAGTGAGTGCCGCGTATTTCATGTTTCTTGCGTGACTGAACGATGCGTTGTCGGCCAAAGCATCGGCAATGGTGGCGGAAAGTGCCATAAAGGGCTTTGGGCGAACGCGTCGGGGGACAGGATGCAATCCATCTACGGTAAGGTATCCGGATTTTTGCGAGATGCGCTAGGCCGCGTAAATGGCTTCACCCTTGAAGAAGGGAGGGAAGTTCGTTCCTCCGCAACTCAACTGGACTTGGTCGCCGCGATTGTTACGCCCGGGTCAAGAATAGAGATTAGAGGCGACCTTCGATTTAGCACTCATCAGCAGAGCGTTCTCAGCAGCGTGCGCATCACCAACTTGGATTCAAAGCAAAGCACAAGTTTGCCCGCGCCCGTGTGCCTAGGAAAACCAGGGATGCTGTTGCATGACATCCCGTCAACGACGGCATCCTTGGCCCCTCCCGGCGCAACAAATGGGAAAGACCAAGAGAGCGATGCAGGCTCGCCCGCCACATTCCTCGGCGACGCCCTTGCGCGAAAACTAACCGAGATGGACACCAATACTCTGCATCCTGGATCCCTTTTTCAAAGCCTACCTTGTCAAAACGATCGCAACAGGGGCGAAAGAAATGACGCGGCGCGGAGGATTGGATTTGCCTACGATTGGCTCCACCGGATTCAAGCGATTCTGGCTTACTTACACATCATGAAGCACCGGGTTCCTGGGATCAGCCAGTTTCTTGACGAGGCCAAGCATACCTACGAGCAGGCTCTGTCGCGATTCACCGAGAGCGATTTTGCAAGTGCGAAAGAATTTGCGGACGCCTCGGGCAGTCTTTCACGAGTCGTTGAGATTGTGATGGCACGAACACTGCGGTCGGACACAAGTATGCCGTCTCTGGTACCGCCTCCTCCGGATCATCTCCGCGCATCCCCGGAACCCGGACATGTCGAGGAAGATCTGGCACAGGCGGAGTCAGTTCTTTCTAGGATTCATTGGGTATTGAAAAATGGAACGCTTCCTCCTGAAGATCGAGCACAAGTTCGCAAGATTGCGGGTTGGGGAGATGCCTTCTACAAACAGGCGCAGCACAAGTACAGAGACACCGTCCTGGAAGACGCGGCCGAATTGGCTCAGGCAGCTCTTGCCGGAGCTCATTCCGCGGAACACGTTTGCCGTAAGTGGTATGTCAGTCATTCATTCCGTTCCTAGGCGATGGGGAGTTCGGGGCAAAGGCAGTTCCAGATTCAGATGCCGGCCGGAGTCGATGACACTCCAGTCTTTTCGGAAAATTGCTATCATGCTGTGGTCGGCGACAGGGAGAGAGGTACGGTTCTGCCTGGCAAACTTTCGCTGTCGAGATTGAGTTTTCGCTGGCAGGTAAGCCTGCTCGGTACGCTGGTCGTAATTCTGTCTCTAGCGGTCTTGCTCGCGATTGTTGCCACCTTGCGCTATACGAAATCCGCTGTCCTTACTGGTGAGAAGAAGCGTCTGGCGGAAACCGCACAAAATCTTGCCCAAGAGTATGAGGACCGGGCGGATTCTGCCCGACGAAATAATCAGCGGCCTCCGCTGGAGGATCCCGACACAGGCAATTCACGAGAAGTCCTAGCTCTAACGAGCCGTCTGGTATTGCAGAGCCTAGAGGGAATTGGAGGAGGTTTCTATTCGCTACCCGGTGATCAGCTTATAGGAGGCTTCTATCCAACGGGGGAAATGCTGGCTGTGCGGCCGGACAACGGCGACGTGCCGGAGGCTGAGCGTCAGGCCGTCGATCAGGTTGCACGAACTGCCGCGATCACGCGAGAAAGCTTCGAAAGAGTTGTCCCCAGTCCGACCGGACTTCTTCTGATCAGCGCGACACCAATCCGTGAGGGATATTCCGTGATTGGGAGCGCGTGGTCTGTCAAGCGGATAGTAGACCTGCCAGGCGCGAACCGCTTTAGAGCGTATTTGATAACCGCTAGTCTTGCTGCAGCAGCTCTGGCTAGTGTGCTGCTGACTTTGCTGGTGATTCGTAACCTGCAAGGTGGTGTGCGGAAAATTGAGAACGGACTTCAAACTCTTGAGAACAGTCTATCTTCCCGGATCGACACGACGAACGAGCCCGCCGAGATTCAACATGTCGTCCAAGCGATCAACCGGCTCGGACTGACACTCAAGGACAAGTTGGAGCATGAGAAGTAGATAGAATC